>Ga0164241_10000126_pt1 | contig 183507 bp, 190 predicted proteins | sample OricomyardsoilBY_FD_108780 | JGI IMG/M metagenome (GOLD analysis project Ga0164241, IMG submission 108780) | Backyard soil microbial communities from Emeryville, California, USA - Original compost - Back yard soil (BY) | ecosystem: Environmental > Terrestrial > Soil > Unclassified | place... | reverse complement strand
GAAATAGTACAACGTTGAATACCCCCTGCTAACAATGTTCTAGCTTCTTGCTCAGATATTCGAATAAAAACAAATTCCTCTATGGCTACATTTCCAACTTCCACTTCAATTTCTACTAAAAGAAAGAATCTGTTTCTAATTCTCACTATACAATTTGCTCCAATTGAAATAATATCTTCATTCATTCTTTTCACCTCCTTTAACACTATAAAATTCACAAAGAGGTGAAATGGTGTGGACAAGCAAACAAAAAAGTTGTTTTTTTGAAATGTGAGACATTAGTTAACAACTATCATCAAAAAAACAGAAAAAATACCCTACACAACAGGAAGTTTTCTCTGTTTTTAGTCTGTATACGATATTCAAAATTAGTTAACATAACGTCTCATTATCAGTAGCAATGAAAAAGGACAACCCTGCTCTCACAAGTGAAACTTCTTTTTTAGTTCTATGAATCTATACATTTTTTATACATTCCTATCCTAACGCGGTTTTAGTGCTCTTGTTTGTTACTGGATTAGCCAAAAAACTGTATAAAATCTTGCATACTCTTAGCTTAGGGGGCAAAAACACTGCCCCCAATACTTGCTTTCTTAGAGTATTTCTTGAACCCCCATTGAACACTCTCCCGTCACTTGTCTATCTTTAAGCGTAACTTATTTAAAGTTCTTACATCGAGGATTTACCTTCTCCCAAAGCCAAACAAACAATTCAGATTACATGCCTATATCAAACTAAACATTCAATCTTTATCCAGTTTGTAAATAAAAAAGGACAATCAGCCCCATAATGGACTAACTATCCTCTAAATTATTATCTAAATTCAATAAAGTGAAACTTTAATCAGCCCTCACCAATTGGGCTTTTACGGGCAGTTGATCCCCACCTAATTTCTTTGCTTCCGCTGAATTTTGAGGTGAAGGTCTTACTGCCCGGCAAATAGCGGGATAAAACTAGAACTTCTTTTCCTATGTATCATTATTTCGTAATTTCACCAAACTGCGCTCTCGTCACTTTCGCCAAGTCATCTACTTTAAGCTCAATTTGTATACCAATTTTCCCGCCACTTACTATCATCGTTTCAAGTGATTGGGCACTTTCATCAATACATGTAGAAAATAACTTTTTCATTCCAACTGGTGAACAACCGCCGCGAATGTATCCTGACACTTTCGTAATATCTTTAACAGGAATCATTTCAATTTTCTTTTCACTTACTGCTTTTGCGGCAGCTTTTAAATTCAGTTCCTCATCTACCGGAATAATAAACACATGATAATTTTTACTATTTCCTTGAGCGATTAACGTTTTATATACTTCTCTCACTTCTCGTCCAATTTTCTCTGCCACTGATACGCCATCAATTTTCCCATCGTCTGGATCATATGACATCATCGAATATTCAATTTTTTCTTTATCTAATATTCGCATCGCATTTGTTTTATCTTTTTTCATAGCGTTCTCCTTAAAACTTTATTTCATATCATTAAGTTTTCCTTTATTATACACCCTTTTCCATTTCTCCTACATAACTTCACGTATTTTTCAAAACTAAAAATATTGATAATTCAAAAATCATCTAATATAATTTGGAAAAACTTACGTTAAGGAGAGATTTGCAATGCGAAATGTTAATACTTCTTTCCAACTTCATCATCATACGTAACGCCGTGTATCCGAAGAAAAATTTTTCTTCGTGGGTACAGGGCTTTTCCTGTTGACCCACGAAGCGTTCATAAAGCTATGTGGGTATTTTTATACCTGCATAGCTTTTTTTAATTTAAAAAAGGAGTGATTACAATGGAAATGAGAAATGTAAAAGGAACGAAAGACTATTTACCAGAGGAGCAAGTGCTGCGAAATAAAATTAAAAGAGCTTGTGAAGATACGTTTGAACGATACGGATGCAAACCTTTAGAAACGCCGACGTTAAATATGCATGAGCTTATGTCTTACAAGTACGGTGGTGGCGATGAAATATTAAAAGAAATATATACACTTCAAGATCAAGGAAAACGTGACCTTGCGTTACGATACGATTTAACTATTCCATTCGCAAAAGTCGTGGCAATGAACCAGAACATCCGCCTCCCTTTTAAACGGTATGAAATTGGGAAAGTATTTCGAGATGGGCCAATTAAACAAGGAAGATTTCGTGAATTTATACAATGCGACGTTGATATAGTCGGTGTAGAATCAGTCATGGCAGAAGCGGAACTCATGAGTATGGCGTTTGAGCTGTTCCGAACGTTAAACTTAGAGATAACGATCCAATATAATAACCGAAAATTGTTAAATGGTATTCTTCAGGCCATTAACATCCCTACTGAGTTAACAAGTGACGTCATTTTATCATTAGATAAAATCGAAAAGATTGGGATTGATGGTGTACAAAAAGATGTATTAGAGCGCGGAATTTCTGAAGAAATGGCTGATACGATATGTAATACCGTATTATCTTGTCTAAAGCTTACTATCGCTGACTTTAAAGAAGCTTTCAATAATCCACTCGTTGCCGATGGAGTAAACGAACTACAACAATTACAGCAATATTTAATCGCCCTTGGAATAAATGAAAATACGATATTCAACCCGTTTTTAGCGCGAGGACTCACAATGTATACAGGAACTGTATATGAAATCTTCCTAAAAGATGGCTCAATTACATCTAGCATAGGTAGCGGCGGCCGTTACGATAACATTATTGGAGCATTCCGTGGTGATAATATGAACTATCCAACAGTCGGTATTTCATTCGGTTTAGACGTTATTTATACAGCACTATCACAGAAAGAAACAGTCTCATCTACAGCGAATTTATTTATCATCCCACTCGGGACAGAGTTACAATGCTTACAAATCGCCCAGCAATTACGTTCTACCACTTCCTTAAAAATCGAACTCGAACTAGCAGGACGCAAATTAAAACGTGCCCTGAATTATGCCAATAAAGAAAATATCCCTTACGTGCTTATTATTGGGGACGAAGAACTTAGTACAAACACTGTTGTGCTGCGGAATATGAAAGAAGGTAGTGAGGTGAATGTCGCCCTTTCTTCTTTAAGTAGTTATTTATAATACGAACCACCCTCGTTTGGGTGGTTTTTCTATTTTATAGATTATAATTAGTTTACATAAAATAATTATAATCTACTCAAAGCTACAAATATATAATATCAAATTATTCATTATTTTTGGCAATATATAGATATGAATTGTTTTAGGAGGATTAACTTTGAAAACCTACATCCAAGCACTAAAGTGGACTACAGGGATCTATCATCTTTTATTACTTCCTTGTTATTATTTATTTCTAAGTCACGTTAACCTATATGGGATACCTTTACTTCTATTGATTGTGTTGCATATCACTACTATTTTATTAGCTAAAAAAGTAGACATGAATACGTACCCTCATTATATCGGCATTATCGTTACTCTAGTTGCCTTCTTTCCTTATATAGTAATCGTTCTACATATTATAGCAGCCATTTTCCTTTTATTAGATGCGGCTTCTACGAATGCAAAAGAAGTTTATGATTTATAGATGGATAAAATGAAACTTTAATCCATCGAGTTTTGAAATGGGCCGGCAAAAAGGATTTACTTTTTAAGTAAACCTTTTTTCATTTTTAATTACTTTCCTTACTCCAGAATAATAAAAGAATATTCTGTTTAATTTTTATAAATTTCTAAATATTTATAAAACATTCAAATTAACATACATTTTAGTTATGTAAAAAATCTAAGTTTTAAGGAGATGAATCCATGCTTAAAAAGTTGATAGCAGGTGCATTATTAACTGTTTCGTCGTTAACTGGAGGAGTGGGATTAGTATCAGCTAGTACCGAAAAGGATTATTCGATTTCCTCTTTCGAATATGTAACTGTAGATGAAAAGACTGTTGATTCGTTTAACAAATTGAGTGCTCCATCAAAGGAAGACATAAAAATAACATTAGTTCTACCGAAACAAAATCAAAATGGAGACTGGTTATCTTATGGATTTTCGAGCAAAGAAAGTTTAGAGTCTTTTATTGAAAAAGATAAACAAAGGTTGAATAATTCAATCACTCCCCTTGGTGTTGGTGGAAGCGGACCTGGTAGTACAGACTTCTATAAACACACAAATCAAGGTAGCGAGTATTTTTCTCTAAGTAGCGGTTATAAAAACTTGTCTGCTAGTTGGCAAAATCAAATTGTTTCTGTACGTACAGCATCCCCCACTGCTAGCTATTCAACAACGCTATGGGAACGTACTTCAACGGACGGATATGGAAAAGGTGTTGTTTTTAAACACGCTGATTGGTATGGTCAAATTGCAAACTTAAATAATTTTCCAACTTCAGCAGTTGAAGTTAAAAAGTAAAAAAATTTAAAAATAAAAGGTGTTTTCACGTATGAAAACACCTTTTATTTCTACAATTATTTCTTCTATAACAATTTCAACTCTTAACTATTATTTTTCGTGTTCCTACTCTCCAAAACTTTCTCCATATTATGAGTTGCCCATTCCATCATTAATAGAATCACTGGACGTAGTGATTCACCAAGCTCAGTTAACGAATATTCAACTTTAGGTGGCACTTCACGGTATACTTCACGATGTATAATGCCATCAGCTTCAAGTTCTCTCAGCTGAAGTGTTAACATTCTTTGTGTGATATTAGGTTTTAATCTTTTTAATTCATTAAACCTCTTTTTCCCATCTAATAAATGATACAAAATAACACCTTTCCATTTTCCACCAATCACCTCTACCATCGCTTCAACTGGACAAGAATATTTATTTAAAAATGGGTAATTTATATTATTTTCGTTTGGACAATCCATAATAAATCCCTTCCCTTAACATTAGTATCTTTTTTGATACTATACCACATAAATGTGCGTACTTGTATCTATGTTACTTTAAAAATATAATTTACTTACAAAATAAATTAACGAAAAGAGGAACTTTTATGACAAATACAAACGAAATTACAAAAGAAAAGATTATGGAGGCTTTTCATTTCAGACATGCATGTAAAGAATTCGATCCTATGCACAAAATTTCAGAAGAGGATTTTAAATTCATTTTAGAAACAGGCAGATTATCTCCTTCTTCTTTTGGATATGAACCTTGGAAATTTATTGTCGTACAAAATAAAGAATTAAGAGAAAAACTACAACCGTATTCATGGGGCGCTGGTGGGCAACTTGCAACAGCAAGCCATTTCGTCATTGTTCTTTCAAGAAACATTAAAGATATGCATTATGATGCAGAGTATATTAAATATATGATGAACGATATTATTGGATTGCCTGAAGACACTCAAAAAATTAGATATGAATTCTTCAAAAAGTTCCAGGAAACAGATTTTAACTTATTACAATCCGATCGTACTGTATTTGATTGGGCATCTAAACAAACTTATATTGCTTTAGGTAATATGATGACGAGCGCAGCTCAAATCGGCATTGATTCTTGTCCGATAGAAGGATTCGATAAAGAGAAAGTAGACTCCTTACTTCGTCAAGAAGGCATTATACAAGGCGATAATCTTGAAGTATCAGTTATGGTTGCCTTTGGTTACCGTAAAGAAGATCCAAAACGTGATAAAACAAGACAGACTATGGATACAATTGTTGAATGGATTAAGTAATATAGCACAGACAAATAATGCTCCTAATAGCTGTATACTCATACTAAAGAAGAATGAATTGTTTTCTTACGTATGAATTTGGTTTTTCATGGAAAGATATGTTAGTATGTATACAGTTTGAGTGCTCTATTTTTAGAGTCGAACAGGAGGAGAATGAATATGTCTGATATTGAAGTTGGCGAAGTGTTTACTCTTAGTGATGAGAATAACGAAGAGCAAGAAGTAGAAGTACTTGGAGCGATGGATGTCGAAGGTGCAGAATATATTGCAGTTGCCTTTGTTGAAGATATCCAAACAGAAACTGAGGAAGACATTGATATTTTCTTTTTAAAAGTAGAAGAAGATAATGAGTTTTCATACATTGAAAATGATGAAGAGTTTGATAAAGTATCTGCTGCGTTTGAAAAGATTTTGGATGAGCAAGAGCAAGAATAGTATGAATGAAAAACACGAGGGCGGATGCATATCCGCCCTCGTGTTTTTATTCATCACTCATTCAGTGATTTATGCAGTAACTCCAGTACATCTTTCATCGCAAAAGGTCCATCTTTTTTAACATGCTCCGCAAATTCTGAAACGAGACGTAATGTTCTCACACTTTCGATTGGATGTTCTCCTGATGCACTTTCAGCTGAAAGCATAACTGCATTCGTCCCGTCCAGTACAGCTTGAAACACATCAGTCACCTCAGCCCTTGTTGGAATAGAATGATCTACCATAGATTGAAGCATTTGTGTTGCTGTAATGACATATGTATTCGTTCGATTACATTCCTGAATCATCATTTTCTGTAAAAGCGGAATGCATTGATACGGTAACTCTACTCCTAAATCGCCCCTTGCAATCATAATTCCATCTGCTTCTTTACATATATCTTGAAAATTCTCGATTGCTTCCATCGTTTCTATTTTTGCAATTACATTAGGTGACGTTTCTTTATACTGTTGTATAAAATCTCGTATTTCTTTTATATGACTAGGTTTTCTTACGAAAGAACACGCGATAAAATCAACATTCTCCTCTAAAAGAAACTGAATATCTTTTTTATCTTTCTCTGTAATAGCTGGTAAACGAACAGCCGCATCTGGTAAATTAACTCCTTTATGGGATGAGATATTGCCACCTGTTTTTACCTTCGTTTCTATTTTGTCCGTACTTATCTTTTCAACAATTAATTCAACTTCTCCATCATTAATTAAAATTCTACTGCCTACTTTCACATCATTCGGTATTCCTTCATAATCAACACTCGCTTCTGTATTACTCCCTGTAACTGGTTCTGTATGTAAAATAAAAGAATCTCCTGCCTGAAGTGTAATTTGCCCTCCCTTCACTTCACCTAATCTTATTTTAGGTCCTTGTACATCACCCAAAAATTTAATAGAGTCATCTAATGATTTCACTAAACGAATGATGTCTTTATGACTTTCATGCGTGCCATGCGATAAATTCAGTCGAACAATTTTCATACCATTCTTTATTAACTGCGCTAACGTTTCTTTATTATTACTTGCGGGTCCAATTGTACAAATTCGATCGATTGTCATTTTTGTTACCATCCTTTTCTTAATAAGGTTCCCATATGAACTTAAAAATAACAGAGATTCTGACATGAATAGATTTAAATTTACACGAATCTCATAAAGTTAAACCTGTATCCCTTGCTGGCTAAGCATTAGAAGATATATTCGCTTTTTTGCAAATGAAGACATGTTGAATCGAAAGTAAAAGAAAAGTTAAGTATGGGATAAACCATTGAGAGTTTCGAAATTTTCATATATTGTATGAATTGAGTTCGAACTCAAAAATTTAAAAAGGTGGGAAAATTAGTGAATATGAAAAAATCTTTATCGGTGACAACTTTAGGGTTAGCGGTTTTAGGTTTTGGTTTTACTAATAACGCAAGTGCTTCAGAGGTCGATGCTGTAGACAAGCAGCCCGTTTTAGTTGACTTTGATACAATTCAATCAACAAAAACATCTAGTGTTCCTAGTTTGACTGTTGCAGCTGCACCTAAGAATGACTCTAACATTAGCGTATATACTCCCTTTTTTGGTAACCCATATGCAGTTGCTAAATCGAAATCAACTACGACCGAAGACTATGTTTATGCAAAAGCAAGAACTTTCAATGGCGATGGCTCATTAGTAAATACGAAAAGTAATAGTGCAAAAAAATCATCCTTTGTAAGTGCTACAGCGGCCAACACAAGCATTTATTATGGAGATGATTACGCTATCGGTAACCATACCTATAAATTAAGTGGTTATAATGATGTGAATCACGAAACAAAAGCTTTCTGGTAAGAAAGAGAAAAAAGATATGCATCTTGCATATCTTTTTTCTATAATATTTTACATATATTGAGGTGCTATTTATGAAACAAATATATATTATTAGCGGTGTTTTACTTATTTCATTACTTACAATTTATATTTTGTTCAATACTTCAATCATACAACCTCATCCACCTTCCATAGAAAATAAACGAGAGCAACAAACCAATACTATTTCTTACGGATTGAAGGATAATCAAGGCCAACATATTAACAATGGTAGTACAATTACTAGTGAGGATAATAAAATTAATGTAACATTATCATTCGTACATACTATTAATGAAAACCGAAAATATGGATTAATTGTTCTAGAAGATTACGAACAAAAACCTTTTAAAATAGAAGATACTACTAATGAAATATTACACTATTTTTTTGATATGAAACCAAACAGTTCAATTACTACGAAAATCTCTTTACACACCTCTCCTAATGCAAGTGAATTAACCTTTTTAATAATAAAAAAACCTGAATACAAATTAAAAGATAATAACTTAAATAAAGCAGCTATTTTAGAAGATATTCTAAGTATGCGATATTCAATGCATCCTCTTCAGAAAGAAAGCGAAAAAATAAAACTCTCCCTTATAGATCCAGATGCTATTTTAAAAGATGGTCTTTACGAACCATTATTTGTTACGAACCGTGAAGAGAATTTACAAACTGTCTTCTTTGAAAAGGAAGGCAAGCAATTAATTCTATCAAACGGTAATGAAACAAATGATGAAATGACTTACGCAATCGTGGCTTTTAAAGATTGGAAACAAGTTGAAATATTTAACAATAGAAAAGTTATTTATACTAAGCTTGCACCTGAAACGAGACAAATCTTTAATTTCACATTGCCTTTAGTGGATCAGGAAAGTAATTTTCAACTCGTCGCTTTTCCATTTCCTTTTAAAGTTAGCGAAGAAGATTATATCAGTCAACAAGCATTCAGTTCCTTTCGCATCGTAATTGAAAATGAAAATGAAAATAAATAAGTTATACTGTGCACATTACAACAACCTAAAAAAGGCCTACTCACACGAGTAGGCTTTTGAAACTATGAAAGTTTCGTCAATAACTGATTTAAATCTTTTTTCGTTTTCGTCGTTAATGATTTCATTTTATTAATATCGATTTTTTCTTTCTCCGCTCCTACAATTAACGGATACATACTTTGACCGATTGTTTTAGAATCCGTCGGATGTGATGCTTCTAGCTCTTTTTCAATCACATCCCACTTTTCATTAATTTGTTTGCCAAGCTTATTCACTGTTTCCAATTTTGGATTAGCAGCTAACTGCTTGTCCAAGCTATCAATTAATGCTACAACTTCTTTAACGTTCGTTTTCACAGCAACACTTTTCTTCGGATCTTTCGTTGTCTTTCCGTTATTGTTTGTGCTTGTACTTGTGCTTTGATCTGCTGTTTTCCCGCTAGTCGTTTGATCATTCGTTTTTCCTGTCGTTTCTTTTTCTTTTGTTTTTACATTTTCGTTTTGAGTTGACGTTTTGCCGTTACTTTCTGTTCCTGATGATTCTTTCGTATTTTTTGCATCCTTATCTGTTTTTTCATTTGAAGAAGTATTTGTTTCTTTTTCAGTATCTTTCGTTGTTTTTGACGCTTCATCTGCACTTGTCGTTTTTGCTTCTCCATCATTTTGCGCAGTTACTTGCTCTTTCTTTTCCGTTTCTTTATCTACTGAAGGACTACAAGCTGCCATAGTAAGCATTGTACCAATTGTAATCGATGCGATAGCGACCTTTTTCATTTTCATATAAATCCCCCTATGTTTTACATAATTTATCCTCCCCTTTACGATTCGATTCCCCCTTAAAAAATCCCTTTTCATACGAATTATCATCTTTCCGACAGTAATCTTCATAATAATACGTACAAAAACTGATAAACTCATTTTAATATTCGAGTTTCTTCTACTTCATTTTTCTGCTCGCAAGTAAAAGAAAAAGAGTATATTGTCACATTAAGAATTACTATCTTCATATGACAATATACTCTTCTATCAAATTTTTATCTTTCTTGACATTTTATTTATACAAAAAAATAAAATTTTCTTTCGTTTTTTGTTTCTCAACATTTGTTAACATAATATTTTTATGAATAACCACCATTCGAGTGAATGACTTGCCCAGTAACCCATTTCGCTTCTTCACTTACTAAAAAAGAAATTAAGCGCGCAGCATCCACCGGTTCTCCTACTTTACCTTGCGGGAATTTCCATACTAAATGATGCTTCAGCTCCTCTGTAATCCATCCTGTATTCGTCGGTCCTGGATCTACAGCATTCACTGTAATCCCCTTCTCCATTGCAACTGGTGCTACTGACTTTGTAAATGCTTCAATTGCCCCTTTCGTTGCTGCATATGCTAGTTCATCTGGCATTGGACCTACTGACTGTCCTGAAGTAAGATTAATAATACTCCCGCTCGTTTTAAGTGAATAATGTTTTATAAACAATGAACTTAATAACATAGTAGCCCGAACATTAACTGTATAATGTTTATCCAACTGCTCTACATCTAATTCCTCAATTCTCGTATGAGTAGAATACACTGCATTATTAACTAGAATAGATGGATCACCTAACCGTTCTGATACCATATAAAACAAACGATTTGGCGAATAAGATTGCGATAAATTGATTTCTGCCATTTCACATCGAACATCGTAACTTTCAATTTCCTTTTTCAGCAAAAAGGGTTCTTGATCACTCATTCCCCATGGCATCGCTTTATCATACTTTGGCCAGTACGTGAAAAAAATGTCTATCCCCTTTTGAGCAAGCACCTTGCATACAGCTGCACCAATTCCATTCAGACGAGTTGCCCCTGTTACAATTGCTATTTTCTTCACCTTTTTCTCCTCCATCTATACACAGATCCCCTGCATGAATACAGAGGATCTATCTTCTTATTGAATATTTGACAGTATACGTTCAGCACCTAATTTTAACATTTTAATAAAGATATAATTTACAATCGTAAACATTACAAATAAAACGATAAACATAACCCATAGTCCGACATGAAGGAAGAAGTATAATACACTTACTCCCCCCACAATAATTAAAGCTATTAAAATATTAGCCAAAAAATTCCACAAAGTGGTATATCGACTTTTAAATAATTTCTGCTCTGTATCCCAATGAATATCTGCAGTTTGTGCGTCCCAGCGTGTTCCGATTAAATTAATTAATAACAACCCGTTCGCACTTAGTAAAAACCACAGTATCATAAAGACTGGAGAAATCCCAGCTACAACTGCCATCGTAATACCGAATACTGCTAAAATGATCACATTAATTAACCAAGCAGTGATTGCTTTCGCAAAAAAGATATCCGAAGCCTTTACTGGTAAATAACGATTCACAAACCAAGAGCTTCCATCTCGCGAAAATGACGTTGTTGCAATGACGTTACTACCCATTAAAAATAACGATGCACAAAGGCCAACACCAATTGCAAATCCCGTTGTCTCTGGATTGTTAATATACTCTGTAATAAACTTTAAATTCCCATCTTGCACAAATAAAATAAAGAACAACATAATTGGCATAACGAAAGTTTGTACAATGCAATTTAAGAAAAATTGTGGTGTACGGAATAACGTTTTAAATTCTTTTTTCACATACGCTTTTAAATGAGAACTTTGCACTGTTGATTTCTGTAAACCTTCCGCCGAAATAACTTGCTTCTTTGCTGTACTCGTTGAAAGTCCAATAACTCCTTTTAAATATGTACGCTCTGCAATGTAATAAAACAACACAAAGAAGACAAATGAAATAACTGCAAAGATTATTACATATAAAGGACCTTTCCAATTTGCATTTTCTACTAATGCCACTGCTCCAAAATATGTAGTTGGAAAATAATTTGTCATTTGTACTAAAAGAGAAGATTGATTATTTACAAGGTATTCCGCAGCCCCGTCTCCAGAAAACGCACTTTTATTTCTCCACTGCATAAATACGTTAATTCCTACAATAAATAATATACTTACGATTCCAATAAATATATTTCCTCGATCTTTATTTTTCGCTATATTTGTATACCTCATAATAATTGTCATCAGTAACGAAGCTAATACTAACGGCACGATTGGGAAGAGTAAGTAAATAAAAATCATATATATGTAATATGTAATAAATGCGCCACTTTTTAAACCGTACGTAATGAAGATTGGTAATAAAATGAATGAACTCATTACGTATTGTGTAATTAATACCGTTAAAAATTTTGCCGAAATAATTTGCGCTGGTTTTAATGGTAACGGCAGTAACATTTCAATATCATTGCTGTAGTAAAATACAGTTAAAATGTTCGTTATACTCATTAAAAATACCCATATACTCGCAATCGCAAGTCCCATTGCAATAATCATTCCCGGCCCTTGCCCTAATTGTTTCAGACCTTCATACATTCCGTGCGTCATCGAACCAAATATTAAAAAGCCAACAAATAAAATAGCTGCAAATGAAAATAAATACGCCCATCGCTTCTTCTTATCTGTTATAAAATCTGCATAATTTAACTTTAATAGTACCTTCGTTAACGTCCAAATTTTACTCATTTCCCGTCATCTCCAAGAACATTTTTTCAAGTGATTCATTGGATTTAAAATGATCTCTCATCTCATCTAAATTTCCTTTAAACTGCAAATTCCCCTTATTAATAATAGCAACTCGGTCACATATTTTTTCCGCTACTTCTAATACGTGTGTAGAGAAAAATACAATCTTTCCTTTATCCGCATGTTCTCTCATCATTTGTTTTAAAATATATGCAGATTTCGGATCAAGCCCTGTTAACGGTTCATCTAAAATCCATACATCTGGCTCATGCACGAGCACACCAATAATAACGATTTTTTGTCTCATACCGTGCGAATAACTTTGAATTTGATCAGATAATGCATTATAAAGATCAAACTTCTTCGCTAAAGACTCTATTCGTTCTTGCCTTACTTCTTTTGGCACTTCATACATATCAGCCATAAAGTTTAAATATTCAATTCCTTTTAAACGTAAAAACATATCTGGACTATCTGGTACATAACCAAACGTCTTCTTCGCTTCCATCGGCTCTTCCATAATATTTTTTCCGTTAATCGTAATAGTCCCTTTGTCTACCCCGTGAATACCAGTAATCATCTTAATTGTCGTTGATTTACCCGCACCATTCGGTCCTAAAAATCCAAAGATTTCGCCGCTAGGCACAGATAAACTTAAGTCTTTTACTGCATAGGTAGACCCATTATAACTTTTTGACACATTCGTAATTTCAATCATTCCATCCAATCCTTTCCTTAATTACCAAATAACTATATTGATATTATAGCATACTTCTATTTTAAGATTTTTACATTTTTCAGTTTATTTAACCTTTAAAATAAATATACACCCCTAATCCAACAACTAAAACGACAGCTAGTATAATATAAATCATTGTTAAGCGTTTAATATTCCCCTTTGTCGCTTTGCTATAATTTGCATCACCATTCCGCCCAATTAAAACCGTCGCAATGACAGTAATCACTACAAGTAATACAACGATCATGATCCAAGTTAGCATTTCTTCCTCCCCCTCCTTACAACCATTTTACAATATTATCCTCTTTATTTCGCAGCATATTTCCTCTTTTTACTATTATTATGAAGCAAACTGGAAAACTATTATTACCATTCCTATCCAATTGTGATATATTTATAACATAACGTGACTTATTTCTAACAACACAAGGAGGACCTATCATGAAAACAACTTGGATAAAATATTTAGGATTTCTCGGTTTCTTCGGTTTCCTCGGATTTTTTTATGAAAAAGGATTGTTTACTATGTTCTGTTTCTTCTCCTTTTTCACATCGTATAGAACGGTTCAACACGATGAACTGTTTGAACAAATCGTTAATAAATCGTGCCGTAATGCTTTTATCTTTACGTTACTAACTACCGCTATCATTATGTTCATTGAAATGTTATTTCCAAACCCGGCGCTACAAGAAATTGATATCGCTCTTATTTTCGGCACACTCATTCTTACGTTCGGTTTTTCTATGTTCTTTTATGATAAACCTGTTGATGAAATGGAAGATGCACCATGGCGTTCGTAACGAGGATAAAAGAATACCGCGCCAAATTGAACATGACACAAGAAGATTTAGCAAAGAGCGTTGGTGTGCGACGTGAAACAATTAGTCATCTCGAAAAAGGTAAATACAATCCTTCCTTACAACTTGCTCACGATATAGCGAAGGCACTACATAGTAAGATTGATGAGATTTTTATTTTTGAGGATTGATTAAAGGCGTCCAGTCACAAGAATCACATAAAAAAATACCGTCATTCTTTCCAAGAAGAATGACGGTATTTCTCATTGATTATCCATATAAAATCGCATGAAATACGCCTAATAGTAAGTATTGATCCTGCATGTAATCTTCATCATATACATTCATCTCAATGTAATACATATCTTCCTCAAGACGAATATTCCAATCTGCAATTACATAGCCTTTTCGTAATAACTTTCCCATTCCAAATGAAGTTTTATGAACAACATATTCTTCTGCCCTATATGTAAAGGTAAATAAGAAATTTGCATCCAATAACTTTCCGTCACATACAAGTATTTCATGCTCTGCATCATGATTATCGATGTACGTTACTAAAATCCTTCTTTGGCGCTGTCTACTTACATCCTTTGCAATGACGCGAATATTGTCCTTACTATCCTTTATTTCATAAATAATATTACTACCAATTTTCGGAATAAAATCCAGCACTCTCATCAACATATTTTTATAATAGCCTCGTACTACGCCTACTTGCTCACTTCCATTATAAACCTCTATCGGCGTCGTATCTGCTTTGCTATCACACGGTCGTTTGTAAGAGAGCTGCATCATTCGCTCTCTTCTTAAGTACTGATCAAACGTCACAGGATATTCTATCATGCGCAGTTCTTTATTTAGCTCATACAAATAGCTTTGAACACTCTCTATTAATGTTGTAGTAGCTATACGCTCTTGAATTTCAAATTCTTGCCAACTGGAAGAAACATTCCATTGATTATGATCCTCTTCATAGAAGAAACCAAGAATTACCTCTTCACGGTCAGCCGTTTCATATTTCATAGGCACGTTCTGCCCATGTTGAACTTGTTCCATCCACTGACCTAAATAAATACCCAGCTCTGCAACCTTCATACATGATTTTTGAAAAAATACGCTGTCACTCGCGCAAATCGTTACATCTCCTTCGATAAAACCCTTTGAATAAGCATCATACCGTGGCTCATCCTTCTGCGGGATACTCTTATCTAACTCAAATAAAAACGTTAACATCCTTTATTCACCTCTAGTTGTTACACTAATCATACATGACATCGCATCACTCTGAGAAACTATTTATATACGCATATTTAATTCACGCATTATAACACGTGAATGATCTTGTATAGTAGCGCTATTTTTTGTTCTATATCTTAGTATACGAATTTACATGAGCGATTTTTCAACTATATCTATCGCAACTTACAATATATCAACGATTTTTTCAATATATCGATTTTTCGACAAATATCAGCACAATTAAAATGAAGCTACCTTTTCTTCCGCCACTTCTACAATTTCTAAAATTTGTAGAATACTCTCCACTTCATAAGTCGGGTTAACATCTGTCCCGTTTTCTTTCAAACTCGGATTATACCAACACGTATCAATGCCGTAATCTTCTCCGCCTTTCATATCAGAAGTTAACGAATCTCCAACCATTAGTACACTTGATTTATCAGTAATCCCAAACTTTTCAAACGCATAATCAAAAATCTCACGCGCTGGTTTTTGATGACCAACTTCTTCAGAAATAATAATGTGATCAAAGAAATTACATAAAGGCGAATTTCCGATTCTTGATTGTTGCACCTTCGTATATCCATTCGTAATAATACCTAACTTGCAATCTTGAAGATTTTCACATAATTGTACTGCGCCTTCTATAAGATGTACTTCCTTCCCTAAATTTTCAAGGTATACATCACTAAATTGCTGCGCATCTACGGCTATATTATGAAGTGCAAATAATTGTCTAAATCGCTCTACGGCTAATTCACTTAGCGTAATCATTTTATTTTCTAAATCTCTCCATAATCCATTACTAATCTCTTTATAACTTGCAAGATGATCATTATACCCTGTAGGCATGCCAAACTGTACAAACGCATTATGTAATGCGTGTCTTTCCGTTTCAGGGAAATCTAATAATGTATCGTCTACGTCGAATAATATAAATTTGTATTTCATGATGTTCTCCTCAATTCCTATTTTAAAAGCTTCGTTCTCATTGCTTATAAGTTTATATATATGTCGCGATGAAGCGCTTTAACCCGCTCTTTATAGAATACACCTTTATCTTTTATTTTCAAATGTGCTATAAATAAATTTGCTAGCATGACTGCTGTATCTAGTCTATAAAATAAACTAACAATATGAGGAGTAACATTAAAGATACTATCATTCTTATATCCATCTTTAAATTCATCCCAACTAACCTCATTTGTTTCAGCTATTCTCATAAGCTCCAGCAATGGATGACCAATTAAAGCATTATCCCAATCAACTATTGCTTTAACTTCTCCATTATACCCGATTAAATTGGCTGGTCGAATGTCCATATGTAATAAACATTTTACATGATCTGCTGTACTAAGAATATATTCAATTGTTTTTGTATCCGGAAGATTAATTTTGCAGTTCGTGATTGTATTAAACCCTTCTATCCGTTTCACAATTCGTTCTGCTATATACTTACTAATGGGCTCTCTAATATTTTGTTTGTAATACAAACCATCAATTGGCATACTATGAAGATTGCTCACTAACTCCCCTATTTTGCATGCGGAAATTGGCATATGATCAGCATACACACAATCCGAAATTAAAAAATCAAGTTCGGTTGAAAGATGCAATCCGTGTATCCTTGGTACTGGAATACCTTTTGAATGACAATACTTAGACAGCTCCGCTTCCTTTTGCAACGAAATCCGACTGTTAAATAAGTCTTCATTTATATTTTCCACTTCTCTTTCCCACGGTACTCGAAATGCCAAAGACCCCTTTTCTGAATCTCCTTGAAAAACAATATTTTGCACTCCCGTTCCAATCACCTTTAAATCTTGAATAGCTAGTTCCTTATACTCTTGACTTAGTATTGTTGCCAGCTTCTCTCTTAACCCCTCTGCTTTTACACGTGTATGAATCATTTTATCCCCCGATTCTTAAGTTCTTTTCATCCATTTTCTCCTCTGTGCACAACATCCTCATTAACAAAATTATAGCAACAATAGTAAAAGGAGGCTAATCCGCTCAGCCTCCTTCTCATTATTAATCTTCTAGCAATAACTCTTTCATTTCCTCTAACGACTCTTTCGTAAAGCCAAGAGCTTTTTCAGCGTATGCTTCAACTGATCCGTATTGCTTTTGAATTTCACCAATCGCAGCTTGCAAGTATTCAGCACGTGCTTCAAACATTGCACCTAATATCGCTCTGCTCTCATCGTTTTGTAATTTCGCACCTAAAAAGGCCATCATTTTTTCATTTAGCTTTTCACGGAATCCGTTACTTAGTAAGTAGTCTTCCATTACTGTTTTTTCTGGTACACCTAGTAAAAGTAGTAATAATGCTGAACCAAATCCAGTACGATCTTTTCCAGCTGTACAGTGGTTTACTAACGGTAAGTTTTCCGGGTTTTGCGCTAAGTTTAAGAAGCTCACGAATGCCTCGTTACCACTTACGAAATCTTGATTCATTTTCACAAGATACTCACCTGGTTTTCCTAACATAGAAAGGTCACCAACTTGGAAAAACTCATTTATATTTAAGTCTTTCGCTAAGTCTTGCATAACTGGTAAGCACACTTGACGAGCACCCGTAATTTCTGGATTCGGCTTATGCTTCACTTCAAAGTCTGTACGGTAATCGCAAATTAACTTTAAACCAGACTTTTGTAAATAGGCAATATCCCATTCAGTTAGCCCTGCTAATTCTTCAGAGCGGTATAATTTGCCCCATTTTACTTTACGGCCTTCAGTCGTTTCATATCCTCCCATATCACGGAAGTTAAACGCACCTTGTAATGGCAATCTACGCTCGGCTACTGTTACTGCTTGTCCATTACTTCCTACTAATCTAAAATATGGACGTTCATTTTCACTTGGGTTTTCAATTGTATATGATAATTCCCCATTTACTGTTGCAAGTAATTCTCCATTTTCTTCAATATGATCTGGTGAAGTACTCCAATAAATACGAACTTCTTCTATATTATTTTCCCACTTTATTTGTAACGTATTATCTTTATTTCTTTCTACAGTTGCTTGTAACCAATTTCTTTGCTGTCCCATTCTTTCACCAACGCTTTCTCATATAATCAAATCTCACCCTATTGTATTATACAAATATCTACTTTGTCGTTCTCATTTTTCTTTTTATCTTACAAACAGGCGAAAAGTTCTTTTACTTGTTCAAAATTTGTACAAGGGTTCTCACTAAATGTGTCCCAGATTATATCCTAAAACTTCCTTACATACCGCTCAGTACAACTCAGCAACTGACATCCATTCTTTTCAAAAACATCCTTCATCCATTCATTTTGTATATTTGTCTCACCAATATAATAAGATGCACCTATTTCCTTTAAGACAAACATCGCACCTGCAAATAATGCAGCTTCATATCCCTTATTACGCATATTTGGAGTAACTGCGAAGTACATAAGTTTCCCTTCTTCTAACGTACCTCTTTCAATATGTGGGATTACAATTCCTATCGGCTCTTCACCTACACTCGCTGTTAAACAATGTTCTTTCCATTGCTCACCAATTTCTTGTAGCATAATATGCACAAATTGATCATGAACGACTGTTTCTCCCGTCGCTTCATTCCACAGTGAATAAAAAGCCTCTTCTCCAACTTCTTCAATAAGCTTAAAATCAATTTCACTTTCTACATCTTCTACTTCATATATATCTTTAAATACAATCATGTTTTCCGTAACATATTCAAATGAATACGTTTCAAAACATTTTTTATACACATCATAATTTGGACTTTTTGAAGAGATTTCAAAATGTAGTTTTTCTAATCCATCTTTTTTAGCTTCAGCAACGCAATATTGCATCATTTCCTCTAATTGCTCTTCTGTAAAAATCTCTGCATTATTTTCTTTTATCATAATAGAAGAAGCATTTCTTCTTATTTTAAAATATTTTTCTAACTGTTCTATCGTCGTCATATTCTTCCCTCATCTATATCATACTCGAATTTCTAATCGTTCTCCTTGCATGAGCAGGATTGTCCTTGAATATATAGAATACTAGAAAAGATCGCATCTTTAAAGTGCGGAGGAGGTTCTCCAGTGGATATTACAGCATTGCAACAACAGTTAGAGCTTATACAACAAAATGACTATACGCAACTACAGCATATAGACGTAAATGAGTTAACTTTGAACATGCTCCAGTATATCGGAACGACTGATAGCTACGTTCGTTACCAACTTATATATAAATGTTTTGCGCATTTCATTCATCATGAATTCCTTATGGACGATCAGCTGAAATTACTTCTGCAAACTTGTTTAAGTGATGAGTATTTATATTGTGACATTTACTCCCCACATACAGATGGGGTTTTCACACGTTCTTACACTGTTTCGTTAATTGCGTTAATACTCCAATTCGCTAATTCGCACTACTTTTGTACAGAGGAAGATATCGAAGAAATAAAAAATAAACTCATTACATACACAAACTTAGAAACGGATTTTCGGGGCTATATCGAAAATAAAGGATGGGCTCATTGTCTTGCTCACGTATCTGATGCCTTTACTGAAATTGTTCATAATACGTATACAACTTTTGAATGGTACGAAGAATTAATTCATTGTTTATTAAATAAAATCTTTATTCCATCTGACCTTTTTCATAATAACGAAGATGAGCGCATTGTTACGCCATTACTAGCAATGCTGTATCATGATTTTCCTCAAAACGAGTTAATTTCTATTATTCATAAAAAAATAAAAAGGCTTCCTCAAATAAGAAAACGCCTTTCGCTTAATGAGTATTGTATTTTATGTGCCAACATTAAAACCTTTTTACGCACATTATTTTTCAGAACGAAAGACGACCATAACTTAGCCTTTACAGCACGTAAAACAGAAAGAATGTTAAAAGAAATTCCTAACTATTATTAAATACAAGGAGCAATGACATGGGTTATATTGAAGATATGAGAAATCTAGTAGGAAATCATCCACTTATTCTAATAGGATCACACGCCATTATATTAAATGAAAAAGATGAAGTATTGCTGCAGCTCCGTACAGATTTTAACCGCTGGGGCATTATTGGTGGTGCCCTAGAATATAACGAAACGTTAGAAGATGCTTTAAAACGAGAAGTGTTTGAAGAAACTGGACTTATTATTAAAAATCCAGAACTATTCCGTACATACTCAGGGCCAGATTTCTTTCAAATCTATCCAAACGGCGATCAAGTACACGGTGTACTCGTTGTTTATATTTGCCGAGAATTTCATGGTGAACTTGTATGCGATCAAAGTGAATCGAAAGAATTACGCTTCTTTCCGCTTGATGAGTTACCTAGTAATCTCCCTTCTGTTATTGAGAGGATTATTACAGATTATCTAAAAAAATAAGGGAACGCTTAACGTTCCCTCTCAAATCCAATCCGTTTTTTAATTTCTGCTAAATTTATCTTCGCAATAGCGCGTGCCTTCTCAGCACCGTTTTCCAACGCTTCATATAATAAATTCGTTTCATTCATATACATAGTGTATTTCTCACGAGGTCCAGCTAACTCACGATCTACAACACGAAACAACTCTTTTTTCACATCGCCCCATCCGATTCCAGTCTCATATTTTTCACGTAATGACTGTACTTCGTCTTCTGTCGCAAATTCTTTATAAATTGTAAATAAGGTTTCTAGTTCTTTCGGTTCATTTGGAAGTGAAGAATCTGTTTTGATTTTAAATATTAATTTTCGTAGTTTTTCTTGCTTTGCAAATAATGGGATCACATTTCCGTAACTTTTACTCATCTTCCTTCCGTCAAGACCAGGTAAAATAGCTCCTTCTTCTTGTATAACATACTCTGGAAGTGTAAATGCCGTGCCAAATGTATGATTAAAATACGTCGCAATATCACGAGCAATTTCAATATGCTGAATTTGGTCTTTTCCAACTGGTACATGAGTAGCTTGAAATAATAATATGTCAGCTGCCATTAAAATCGGGTACGTGTATAACCCCATATTCACTCCCGCATCGACCTCTAACCCTGCTTCTTTATTTTGCTCCACCTTCGCTTTATACGCATGAGCACGGTTCATAAGACCTTTCGGAGTTAGGCAAGCTAAAATCCAAGCTAATTCTAGAATCTCTGGCACTTCTGTTTGTCGATAAAAAATAACATCTTCTCCAATTCCAAGTGATAACCAAGTAGCTGCTACCTCTTTCGTATAACTGCTGAACTTTTCTGAATCATGCACAGCATTTAATGCATGATAATCAGCTATAAAGTACAATGCTTTTCCTTCATTATTCTTTGACATTTGTAATGCAGGTTTAATCGCACCAATATAATTTCCTAAATGCGGATAACCTGTCGGCTTAATTCCTGTTAACATTATTTTTTCACTCACACTAACTCCTCCTTTCTCAAAATAAAAAGAGCCCCTCATCCTAAAAAAAGGACGAGAGACTCCCGCGGTACCACCTTAATTAGCTATCATTAGCTCACTTCATACTTCAATAACGTGAAGTAACCGTCTTTACCTACTCATTTCAGTTAGAAGCTCTAGAGCCCATTCCATATTCATCCCTTACTGATTCTCACCACATATCAGCTCTCTGAAAAGTTTCGAATATGTACTCTTCTCTTTCATTGCTTTTTCGTTATTTTTTACAGTTTATCACATTTCGCTTCCAAACAAACCCGATTTTTCTATTTTATATAGCAGGAATTTCCACTTCTATTGTCTAATGTTATATAGGTTTGCAGAAATATTCGAAACAACTTTGGAGGTTTTTTCATGGTAAAATATATATCCATTTTAGGTTCCACAGGATCTATCGGCACATCTGCATTAGATGTCGTTTCAGCTCATCCTGAACATTTTAAAATTGTCGGTTTAACCGCAAATTATAATATCGATCTTCTTGAGCAACAAATCAAAACATTTCAACCTCGCATTGTAAGCGTTGCGACAAAAGACTTAGCAGACACGCTTCGTACGCGTATTTCAGCGAATACAAAAATCACATACGGAACTGATGGCTTAATTGCGGTAGCTACTCACCCTGATTCAAATCTTGTATTAAGTTCTGTTGTCGGAGTTTCCGGACTACTTCCAACGATTGAAGCATTAAAGGTGAAGAAAGATATTGCCATCGCTAATAAAGAAACGTTAGTTGCAGCTGGACATATCGTAACTGAACTAGCGCAACAAAACGGATGTCGCTTAATTCCAGTAGATAGCGAACATTCAGCTATTTTCCAATGTTTAAACGGAGAAAATAATAAAGAAATTGACAAATTAATTGTTACAGCTTCTGGCGGTGCATTCCGTGATAAAACACGTGAAGAAATGAAAACTTTACAAGCAAAAGATGCTTTAAAGCACCCAAACTGGTTAATGGGCGCAAAACTAACGATTGATTCTGCCACATTAATGAATAAAGGGTTTGAAGTAATGGAAGCGAGATGGCTATTTGATATTCCGTATGAAAAAATTGATGTAATGATTCATAAAGAAAGTATCATTCATTCTTTAGTAGAATTTATTGATGGATCAGTTATGGCACAGCTCGGTGCTCCTGATATGAGAATGCCGATTCAATATGCGTTTCACTATCCTACTCGGCTACCTTCTTCCTATGAAAAATTAAATTTATTAGAAATCGGTAGTTTACATTTTGAAAAACCAGATTTAGAGAAGTTCCCTTGCCTACAATACGCATATGAATGTGGCAAAATCGGTGGTACTACTCCCGCTGTATTAAATGCAGCAAACGAAATTGCGAATGCACTATTCTTAAAAAATGAAATTGTCTTTTTCGATATTGAAAAAACAATTTACAAAACAGTTGAAGCTCATCATAACGTAAAAGATCCTTCACTAGATGCTATATTAGAAGCGGATCAATGGGCGCGCCAATATGCAAATGAATTGTTAATAAAAAAGAGCTAAAACAGATAATACTGTTTTAGCTCTTTTTTCACGTATTCAACTTAACAAATCTATAACCGTGCGTCACTAACACTTTTAATATCGCATATCCTGGAATGGCTAAAATAATGCCCATAATCCCGAATAAGTTTCCGGCAGTTAAAATGATAAAAATGATAGTAATCGGATGAATGTCTAACTTTTTCCCCATAACTTGTGGAGAAATAAATTTACCTTCTGCTAATTGTACAACCATCATAACAATAATTACTTTTAACACCATTGCTGGCGAGTCGATAAATGCGATAATTAACGCTGGTGTAATGGCGATAATTGGTCCTACGTACGGAACGATATTTACAATCATCGCTAAAATAGCAAGCAGTACAGCATATTTAATACCGATAATAAGGTAACCGATTAATAACATAATACCGATAAACAAGCTCACGATAATTTGCCCTCTAATATACGAGCTAATCGCATAGTGCATATCATCTAGTATTCTCATTGCTGCTGGTTGTCTTTGCTCTGAAATAAACTTTAAGAAGTGATTCGGCAATTGTTCGCCATCTTTTAAAAGATAGAACAATATAAATGGAACCATTACAAATGTTAAAACAACCTCTGTAATAGTACTCAAAAATCCAGTTACATTCCCAGTTACTGATGATAATGACTTTGTAAAATCAACTGTGTATTCTTTTACCATATTCGCAACATTAATATTTAAATTCTCCTGAATTTTACCGAGTAAATTACTTTCCCCGAATCTACGTGCTGCTTGTTCAATCTCATGGCCAAAATACGGTAAGTTATCAATTAATGCATCAATTTGATCTTTAATAATAGGGATAACCGTTACAACTAAAAATACAAATAATCCTAGTACGATTAAATATATGGAAGCTATCGATACGATTCTTGAAACACCTTTCTTTTCTAAAAGCGAAACGAATGGATGTAAAATATAGAATAGTACGCCTGCTAATAGTACTGGGAAGAAAATTGTTTTTAAAAATACGATAAACGGTGTAAAAACAAATGATATTTTTGTTAGCAATAAAATATTAATGAACAATAACGCAAATCCAAGTAATACCGCCAAATAATTTTGTTCTCTAAAAAACTTTCTTAACTTATCTCTTTTTCTTATATTTATTTTCTCCAATGAAACCACCTCTTCGAATGATGAAAAGCCCTTATTCAGGGCTCTTCATCATAATCTATATATCTATTTCTTTGCAGCTTTCACTACAAATGATACAATAAAAATTAACACGATTGCACCTAATAATGCTGGCACGACATGAATCCCACCAAATGATGGCCCAAAGGATCCAAATAATCTACCACCTAACGAAGCACCTAATAAACCTGCGATAATATTTCCGAACATACCACCTGGGAAATTTTTACCCGTTATAGAACTAGCAATTGCACCTATAATAGCACCAACTAAAAATGTGATAATCCATCCCATTTTTAGCCCTCCATTTCTATTATAGTTTGTATGATTTAATACAAACATATGTATTTATCATTGCTAATCATATTTCACTATAGAAATATATTTACTACTATTTTACATATGGAGATACATATATTATATGCAAAAAAGAAAAATATTGTCAAACTCACCCATAAAGCAATTATATTTATATACCATATTTAAAGGAGGCTTCATTATCTATGATTCTTAAGTTAAATTCCACTTCTTTTGAAGTAGCAACATCCATTTTACAGGTTCAAATTCCAGCTTATAAAGTTGAAGCAGACTACTTAAATAGTACTGCCATACCTCGTTTATATGATACTGTAAACGATATTCAAAGTTGTGTTGAAACATTCTATGGATATTTTTCTGAAAATAAACTTGTCGGTTTTATTTCTTTTGTACAAGAAGAAAAACTAATCGATATCCACAGGTTAGTTGTATCCCCCGATTTTTTTCAAAAAGGAATCGCAACGAAACTCCTAATTTATATATTTAACATGTTTCCCTCTTCAATGACATACATTGTACAAACAGGTAAAGCGAATACCCCTGCTATTACTTTATATAAAAAACACGGATTCATTACAGTATCAGATACAATACTTCCTGACGGTATGATTCTTACACAATTAAAAAAGACAGAATACACAAAATAATTTGACTTGTTTGCTCCTTTATGTTATTTTTTACTTTATAAAACCTTTTGCTGAGTCCAAATTTTGGAGCGGGGGAACCATTTTTGTAGCTATGCTACTTGGGGCGAATCTTTTTTAAGTAGGGAAACTCTCACTTCCCGAGTCCGACAGCTAACCTCGTAAGCGTAATGGGAGAGGAAGGTGCTTTTTGCCTATGTTACACATTTTGCCTCCTTAATTATAAATATGGGATCGATATCAAATAGTCACCTATATTTATAGAAAAGGAGAATGTATTATGTTACGTTTATCTGATCACGCAATAAAAATGATGGAGCAAAGACTCCGAATTGAAAAACAACGCACATATCAAGCAAATAAAGTTGTAGATAACTTACATCACAAATACTTCTTTCAGCATATTTTTCAACCGAAAAGATAAAGTAAATGTTTATTTAATATTAAAAAACACAAGGTGTGTCTTACAAAGGCATTCCTTGTGTTTTTTATATTCTTTATAAAATTCTCACTACATTTAAGCTTGCTGTAATGGCACCTGCTATAGTAGTCACATGCCCTACACCTAACGGGCCATTTTGTAATATTAATGTTGAATTGGCACTCGTCACATTCACAAGAAGTGTATTTGAAATGGCTGGTTCGATTACTACAGTTGATGTCGTTACGTTTTGTATAAAACTCCCTGTTAGTTGCGTTCCATTTAATAGCACCCTAACAGATACTGTCTCATTCCCACCAGTCGCGTCCCCTTGGAAATAGTAGCTTACTAAATATATTCCTGGTGTGGATACTGTGACAGTTGTAGCACTAGTTAAAGATACACCAGTTCCATATACAGTGGATCCAGAATTAATTGGGATGTTGGCATTTGCTGCAATTGTACTTGTTGAGGTAGAGAAGAAATAGCCGCCACCTGTTGAAATGGCAGACGATCCAGTTGCACCGGTTAAGCCGGTTGGGCCCGTAGCACCTGTTGGGCCTGTTACTCCCGTTCCCCCTGTTGCTCCTGTTATTCCTTGGATTCCTTGGATTCCTGTCGGTCCTGTTGCACCAGTCGCTCCTGTCGCTCCTGTTGCGCCGGTTGCTCCCGTCACACCTTGTGGGCCTTGAATTCCTTGGATTCCTTGTGGGCCTGTTATTCCAGTCACTCCGGTTGCTCCCGTTGGACCCGTTATCCCTTGCGAACCTTGAATTCCTTGGATTCCTTGTGGACCTGTTACTCCCGTAGAGCCGGTCGCTCCTGTTGGGCCTGTTACTCCTTGTGGACCTTGAATTCCTTGAGGACCTTGAGGGCCCGTTACTCCCGTCGGACCTGTTGCTCCAGTTGCACCGGTTGGACCCGTCGAGCCAGTTATACCTTGTATGCCTTGAGGTCCAGTCGGGCCTGTTGGACCAATCGGACCTTGAATTCCTTGCAGACCTTGAATTCCCTGTGGACCGGTTGGACCTTGTATCCCTTGTATTCCCTGAATCCCTTGCGGGCCTGTTGCACCAGTTGGACCGGTTGGACCCTCTGGTCCTTGCACTCCTTGTATTCCAGTCGCTCCCGTTGGACCTATATCTCCTTGTGGACCTTGAATTCCTTGGATTCCTTGAGGACCAGTTGGACCTGTTATACCACTTATCCCTTGCACTCCTTGTAAACCTTGAGGACCGGTTGGACCGAGTGAACCTTGGATTCCTTGTAGCCCCTGTAAACCAGTTGGACCGGTCGCTCCCCTTACTCCTTGCTCACCTTGTATGCCTTGTATCCCTTGAGGGCCGGTTGGACCGATTGGCCCCTGTGCCCCTTGCACTCCTTGTGGACCAGTCGGACCGGTTGCTCCTACCGGTCCCTGGATTCCTTGTAGACCTTGCGGACCAGTCGGACCGGTTACTCCTTGTATCCCTTGTGGACCTTGAATGCCTTGATCACCCGTTGGACCCGTTGCCCCCATTGGTCCCTGTACTCCTTGCAAACCTGTTACACCAGTTGCTCCGGTCGGTCCCTGGATTCCTTGTACCCCTTGAATTCCAGTCGCTCCTGTTGCTCCGGTCGCTCCTGTTGCCCCTGTTGCTCCAGTCGGACCAGTTGGACCCCCTGGTGATCCTGCTGGACCGGTTGGACCAGTTGGACCTCCTGGTGGACCAGTTGGACCGGTTGCTCCAGTCGGGCCAGTTGCAGAACCTGTCGGACCAGTTATCCCAGTGGCTCCTGTTGGGCCAGTTGGACCTGGATCACCTTGTAAACCGGTTGGACCAGTCGGACCGATTACACCTTGCACTCCTTGTATTCCTTGTATTCCTGTTGGACCTACCTGCCCCATCTCTCCCTGGGGACCTTGTAAACCTTGAACACCAGTTTCCCCTTGTGGACCCATTGGTCCTTGCTCCCCTTGAATTCCTTGAGAACCAGTTGGCCCTGTTGGACCAATCGGACCCTGTATTCCTTGTATTCCGGTTACACCTTGTAAACCACTACCTCCTAAATTACCTTGCACACCTTGTATACCAGTATTTCCAGTTGGTCCAGTCGGGCCAATTTCCCCTTGCACTCCTTGTATTCCTTGTACTCCTGTTGGGCCGGTTGGACCGATTTCTCCTTGCATTCCTTGTATGCCTTGTATTCCTGTTGGACCGGTCGGACCGATTGGGCCAGGAATTCCTTGTATCCCTTGAATACCAGTTGGACCAGTCGGACCTCTTTCTCCTTGTATTCCTTGAACACCTTGTATTCCCTGTGGGCCTCGTTCTCCCATAGGTCCTTGATTACCTTGAGAACCTTGTGGTCCAGTTAAACCAGTTGGGCCGGTTGGACCATTTTCTCCTTGCACCCCTTGCACTCCTTGTATTCCTTGTGGGCCGGTTGGACCGATTGGACCTTGTACGCCTTGTATTCCTTGCGGTCCAGTTGGTCCACCTAAAGCACCAGTTGGACCGGTTGGACCAGTGGGCCCCGTAATACCTGGCGGTGGAAAAGGAATAGGTGCTTGAAACTTACTACACTTATCTTGATTCTTCACAAGCATCTCCCCCGTTATAACTAACGTATCAAACTATTTTTAATACATTTAAACTAGCTGTTATCACACCAGATAATGTCGTTACATGCCCGATAGCTAACGGACCATTTTGTAAAGACAAAGTTGCATTTGAAGAAGTAACTTCAATGACCATCGTATTCGAAACCGCTGGTTCTAATACAAAAGTACCTCCTGTAACATAAAAAATAAAACTCCCTGCCACTTGCGTTCCATTTAAAGTAAGACTCACAGAAATCGTTTCATTCCCCCCATTTGGATCACCTTGAAAATAATAGCTGACTAAATATATTCCCGGCGTACTTAACGTTACAGTTGTTGCATTTGTTAAACTGACACCAGAACCAAAAGTGGTAGCTCCTGAATTAATTGGTACTAACGCATTCGCTGCAATTGCACTCGTTGAAGTAGAAAAGAAATAACCGCCACCGCTAGGTAAACCAGTCGCTCCTGTTGCACCTACAATTCCTAAAAAACCTATAGGCCCTTGACTACCCGTTGCTCCAGTAGGTCCCACAGCTCCAATCGGCCCTTGACTACCTTGGACTCCAGCTGGACCTACACTACCGTTAACCCCTGTTATTCCCCTCGCTCCAGTTGGGCCTTGTATTCCTTGAATACCTTGCACACCTTGTATTCCGGTTACTCCCGTTGCACCGGTAGGTCCTATCATTCCTGTACTTCCTTGTATTCCTTGAATACCTTGAACGCCTTGTATTCCTTGTGCACCGGTCGCTCCTGTGGCTCCTGTCGCTCCTGTTTCTCCTGTTACGCCCGTAATCCCAACATTTCCTTGTGGTCCTTCGGGTCCCTCAATACCTTGCGCCCCTTGCACTCCTTGTGAACCTGTTATCCCGTTTTCTCCTAAATTCCCTTGAGGCCCTCTAATTCCTTGAGCACCTGTAGGACCGATGATTCCTTGTATTCCTTGTATTCCTTGAGAGCCTTGCGCTCCTGTTGGACCTACTATACCTTGTATTCCTTGAGGCCCTTGTAAACCAATTGCACCTGTCGGACCTGTTATTCCTTGAACTCCTTGTATTCCTTGAGCACCTTGCGGACCCGTCAATCCATTTTCTCCTTGTATTCCTTGAGGTCCTTGTATACCTTGAACTCCAGCTGCTCCTGTTATTCCTTGAACTCCTTGTATTCCTTGTGCACCTTGTGGACCAGCATCTCCTGTTTCTCCTCGTATTCCTTGTGGACCTTGGGCTCCCGCCGCTCCTGTTGTGCCTGTAGGACCTATTATCCCTTGTAACCCTTGTATTCCTTGCGCTCCTGTTGGACCTGTTACTCCTTGTATTCCTTGCACACCTCTAGGACCTTCTGCACCGGTTGGACCGATTTCTCCCTGTGGACCTTGTATGCCTATTGGGCCTTCTACACCGGTTGCTCCTGTTATTCCTTGAGCTCCTTGTATTCCTTGTGCACCTTGTACGCCAGCTACACCAATTACCCCTTGAGAACCTTGTGCTCCCCTTGCACCTTGAGCACCAGTGGGACCCGTTATTCCTTGTAACCCTTGCGCTCCTTGGGGACCTTTAGGACCAGTTACACCTGTGATACCAGATTCACCGGTTGGACCTGTTGGCCCTCCAGGTGGACCAGGCGGGCCTGATGGACCAGTCACTCCACTAGATGGACCAATCGGACCGGTTATTCCTGTTGGTCCTCCAGGTGGACCTTCTGCACCTTGTGTACCAGTAGACCCAGTTGCTCCTGTTATTCCTCGTATTCCTTTTGGTCCTTGAAAACCTGTGGATCCCCTTACCCCTTGTATCCCTTGTATTCCTTGTGGACCTTGAGGACCTATTACACCTGTTATCCCCCTTATTCCACTTATACCTTGAGGTCCTTGTATTCCAGTAGAACCAGGCGGGCCAGTTACACCTTGTATCCCTTGATCACCTTGGTGCCCTTGCTCTCCAGTAATTCCTCGTATTCCTTGTGGACCTTCTTCTCCTTGTATACCTGTAGTTCCGGCCTCCCCTTGTATTCCTTGCGCCCCTTGAGGACCTTGAGGGCCCGTTACACCTGATATTCCGGTTACACCTATTTCTCCCTGCATTCCTTGTGCACCCGTTTCCCCTCGCTCACCTATTTCTCCTTGTATTCCTTGGGCGCCCTGTATACCTTGACTACCAGCAGGGCCTGTAATTCCTTGTATTCCTTGCATACCTTGTAATCCAATATCGCCAACAGGACCTTGCTCTCCAATTAATCCTTGAGGACCTTGTAAGCCGACCGGACCTGTAATTCCTTGCTCTCCAGTATCACCAACGGGACCTTGTATCCCTTGAGCTCCTGTTGTCCCTCGTGGACCTTGTATTCCCCTGATACCTTGAGGGCCTTGTGGACCAGTTGCTCCTGTAGGCCCAGTAATTCCCGGGGGTCCAACCGGACCTTCATGCCCTCCAGTTGGACCAGTTGGACCACTATTACCCGTCGGACCCGTTGCTCCTATAAGCGGAAGAGGCAGTGCCACTCCAAATTTTTTGCACTTTCTATGATGACGCACAACAATCCCCCTCCCCAAAAATAATTACACTTTTTATATGAAATGCATTTTTATAAGAAAAGTACATCTCTGACCTTATTTTTTTAAAAATAAAGAAGCCTATCATTTCATCTATTTGAAATGATAGGCTTCTTTTATAAAAAACACTTTACTTTCTAACTTTAATAATAAAAGTAGTCGGCACCATTCTAGCTTTATATAAAGAATAATACTTCGTAGAATGCATCGCTAGTTCTTCATCAAACGTGCTATACGGTTCAGGTTCTTCTATTCTCTCAATTGTAAAGCCTGCTCTATTTAACTCATTTATATATGTACTTATTTTTCTCTTATATAATTTCGCTTGTACATTTTCTCCTTTAAATGTTTCAAACGTAATGGACGTTTCCTCATGATAAGAAGACTTTATAGCAACTTCCTCTGTACCATACTGTAAATTTGAATATACTGGGTGCTCCCAACTAAAAATAAAACTTCCTCCTGGCTTTACATACGAATAAATCAGTTCCAACGTTTTTCTTAAATCCGAAGTCCAATTTAATGCATAAATAGAATATACAATATCAAAATACCCTTTCGGAATATTCAATTCCTCTTCCATTTCTCCCCATACTAACTTTGGATCCCAACTCTTTAACGTTTCATTCGCTATTTCAATTTGTGCACTTGAAAGATCAAGCCCCAATATCAAGAACTTTTTTATTTCTGATTGAATCTCATCTTCAGACGCTGTATATTGGGCATATTTAGGTAAACAATCAACTTGAAAGATAATAAGGTGCAACTGTATCCCAACACTTTTTATTTATAGCTAGCATTTGTGTACCTTTCATATCATTCCCCCCATCCATTTTTCTTTCTCTAATATTACTTACATACCATAACCAGATCGCCCTTTTCTCTTCGCCCGGTAGTTTTTCACTTTTGCAATCGTACCGCACGCTCTTCCTCCTTCTTCTCCAGCATACATACCGCACCATCTTTTACTTCCATTTCGCGAATGATCATAAAATACCCAGCGACAATCTGGACATGCTTTTAACCTTCCCCACACATTTTCTTGAATTGACATTAACACAATACTTAACACTTTTGTATACACATTCTCTTCATATACTGGTTCATATGTAATACCTTTCATATCATCCTTTATATGTACATGAAATGGGTATTTCTCTAACCACTTTTGCAATGATTCTCCGCCTTCAATTGCCACCCGAATATCTTCTCGAAAACTTTTTAGTTCCTCTATCGTATAAAATGGAAGCTCTTCATGAAAATATTTATTCATAAATTGCTTTATATCATCTTCGGTCTGCAACAAATCAACTGCTTCTCTCGTATCATTTGGTATTTTCCATTTATTTAAAAATTCTCGAATATATTCTAGTTCATTTGGTGCATTTTGATTCAATTCCATCCACCTTCTTCTTAAAATTTACTTTTTTCTGACTTTATGTATAATTATAATATAAAACTGTTAACTATCAAAATATTTTACTGGTTACAATATTAGGAGGAGTTCTATGAAAAGTTTCTCAATACCGATACGTTTCATGCTTATTTCTTCATTTTTTATGTCTTTTGGGTATTTTGCGGTATACGCATTTTTAGCTATTTATCTATTAAACTTTCTCCATTTTTCAGCTGTTCAAGTAGGAACAGTGTTGACGGTTATGACAATTACATCACGAGTTCTCCCTTTATTCTCAGGATTAATTGCTGATAAAATAGGCTATATCATTATGATGATAGCCGGATTATTTTTAAGAGGAGTCGGATTTATCGCTTTAGGGATATCCTCTGATTTCTATACAATTTCTATTTCTTCTGCACTTATTGGCTTCGGAACTGCATTTTACGAACCTGCCGCTCGCGCTATATTTGGCTCACAGCCAGCTCATATGAGAAAAAATTTATTTACATATTTAAACCTTAGCTTCAATTGCGGTGCAATAATCGGACCAATTGCAGGAGGGTTCTTACTCTTACTCGATCCAATCTATGCTTTCTCTCTAACAGGATCCCTTATGCTGTTATTCGCTTTCATCTTTTACTTACTTAAAAATCACTTCCAAGTCACTACTGAAAATACATCTATTACATTAGGAATACAGGCTATTTTACAAAACAAACCTTTCCTTTTGTTTTCATTTATCATGATCTTCTTCTATATTATGTTTACTCAGCTTACTGTCGCACTTCCACTTCATATGAAAAACATTAGTAATAGCAATCAGCTTGCTACACTCGTTATTACAATAAATGCAATAACAGGCGTCATATTTATGGTGTTATTTCGAAAACTATTTCATAAATACAACACACTTTCAATTATTAAATACGGTGTTTTATTAATGAGTATTTCCTTTTTACTCATTCCTCTATCTCAACACCCGTATTGGCTATTTATTTGTGTAATTTTATTTACAATTGGTGAAACACTCGTATTACCTAACGCTGATATCGCTATTGCAAATTACAGTAATGAATCCTATACAGCTACTTACTTCGGATTTTATCAACTATCACTCGCATTTGGTTTTATCATCGGTAATTATACCGGTACATCTTTTACATCCAACTTAAGCGGCATGTATACACCATGGCTTATTTTTGGCGGAATAGGACTTATTGGTTTTATTTCACTACATATTTTAAATATTAAACAAGGGGACTCTAAAGAGGATATATACCTATATAATGATACGAAACACCTTTAACACATTACAATTGAGCTAGTACCTTTAGACAAAAAGTCTATAATAAAAAATTCGACCGTCATATGTGACAGTCGAATTTTTTATTCTTCATATTCAAGATGATTATGTGTTTTACAACCAAACAAATAACAAGCCCCTATATGATAAGTTTCAAATTCTAACCCTGGAACATATCCAGATTTAATACGTTCTATCATTTTTTTATAACAATGATTCTCTTCTGTATATTCTTCAATTAACTCTTTCTTATCTTTTTCTGTCCAGTTTTCTTCTACTTCTTCATTCTGGACATCTTCTATTTCTGCTGTTTTCGCTTCAATAGATTCCCGTATAACTTCATTCATACGGGAAAAATCATTAGCTTTATATAGAGCATACACAAACCTACTAATCCAGTTAGGACTTTTCCAAACTTCTTTGTATCCCTTTTCGAACCATTCAATTGCTTCTTTATAGCAATTCAACTCAACATATAAATCTGCTACATTAATTTCCCCTAAAAAATTATCAGATTCCCTGTTAAAAGTATCTAACTTCTCTTTTGCTTCTGTCGTTCGTTCTAAATCAATTAAACATTTTACATAGCTATACATGATATAGTCCGAATCCCCTGCAACTCGTAAAAAAAATTCCGAAGCTTTTTCCAGCTCTCCAAGGTTATAATGAGCTACAGCTACATTATGATATGCTTCATCCGATGGTTGAATTGAAATAGATTTTTGTAATACTTCTTTCGCTTCTTCCCACTTTTTTTGTTTCATATAAATTTCCCCTAACATGTTATAGGGAAAGTATGAAGAAGGATTCAACTTAACAACTTCTTTTATTAATTCAAGAGCTTTCTCATCATTCTCTTCCTCATAAAAGTACATCCAAGCAAGATTATTGAGAGATTGTACCCCTCTAGATTCATGTACTGCTCGATGAAACAGTTCCATTGCTTCCTCACATTTATTTTGTTCAAACATTTCAATTGCCTTCTCGTTAATGTTCAAATAACTACCTCCGAAGTGAATAAATTCATCTACGCTTTATCATTATTTTAAGATGTAAAAATTGAAATTTCTATAAAAAATTTCTTTATCCTGTCTATATTTCGAATAAAACAGAAGCTTACATACACAAATTTACAACAATAAGTAAACTTTTCAATCTCCCTTAAATTGGATATACAGCCTTTTTAACTTTACATATTATGGTATAATTAATTATAGTACTAACTAAACATTTACGCTGGACACTAGCAGTCTAACAATACCAAAATCAATTGAAATCGGGGGATGTTATGAAAAAGAAATTAATTCTTCTATTCATCGGAATCATATTATCAGGATGTTCAACTATAGCAGAGAATTCTTTAGAAACCGGGAAAGGCAGTATGGAATTATTAACACCAACGATCACAACAAAAGATAATGAGTTAGAAATTAAGACCGAAGGCATTGATGAAAATAAAGTAACTTTTATTTATGTTGCTAATAAAAAAGTATTGGAACAAAAGCTAAAGAATGGTGAATCCTACAAACTTAACATTAAAGATATCGAACACGCTCATCGGACAGACTACAAACCAAAAGTTCAACTTTTCCAAACGAAAGATGATAATGATGATGGAGAAATGGTAACGTTTAAACAAGTTAGATATACAGTTAAAAACTAATTTTAAAGTTGTTTCATTATAAATGTAACGAACGAAAATATACTTTTAACAGTAGATACATGTAAGGGGTGCTAACATGAAAAAACGATGGATTTCTTGGTGGTTTGGTAACATATTTTGGATTATCGTTTTTGGAATATGGGCAGCTATTATTTGGCTACGAGATGTTGATGGGGCCGGTGTTACTCAAACACCCGAAATTAAATCAATATCACTTATCGTTTTATTAATTGCGTTTATCATACCGGTATTTTTTCAAATTATATGGCTAATCATTAATTTGAGAATGAGTAAAAAAAATAATTATACGATTTAGCTTTTTGAATTAATAGATGAATATTTTTCATAAAAAAAGAGAGGAATCTACATCAAAATAGATTCCTCTCTTTTACATTTAGACTTATACTGCGCTTTTAATGCAGCACTACTCCTCTTTTTTACGATGCATGTTCATCTTTCTTCTTCATTAACGCTCTTTTCTTCATCGCCTTCGTTAAATATCCACCCTTAAACGAGCGAATTTCATACGAAGACATAAACGCTTTCGGTGCAATTTCATTAATGATTTCCAAAAGTTCTTTCTCTCTAGAACGCTTTGCGACGATATCTAAGCGATAACGTATAGAATTAATACCTTCGCCCTCAAATACTGTAACGCCAAATCCAGAGTGACGTAACTCATCTACTAATTCATTACAACGGTCTAGTAAACTAACTTGATACGTAATATAACCAATTGCTAATTTATTCTCTATATAACCGCCTAATAACAGTCCCGCACTAAAGCCAATGACATAGGCAACGATGTTCATCCAATTTGATAAATCTTGAAACACAATACCTAAACTGACAATGTAAATAGCTCCTTCTAACAATCCAACACCAGCAGCGGATCTTGTTTGATTCTTTACAAGCAAAATCGTACGAATTGTTAATATTGGAACGTAAATAATTTGAAGCACAAAAATAAGTAGCGCTTGTAACATTGGTATCCACCTCTTTCAAAAAGTCTTTTGTCATAATAACATACATAACCTTTAGAAATCGATGGGTTTTTTAAAAATTTTTTATTATTTTTCATACTATTGAAAAACACAAAAAAGAAGCGTATTATATTTGTCGTTAATTTGATTACTTGTATATTATCGCTAAACTAAAAAGGAACCCGATTAGGTCCCTTTCATCATAGCTCTATGTTTTTCGAAGCATGTTCCCTTTGCTTCTCTTCTTCTTTCACTAACTGCATATTTGCATACGCTAAATTTGCAATCATTAAAAAGTGACCACCTAAAATACCTGTACCGAATGCCCACATTTCCATTTCATGCTCAATTTCATACATGATGATAGCTCCTAAAATAGCAGCTGCAAATCGGTTTAAAACTCCTAATCCAGGAGCCTTTTCCTTCATTACGATACTTTTTCCGAGTTTTTCCACTCTGCGAGCTAATAACCAAAGACAATAGGCGCTTACTGCTAATCCAATACCGAACCCTGTCACTTGTTTTCCAAACGGAGTAATCGTCCACATAAGTAGTAAACCACTAAAGATTACATACAATTGTAATCGATATACACGTAAGGCTTCTTGAATCAAAATATCCGCTCCTAAGTTCTCATTTTTTGTACTTTTAGAAGAAAAGCAGCAACTTACACAGTTGCTGCTTTCTCTTCTTCTTGTTCTTGTTCCATCTTACGAATTTCAACACGTTTAATTTGGTAAGCGTCTTTTTCTAACACTTTAAATTCATAACCTTCCGCCTCAACGTGTTGTCCTTCTTCGATTTCATGATTTTGCATCATAATCCATCCACCGATTGTATCCACATCATCTTCTTCGATGTGTAATCCAAATAAATCTTTCACTTCTGAGATAAGCACTTTTCCATCAACAATGATATGTTGCTCGTTTACATGTTGGATTGGTGGTGCTTCATCTTCATCATATTCGTCACGAATTTCGCCGACGATTTCCTCCAAGATATCTTCAAGCGTTACAATTCCGGCTGTTCCTCCGTACTCATCATATAAAACAGCCATCGGAATTCGCTTCTTCTGCATTTGAAGTAATAAATCGTGAATTGGAGTCGTTTCCATCACTTCAATAATCGGACGCATATACGAGCGAATAGATGATAAATCTTTTTGATCCTCGGTCATATATCGAATAAAGAAATCTTTTACGTTGACCATACCGATAATATCATCTTTATCTTCTCCAAAAATCGGATAACGTGTGTATCGCTCATTTTGGATTACTTTCATGTGTTCTTCTACTGAATCTTCCAGGTAGAAACCAACGATTTCTGTTCGCGGTACCATAATCTCTTTTGCAATACGATTATCAAATTCAAAAATGTTATTTACATACTTGTATTCAGCTTGATTAATTTCGCCACTTTCATAGCTATCTGAAAGGATAAGACGTAATTCTTCTTCTGTATGAGCTACTTCATGTTCTGAAGCTGGCTTTAAACCGAATAAACCAGTTATCACACGTGCTGAACCGTTCAATACCCAAATAAATGGATACATTACTTTATAGAACATCATTAATGGACCTGCCAATAATAACGTTACCCTTTCAGCCTTTTGAATTGCCATCGTTTTCGGAGCTAATTCCCCTACTACAACGTGTAAATACGTCATAATCATAAAAGCAAGACCAAATGTTAATACTGATGAAATAGAAGGATTTAAGTTCCATTTCTCAAATAACGGGTGTAATAACTTTTCGATTGTCGGTTCACCTAACCAACCTAATCCCATAGCTGTAACTGTAATACCTAATTGACAAGCAGATAAATATTCATCTAAATTTGTTGTTACCTTTTTCGCTGCTAAAGCACCGCGTTTTCCTTCCGCAACAAGCTGATCGATACGACTTGAACGTATCTTTACAATCGCAAACTCTGCTGCTACGAAAAATCCAGTAAATGCGATTAAAATCGCAACCATGACTAAATTAAATATTTCCAATGAATCCCCTTAGTTAAAAAACTAAGGTGTCCACCTCCTGTATACTATAATGTTTTCTTATTTGTTCGTTAGAAAACATAGCCCGATACAAAAATTAAAGAGGTCGGATTTCACTTATTCTATAATAATAGAGCAAGTGTCTGTATTAAAGCTGTCGTTTGACCAGATAAAGATTTCGATATTTTTTCACGTTGTGAATCAGTCAATCCATCTAAAAGCGGCTTTAACTCAGTAAGCTCCACTTCTAATTGATGAATATGGTCTGTCACTTCATTCACTTGTTTCGAAACGTGTTCATTGATACCGAGCAGCTTCTTCTTCTCCTCGATTTTCTCTTTAATCTCACAAAGCGGCATATGCATTTCTTTGCACTTCTCAATAAATTGTAATGTCTCAAATGCTGTTTCGTCATAATAGCGATAATTAGATTGAGATCGCTCCGCTTTTAAGATACCTAGATTCGTATAATAATCAATCGTTCGTTTCGACACGTGAGCCATGAGAGCCAACTGTCCGATTCGATACACCTTCCCAACGATCTTCCCCCCTTGTTTATATTACTTACATCATACAACACATAAACTGTACAGTCAAACGTGACGGTTTATTATTCACAATTTATACAAAATTCCAATCTCCTCCTATGATGATTCAATACGAGTAATCTACACTTATACAATAAAATTACTAAACTACTACCTAATCACTACATTGTCTGCCACTTTTAACCTTTCTTATTTAAAAGCATATCCTACTAATAATGATTGCTTGTATAGGAGGGAATTAATATGAAAAAGACAATCATTTCTCATTTTTATAATGAAGAATACCTACTTCCATGGTGGCTTATGCATCACACGAAAATATTCGATCACGGCATTTTAATTAATAGAGGGTCTACAGATCGTTCCGTAGAGATTTGTAAACTATTAGCACCCCATTGGGAAGTACGAAATTCAAGATTTCTTGAGTTTGATCCAACTAATACTGATATTGAAGTGATGGAAATTGAAAGAGAAGTTTCAGGTTGGAAAATCGTTTTAAATACTACTGAATTCTTTTGTTGTAATAATACTGAAGAATTTTTTTCATCTCTTCATACACTAGGCCAAAACATGTATGCGATTAGAATGATTTTAATGATAGATAATCATAATTATAATTATTCAAAGCCTAGATATTCTATCCCCTTAGTAGAACAGCGATACCACGGTGTCTTCCCTTATAACCCAAATCTCGGATGTGCTTGGAGATTTATTCACAATCATCTAGACGGTGCATATTTACCTGGTAGACATCATTCGCGGCACGGATATATAATTTATGACTATCCTTCATTTATTTTAAAATTTTATTTTAGCCCTTGGAATGAACAATCAAAGGCAAGAAAATTACAAATTACACCTACCCTTTCAAAAAGGGGTGTTCAAATGGGACTTCAAACACATTACGGTCAATCTCCCGAAGTACTGGACATACGTTTTTTAGAGCTTAGTAACCTAACACAAGACCTCCGTCATAACCCTGAATATCAAGAATTATTTCCAAAATTCAAACCGTAATATTTTCTGCATCGTCATCACCTCAAACATTTTCATTCACTTAATCAAAAACAATTTCATTTGCATAAAACATGAATACTATATAAATAATAAATTTTTATTTTAGGAGGAAAAAATGAAAGCTGTTATTCTTGCTGGTGGGTACGGTACAAGAATTGGGGAAGAAACACATTTAAAACCGAAACCTATGATTGAAATTGGAACAAAACCTATTCTATGGCACATTATGAGTTTGTATAGTCATTACGGGATTACTGAGTTTATTATTTGCTTAGGCTATAAAGGATATGCAATTAAAGAGTTCTTTCTAAATTACAACTTACACATGTCTGATTTCACAATACAGTTAAACGATAATACAATTACTAGCCATTCTCATCGTGTAGAACCATGGAAAGTTACACTAATCGATACTGGTGTAAATACCGAAACGGGTGGCCGAGTGAAAAAGATTCAAAATTATGTCGGAGATGAACCTTTCTGCCTCACTTATGGTGATGGATTAAGTAATGTAAATATAAAAGAACTTATTACATTCCATAAAAAACATGGAAAAATGGCTACTGTTACTGCCGTACAACCTCCTGGTAGATTTGGTTCTCTCATATTAGATAAACAGTCTGTAACATCTTTTCAAGAAAAACCATTAGGTGATGGCGGATGGGTTAACGGTGGATTTTTTGTTTTAAATCCTGAAGTTTTCAATTACATTAGTGGAGATAAGTCTGTTTTTGAAACAGACACTTTAGTTCAGTTAGTAAACAAAAATGAATTGGCCGCATATCAACATTCTGGTTTTTGGCATCCGATGGATACATTGCGCGATAAAAATAAATTAGTCGAGCTATGGGAAAGTAATAACGCTCCGTGGAAGGTTCGGTAATATGGCTTCATCATCTTTTTGGAATAAGAAAAAAGTATTTATTACGGGACACACTGGATTTAAAGGCTCCTGGCTCACCCTTTTCTTAAGTTCTTTAGGTGCAGAAGTAGTAGGCTTTTCTTCTCATCCCCCATCCATTCCTAACATTTTTGAACAAGGTAACGTAGCAAAAGAGTGCACGACAATGAAAGGCGATATTACAGATTACCATTCTTTATTTCATGCCATGAAGCAACATAAACCTGACATAATATTTCATTTAGCAGCTCAGCCAATCGTAACCGCTTCATACAAAAATCCTATCGATACATTCAAAACGAATGTTTTAGGTACTGTCCACGTGCTAGAAGCAGCAAAGTCCGTCGAAAGCGTACGTGCCATTATTAATGTGACAAGCGATAAATGTTATGAGAATGACGGTAGTGGCGACCGAGCGTTCGTGGAAAATGACCGACTAGGAGGTTTCGACCCTTATAGCGCTAGTAAAGCTTGCGCTGAAATAGTGGCAACATCCTATCAAAAATCATTCTTCCGCACTAATACCCAGAAACTCGCCTCAGTCAGAGCTGGTAACGTCATCGGCGGTGGTGATTGGGCAGAAGATCGATTATTCCCTGATATCATTCGGGCATATTTGCACAATCATACTTTGTGTATTCGAAACAAATATGCCGTCCGTCCGTGGCAACATGTTTTAGATCCTCTACATGGCTATATCCTTTTAGCTGAGAAACTTTGGAATGATGCTAAATATGCAGAAGCGTGGAATTTCGGCCCAATGAATGAACCTAACAGAACCGTTCATGATGTCATTGAATCTGTAATAAAATTATGGAATAACCCACTAACAATCATTTCCTCCTCTACAAATACTCCTTATGAATCACCTGTTTTAACACTCGATAGTACAAAAGCAGTAAACAAACTCGGCTGGACTCCTAAGTTATCAACAGATGATGCTATCGCTTGGACTGTTGATTGGTACAAAAAATATGCATCTGGTGAAAAGATAGAATCTTTCACACGACAACAAATCGATGCATTCAAAAATTTATAAGGGGGCTATAAAATGGAACAGAAAAAATGCCGTTTTTGCCACTCATTACTAACCAACACTTTTTTAGATTTGGGCGTTTCCCCTCTTGCTAATTCATTTGTAGCTCCTGAAAGCTCATATAAAATGGAACCTTTTTATCCGCTGCACACATTTGTTTGTAACTCTTGTTTACTCGTACAGCTAGATGAATTTGAATCTCCACAAAATATTTTTCATAACTATTTATACTTCAGCTCTTACTCCTCAAGTTGGCTACTACACGCTAAACAATATGTAGAAATGGCGATTAAGCGTTTCAACTTAACGAAACATTCAAAAGTGATTGAAATCGCAAGTAACGATGGGTACTTATTACAATACTTTAAAAAAGAAAATATCGAGACATTGGGAATTGAACCCGCGAAAAACGTAGCAGAAATTGCTATCAAAAAAGGAATTCCTACTCATGTGAATTTTTTCAGTAATGACTTAGCAAAAAAATTGCCACAAGCTGATTTAATCGTCGCAAATAACGTATTAGCACACGTTCCAAACTTGCATGATTTTGTTGCCGGTTTAAAAACGTTATTAAAACAAGATGGCACGATAACAATTGAATTCCCACACTTATTAAACCTCATATCCTTTAAACAGTTCGATACTATCTACCATGAGCACTTTTCCTACTTCTCACTTATAAGCCTTCAAAAAGTTTTAAGTTATCATCATTTACAAATTGTTGATGTAGAAGAACTATCAACGCATGGTGGTTCCTTACGGATTTTTGTAAACCATCTAAGTGCCCAATCAACTATCCATTCCAATGTTACAAAATTAATTCAAAAAGAAGTCGACCACGGGTTAGATACTTTAGATTGCTATCTCCTTTTTTCTAAACGCATCGAACAATTGAAAATAAATATTTTAAAGTTTTTTATTGAAGCGAAAGCTTTAAACAAACAAATTATCGGTTACGGTGCTCCAGCTAAGGGAAACACCCTTTTGAATTATTGCGGGATAGGTAAAGAATTTCTAGCTTATACAGTAGATAAAAATCCTCACAAACAAAATCTCCTTTTACCAGGAACTCGTATTCCAATAAAATCTCCAGCAGAAATTAAACGTACAAAACCGGATTACATTTTCATACTTCCTTGGAATTTGAAAGACGAAATTATGAAAGAATGCTCTTTCATTCGTGAATGGGGCGGTAAATTTTTAGTGACGGTTCCAGAAGTTGAGGTGATCGAGCCATGAAGAAAGTTGTTGTAACAGGTGGTAGTGGCTGGATAGGTAAATATGTTGTACATTCACTTATACAAAAGGGATATGAAGTGCACGCCACGTATAATAAAAATAAACCCTCTCACCTCCCTTGCCATTGGCATAAAGTAAACTTGCTTCGCGATGACGAAGTAAAACAATTCATTTCGGACGTTCAGCCTAGCCATCTCATTCACCTTGCTTGGGAAGCAGTGCCACCAGCATGCTATGTATCTATTAATAATTACTATTGGCTAAAGTCTAGTATTTCATTGATTCAACACTTCACAACATGCGGCGGAAAGCGTGTTGTCGTTGCAGGTACTGGCGCAGAATACGAATGGTTTAACGGCGTATTATTTGAAGATTCACCGCTCCTTTCCTATAAAACCCCGTATTCTTTATGTAAAAATGCACTGCACTCCTGGCTAGAAACGTATGCACAACAAACAGGCCTCAGCATGTGTTGGGGCCGCATTTTTCATATGTATGGCCCTCACGAACAAGGTAATCGGCTCGTTTCTAACATTATCACTTCCTTATTAAAAAACGAGGAAGCACTATGTACACATGGAAAACAATCGAGAGATTTCCTCCATGTGAGTGACGTCGCTGACGCTCTCGTAACAATATTAGAACACGGCGTTACAGGCACCATCAATATCGCTTCTGGTCAATCTGTACAAATTAAAGAGTTAGCTTCTATCATTGCTAAAAAGATAAGAAAAGAACATTTAATTAAACTAGGTGCAATCCCTTTCTCTAAAGATGAACCTTTATTTGTCGGGGTTAATGTAGAACGTTTAAAAACTGAAGTAAACTGGAAACCAACATACGATCTAAATACAGGAATTGAAGAAACAATTTTATGGTGGAAATCATTTATACAAAAACATAACGATATGCATCATTAAAACGTAAATCCTTCGTTCCTCTCGCTAATTCCTTATACCATTCTTCTAATCTTTCCGGCGTAACAATATGATGCGTACCCATTCCCCCATGCTTACTAGCTTCAGAAAGAGTCGGACCAATTTGTAATTTTCTCTTTCTCATCGCATCGTTCCACGGACTAAACCCATACCATAATATACAGGCAAGAGGTGGATAAATCATCGATTCATGCGCAGATAAATGTCTTCCAACCGTATAACTTCCATGCTCATGATTATGAATAAATCTACCTCTTCTCCATAGTCTCCACTCCTCTGGTAAATAACCATGAAACCGCTGTTTCATTAAAGGTATTCCAAAGTTAAGGTCCGGATAGTTGTAGTTAGGATCATCAACCATAATAAGCCCGTCCAGCCAATACATCCTCCCTCCCAATTCATCTAGTGATTTCCAAAACTGATTTTTATCTTGCATGCAAAGAAACTCAGTCGTATTTAAAACCATTTTCCATCCTTGTACTTCTTGTTCTATCCTCATCACTTCATGATCTGTCGTATATGCATCAAACTCTGGATTTACAGAATCTCGCACTTCCCAATGCGGTGCGAATTTTTTACAAATCTCAACCGAACGATCTGTTGAACCTTTATTAATTAAAATACCATGATCAAAAAGTTTCGTATGATGCATAAGCCACCATGGCAATAAATACTCTTCATTGTAAAAATGCGAAATAACGGTTGTAGTTATAATAATCTCCTCCTCTTTCTCTATTAATCTACTTTTTATCCTACAACCAATATACTCATAAGCAAAAATATGTTTCCTAATTATTAATCAAATATTATTATTAATATTTTTGTAAGTTTTCCTTTGGTACCCAGCCTTTCTCACCATCTCTTCCTTCGCACCAAACCCATCCATTCAATTCTTCTAATCCGATCACTCTTTCTCCAATACTCACATTTAATTCTTTCGCAGTATATTGTTTTATAATAATTCCTGTTCCATTCATATCTTTTTTTATAATTTGCTCCGGAACCCATCCTGTCCGGTCATATTTCTCTTCGTGACAAAACATCCAGTTTTCCCAGTTTTCCGGACCAACGTAACTCTCTATCATTTTCACTACATCCCCCTCTTCTAAGCGAATTGGATTAGGATAATTGCTAACATGTGATTTTATAACGATATATTTCATAACACCCTCCAATAATCAGAAAATTAAGTTATAATATCATTATAACTTAAAGAGGAGGAATGCACGCATGTACTACAACACTTCATTCGAAAACGATCAACCTGTAGGCCGTCTATAAACTAAGACGGGCAATCATATAACACATACACTACGCCTCGTCTTAGGGAACTCATAATACCCTAAAAATAGACGGAGGTACTTTACATGAAACACACAATTTTAGGAGCTATATGTTTATCACTAGCAGCAAGTATATGGGGTGGTATGTATGTTGTTAGCAAATACGTACTCGATTTTATCCCACCACTAACACTCGTTTGGCTACGCTTTATCATTGCTTTTGTTGTTTTGTATGGCATTTTGAAACTAGCTGAGAAAAAGCAAAAGAAAAAAGTAACCATTCGCAAAAAAGATTGGCTCCTATTCGCTTGGATTGGATTTATCGGCTATTTCATTTCGATCACATGCCAATTTATCGGAACAAAATTATCCGACGCTCATACAGGCTCGTTAGTTACATCAGCTACACCTGCATTTATGGTTATATTTGCAGCGCTCATTTTGAAAGAAAAACTAAGCGCCCGTAGACTTTTATCTACTATACTAGCGACAATCGGCGTTATTATCGTAATCGGGTGGGATATTGAAATTGGCTCCTATTTTATCGGAACAATCATTTTAGTTGGAGCCGCTATTACGTGGGCTTTACTATCTATTTATGTAAAGATCGCTTCAATCCAATTCTCATCCTTAGTTATTACAACGTATGCCATATTCTTTTCACTCTTTTTTATTACACCTTTTATGATATGGGAACTACAAACATCCTCTATCGGAACAGTAAATACGTACGTAATATTTGGCGTATTATACTTAGGTATTGTCTCAACAGCAGGTGCCTTTTTCCTTTGGAATAAAGGATTAGAATTAATAGATGCAAGCATCGGTTCCTTATTTTTCTTCTTACAACCTATTGTTGGATCATTACTTGGCTGGCTCTTATTAAATGAGACATTAAATAGTAACTTTTTTATTGGCGGTATTCTTATTATATGTAGCGTTTTAATTACTACTTTTGAAAAGAAATAAAAAGCAGGCAGAGATTTTTAGTCTCTGCCTGTTCGTATTATTGGATCTTGGTCGTGAAAACCAATACAAATCGGTATATTACTTTGCACTTCACTACGTACACTTATAAAACTACACAGCGTTTTAGCAATTAAATATAAAGTTACACCGACTGCTTTTTCACTTGTGTCAAAGCCATTTCCATTATACATATCTGCTAATTCTACAGACCCCGGCCCCTCAATATTATATGTCCATTCAGATGCCCAATCATCGTCCTCTTCTTCAAGTGGAATATATTCCTCACAAATATAAAACTGACTATCCCATTCGTTATCAAGGTCATACTCAAAATAAATCGCTTTTGATTCTTCATTAGTAGCCATTTCTACAGCTGCATCCAAACCTACTCGAATACTTTCCTTATATGACTCTAAATCAATTGCTTTAATTCGTTCTGCATATTCTGCAGACGCTAACATGCTACAAATTTCAAAATACTTCGCTTCTATTTGCTCTACTGCTAACGAAAAGACATCCTCTTGCATCTCTTCTAAATACTGAAATATATCCACACTAAACACTCCTCACTCTTTACGCACTCCAATGCGATGGACGGGATAACATTTTCGGTAATTTCGTATGCTTATCCCCTTTCGCTGCGTTAATTTGAACTTGCGTCAGAAAAATACTATTTGTAAAATCAGCCCCGCGAATATCTGCATCTCTTAAATCTGCTCCGATAAGATCTGCTCCTCTTAAATTTGCTCCATTTAAGTTAGCCGCAATTAAGTAAGCACCCCTTAAATTTGCACCTTGTAAATTTTTCTTTTTCAAATTTGCTCCCATAAGATCTGCTCCGCGGTGAATGATTCGTTTCTTACGTGCAGTATTCATTTCCTTCCATACTAATTCGCTCGTTTCTAAAAGAAGAATGTTCACCTCTGCCCTATGCATTGGAACATTTATTTTCATTAACTCATCTGGATTTAAATTCGAAAGTCGCTCTGTCTCCTCAATTGCGGTCTCCAGCTCTTTATGAATTGGCTGTGTTGCCTTTAAAATAATCGCCTCATTCAAATACCAAAGCATTTCATGAAGCTGATGCATAACCGGAAAAGCATCATACATTTTTCTCGCATGCTTAGCATCTTTCCGCCAATCAATTCCTTTAAACGTACCCTGAGAAATTTTCTGCCCAGCACCGAAACATTCAAATACTGTACAACCTTTATAACCTTTTCCTCTAAGATTTTTATGTATACTACATTTAAAATCTGATTGTAAGTTGGAACATGGTTTACCACCATCTTTATTCACCGCAAAATCTACTGATGCTGCGAACGGTAACGCCACGCAACATAGACCGAAGCATTTTTCGCAGTTTGCTTTTAAATGATCATTATGATTAGTCAAAATCTATACCCCCTGTTGTCTTTTGACTATTTCATAATATTCCAACTGTAATAAATAATCAATTTTAAAATAAACCGGCATCTTTCGTTTCAATTCATAACTTTATCATTCGATTTCCTTTCAATTGAAAAGGACTATTTCTATTTAATGAATTATAATTAAATTATAAATTTTCTAACTAAAAGGAGACTTATTATGGCACTAGAAATGAAAACAAACTGTCAAATTTGCGATCAATCGCTCGAACAAGATTCTGAAGCATACATTTGTGTATATGAATGTACATTTTGCGCACCATGTACAGAAGAAAGACAAAACGTTTGTCCAAACTGCGGCGGCGAATTAGTACGTAGGCCGAAAAAGAAACAATAAAAAGCAAAGCGATATCGCTTTGCTTTTTATTGTTTTCTGAGTATATGAAATTATATCGAACACAACTTAAACATTTAAAAACTTCACACAAACAGGCTCTGGCACAGCAACATCAGATTGTAAAAGTGTTAACTTTCCTGTAGATTCATCTCTTGAAAATAGCACAAGATTATGTGACTTTTCATTTGTAGCAACAAGAAACTTTTCAGTAGGATCTAATACAAAGTCCCTCGGCCAATTTCCTTCTGTAGATGTATGTTCCACAAATGCAAGCTCACCTGAGTTTTGATCCACACTGAAAACAGCAATACTATTATGACCACGATTACCTGCATATACAAAGCGGCCGTCAGAAGAAATATGGATAGCACTGCCTTGACTATTTTCATCAAATTGTTCTGGAAGAGTAGAAATATACTGTAATTCTGTAAAGGATCCTTCTTCCGAGTTATATGTTAACGCAATAACCTCTGAACTAAGCTCCGTCATTACATAAGCGTATTTTCCATTTGGATGAAAAGCAATGTGTCTTGGTCCACTTCCCGGATTCACAGACAGGCTATTCACTTCTATTAATGTACTATCTTTTATTTCATACGTAATTAATTTATCTATCCCTAAATCAACACCTACCACATATTTTTCATCAGGAGTGTACCCCGCGTAATGTGCATGTGGTTTTTCTTGTCTTTCTTTATTCGGACCTGAACCTTCATGCGCCATAATAGATGAAGCAGGATTTACAGTTCCATCTTCTTCATTTACTTCAAAAGACTCAATCGTTCCTTTATGGTAATTTGCTGTAACTACTGTATGATTTCCACTATCAACACTAATATGACAAGGAGAAGCCCCTTCTACTACTTGTCTATTTTTCGCTTTTAGTTCTCCAGTATGACTATCAATGGAATAAGCAGCTACACCGCCAGATTCGTCTTCCTTAACAACGGAATAGAGATATTCATTATTTCGGTTAATGGTTACATATGTAGGGTTATCCAACTTAGCGGCAAGTGTTACATTACCAATTTTTTTTGCTTCCGTGTCTAAAATAAACTTATATATTCCTTCGCTATTTTCTTTCGTGTAAGTCCCAACATATCCGATAAACTCTTTGTTATCCTTCATTTTCATAACCCTCTCTCCCTATATTTTTCATTCATCATACTTCTTAAAATATTTTATGTTGAAAGAGTATCCAAAAAAATCGGAGTACCTCTTTATACGTTACCATATTTTATTGGTAAATAACTTTTAAACCCACTTTTTTTGATACGCTGCTATACTTTCATATTCTTCTTCCAATTGACGGGACAGACGAATATAGATTGGCGTTAAATCTTTATATTTCTCCACACTTTCCATGTTTGGCTCATGATGAAAATCTGCACCTACCATTTCAGAAACTACGGATAATGTATCTATTTCACCTAAACTATATAAACCGAGGATTGCAGCTCCTAAGCAAGAGCTTTCGAAACTTTCAGGAACATATACGTCTTGATGGAAAATATCCGCCATCATCTGTCTCCAAAGTTCCGACCTTGCAAAACCGCCTGTCGCTTGAATTTTTTTCGGTTCGCCAATTAGTTCTTTTAAAGCGAGAAGAACTGTATATAAATTATAAATTACCCCCTCTAAAACAGCACGGATAAGATGTTCTTTCTTATGATGCAATCCGAGTCCAAAGAAAGATCCTCGTGCATTTGCATTCCATAAAGGAGCTCTTTCCCCTGCTAAATACGGGTGAAATAATAAACCGTCAGATCCAGGATTCACTTTTGCTGCTATTTCAGTAAGCACCTCATATGGATCTTTTCCTAAGCGCTTTGCAAGTTCAATCTCTGAAGTGCCCAATTGGTCACGAGCCCACCTGAAAATCATACCGCCGTTATTAACTGGTCCACCGATTACCCAATGGTCTTCAGTTAAGGCATAACAAAAAATTCTACCTTTTGGGTCTGTTACAGGACGATTTGTTACAGCACGTATCGCACCGCTTGTACCAATTGTAACAGCCACAACGCCAGGATCTATTGCATTTACACCTAAATTAGATAGTACTCCATCACTCGCTCCTACTACAAAAGGCGTAGAAACAAGTACATTCATCTCTTTGGCAAACTCTTCATCTAATCCTGTTAAACTGTGCGTTGTTGGAACAAGCTTTGAAAGCTTTTCATCTGTAATTCCTGCTACATGTAAAGCCTCTTCATCCCACTTTAAAGATTTTAAATTGAACATTCCTGTCGCTGATGCTATAGAATAATCAATTACATATTCTTTATATAACTTGTAAAAAACATATTCTTTAATAGAAATGAATTTATAACTTTTTGCGAATAACTCTGCTTGCTCATTCTGTAGCCAAACTAATTTCGAAAGTGGTGACATCGGATGAATTGGTGTCCCAGTACGAAGGTAAATTTCATGACCATTCATATCATTCTTTATTTTCTCCGCCCAGCTTGCACTTCTATTATCTGCCCAAGTGATACATCTCGTTAACGGCTTTCCCTTTTCATCTACAGCAATGATACTATGCATTGCTGAACTAAAAGACACACAAAGAATATCATTCGGCTGTACACTACTTATTCGTACAGTTTCTTTAATCGTATTTATTACTGCATGAAAGATTTCTTCTGGGTCTTGTTCTGCTGTTTCAGGTGTAGGAGAATATAAAGGATATTCAATTCCATGACTAGCAATAACAGATCCATCAGTAGAAAATAGAACTGATTTTGTACTAGTTGTCCCAATATCTACACCAATCATATATTTTGAGCTCACCATTTCTTCCTCCTAACAAAAAATTGCTACAGTATCCCACCATAAAAATACATTCCTTTTATCTATTGATAACGTTGTAAGCCATAATTATCTAAATAGAAACATCTTTATCTTAAACAAACATATCGAGTAGTAAAACGCCTCCAAAAGCGATAAATGAAAGTAATGTTTCTAATACTGTCCATGTTTTAAATGTTTCTTTCACTGTTAAACCTAGGTATTCTTTTACCATCCAGAACCCAGCATCGTTTACGTGAGAAAACATTAACGCTCCTGCACCTGTTGCAATGACGAGTAATTCTAAATTCACACCTGTCGTATTTTCAACGATTGGCGAAACGATACCGGCTGCTGTTGTTAAAGCGACTGTCGCTGACCCTGTCGCAATTCGAATTAACCCAGCTACTATAAATGCTAATACAATTGGAGATAGAGCTAAATGCTCAGACATTTGAGCAATAGCATTCCCTACCCCACTATCGATGAGAATTTGCTTAAATCCCCCGCCAGCACCAATAATCGCAACAATTGAACCGATTGGTAATAAGCTATCTTCTGTTATCTTCTTAATAGCTTTTTTATCGATACCTTGACGAAATCCAAGAAAATAGAACGCCGCAAAACATGCAATCAATAGTGCAATTATAGGACTACCGATTAATGTGACAATCTTCATCAAAGTATTAGAAAGAGGCACATAAGGAGCTGCTGCAGCTAAAACCATTAACATAACAGGTAACAATATAACTAAAAATGAAACTCCTATTCCTGGTAATTTCGTTGATTTTGTATTTACACGAATCAATTCCGGCTCATTTTCAGGAATTACACGTTTGTGAATCCATTTCGCAAATATAGGACCTGCAATAATCGCTGCAAAAAATGTAATAATGAGTGAATACATTAGTACCTTCCCAAGATTCGCTTTATAAATACCAATTGCAACTATGGCCCCTGGATGCGGAGGAACAAGGCCGTGTACGACAGATAGCCCAGCAATTGCTGGTAATGCTATCAATAAAATATTTTGTTTCGTTGTTTTATGAATTGAAATTACTAACGGCAGTAATATTAAAATGCCTACTTCAAAAAACACCGGGATTCCAATAATAAAACCTGCAATTAACATCGCCCATGGTAAGTTTTTTATCCCAAAGGATTTAATAAAGAACTCTGCCACTTGCATTCCAGCACCTGACTCTGCCATCATTTTCCCTAAAATTGTACCTAATACTAAAATACCTACTAAATGCCCGAGAACACTGCCGACTCCCGTTTCATAAGCACTCACTATTTTATCCATTGGCATCCCAGACATAATTGCTAAAAACAAACTTGCAATCGTTAAACTAATAAATGCATGCCATCTCCACCACGATACCCCTAAAATAACAATTACGATTGATAATAATGTAATCATTAAAAGGTACATATTCATACGCAGTTCCCCCCCTTTATGTAAACCCTTTCAAAATTGCTATACAATTAAGAGAACCTATATAGTTCTTTCATGAGCAAGAATTTATATATCGATATACAAATCATCTTCACAAAATAATAATTTATACAAAAAGAATCTCCCTTATCAGAGATACATGTTAACTCACCTCTCTGATAAGGGGATTTCTCTTCCATAATTATAATGTTATTGTGATAAACGCTTCGCGCGATCAATTTTCCCTTTTTTAAAAGTGAATGACACTTTCTTCTCTTGCTGTTTTCACGTAGTAAGACTACAAACTCAGTATCCACTTTAAACGATGAAGTTACTTAGGATTTGTCTTCTCATGAAAAACAATTTTCGGAAAGCACCTTCACTTTCATAACATTATAATTTAGGCGCTTTCGCCCAATCAGCAGCAAATTTCTCAATACCTTGGTCTGTTAATGGGTGCATAGCAAGTTGTTCAATTACTTTATAAGGGATTGTTGCAATGTGAGCACCTGCCATCGCTACACGAGTTACATGATCTGGATGTCTGACAGAAGCCGCAATAATTTGTGTATCTAATTGATGAACATCGAATAATTCAGCAATTTTAGCAACTAATAGTACACCATCTTCAGAAATATCATCTAAGCGTCCTAAAAATGGAGAAACGTACGTTGCACCTGCTCGAGCAGCTAAAAGTGCTTGGTTCACAGTGAAAATAAGTGTAACGTTCGTTTTCACACCTTTTTCAGTAAGGTAGCGACAAGCTTCTAATCCAGCTAACGTCATCGGAAGTTTAATTGTAACTTTTTCATCGCCACCGTTAATTTTAATCAGTTCTTCTGCTTGAGCAATCATTTCTTCAGCTGTAACAGCATCTGGCGTTACTTCTGCCGAAACAGATTCAACTTTAGGAACCGCCTGACAAATTTCTGCAATACGGTCTTCAAATTTAATGCCCTCTTTTGCTACTAAAGAAGGATTCGTTGTAACACCAGCTAAAACTCCAAGTTTATATGCTTTTTTTATATCCTCAAGATTTGCAGTATCAATAAAAAATTTCATGATTAATTCCCTCCAGTTTTTAAACGTTGATGAGTTACATGTTTAATATGCTTATCCCGTAAAAGCCCGATTTGTGTGGAATGAAGCCCCTACTTATTAAAGTTTCACTTTATTTCTTTTCTACTGCATGTCCACCAAATTCATTGCGCAGAGCTGCTACAACTTTTCCTGTAAATGTATCATTGTCTAATGAGCGGTAGCGCATTAATAGAGACATTGCGATAACAGGAGTTGCTGTTTGAAGGTCTAATGCTGTTTCTACTGTCCATTTTCCTTCACCAGAAGAATGCATAACACCCTTAATCTCATCCAGTTTTGCATCTTTAGAAAATGCATTTTCTGTTAATTCCATTAACCAAGAACGAATCACTGAACCGTTGTTCCATACTCTTGATACTTTTTCATAATCGTAGTCAAATTCACTTTTCTCTAGAATCTCAAATCCTTCACCAATAGCAGCCATCATACCGTATTCAATTCCGTTATGAACCATTTTTAAGAAGTGACCACTACCAGCTTTTCCAGCATATAAGAATCCATTTTCTACAGCAGTATCGCGGAAGATAGGTTCAACGATGTCCCAAGCTTCTTGATCTCCTCCGATCATGTAACAAGCACCATTACGAGCGCCTTCCATTCCGCCAGAAGTTCCTGCATCCATAAAGTGAATGCCATCTTTCTTTAATTGCTCATATCGGCGGATAGACTCTTTATAATGTGAATTACCAGCTTCAATTAAAATATCTCCTTTTGATAAAAGTGGTGTAACCTCATCAATAACAGAATCAACAACAGCGTGTGGTACCATTACCCAAAGAATTCTTGGTGATTGTAATGACTGAACAAGTTCACTTAAACTAGATGTACCTGTTGCCCCGTACTCTTTCATTTCTTCTACTGCGCTCGTATTTAAATCAAATGCTACTACTTCATGTTTATGATCCATTAAATTTTTCCCTAAATTTAATCCCATTTTACCTAACCCAATTAATCCTACTTGCATAATATAATTCCTCCTCAAATCATCTTTTATTAAAAATCCATATCACTACAATCTGGAATACCTTTCAGCACTGAAATTTTAATATGTACAGAAAGGTATTCACAGTCATAGCTTAAGAATTCAACACATTTTTTGTAATTTGAACAACATTTTCTGTCGTAAATCCAAATAGATTCATGACTTCAGCTCCAGTACCTGAAGCTCCAAATGTTTCAATTGATATTACTTTTCCTTCTTGTCCTACATAACGTTCCCAACCGAGAGATACACCCATTTCAAGAGATACTCGTTTCGTTATAGAAGACGGAAGAACGGATTCTTTATATTCGTTCGATTGGTGATCGAATAACTCCCAGCTCGGCATTGCAACGATGCGAACAGAAACTTGATCTTCTTCTAATTTTGCTTTCGCACTAGCAGCTAAGGATACTTCAGAACCTGTCGCAATTAAAATCACATCCGGATTTTCATTCGTTTGTGTTAATACGTAAGCTCCTTTAGAGAGATTCTCTATGTTCGCTTTCGTTTCATTAAACACCGGTAAATTTTGACGGCTCAGTACTAAAACGACTGGACCATCCGTTTGCTGTAAAGCATACGCCCAAGCACTTGCTGTTTCATTTGCATCTGACGGACGGATAACTGTTAGACCAGGAATTGCTCGAAGAGCTGCCAATTGTTCAATTGGTTCATGCGTTGGACCATCTTCTCCTACAGCAATCGAATCATGTGTAAATACGTAAGTAACAGGTAACTTTTGCAGTGCAGCCAGTCGAATGGACGGACGAAGATAATCATTAAATACAAAGAATGTACTTACGAAAGGTTTTACTCCTCCATGAAGCGCCAATCCATTCGCTGCAGCGCCCATTGCATGTTCACGTACACCGAAATATATATTTCGTCCAGCATATGATTCTACTGCATATACTGCTTCACCTTTTATATCTGTCATCGTAGAATGAGAAAGATCCGCACTTCCACCGAAAATAGAAGGAATCGATTTCACATAATGATTAATAGCTTCCCCACTTGCAACACGAGTGGAAATCGTTTTTTCAGTATCAAAAGATAGAATGTCTTTTGCTTCAATTAAAACCTCACCTGTAATCGCTTTTTCTAATTCATCTGCCAGTGTAGGATTCGCTTCTCTGTATAAGTTGAACTGCTCATTCCAGTCATTGTCTTTTTCAATACCTTTTTGTCTTAGTTCATTAAAATGAGCTTTTACTTCTTCAGGTACAAAGAAATCTTCCTCATAATTCCAACCATACACTTGTTTTGTCGCTGTCGCTTCTTCTACTCCAAGCGGATTACCATGTGCTTTGTTCGTTCCAGCAACTTTTGGACTTCCATAACCTATAATGGTTCTAATTTCTATAAGAGTAGGTTGATCCGTATTTTCTTTCGCTGATTGAATAGCTTTTGTAATCGCATCAACATCGTTTCCATCTTCAACTCTTACATATTGCCAATGTACAGATTCTGCCCTTTTCTGAATATCTTCAGAGAAAGCAATGCCTAATTCACCATCAAGTGAAATTTCATTTGAATCATACAGTACAATTAACTTGCCAAGTTTCATATGTCCTGCCATTGACATCGCTTCATAAGCGACACCCTCCATTAAGTCACCATCTCCGACTAAAGCATACGTATTGTGATCTATAATAGAGTGACCATCCTTATTGAACTTCGCTGCTAAATGAGCTTCTGCCATTGCCATTCCGACAGCATTAGCAATCCCTTGTCCTAACGGGCCTGTAGTCGCTTCAACTCCAGGAGTATGCCCAAACTCAGGATGTCCTGGTGTTTTACTATTTAACTTTCTGAAGTTTTTCAAGTCATCAATTGAAACATCATATCCAGCTAAATGAAGTAAGCTATATAACAGACTTGATCCATGTCCCGCCGATAAAACGAAACGATCACGGTTAAACCATTCTGGGTGATTAGGATTGTAATTTAAATGATTCGCCCATAATGCATAAGCCATTGGTGCTGCTCCCATCGGAAGACCTGGATGACCTGAGTTTGCCGCATTAATAGCATCAATCGATAACGTACGAAGTGTATTCACTGCTAATTGATTTATGTTTTGTGTCATAGTAATCGTCCCCCTAAATGCTTTCATTAAAGAAAGTACTTATTTTTCCGTCTCTTGATCTAACCACCATTTAAATCCACTTTCTTGCAACAGTTCATTAGACGCTTCTGGACCATATGAACCAGACTCATATTCATAAAGCGGCAATAAGTTTTCCTCGAACGCTTCAAGAATTGGTTGTACCCATTCCCATGACAATTCAACTTCTCTCCAATGTGCAAAGAATGTAGCGTCTCCACTCACAGCATCATGAATGAGTCTTTCATACGCTTCAGGTACTCCCACATCCGCTTGCTCACAAGTAAAGTTAATACGCATCGGTTCAATTTCTCCATTTTTCAATGGATTTTTACTGTTTAACTGTAATGAAACGTTCTCACCTGGGCTAATTTCAATTATTAATAAGTTAGGTGCTGCATTTGGATTATTATCTTGATATTGCTGTTTTAACGTATTTTTAAACTCGATTACAATACGAGTAGACTTTTCTTTCATTCGTTTGCCTGTTCGTATATAGAAGGGAACGCCAGTCCAAAATGGATTATCGATCCACAGGCGAGCAGCAACAAATGTGTCTATGTTAGAAGAAGGATTTACTCCTGGCTCCTCTTTGTATGCTACAACTTGCCCGCCTTTTATCTCACCTGCAGCGTATTGTCCGCGAATGATATGGCTTTGAACGTCTTCTTTTTTCACTTTACGAAGCGTTTCCATTACCTTTCGCTTTTCCTCTCGAATTTCACATGCATTAACCTTTTCCGGCAGATTCATAGCAGTCATCATTAATATTTGTAACATATGATTTTGAACCATATCTCGAATAGCCCCTGCCTGGTCATAATATCCTGCCCTTTCTTCAACCCCAACTGTTTCACTCGCTGTGATTTGTACATTCGCTATATGTTCTTTATTCCAAATTGATTGGAGAACAGGATTTGCAAATTCTAATGCTTCAAGATTTTGAATCATCGGTTTACCTAAATAATGATCGATACGGTATATCTCGTCTTCTTCAAACGTGCGACTAAGCTTATCGTTAAGCTCACGAGCAGATGTAAGGTCGTGCCCGAATGGTTTCTCAATCATCAGACGTTTCCATCCATCCGTTTTATCAAGTCCGCTTTCTTTAATATTTAAAGCAATGGTCTCGAAAAATTCAGGAGCAACGGAAAGATAAAACATTCTATTTCCTTTTATATGTAATTCTTCTTCCCTTTCACGAACGACTTGTAATAACCTCTCATAGTCTTCTGGCTTACTCACATCTAATGGACAATAGCGAAAATTATCTAAAAAACCTTCCAGTTCCGGAGTACCTTCTTCTCTATGACGGGAAAACGTCTCTATTGATTCTTTTATTCTTTCTTGAAAATCTACATGAGATACTTGACGTCTCCCAAGCCCGATAACGGATATTTGCTTTGGAAGCTTTTGATCTCTATATAAGTTATATAGTGCGGGGTAAATTTTGCGTTTCGCTAAGTCCCCTGTCGCTCCAAATAAAACAAAGGTCATTGATTCCAATTTCAGTCCCCCTCTTGTTGTATAATCCTTGTCAATATTTTAAAAATGAATTGTACAGAAGCTCATGTTTTATAAAAACAAAGAGTTATCAAATTCCAATTCTTTTTATACCTTTCGCTTTTTAATTGTCCCCAATATTAATAGTGGCAATTCAAAGCATTTCTACCACAACTTACTTATTTATAGAATTTAACAAAACATTTTATATCTGATTACTTTTAGTAATTAAATAATCTTATGTCTAATATATTAACCACATAAATTATTATCGTCAATAAAAATGTCTTGAATTACATACGATTTATTTCGTAATACTTTTCTAAGTGTATTCCTAGTTACCATTCATTTTCAAAGATAATGATCGTTATAATAAATATCAGTTTCATCTAAATATTCAATTAATTTTGCGTTAAACTCACGAGCAGACATTACATTATAATCAAAAGGCTTCTCTATAATAAGACGATTTAATCCTTTTATAGCTCACAATCCACTTTCCTTAATATTTAAAGCAATGACATCAAATACTTCTGGTATAACAGATAGGTAAAACATGCGGTTTTCAGGAATGTTTAATTCTGTTTCACGCCTCTTTACAAGACTAAACAAATCTTGATAGTCCTCTACATTCGCTGTATTTAATTGACAATAACGAAATGTGCTAATGAATCCTTCTACTCCTGATTCGTCATCAGTAGATCTTCTAGAAAATCTAGCAATGGATTGTTCTACCTTTGTTTGAAATTCCACATCTGACATTACCTTTCTACCAATACCGATAATTGAAATATACTGCGGTATATTTTCATTACTAAATAGTTTGTATAAAGCAGGGTGAATTTTGCGTTTCGCTAAATCCCCTGTCGCTCCGAATAAAGTGAAACTTTAATCAGTGGAGGTTTTGTTCATCCCTACTGATTATTAGCCTTCACCAATCGGGCTTTTACGGGCAGTTGATCCTCCACCTAACTTCTGCTTCCGCTGAATTTTGAGGCGGGGGTCTTACTGCCCGGCAAATAGCGGGATAAACATAATGAATAAATCATGCTGCAAAAATACCATCTACCCTTTCTTCATAAAGCTTTACAATTGCTTTCGCAAGTACGTTACATTATTTCACGTACTTTCCCCTTCTCTATATAAAATTCTCACTAACAAAATTCAAAATATTATACTTATTTTTCGTACTTTGCTATGCTATAACCACAAACAGGAGGTATAAACTATGAAAGCACAAATTATCCATTCTTTTGGTGATTCATCTGTATTTCAATTAGAAGAAGTTTCAAAACCAAAACTTTTACCAGGTCATGTTCTAATCGATGTAAAAGCAACAAGTGTAAATCCAATCGATACAAAAATGCGGAGTGGAACCGTTTCAGCCGTCGCTCCTGAGTTTCCAGCTATATTACACGGCGATGTAGCTGGTATTGTTATTGAAGTAGGAGAAGGTGTTTCGAAATTCAAATCAGGGGATAAAGTATACGGATGTGCCGGAGGTTTTAAAGAAACTGGAGGTGCACTTGCAGAATTTATGCTTGCTGATGCACGATTAATTGCTCACAAACCTAACAATTTAACAATGGAAGAAGCTGCTGCTCTACCATTAGTTGCAATTACAGCTTGGGAATCTTTATTTGATCGTGCAAATATTAAACCTGGTCAAAATGTTCTCATTCATGGAGCTACTGGTGGCGTAGGACACGTAGCCATTCAACTAGCTAAATGGGCAGGCGCTAAAGTTTTCACAACAGCTTCTCAGCAAAACAAAATGGAAATAGCCCATCGTTTAGGAGCCGATATAGCTATTAATTATAAAGAAGAAGCTGTTCAAGAATATGTACAAAAACATACGAACGGAAACGGATTTGAAGTTATATTTGATACAGTAGGCGGCAAGAATCTTGATCATTCTTTTGAAGCTGCTGCGGTCAATGGAACTGTCGTAACTATTGCAGCTCGTTCAACCCATGACCTCTCTCCTTTACACGCAAAAGGACTCTCTCTGCACGTTACTTTTATGGCATTAAAAATATTACATACAGATAAGCGTAATGATTGCGGAGAAATCTTAACGAAAATAACGCAAATTGTAGAAGAAGGAAAACTTCGTCCATTGCTAGATTCTAAACCTTTTACGTTTGATGAAGTTGCACAAGCACATGAATATTTGGAGTCAAATAAAGCAATAGGTAAAATAGTTTTGAAAAACGTTTGGTAACTTTCACTAAATAATACAAATAACAAATGTTTGTTGTTGGAAAATAACAGCGAGATCGCTTCGCCTTATCTTTTTCTTAAAAGGCGTGCCACAACCTTAAAAGCTTTCCATCCTTTACAACAAGTAAAAAAATAACAGCTAAATTTTGAGGTGGGGGTCTTACTGCCCAGCAAATAGCGGGATAACATTCAAAAAAACCTTGCAGAAAAATTCTACAAGGTTTTTGTCCATAAATACAAATTAATCACTATATTAAAATGAAAGAGTTTGTAATTCATCACAATAATATTAAATATACGCTGCTTTAAAGGCTTGTTGGACAGCTTGTACTTCTAATGAGTCTTTACCATATAAGTTCGTTGCTACACGAATACAAGCTTCTTTTAATTCTTTAAAATCAGAAGTCATATTTAATTCATCCGTATTTGCATAATAGAAAATATCAAACATTTTATCTTCTCCAATGCCATGTATGTTTACTCCATTATGGCTTCCACCACTAGCAATCAAGTAAGCTACTTTATTAATAATGCTAGAGTTCGTGTGTACACCACCATGATCGTGGTCAGCATCAATAGGTAAGTTATTATAATGCCTATAATCCTCTGGATATCTAGAAGAGATAGATGATGGGTTTTTCATATCTCTAAAAATACGACCTGATTGTTCTCCCATTGTCCAATTGAACTTTCCGTTATTGGCATACTTTTCAACTGCTACTCCTAAAATATCAGATAACGCTTCATTAATTGCACCAGCTTCTCCTGCGTACTCAAGTCCAGACTCATTTCTTGTAACCGCGTGTGTAAATTCATGTCCTGCCACATCAAATGCTCTAACAATTGGATCTCCGTATACTAGCATAGCGCCATTACTAAATGCATTAAACCACTGCTTAGGATTTCCTTTATTCGTACCATTTGTGTTCCAACCATGAACGACAGAAATTACTTTTTGTCCGTTATTATCAAAGCTGTTACGGCCATATTTTTCTTGATAAAAATCATATACTTTCGTTGCTAAATAATGGGCACTAACTGCTTTAGGATCTGTAAAATTTGTAGAATTACTTGTTACTAAATCATCGAGATAACCCCATACATTTCTTCTATAATTATTATAATCTTTATAATTAGCAGTATATGTTTCAATTCCCTTACCACGAGAATAATCTGCAAGCATGTACGTTCCATCACTTCTTTGTGTAATTCCAAACGTACGATTAATACCTAAGTCATCTTTTCCTGTACCTGTTAATTTTGAAGGATCTGTTGATTTATTTGATGTCGCAGATTGGACAATACTACTCTCTACTTGTATACCCAATTTTTGAACGAGTTCTTTTAATAGATTACCACCAAAAGCATCAATTAATACTGTACCGGATACATATTCAGGTGTAGATGCACTAAAAGTAATTTGATATGCGTTTGTAGCTTTATTTGTATTTTCATCTACATATACCACTTGTTTAATTTCTGGTTCTTCAATAAATGTGAGATCATTTCCATAGATGTTGAAAAGCTGTTTCTTTGCATCCTCTTCTGATAGAGTAATAGGTTGTTTCAAATCTTCCTGTTGTTGTAAATCTTGAGCACTATCTCCCGAAACGCTCGTAAGTACACCATCATCATTAATATGTGCTGTTAGTTGATATCCGTATACATCACGTCCTTCATACGTTTGTTGAAGACGTACCAATGTAGTACCATCATAAGATTTACGACTTTGCGTAACATTATAATTAACTTTGGATTCCGTATTAACTTGCTTTGATGATAATGCTTGTTCTGTTTTTCCTTTTAGTGCATCCTTTGCTACATTTTCTGCCGAATTTTGAGAAGGTGCTGTTAAATTACCTGTTCGGAACGTATCTTCCTTTGTTTCCACTTTTAAATCTTCTGTTTTCGCATGTACTCCTCCATAAGGCATAATCGCCGATAACACCACTCCTGTAGTTAAACCTACCTTTACGAAATTATTCATATTTTTACTCCTTTATAATCGTATTATTAAATTAAATAAATGTATTTTAGAATTTTAAGCATAGATAAAAAATTTTAACTATGGCCAATCGTTTTTACATACCTCTACATACATAGGTTAATAGATTGGTTTGCTACTTTTTTAGATTCAATTCATTTCTCAAAAATTACTCATTATATAAGCTATCTTTATATTTATTCATATACGTTATTTTTTGTGGTTCTGATAACATATTTATTGCCATCCACACATTCTTTTTCATTTCTAATTTTTGCATTGGTATCTCTTTTAAAAACTGATTACCTATAATCGCTTCCATTTCTTCATCAATTCTTTGTATAAGATTTTCTTCTGGATTATTTTGCAAAGAAGTATTTTTCAATCCCCATTTTGTTATTATAAATTCATTCGTTTTATTCATAGGATTAATAATAGTAGCTTTACTAGTTAATCGTTTTTTTATTTCATCATGATAGATTTTAATTCTATATCCCTCTTTTAGTGGAATGATATCTTTTACAATTGTTACATTTGTTCCTTCCATTTCCTTCGTATAAATTTTTTCACCTTTTTCATTAAAGACCTCTATCGATGCATATTTTTCACCTACATAATAGCTATGAGGCGTTTTAGTAGTAACCGTAAAAATAGCTCGATTTTGCTCTAAGTCTGTATTTAATACGGCAAACTGGTCATCTCCTAATCCTAGGAATTGAATCGTTTCATTTACCAACTTACTCACTTTCATTTCGTTAATATCAATCTTTAGACTATTATCTTTTTCTTTTACATAGGCATAATACGAACTGAAATGGTACATACTATTCGTTTTCCCACCTGAAATTTCAACCGTATACACTCCATTTGGTACGTCTTGTAAATTGATATCTGTTGTTTCAATTGTTTTCTCTTGAATAACTGTATTCCCTTCTTTTAATTTAATTTTTCCTCCTTTTAATGTATCTATTTCATTTGTATTTAAATGGATATGCAAATTCCCTTTTAGCCCAAGTGGAGCAATTTGCTGATTCGTAACTATTTCGAAGTTGGAGTTTATCGGAATATCAGGATCAACTATAGCTCTTGCTTTCGCTAATTGTGATTCAGGCACTATATAAGCTAAAGAAGTAACAGCCGGAAAACCTTTCGCCCTATTCATCTCTATTTGTTTATGATTAAGCTTAAAGCCCCATCTTTCAAAAACAGGTGTAAAATCAACTTGTCCATTCTCACTATAATACTGATTCATTAAATCTGGTAAAGAATGGTCACCTTTTTTGAAAGCAGCATTGCTAGCTAGTTTTCGATAACCTTGATACATTTTTGCAAATGCTTCATCGCCAGCTTTTTGTTTCGCCATCGTTAAAAGAATAAGTTTTTGTCGTAAATCTAAATCATCATAATTTTTATTTTCTTTCATTAAAGCATTATATAAATTCCGTTCTACCTGTTCCTTTTTTCCGAAATTAAACAACCAACCAACTTGATCTGCTTTTTTGCCGTATTTACTATATTGATATTGAACACCAAATAGATTATTAGAAACTTCTCCTGTAAATATTCCTTGATTATCAAAACCAGCTTGGTATCCATGAGCGATTTCATGTAAAGTTCCCCAACTTAGTTTATCTAACCACATCTTTGTACTATCTGTACTATTCGCTGTCCAATTTGTGCCATAATAGGCACCGCCAGCACCAGATATATCTGCTTTTAAGAAATAACGATTTTGACTTTTTTTATTTTCAAACGTTGAGCCATCTAAACCAATAATTGAATCATACATCACAAAAATATCTTCATAATACGCAATTAACTCATCCAATGATTGAAAATCTTTTAAAGATCTTACTAACTCTTTATCTTTTTTAGGTACAAATAATTGAAAACTCTCCCCTTGAAGTAACGCATACTCTCCATCAAATTGATCCCATGTACTAAAAAATTGAGATACACTTCCTTGTTGTTTATAAATGGGAAGGGGTTTAGTAGCACTTTCATTCCCTACTTGGTACTCAAGTACAGCGTGCTCTTCACCATACGGAGTATCTATGAAAGGAACTAAAGACGTATCACCTTGGATAGTAACCCATTCATTTCCTACTTGTATGGATTTTTCATTTTTTGAGTCATTAGACAATAAACGTAATGTTAATTTGTCTTTAAAATTAGGATTTGTTTGTCTTACCTTTAATGCTGTATTTCTCTTCAAAATAAATCCTAAATCTTGTCGATCATGATATTTCCCCTTACTTATGCCCGCCTGAAATATCCAAGTAGGCTCTTCTAAACTAGTAATTTTTTTTGCATTTATTCGTTCATCAGCATGTAAGTGTATATTTCCTATGAGGAAAAACATTGTATACATTAGGCCTATAACAAGTAACCTTTTCATTTGCATATCTCCTTCTCTATTTTTTTATATACAAAATACAATAAAGCCCTCCTTCTTCACTTATAATTGTCGTCAATAAGTTACTTATCAGTGTAATTATTATAGTTACATTAACTCGTGATTATCAATCATTAAATGTATGTAATTTTGCATATATGAATATTTTGTGATAAATTCCAAAATATCGTATAATTATCAATATTTTTTCAGACATTATTCAATAAAAAAACACGAAGACTCTTAAGTCTTCATGTTTTTTATACATGTTATTACACTTGTGATTGAATTAATTACTAAAATCTTTTTAATCGTAAAAAATCAATTATTTTTAGGCTGATAGCCGTACCTAATCTTTTACAATTTACTCATTCTTTTTGTTCTGTAATATTAAATTTTGAAACCAATTCCGTTAATTCTTCCACCTTTTCTTTCATTTTGTTGGATTGGATTGATATTTGTTCAATTGATTCGGCCTGTGATTGAATTGAATTTACAGTTTGAAGAGTCTCCTTTTTCACATCCGTTGCAGTTTCAGAAACTAGCGAAAGAGAAGCATTTACTTCTTCTGTACCAGCAGACATCTCTTCTGTCGCTGCGGATACTTCTTGAATTTGACCTGTAATCTTATCAATATCTCTCATAATAGACAAGAAGGTTTGATTCGCTTTGTAAGCAGCTTCTTTTCCTTCTACTGCCTTTTGTTGTCCTTTTTGCATGACATTAACTGTATCTTGGGTATCTTTTTGAATGGATTTTATTAAATGATTAACTTCTTTTGCAGATTCTTTAGATTGCTCAGCCAAGTCTCGAACTTCTGCGGCAACCACTGCAAATCCTTTCCCATTCTCTCCAGCACGTGCCGCTTCAATAGCGGCATTTAAGGCAAGAAGATTCGTTTGTTCGGCAATATTAGTAATTGCAGCGAGAGCTGTATCAATCTGTTGTGTATGTGTAACAAGTTTATTTATTACTTTCGATGTTTCCTCGACAACATCATGCACACTATTCATTTGAAGAATAGAGTGATTTATCACTTCACTACCGATATTTATTCGTTCTGTAGTCGTTACTGCTACCTCAGCGACTACTGCTGAAGATTCAGCTACAGTTTGCACCCCGGTTGTAATTTCTTCCATTGAGGATGAGCTCTCCTGAATACTAGTTACCTGTCCTTCTATTTTTGTTTTTACTTCTAAAACAGTCTGTACAACCTCATTTGAAATACTAGACGCTCGATTTGTATCTTGTAATACGCCCTCCGTAGTAAAAATAACCTCTTGTGTTGTCATCTTAACATTCGCAATTAATTGTTGAAGGTTATCTAACATACTATTAAAAGACTGAACAATATGCCCTAATTCATTATTTGCTTTATAAGGAGTACGTGTTGTTAAATCTCCAGCTGCTACTTTTTCCATATCATTTTGTAGTAATGCAAGTGGTTTTCGGATAGTTAATTTAATAACATATCCAATTAATATAATTATTAAAATTGCTAAAATCGAAATACTAACAAACATTATCATTGTATTTTGAGCACTATTATTATTTTCCTTCTGTAAAAGCTCTGCATTATTACTATTATATAAAATCAATTCACGAATTGATTTTATTGATTTTTGCATATTAGGTTCAATCTCTTTTAGATAATATGCATATGCTTCCTCATTATTAGACTTCCCTAATTCTTGTGCTTTCTTCATTTGAGTCCTTAATTCATTAAATGTTTCATGAAACGTGTTATATAATTCTTTTTCTTTAGTAGAAATAAGCTTAGCCTCAAACTGCTTTAAAAGATGATCATTTTCCTTACGAATCCCATCCATTTCTCTTATTAATTCGTTCATTCTTTTTTCATCTTTTGATAACATTATTTCCATAAAGTTCATATTAACGTGATAAAAATTAGATTCTACAATTCCAATCCACTCAATTGGTAGTAAATTATCCTCATACATATTAGAGGAAGTACTTTTCCCTCTTTCTAATCCCCAAAACCCTATTAGGGATAATACTATACATGCAATACTTGATATAGTTATTAATATGTTTAGTTTTGTACCAACCTTACTGTTTCTTAATAATTCCAATTCACTTTCTCCATTCTAATATATAGTTTAAGTAATGTATTTTATACCAAGAATCCCAAAATTACGATGTTTATTTTGTAATATGTAATTTTGCATATCGTCCACTACTGATTCAAAATAACCTAACATTGTAATTTTCGTTTTCCAAAAATTCATGATTATGAACACATCTCATTAATTCTTGAACTTCTTATCCAAAATATCCGCATATACTGTGGCACCAGGGAAAACCATCACTGATATGATATATAAATTACGCTTCCATACAAGACTAGCTTAAAAATATTTTTCTTATTGCTCATTTTTCTATTTCCCCTCTATTAGAAGTACTCCTAGCACATCACACTAATAAAAACGATAGTATTAAAAAATAAGGAAAGACATAATACGTATGTCTTTCCTCTAAAATTGTAATACTCAATATGCTCTTGGCTCTATTTGATTTTCCATTTAAATCCTCACATATCTTTCTTTATAATATCTCCTAACTCCATCCAATTTGTAATACGCGGGATATTGAGATATTGATTGTAAGAAGTAGTTTTTGCATATACATTTATCGGTTTTCCTATTAACGTTTCTAAAACAGCCGGCTTATCATCAAAGAAATAGTTTAATTTTATTTCTTGTATGAAGTGTATTTTTTCTTCATCCTTCATTCCATAGAAAAAGCGATCTTCATGTACCGGAAATCCTTTTTCTATTAACCATTTTTTTGTTTGCTCTCCATGCTCTTTAGGTCGCGCCGTTATATAGTAAATTTCATGTCCCTGTCTTTCTAATTCTTGCAATGTCTCTACAGCATATGGAAACGGTGAACAAGAAGTATAATAAATCTCATCCAGCAAACTATTCCACATATGACCGCCTTCCTCCGAAGTCATGCCAAATGCTTCATGAATTTCAATTGTTTTTAAAGAATGGAATACATCCAACCCTACTTTTTTGTTTAATTTCTTATTATATAAATGAAAAGCATGCTGCCTTAAATCAATTAATGTATCATCGATATCAAATCCAAACTTCACTCTTCATCGCTCCTTTCTGCAATCCATTTATCGGAACATATAAGTAGTTTTTATTCCCCTTATTTCTCATCTTTCCGATATACTGGATAGCCAATAAATCTATAATCTTTTCCAATCTGGGTAAATGATATATCCTTAAATTCAATTGCATCTTTCATTTTAGTAATACCAGTCCCCTCTACAAAACTAGGCGCCAATCTACCTCCAATAATTTTAGGTGCGAAATATAAAATAATTTTATCCATTAGTTTATTTTCAATAAACGAAGCATTTACTTCTCCACCACCTTCAATAAGCAGGGAGGAAACTCCTTTTTGTCCTAAAACATCAAGCATTTCATGTAAGTTTATATGCTTTTCTCCGCTAGTAACAAATACTTTAACTCCTGCATTTTCTAATGCTTTCTTTTTTTCCTCTGCATGATTACTTGTTGTAAATATCCAGGTAGGAGCTTCTCTATCTGTAACAACGTTAGCTTCCATCGGTATGCGTAACATCGAGTCCAATATTACTCGAATTGGATTTCGGCCATTTGGAATACGCGTTGTCAATGATGGATTATCCTTTTGAACAGTATTCGCTCCTACTAAAATAGCCGCATTTTCGTTTCGTATTTGGTGTACTTCTTGTCTTGCTTCTGTAGATGTAATCCACTTACTATCCGATAAAGACGTAGCGATTTTCCCATCTAATGTAACTCCTGATTTAATCGTTACAAATGGGCGCTTTGTCAAAATATATTTATTAAAGACTTCATTCATTTTTTTAGATTCTTCTTCACACATTCCTACAAGTACTTCAATACCTGCATCTTGTAGAATTTTAATTCCACGTCCAGAAACAAGCGGGTTTGGATCAAGTGTAGCAACTACTACCTTCTTAATTCCTGCTTGTACAATTGCTTCAGCACAAGGCCCTGTTCTACCATGATGAGAACAAGGTTCAAGAGTTACATAAATTGTACCACCACGTGCCTGTTCTCCAGCCATACGTATCGCATGTATTTCGGCATGTGGTTCTCCGGCCTTCATATGTGCTCCGACCCCTACAATTCGATTATCATTTACAATTACAGATCCAACCAATGGATTTGGAGTCGTTTGTCCCTTCATAGCCTTGGCATTTTCTAGTGCTAGCTTCATATACAATTCATGCTCAAGCATGTAAGTGTCCCCCTTCAAAATGTCCAGAACGCTGAATCTTCGTTTGCAAATATTTCTCATTAAACTCTGAGACATCACCCCATAACGGTTCACGACTCGTAACATTTAATCCAGCTTTTTGTAACGCTTCTAATTTTTTCGGATTATTTGTAATAAGTTTTACAGGTTTTGAGCGTAGCGCTTTTAATACTTCAATTGTATCATCATAGTTTCGAACATCATCTTCAAAACCTAGGTTCAGATTAGCTTCTACTGTATCTAACCCATTTTCTTGCAAGAGGTACGTCATAGCTTTACTAAACAAGCCAATTCCTCTTCCTTCATGATTCGCTAAGTAAAATAAAGCACCTGAACCATGTTCTGTAATCATTTGTAAAGACTGCTTTAATTGGAATCCACAGTCACAACGTTTACTACCAAAGATATCACCGGTGTGACAAATACTATGCATACGAATTAGGGCATCTTCAGAATTCTCAAAATCACCATATACAAGTACACTAGATTGCTGCATATCAGCTAAATTAATAGATGAGAGTTTTTCGATAATTCCTTCTACACTATTTGTAACCTCACTACATTGTAACCAAGAATACCATTGAAAAACTTTAGTCTCCCCATATAAATTAATTGGCAATTTGATAGGGCCTACTAAATAAATATCCTTTCCATCTTGATGTATAAATTGAATTTTATCTTCTAACATATGAATTGTATCTGTTGTAACCATTAGGTACCTCCTAGTATAGAGAATCTCTAAAATTCTCTTCCATTGTTATATTTTTTATTGTTTAACTTACACAACGTAAGTGTTTTTACAGATGCTATTCTTTTTTCTCTCAGCTTATATGCAATATGTATCATTACAACTTTGGCCATTTAAAGAAAAGAGTTTTAGTTACATAAAACAACTTAGTTACTTTATGTAAGTGAGTATACATTCGTAATCAATTTACGTCAAGTAATTAATTATAAAAACATTTGTTACTAATAGTAAGATGTTATATAATTTATTTTAGGAGGTGAAGGAAAATGAATGATTCTACATTATGCCCTCGCTTTGAAAAAGGAATGAAATTTTTTAGTCAACGATGGACAGCACTAATTATTTACCAACTTTTTTCTGGATCTCAGCGCTTTTGTACACTTGAATCTTCTCTTCCTGTTAGCGGAAGATTACTTTCAGAAAGATTGAAAGAATTAGAACTAGAAGGAATTGTCGAACGTAAAGTCTTTCCTGAGACACCAGTTCGTATAGAATATTCTTTAACTCAAAAAGGATTTGCTTTAGAAGCTATTATTCGCGGAATAGAAGAATGGTCACAGGAATGGATAGAACTTGAGGAATAACATAAAAGCTTTTTCGTATATAGTTTTAAGTAATCAAATTACAGATACCTATTATTAAAACGCTAATTTTTCAAGCATTTATGAAAAGCTAGCGTTTTTTAATAAATAAAATGTAAGAAATAAAGCAAGGTGATCAAAACGATCACCTTTTTCCCTTACAGATTAAAATAGTGTTTTAAAATCTTTTATTCATACATACTCGATTAATAAAAAAAACGAATAAGCTTTTTTATTAATAAACAGTTTTATTTTTACAATACAGTTAGCTTCCCCTGCTATTTGCGGACAGTAAGACCACCACTGATTAAATTTCTATTTTATTACATTCGAATATTACTTATGAAATTTCACACGCTCTTCAAGTGGTTGGAATTCTTTTTCACCTGGTGCAGCTGTTGGATTACCAAATGGCATTTGTGCAATTAGTTTCCAATTAGCAGGGACATTCCATTCTTGTTTTACCTCATCGTCAATTAATGGATTATAATGTTGTAATGATGCCCCTAATCCCTCTGCTTCTAAACCTGTCCACACGACTAATTGGTGCATACCTGATGCTTGGTGTGACCAAATTGGGAAGTTTTCAGCATATGCAGCAAATTTTTCTTGAAGCGATTTAACGATAGCCTCATCTTCAAAGAATAATACTGTTCCATAACCAGCTTTAAAAGAATCCATTTTTTGTTGCGTTCCTGAAAAATCTCCATCTCCAACTACTTTTCTTAATGTTTCAGTGGTAATATCCCATAATTTATCATGAGCTTCACCAAATAATACAACTAATCGTGCAGTTTGAGAATTGAAAGCGGATGGAGTATATTTCACAGCAAACTCCACGATTTCTTTAATTTTTTCATCCGATACTTGTACCTCTTTATTAATCCCATAGTAAGTACGTCTTTCTTTCAGTGCAGTATAGAAATCTTTTGTCATAATTCCGTTCCTCCTAAGTTTTAATATTCTTCAAAATGATACATCTCGAAGATAATATGCGTTTAAATGAGTTCATTTTTGAATCATTGAACTTCCTAGCACCCATTGCCAGTCATTCTAAATCTAAACACACTGCTTCCTTCAGTTTTCCTAAAAAAAGCCTTATAACATCATTCATAAAATCTAATCATCATTCGGTACTATTTTACCCATTCTCTATTCATGTATCCTGCTTGTTTCATATTTACACAAAGATGAAATGTAGCTACTTTAATCACCAAATTTCACATTAATTTAGAGCATCTTCAATTACAGCAATTTCGCTCACTCGAACAAAACGATGCAATTTAAAGAACATTGCAAAATTAAGTACTACCTGTAAAAGAACCCTCTTAGCCGACTATAAGAAAAAATAATAAAAAGCCAAAAACGAACAATAATATGTTCATTCTTGGCTTTTACTTAACCATCACATTTACTTTTACTATTGCTTCAAATGATTTTTAACTGCCCTTATTACCAATTTGTGATCTTCTTCTGGTGGTAATCCTGAAACTGTTATCATTCCAATAACCCCTACGTTTTTTATTCTGATAGGAAAACATCCACCAAACGCAGCGTATTCTGAAGTATCTAAAAGATATTTTTCATTATAGGAGACCCCAGTTATTTCACTTTGTATCTGCATATAATACGAGCTACGATCATGCAGGGAAACGACTCGTTTTTTACGCTCAATCCATTTCGTATTTTCCTCATTTGTCCCTGTCATCTTGAAATGAAATAATTGCACACCATTTTTCGTTATATCAACAGCAATCAATTTCCTCTCTCGCTTTGCTGTTTCAACGATAAATAAACCTAGTTGCAAGGCATCTTCATTTGTAAAAGAGGAAAATTGAAGTGTTTCCTCCTCTTTTAAAATTTGTTTACTTATTTCATTCAAATTTGAAGTACTCATATCTTTAACCTCCATAATTGTTTTATGCCACACCGACATTTTTTCGAAATTATTAGGCCATATAGTACAACCTTTCAATCAATCTGATTCTAAATAAACTACTGTAACATCTTTGGTAACTAGTAGTACCGTAAAGCCTGTTTTCTTCTTACTGGTGCTATTATGAATGACATTCAAAGTTATAAAAAGTACTATTCTACTTATCCCTATCTTACAGAGACTATTATGAAATATATTTAACATCTTAAAAATGTATGTACTAAAGAATAATATTTTTAATCACTAACTTTTTTGATCAATCGTTATAATCCAATTTCATCAAAATTTTTATCAATTATTACACTATCCAACAATAGGAGGAAACAAAGATGGATGAAAATATATCCAAAAGCTGAAAAGCAGTTGAGTCCCTTGAGAGAATAGTTATAATTCACTACATATAGAAATAGACATACAAAAACGCCATCCTTTCCTATAATTCTAAAGAAAGAATAGCGTATTCTTTTCAAAAATGAGTTCTTTTATTGAAAAACTTTGATTCTATATTATACATAAAAGGGCAACCAATGCTAAAACAGCTGGAAGTCCTTGTTTCACAATAATTGATTTATTAGATGTGAAACCTCCGAAAATAGCTGCTATCACCACACAAATCACGAAAAATAATTGGACCATATAACCAATTGGATTGAGCCCAAGTACAAGTCCCCAAATGAGACCAGCCGCTAAAAATCCATTATATAAACCTTGGTTTGCAAACATAATGGCTACGTTTCGATCTCCTTCTAAATGCTTCGGTAATTTGAAAGCACGTTTCGCTACTTTTGAATCAATAAAAAACATTTCAAGGATCATGATAAACAAATGTTCTAATGCTACGATCCCGACTAAAATAGCTGCGATTATTTCCACACTATTCTGCCCCCTACACTCTCTATTCTTTAATATTCTCTACATTTTTTTGCATCTGTAATAGAACATGAATAAGTATTTTGCGCTCTTCTCCATTGATATTTACGAACATTTCCTTCATAAAATGTTCCTTTTCTTTCTTGTTAAAACATTAATTGATATATCAATTATTGATACATCAATTAATATACATCTCTCTTTTTATTTTTGCAAGTTTTTTTGCTCAATTGGTTTTATTTTGTTCCAGCAACTTTAAACCAATTCAAAACATCAGTTCGCATTTCTAGAAATCATAGTTACTTTAAGTTCATTCTGACAATCATATTTAACTACATATATAAAAGAATTGAGTTATACCTCCATCAATTTATAAAAATTAATTTTTTCTAAAAACAGATACTTTACGTTTTTTATAGTAATAAAAATCATTTTTTGTTTCAGAGGCAATCCATTTTGTTAGCTTGATGGGCATAGGATAGCACCCAGATGACGAACCAATTATCTTTCAAAAAGACGGCTAGAAAACTGGATTTGGTACAGGAGTTGCCTACTTCTCCGATTCAGCTGGTACTAATTTAGAGCTAATTGCTCCAAAAAGGCCATTCAGACGTGAATAGTTAAAATAAATTAATACCGAAACAAGCCACCTTCTGCCTGGAAGGTGGCTGTTTGTCGGCAAGTTGATAAAATGACTAAAAAAGGACAAACTCTCCAATGTGAGAAGTTTGTCCAAAAAGTTATTCGTATTAACTATTTTTACACTAATACGAATAATAGTGAATTAGAATAATGACTTAATACTTGCTAAGACAGTAAGTACACCTACAATAATAACAAATACGTTACTCATTTTCCCTTTGTATTTAGCTAGTACTGGAACTTTTTGAATCGCATACATCGGTAATAGACATAAGATAGCAGCAACTAATGGACCGCTTAGAGAATCAATAAGTCCAAGAATACTTGGATTTGTATAAGCAACGAACCAGCATGATAATACAACAAAAGTAAGGATTACTGTCTTAATTGTTTTTTCTTCAATATCTTTTCCACGTGATTTACCGAACTTAATAATCATGTCACGCATTACTTCAAATGCTCCTATATAATGGCCAAGGAAAGACTTTGTAATAGCCACAAAAGCAATAATTGGAGCTGCAATAGTGATTACAGGCGAATTAAGCTCATTAGCAAGATATGAAAGAATTGATAAGTTTTGTTCTTTTGCCATTTTTATATCATCTGGAGTCAAGCTCAATGCGCTACTCCAAACGAAGAACATAACAACAGCGAATGTCATGATATAACAAACCTTTTGTATTTGCGCACATTTAGCATCAGTGGCTTCGATTCCATACGTAGCTCTCTGTTTCACAACAAATGATGAAATCATAGGTGAATGATTAAATGAGAATACGATGATTGGTAGAATCATCAATATCGTCCCAAAATAGCCTGTTCCTGTTGAAGCAGTTGAAACAGCTGAAAAACTAAGCATTGACGTATTCCACTGTGGAATTAAAGATATTGCGATAAAAAGTAGAGAAACTATGAAAGGATACACTAACATACTCATTACCTTTACAGTAATATCTTGACCAAAATTTAGTATAGCGATAAGACCAAGAACTAATACAAGTGATAAAATAGCCCTTGGAGGTTCTGGCATGTGCAATTGATGCACGATAAAACTACTTGCAGTATTTGTAAGCGCAACCGAATACATTAGTACGATTGTATAAATTGAACCGAAATATACGATGTTAAAAATGATACTCGCTTTATTTCCGAAATACTCTCTAATTGTACCTGTGATCCCCTCATCAGCAGAATTAGAAGCGTATATCATTTTAGCAAGCGCCCTATGTGAGTAGTACATAACTGGATATGCAAGTAATGTAATTAGTAGTAAAGATAATAAACCACCTGAACCTGCATTAATCGGTAAAAAGAGCACCCCTGCTCCAATTGCAGTTCCAAATAGACTCAGTGCCCATGTAGTATCCTGCTTATGCCACTTTTTCGGATCTGCATATTGCTCATTTTTTCGTGCGGTATTTTCAGCTTGAACTTCTATTTTCTTTGCAGTATTCCCGTTCATATAATAACTCCCCCTTGTATCTATTCCTGCATCTCTCTTTGCATCTAACAAATATTCCCTTTCTGGAAAATGAATTCCTTACAAGTTGCCCCACATTGTATGTCCTTCATCATAATGAATCCAAATTGAAACATTCACTAATTAGCGTCCTAATATAATTGTTAGCGTTCACAAAAAAGTTTACTCGTAATATCCGCTCTTTATATAAAGACCCCTTAAGAGAACAATATAGAATAGACTTCATAAATACGTTGCAACATTTCTAATAACAGTGTATTACTTTAATGGTTTCTCTTTTTTACTTTTAACAGTAATTTTAGCTAAACCGGCCTCTCTTCATTTGCGAGGCATTTCTTTCTCAATTCTATACATTACCTTCATAACTTCGGTAGCACTGATGATATTGCTTACACAAGCCACTGAAGCACATTACATACATTTCGCCTCTAATCACACACCTTTCTTACTAATAATCGCATTTTTTATATTTTCTCCAGAGATAATAAAATTTCTCTCGACGCCCTCATTATAACGTGTATATTTATAAAATTAATATTTTTATATTTTCAGAAATATTAAAGAGGAATAATTTTATATGGATAATATTTTACAGTTAGCATGTAGCCATTGTTTTTATCGCTTAAAGCTGAATTAGTTATTAAAAAAATACAATAATACATTGTTTTTCTAGGTGACTTATTATAAAGATACTTATATCCCCTTTTATCAAAAAATCTTATTTTAAACATAAAAGATATTCTAATAAATAATTAATGTAGGTAAAAAGAAAAAAATCCCAAAATACAAAAACCAAATTTTAGGATATATATTATTAATATTGAATTCATATACAATTTAAAAAGCTACACTGAGCAAAAAGCAAAAAAGCTGCCCCATATGGACAGCTCATTTACATAATTATCGTTATCAGGAATACACAAACAAATCACTTCAATATCATCTTAATTGTAGTTTGTTCGGCTCTTCTTCAGGGATATCTCTATGTTTGTAATGAATCGTTTTTACATCATTTCCTTTTATGCGAAAAGTAATTGTGTCCTCTCCATAAGGCGGATTGTGTGCACCCTCAAAAGTTTAAATTTTAAAATCCCTCATTAACTAGCTCTTTTATCGAGTTTAATTTTGAAGAAAGCTCGATAAACCATTCTTCATCCCCTGTTAATAATGCAAGATCTATAAGATAAAGGATTTGTTCCTTATTTATTACCTTTGATTCAGGGAGTTTGTTAACGTGTTTACTAAAGAGTAAAATCGCTTCGTTTATTGTGTACTGGCCGTCACGTTTCACAATACTAACTGTAACTATATCCTCTACATCATCAAGTGATACAATATAACCAACTATTAATTCACCTTCATTTGATATTCCACGAACCCAATCTCCTACTTTTAAAACATGATTATTATTTGACATCATACCGTTTCACCTTCCTATAAATATTTTTTGTGACGATAAAAAAGATATAAAAACAATTATACTGTAATATTTTTCATTACATTTAAGTGTTAAGAACTCACGGCTATATAATAATTAAGCCGCTTAACGCTCTTGATTGATAAGGTCAACAACTTCTTTCATTGTATAATTCTTTAAGTATTCACCTAGATGCTCTTCAGCACCTAAGAAAATAGCGAAAAGAACTTTTCGCATGTTCGAACCTACAACACACTGATTGTTTGATTCTGGACACTTCGGCTGCAAAGCACCTTCAGAGGTTATCTGATAAATATGCCAAAGATTAATTTCATCTAAATCGCGAGCGAAAATAAAACCGCCACCAGTCCCCTCTTTCGATTGTATAAACTTATGTTTTTTTAACAAACTTAGTACTTTGCGAATGCGTACTGGATGTACACCTGCACTTTCTGAAATAGCATTACTTGTTGACATCCGATCTGGCTGTAAAGCTAAATAAGTTAAACTGTGTATGGCCAAGGTAAAGTCGCTGTTCATGATTTTCCTCCTACGATCAAAAATATTGTTTCTCATATATTAACTGTAGCCATAAATATTACAGATAGGTTAGAACGTTAAAACATATAGAATACTTCTTGCCATAAAAAATTAATTCTCTTATATTCTATCCGGTCCCACCTATATCTGATAACTTCATTTAGCTTTTTAAGTTGAAAATAAAATTAAACACTCCACTGTTTCTTCACTTGTTCTTCTGCCAACTGTTTAATTTTTGTCCAAATCGTATCTTTACTCACAATAACATTTGTTTGATAATTTCTATCATTATAATTAACTGTAACACATACTTCAATCATCTTCTGCTTCCTCCTTTCAAAAAACTTTTTCTAAAAATACTACTTATTAATTGGCCAATTTTTGCAATTCAATGTTCAAAAACGTTCGAACGCTACGTGGTAAAAATTTACGAATTTCTTCCTCATTAAAACCAATCTGCAATCTTTTCTCGTCCAGCATAATTGGGCGACGTAACATTAGTGGATGCTCAATTATTAATGTATAAAATTCATTGAGCGAGAGCTCCTCAATATTTATATTTAAGTCCTGAAAAGTTTTCGATCTAGTTGAAATAATTTCAGTAGCCCCCTCTTCAGTTAAACGAAGAATCGATTTAAGCTCATCAACTGTCATAGAATTTGATACGATGTTTTTTTCAATATAATCAATTTGATGCTCTTCAAGCCATGCTTTCGCTTTTCGGCATGAGGCACAGCTTGCTGTTGTATATAGAATTACCATATTTCACTCACTCCTTTAATGTTATGAAACGTACATTTTAAACATCGGTTATTGAAATGTATTAAAAAAAATTACAGTTTAGAATCAAATACAAGCAATATTATTTATTCGAGAATATTTAATTTATCTACATTTTACAGACGATAACAACTCACTTCTAAAAACTATACTGTAATTTTAAACTTTACAGTTCTATAAATCAAATGTTAAGTCTTGGATTCATTCTATTAACGTATAATAGGAGCAGTTGAGACAATACTTGCCTCAACCAATTTTTATATCTCTTTATAATTTTTTGCAGTAATGACTGTTTCAAACTCAAAGGTTTCGGGTAGATGATCTGCATAAGAATATTCAAAAGTTCGTCCATCCGTTAAATAAGCTACTTGTTCAACTCGCATTAGGAAATCCTGATTTGTTAAGTTCATAAACTGCTTTTCCCTATCATCTGGGCGAATTCCTTTAACCCTGACAACAGATGTCCCTACTTCAAGACCAAGTTTATTTTGAATATGTGAGTATATCGACTCCTCTAAAACAGAAGCCTCAACACCTGGGATAACCGAAATTGGCATCCATGTATGCTCCATAATCGTCGGAATGCTGTGAATGATGCGGAGGCGAATGATTTTATAGACGAAATCACCGATTGAAACTCCCAATTTCTCAGCAACTACTTCATCAGCCCCAACAATCGCAAACTCGATAATTTTACTTTCTACCTCACTGCCGTATACAGCTTTCGTACCCGTTAAAGTTTGAATCATTCGTGCCTTTTCCTGTTGACGCCAATCTTGCACCACTGTTCCACTTCCGCGCCGGCGGATGATGTAGCCATCTCTAACTAATAGATCCAGCGCTTTCTTAATAGTAAGGGCTGAAACACCAAATTCTTCAGCAAGGACGGGGCTACTCGGAATTTTTTCGTTGATTTTATATTCACCGTCTAAAATTTGCTGTTTAATCTTTTGATAAATGCCGAGGTATTTTACTTGTGTTGATCCGCTTGCCATTTTCATACCTCCTTTATACTGCAAACTCTCTTCTATTCATTCAAATGTAAAGCCTCAAGTTTGTAAACTGAAGGTGATGGGGCAGCAAATCCATTTTCTAAGATTTCTATATTCGTTACCGCTTCTTCGTCTTTCACAAGTTTTGGTGCACCATTTATAATTGTTTCATACGCGGCATCATAGAAACGACCGTAATCACCAAGCGGCGTTTTAATTTGTTTTTCAATCCAGTCACCATTTGCATTACGATATTTAGCAACTCCATAGTACATCGGTGAATCTTCACCAAACCCTGCACTCTCAGGCATAATCCCCGCTTTCAAATCATTTTCCTGCTGATCTTCACCATATTTAATAAATGATCCATTTGTTCCATGAACGATAAAGCGTGGATAATCTTTTGCTACGACATGGTTCGTTTTCAGCTTAATCTTCAACTGATTTCCGTAATGTAAACCAACATCGAAATAATTATCAACCGCACCTTCCATTTCATTATTACGAATATCGTATGTCACCGTATCTGGACGGCCGAATAGTGAAATCATACGGTCCATCGTATGAATACCTAAACTGTAAAATGAACCTTCTTCTTTTGGAGCTTCATGAGTGATTGAACCAGGACGGAAATAATCAATATGTGATTCAATCTCAATAATATCACCAAGGAATCCTTGTTCAATTACTTGCTTCACAGCTAAAAAATCACCATCAAAACGGCGGTTTTGATAAGGCATAACTACTACACCTTTTTCTCGTCCTAAAGCTAATAATTCTTTCGCATGTTCCACTGTATCGCAAAATGGTTTTTCAACGATAACTGATTTTCCAGCTAGTATAACTTTTTTTGCTAATTCATAATGCGTATGTGCTGGCGTACAGATCGTCACCACTTGAATTTCCTTGTCATTCAACAATTCGTCCAAATCAGTAGTGAAGTAAACACCTTTTTCCTTATATGGAGCCGCTAATTTCTCATTTATTTGACGTACAAAAATCGTTTTTATTTTTATATTATTACGTGTGTTTACATAAGGTAAGTGATAGCGGTTAGCTGACTTTCCAAATCCAATAAAGCCCATTGTTAATGTCATATTTTTCAACTTCCTTGCTCATAAATTTTCGTTTCTATATTTATTATATAATTTAATCATTAAAAGTATATAGTTTTAAATTTATAATTATATATTAAATAAAAAATCCACGATAAAATTCATTCTCACTATAAGTTATGGACCTATAAAGTGAAACTTTAATCAGTGGGGCGATTTATTCTCTACTGATTATTTACCCGTAAATACCGGGATGAAAAGGAGCGTAATGAACATGGCATATACTACTATATCTATGGAAATTTTCGGATCACCTGAACAAGTATGGCAATTAATAGGAGGTTTCAACTCCCTTCCAGACTGGTTACCTTATATACCTAGTAGTAAATTAACTGAAGGCGGTCGTGTACGTCATCTAGCTAATCCAGATGGTGATACAATTATAGAACGCTTAGAAGTATTCAATGATAAGGAACGCTACTACACGTATTCAATCATGAATGCACCGTTCCCGGTCACTAATTATTTATCTACAATCCGGGTGAAAAAAGGTACTGAAAGTAACACATCATTAGTAGAGTGGTCTGGTACGTTCACTCCTGTTGAGGTTAGTGATGAAGAGGCAATAAATCTGTTTCATGGTATATACAGCGATGGACTGAAAGCATTGCAGCAAGCATTTCTAGATTAATTCATGTAATTGATTGAGACGAAAAAGTTAATTAACAGTCAAACATTCGACTTTGTGGTTAAGTTCATTATGAAAGATAAACAAATACAAATTTCATGCCTGCTTGTTAATGACAAGAAATAAAAAATACTACCTCCAAATGGAAGGTAGTATTTTTTTATTAATCAGGAAAAACAATTAATCCCTCTTCTTTTTCCTCCTGTTTTAAATCTTCTTCTGGGAAGGTTACAGTTGAATTTTTATCACCTGTTCTTTTTGTTTCTTCACCTGGAAATACGAAAGTTGAATTTTCTTTTCCTTCATTTTTTTCTACGTTATCTGGAAATACCATAGGATCATTGGTAGTCAAATCACTATGAAATCCAAGGTTAGACAAAATCGCTTTTAAATCTGGTAAAACCCCTATTTTATCAGATGATGGATTATTAGACTTTGTGCCTGTATTAGGATTACTTAAAATTGCCCTCAATTCTTTTGGTGTATATGCCTTACCTAAATGTTCTTTAGCAATCCCTTGAATTGATACAGCAGCCCCAGCAATTATAGGCGAAGCGCTAGAAGTACCACGGAAGTTAGAAGTATAACGATTCATTATATTCTGATCTGTAACTTTTTGCCCTTTACTATTTTGATTTTGATATGTATCTAATGTATCAACATACTCTCCCCAACCATATACATCAATTCTACTACCATAGTTAGAGAAACCTAAACGTTTATGAGGAACTCTTGCAGTAGATGCTCCAACTATAATAGCTCCTGAATCTTTAAAGTCTGGACTATTTCGATTTAAAATCTGTTTACCATTACGGTCTTTAAATTCATCTAAATCAATCCCACCATTACCAGCTGCTTCTACAATAATAATGCCTTTATCTGTACCTTTGCGAATTGCGTTAAATATACTCGGGTATACTTCTACTGGTAAAGGGTCATCTCCATATCCATCATATTTAAAGGATTCTTCTATTAATAAAACATCTCCAGCCTGTAAAGAATCTACGGCACTTAAAATAGCATCTCTTACATCGATTCTCCCATTATCTCGGATCACTGAAATTACTTTTGCCTTTGCTTTTGGTGCAATCCCAATGTTCCCAATCCTATTGTCAGCTGCAGAAACAACACCTAGAACTGAAGTACCGCGAGAAAGATCATTACTCATTTTTCCAGACATAAATTCAATATTTTGACCGACTAAATCTTCATGATTTAATAACCAGCCTTCTTCCAAATCTACAAAGGTTGCTCCTTGACCATCTCCTCCTTTAATTCCCCAAGCATAAGGAGCATTAATTCCTAAAGGTGCCTCTTCAAGATATCCCTGTCTCGAAAATCTAGGTTCATCATAAGGATTGATTGATAATACAGGCAATCTCGAGCTAGTTGTTGTGTTTATACTCTTATTAGAACGAAATTGTATTTTACTAGAATCGTTATTGGCAGCATGTACTGTATTTGTTACAAATGTCGTACCTACCCCAGCAAAAGTTGTAATTGCAAGTGATGATACCAACATACCTTTAAAATTTTTCATCTTTCCACCTCTAGTTTTCTATTAGAATTAACATATTTAATAATGTGTATGAACCAAAAATCTTTTTATCTTATTATAAAAATTAATAGATTTTTATAACTTTTTGATTTACATAAAAACTCCTTTCATTCTTGTAATTCAATGTGTATATTTCAAAATAACAAACTAACTGTAACCATTATAGTTACACCTTTATTAATTTTCAACTACGAAATATAAATTTTTAAAAATAAATTTATATTACTTTAAAACAGAGCTAACCTTTTACGCATATAAAAAAACAAAATATCTGTGCAAATTACAGCGGTGAATAAGTTTATAGACTGCAAAAAAACAAGAAAAAGCAAAACACTAAGTGCTTTGCTCCTTATAAAATTCCTTTTAACTTTTCACCAATTAACCTCGCTACATACTCATAGCCTTCTGGTCCAAAGTGTAATCCATCTTTTTCACCATTTTCTACAAATCTTTTATAATCCCGTTCTTGAATCATTTCAGCGAATACGTTTAGAAAATAACTTCCTGTTTCCCTCGCCACTTTCTCCACCACGTCTGCATACTAACCAAGCACTCTATTTGTTCTATTACGCTGTCTTTCTTCATCAACTGGTGCAGAACTAATCAGTAGTACTTTATCTGATGAAATATGGTTCACAATCTTCTCTAAGTTTTCTTTATATGCTTGTAATGACACTTGAGAAAAAGAAACCGCATCATTCGTACCAAGAAAAACTGTTACGAAATCTGGTTTATATGATATTACATCTTCTTCAATCCTATGTAACGCATCGAATGTATTATCCCCTGGAACACCTGCATTCACTACTTTCCACTTCGGAAACATCTCTTGCAAACGTGGTGTTAATCTCGGCATTCCATCAAAAAATGTTTCATCAGCTGTAATACTATCTCCAAAGCACACTAACGTTTTCATTAAGCTACTCTCCTTTTACGTATGAAACAACTTTCCTTCTATTGCTTTTATATATCTTTCAGCAGAACGTTCAACTGCCTCATTTGCATTTTCTTTTACTACTCGATGAAAAGCATTGTATAAACGATTAAACTGTAACGGCTTCACTCGGTTCACCATTTCTTCCACTTTTCTCGCTGGTAATGGAATTAAGTTTGGATAGCTATACATAAAACTTACCCACCGCTCATCCGCTACAACTTGAATAATATCACCTGTTAACAAAATCCCTTTTCCATCATTACCTTCTTCCCAATGCAATACAGAACCACCACTAAAATGTCCTCCAAGACGATGTACAGTAATCCCATCCGCTAATTGTAAAGACTCACCAGACCAATAAATAATACGACTACTTGGGCGCATCACCCATTCTTTATCATCTTCATGTATATAAATTGGTACATCAAATGTCTCTGCCCATTCTACTTGCGTTGAATAATAATGAGGATGAGACAATGCAATTGCATCTAATCCACCAAGCTCTTTTATTTTCGCAATTGTCGTTTCATCTAAATACGTAATGCAGTCCCATAGTAAACGATATGACTCTGTTTTCACTATAAATGCCGTTTGACCGATCGCAAATCCTGGTTTTGTCGTAATACTATAAAGTCCATTTTCCTCTTTGATTATTTCATTTTTATATGTATCATCTGTTTGCAAATTTTCTAAAGTCGTCCAAGACTGCCCTTTCGGATTCACATATTGCCTCTCTTCATCACAAATATGACAACTCACCGGTTCCTCTACACTCGCTGCATACTGCACACCGCACGTTGTACAAACGAAATTTTTCATCATAATTCCCCCTATCCCTATATTTTTATTAAGCTGATTTTTGTTGATAATAATCTACTTTTTTATTTTCAATTAATAAACTTATAAAAGTAAGTAAATAGGCAACTGTAACCGATAATGGAATTACAGTAAATCCTTTTTCGCTTCTGCAACATTCATCTCACTATCTCCCCCAAAATATTTGTACTAAAAAGTCACCTCAACCTCACCCATCCAATAACGCCAAGCTGCTAAATAATCTTCTAAATCTTTCGGGTGGTGCCGTAAACATGTATCTATACGCAAATATAATCCTATGACTATTTCTTCATATAAATCACGGTCTTTTTTATAAAATACACATTGTTTCATCGCATAACCAATCGTTTCTTTTGTTAAATCTTCCGGAGTTGAACAGAACGCATAAATTAAATCATATATAGGATCTCCTAACACTGGTAAAGGATCAATTACACCGTGCAGTTTATTCTCTTGAAATATAAAATTATGAAATCCAAGATCACCATGCAATAAAAATGGCTCATTTATTCCAGTCCCCCTACTTGGACTATTTGCTAACTTAAAAACCGTTCTATACTCTTCCTCACTTATATAACGTCTTACATTTTCATGAGCTTCCATCACATTTGTCGTTAAAAATTCATTCCAAGATTGAACTGGGCTTTCTTTCCATCCCCAGCCATCAACCTCTGTAGCTACTTCATACTTATTGATAACTTCCTTTACAAGTTTACTAAGAACACTCCGTTTATGGCCTAGTTTGCAAGAAGTTGTGCCCTCAAGGAATGAGTAAACAATATAGCGATTTAAAGGTTCCTTATATAAAAGCTTTGGAAATAATTCGTCCTTTTTATAAAACTGAAGAAAATAAGCTTCTTCACGTATGACATCCGATTCATTCAACTTTATAACGTATTGTTCATCTAACAAATATATAGTACTTGTCGTTCCCCCGTTTAATGCTTTTACGCTATTTGGATAATGTGAAATAACTTTTTCCTTAACTAGTTGTGCAGTGATTATTGAAATGTCCATTCTCTCACCCTTCAACTCCGAATATTTCCTTAATTCAAAAGACAACTTTACTATTATTTGACAAACATAAGGGAATTCCTCCTAAAAATCTTAATATAACAAAAGATAATTTTATTTCATTTCAACTGCTTCCTTCAATATTCCATCATAAAGTTCATTCCATTTATGGTAATGCGATGTGATTTCTTCACTCCAAATGATCTTCATTTAATCTAGTAATTTCTATTGAATTATCTCTTTCTTTTAACTTAAGAACCAAACTTTCTACACCAAACACTTCTGTAAACGTATGACTACCTACAATTAAATTAATTCCTTTAAATTTCGCATGTTGCACTGTATATAATGTTTTTTCACCTGTTATGTACGTGTCACATCCTTTTTCTAATGCACGTTCAATCAAATTTGTATTATTTCCTGCACCGGTTAAGATTGCAATCCGTTTTACTGGTTTATCGTGATTTCTCCAGCTCTTCACTTTCTCTTCCATTTTTTCTTCAAGTTTTCCAACTAAGTTTGAAAAAGGAATGGCTTCTTTATATTCTCCTATTCCTGGTAGTTCTTCTTCCTCATAGGTTGAATATTCCAGTATTGTATCTATCCTAATTTCGTTAAATAACGATGTACACGTGCCAAACTTTACAAAATCTAACGGCAAATGAATCCAAAAATGATTCATTTCATATTGCTTCAATTTCTCAATACATGCCTCTTCCATACCAAATAAAAAACTCCACGGCGCATGATGTGTAACTATCATATCGACTCCATTTCGATACGCTTCTTCAATAGTTTCTAACGTTAAATTTGTTGTGTAACCGATTTTGTGAAATTCATCTTTACTTATATAAGTAAAACCATATTCATCATCGCCATATTTATGAAGATGCTCTCCAAATAGTGATGTTATATGTTCATTAAATTGCTTTATATTCATTTTTATTTCTCCTTTCATTTACTTTTATATTTCATAAATAAGGAAATACTAAATTACAACGTTACATACATATAGGAGGACAATATGAAACCTGAATTTTTAAAAGCTGTACATGATGCAATCGGAAATGTCGAACACATTCATATAGAGGAAAGCGGTGCTGACAGCTTACTTATCCATCATGATGATGCACAGCAGTTACAACAAGTCGCTAAAACGCTAGAAAATAACAATTTTCGCTCTGCTTTAAGAACAACTGGAAATGCTTCGTATATTGAAGTATTGAACAGATAATGAAAGTCCGGATGTATGCCGGGCTTTCTTTTTTATATTGAAACTTCAAATTCTTTCACATACACCGCTGTTCCAGCAATATCAATTTGTAAATTCGCATCCCCTTCAACTTTCGTTACATACACCGTTACACGACCATCTTTATGTATTTCCTGTCCTTGTTCAACAATTAACTCCATTTCATGGTCAAAATCTTTTTCCAAATACATCGCATAATACGCCCCCATTACACCTGAAGCTGTTCCTGTCACTGGATCTTCTATCGTTCCAGCATAAGCCGATGAGAAATGACGTCCATGCATTTGTGCTAGTTCATCATAAGTATCTAGACAAATTGGGTGAATAGAAGCGTTAGGTATTTCTTTTAATACTGATGGAAACATCTCATTGTTAGGCTTCATTCTCTCACACGCATCTAGATTTTTAATCGGTACAATTACTGTCCAATTACCAGTACTTCCATATACAATCGGTAAACTTACATCTAAATCATTTACTTCTAAACCGATACTATGAGCTAATTCTTCTTTTGAACCCGTAAATTCTTTAAAATGAGGTGCTGCCTGCCTCATTTTAATAAAGGTTTCTCCATTTTCTTTTACACCTATTTGTATCGGTAAAATCCCAGCCTTCGTTTCAATCATAAGGTTACTTTTCTCTTCTAATAAACCTTTTTCGCGCAAGGCATATATCGTTCCTACTGTCCCATGACCACATAAATCCATTTCAAAACCAGGGGTAAAATAGCGCATTCTTATATCTCCTACTTCTGAGGAAAGAACAAAAGTTGTTTCGTTATATCCAACTTTTTCAGCAATAATTTGCATTTCCTCTTCCGTTAATCCATCTGCTTCTAATACAATACCTGCTGGATTTCCCTTATTTGGTTTATTCGTAAATGCGTCGTAATGAAATACATTTATAGTCTTCATTTTCTTTTCCCCTTATTTGTCCATTTCTTTATTTTTATAATCAATAAGAAAATCCATCTAACCAACTTTCATAATCAGCTTTTTGAAATGGACGTATAATGAGTCTATCCGTCTCTACTTCTAGCTTCATTTAATTTCATCCCTCAATTTATTAATTGAATATTCTTTATTATCTTACACAAAATACAAAATCTAGTAAATTATTATGTTTTTGATACATAAAAACCCAGTCATGCTTTATACATAACTGGGTTCTCCATTATTTCATAATTTTCTATTTCACAAGAACAGCATCTCGTAATTCCCTCTTCAGCACTTTCCCTAAAGCGTTTTTCGGTAACTCATCTATGAATACCACTTCTGGAATTTTGTAACTTGCTAACTTCTCCTTACAATACTGAATAATACTTTCTTCTGTTAATGTTATTTCGCCATCCTTCACAATGTAAGCTCTTGGAACCTCTCCCCAAAAGTCATCTGGAACTCCAACTACTGCAACTTCTAAAACACCATGTATTTCATGAATAACATCTTCTACTTGATCTGGATATACATTGTCACCACCGCGTATAATAACGTCTTTATATCTTCCCATAATATGCAGGAATCCATCATCATCTATCATGCCAGCATCACCCATGTTAAACCAGTTATCTTTTACTACCTTCTTTGTCGCCTTTTCATTATTCCAATATCCTTTAAACATGTATGGACTTTTCACATGAATCTCTCCAACTTCATTTGTTGTTAGTTCATGTCCTGTTTCTGGGTGAACAATTTTCACCTCTACATTTTTCAAGGTCTTTCCTACAGAAGACATCTTTTCTTTTCCCATCATTGGATGCCATGAGGTTACAACCCAACCTTCTGTACTACCATAGCCTTGCACCATATATATGCCTTTTTCCATATATTTTTGAATGAGTGTTTCTGGCACTTTTGTACCACCGCTTTGTGCTACTTTAAAGGTTGAAATGTTACGTTCTTTTTTATTTAGTTCATCAAGCATGTAACTATAAACGGCTGGGAAAGCAAGCATCGTAGTAATTTTCTCTTCTTCAATCTTATCCCAAATAAGAGCAGGATTCGAATCAGCTAAGAAGATCATCGTAACGCCATGATAAATACAATTTAAAATAGAAAGCACGCCACTCATATGAAACAATGGATGCACAGATAAAAAGCGTTCACCTGCTGGAATTTCTCTTTGTCCCGCAATTTCAGCAAAATAATGATGTAAGTTTTTATGTCCAATTACACATGCTTTTGCCTGTCCAGTCGTTCCTGATGTAAACAAGTAAATGGCATCGTCTTCTTCATGAACTTCTACGTTCGGTTCTGTCGTTGGCTGTTTTTGCAACTCTAATTCAAATGAACCAAAGTCTTCTTTTGTCGTTTGAATTACATAAGGAATTTCTTTAACAGCATCAACCTTTAATAACACTTCATTAAATTCTTCATCAATAACTAACACTTTTAATTTCGCTTCTTTTACAATCGTTTCTAATTCATAAACAGTCAGCTGATGATTTAGCGGAATAAATACCGCTCCAATTTTTAAACTTGCCATCATAACGCTTGGAAATGGGTGATTATTTTTGCATAGTATTCCTATACGATCTCCTCTTTGCACACCATTATATAACAAATAATGTGCAAACTGATTTACTCGTTCATTATATTGCTGAAACGAATATCTTTTCTTCCCCCCTACAAGCGCTTCCAAATTTGGTGATTGCATTGCTCTCTTTTGTAATAATTGTCGCATCGTTCTCAAGTAAAACTCCCCTTTATATATGTTAGGTTTTTTATTTTACCAGATTAACTATTAATTTACTAAAGATTACACTTAGTGAATATAAGAAGAATATAAAATATCCATTTACTTTACAAGTAAATGGATATTTCCCATTATATATTAGAATACTTCTTGTTCATCACATATTGCACATACTCAGGTGCACTTTTATCAATCTCTTCATCACTTAGTTTATATTCTGCACCATATAAATAAAAGGAAGGTATAAATTCCATACCTGTGTATAAGCATGTAGCTTGGAATGGTTTCGTCAACTCATCCATTGTAATTCTACTATTTTCATAGTCTTTTTCTAATCCACCTATAGAAATAGCTACACCAAATTCTTTCCCCTTCACTTTATCTCCTTTAGATCCGTATGCAAATCCATATGTTAATACATCATCGAACCATTTTTTTAATAATGGTGGTGAGCTATACCAGTAAAGCGGAAATTGAAATATATATCTGTCATGTTCTACTAATAACTTTTGCTCTTCTTCAATATTAAACTCCCAATTCGGTGCCACTTTATACAATTCATGCACCGTAATTTCATCCGAATATTTCTCAAGTTCTTCAATCCATCTTTTATTAATTTTTGATTTTTCAATATCAGGATGTGCTACAATTACAAGTGTTTTCATCTTTTTTCATCCCCTTTATAAATTATTCAACCCTTTACGTATTAGTATGAATGAGTCACATATAATTGAAAAGTACGTACTTTAAAGTGCTATAGGAACCTTAAAGTACCTGTGGAGGTGTTATATGAATCAAAATGATAATTGCCCAATTGCAACAACACTCGATGTAATCGGTGGAAAATGGAAAGTTCATATTTTATGTATTTTGTCGGATGGAAAAATGCGAACAAATGAAATTAAACGAGAAATCCCAAACATTACACAAAAGGTTCTTACACAACAACTTCGGCAACTTGAAGCTGATGGGATTATCTATCGTACCGTATATCAAGAAGTTCCACCAAAGGTTGAGTACACACTAAGTGAATACGGAAAATCTTTAATGCAAATAATGGATAATCTGTTTGAATGGGGAAAAGATCATCAGATTAAAAGATTACATGACTAAAAAAGCACTATATACTTTGTTTCATCCTCTACGTTCATATTTTTTATTTCTATAAAGTTTATTTTCATCATTTTTTAGCTAACTTGTTTTCTTAGATTGATGGACGTGACCCCACATCCATCAATCTAAAAAGATACAATTAGAAAAATGAGATTTCTATAAAGTTTCGCATATAAACACTACTTCAGCCTCATTAAACGCTCGCTCTACTTTTTCTAATCTCAATTGTACGTAAGCTATAAAGAAGCACCCCTAAACCGAGAATTTTTTCATTATTAGACGCATTAGAACCTAAGGTAATAGTAGGTACATTTAAACCCATGAACCTTTCACTCCATTCTATAGGCATATAAAAAGATACTCCTTAAAAATAAAAAACGCTATTCTCTCTGTAAAATCATAGAAAAGAATAGCGCTTTTTATTTTGAAATAGAAATCATCATTTAAACTAAACATGCTAATATTGATTTTGTGCGATTGTCAGTTACCTCATAATAAATTTCTAATCCTTTCCGAGTACCTGTAACCATTTTAGCAGCTTTTAATTTAGATAAATGTTGACTAATTGTACTTTGAGGCATTTGTAAATCCCCATACATTGTTGTTACATTAGTAGGACCTTTTGCAAGCATTATTTTTACTAAAGATAGACGAACTGGATGCGCCAATACCTTTAACACCTCAGCGATTTCTTGAAACATTTCTTTTTTTTCTTTCATCTTATTTCTCCCCTTTTATATACATATTTATGTTATCCATATATATAATTCGAAGGTATATGCGTTTTTGTGTCCGTCATTGAAAAAAAATATAAAAAAACTTTAATCCGAAACTAAAGGATTAGCTTAACATAATGTCTCACCATTAATGATGAATAGGAATCTCATTATAGAAGCAGCAGTTTTTATACTACACCTCTACATTCAACTAACTAAAACCAATGAAAAAAAGAGCAGATAGTCTGCCCTTTTATGATGCCTCCTTATGTTCCGTGGAATGTTTAACACTCCCCAGTCTCTTTAGTTTATTCCACCCTACCGCTACTCCTCGAAGCGATGAGAATATAGATTTAATGACAACATAAGTCATAAATTGACGATAAATAAAACGTTGTAAAATTAACCATGCCAATGGTTTTGGGTTCTCTTCCTCTAATTTAAATGCGAACAGAGAAGCGAGAAGATCCATTAAAAAGAATACAAGATAAAATCCTAAAACTTTTAGCGGATTACTACTAAATATTCCTATAATCATTAATATATCTGCAAAAGGAGCAATGAATTGCAGCACATATTGGAATAACCACATATTAGGCAGTGCAATAAATCCTAATGTTTTATGCTTTGGATTACATAACGCTTTTCGATGTTTCCAAAGACATTGAAGTGTACCATATGACCAACGATACCGCTGTTTAATGAGACTTTTCACATCTTCAGGTGATTCCGTAAAAGCATGAGCTTTTTCTTCATATACAATTCTATGCCCTTGACGTAAAAATGTAATAGTAAGATCCGTATCTTCTGCTAACGTATCTTCGCTTAAATATCCAGATTCAACTACATTCTTTTTGCGCCACGCCCCAATAGCTCCTGGAACTACTGTAATACAATTTAACTCATCAAAAGCTCTACGTTCTAAATTAAACCCTGTAATGTACTCAACATGTTGCCAAGTAGTTAACAAATTCCGTCTATTCCCCACTTTGACATTACCTGAAACTGCAGCTACATTCTGATCTTCAAAGTGTCTAACCATTAGAGAAATGGCGTCTTGCGCAATAATAGTATCCGCATCTAAAGTGACAATTATTTCTCCTCGCGATTGTTGAAACCCTAGGTTCATTGCCGATGATTTCCCGCCGTTTTCTTTCTGAATGAAACGAACTTTAGGGTGTTTATAAAATGTTTCTTTCATTACTTTTGACGTACCATCTGTCGATCCGTCATCCACAACAATAACTTCAAATTCTCTATAATTACTATCCAAAATTGAGTGAATTGTCTTGGCTATCACCTTTTCTTCATTATATGCTGCTATGACAACACTAACAAAAGGTTGATAGGACGAATTAATATAGCGAGATAACGTTTTTCTTTTCTGCTTCCATGCAAAATAAATTAAGAATAAAAATCGAAAAATCCCTAATCCAATAGCAATATAAAAAATAGTTGTTAATATATGCTTAAAGTATCCTGCCCCTGAAAAGACAGCTTTATTGTAAAGTAAATATTGCTTCCCCTCAGAAGAAACAGGAGGCATAATTTCATCTCGTTCTTTATTCATTAAATCTGAAATTGTTACAAAACTATATCCATTTTTTTTAAGTTCTTTAATAATAATGGGAAGCGCTTCTACCGTATGGGCACGATTCCCTCCCGCATCATGGAGAAGAACAATATTTCCCTCTCCCTTATAAATGGGAGTAAGAGCACGCTTTACTAATTCATTCGTTGATGGTGTTGCCCAGTCTTCAGGATCAACTTTTTCCGCCACCATTGTATAGTTCATATTTTGTGCACGCAAAATAGGCAATATTTCATTTGATGAATCTGGGTTAGCATCGGCTTCATATGGCGGTCTAAATAAAACCGTAGAATGTCCAGTTATTTCCTGAATTAAACGTTGCGTCGTATTAAGTTCTAATTTTGTTCGTAGTAAAGACGTATCAGCGACGTTAGGATGCTTGAAAGTATGATTGCCAATTTCATGCCCTTCATCGTATATTCTTTTTACAATACTAGTATTTAGTTGCGCGTTTTCACCAAGTACAAAAAAAGCAGCTTTTATTTGATTCTCTTTTAATATATCTAAAATTTCTGGCGTATATTTCGGGTCTGGTCCATCATCAAATGTTAATACTACTTGTTTCTCATTTGGTTTTCCATATCGTTGCACTTCATATGCAGATGGTAAGGATTGATATACTTCATCTGTAATATAACCATCTTTGCCTACTTTAAAATCTCTCAATCCATTTTTTCTTTCATTCTCAATCTGTAAAATTTCACCTTGTCCAGAATAATTCACTTCATCTAAACTACTGATTTTATGTAATACATTAGGATTTTTTTGTACCTCAATAGGATTTTTTAAAACTTTCCATATTGTAGGATCTTCTGCTCCTAATCTCCATAGCGCAAACCCCTTTGCATTATTGTCCATTGCGATTTTCACTTGATTATAAAGAGTAACACCGTCTAAGAACCAAGCAGTATGTTCTTTCTCTCCTGTTTTATATCTAAAATACGGATTTCCACTCATCTTATCCCATTGAATTTTTATATTTGAATCATGAGCCATTGCCATAACTTCTGAGAAAGTCATAGACTTTGCAGCTTCTTTACTATTTACTTCCCAATCGTATCCATAGTTACCGAAAGCTACTACAAGTTTATTAGACGGAATATTCAGTTCTTTTAATGTATGTTGGAACCATTTATTTGAAGCAATTGGTCCTGGTTCCCCGGCTCCATAGTGCTCATCGTACATCATTACAATCATACGATCTATTATTTTTCCTAATGCACTATAATCAAAAGCCTTATCATTAGCTGGAACATCTTGTGTGACGAGCAAATCATGTTTATGAAAGGCCGTAGTAAGTTCTTTCATAAAATTTGTTAAGTTTTCTTTATCACTTTCAGGTACGGACTCAAAGTCAATATTAATACCTGAAAACTGACTCTTTTTAACTTCGCTTACTAAATTATTAATAAATTTCGTCTTCACATCATTCGGCGAATTCAGTAACTTATGGATAAGCTCACTATCAGGGCCAGAAGCTTTTTCTGTATAGTTAGTAAGTAACGGCATAATCTTCACATGATTTTTTTTTGCTAGTTTTACAATCTCAGGTTTTATCTCACTTCTAATCGTTAAATCTTCTTTTAAATGATACCATTCTGGTACTAACGTGGTTAATGAATCGATATTTTCTTTTAAAGAAGCGGTACTATTTTCATCCCAGTTTACATAAAAACCATACACTTCTTTAGGATGTTTACTATCCTTCGGCGGATTCACCAAATTTTTATTATCCTTCGTTTCGGTATTTGGGTTAAATGCTTCCTCCTTTAACTCCTGATCACTAAGTTTTTGATTAATTGGTACAAGTTTCGTATCTTGTTGTACAGCGGTATTCATATTTGGAATTTCTGGTGTTGAAAAAATACTTTGAAAGAAAAAATAAAATACAACACTTACACTAACTATTGAGATACATAGAAACCAAATAAAGGCTATGTTTCTCCTTCCTTTCGGATCATAAAAAACAGGTTTTTCTTTATCTTTCTCTTGTTGAATGTTTTTCTCCATTATATTTTTCACATACTCCTTCTTAATAAAACTATAGAATAATAAAGTGCAACTTTAATCAGTGGGGGTTTTGTTCATCCCCCACTAATCATCAGCCCTCACCAATCGGGCTGCCCAGCAAATAGCGGAATAAATCCTTTTAGCTTTGAAATGAATCTCTCACTTCCATATTCTATTGATTCTTCTTTTCATTCCCTTGCTGGTGGCCTCTATTTTCTTGTTGAGACCCCCTACCATTGTTCCCTTGCTCGTTTCCGTCATTTTCTTTCTGGGATCCTCTTCCATTGTTCCCTTGCTGATTCCCATTATTTCCTTGTTGAGGATTTCTTCCATTGTTCCCTTGCCCATTTCCATTATTCCCTTGTTGAGACCCTCTTCCATTGTTCCCTTGCTCATTTCCATTATTCCCTTGTTGAGATCCTCTTCCGTTGTTCACTTGCTCATTTCCATTATTCCCTTGTTGAGATCCTCTTCCGTTGTTCACTTGCCCATTTCCATTATTCCCTTGTTGAGATCCTCTTCCGTTGTTCACTTGCCCATTTCCATTATTCCCTTGTTGAGATCCTCTTCCGTTGTTCACTTGCTGATTCCCATTATTTCCTTGTTGAGCTTCTCTACTGTTATTCTCTTGTTGATTCCCTCTATTTTCTTGCTGAGATCCTCTTCCATTGTTTTCTTTTATTTGCTTGGATGGCTGTTCCTCTGTTTTCTTTTGTTCTTTCTGCTCTTGCTTTTCATATTTTTTTTCTTTTACAGGAGACAAATCCAGTGATGTATCATGAGATGACTCCGGCTGTGATTGCACCTCTTCTTCGTTTTCCACCGGATTAGACGGGGTGGCAGGAGGCGTAAGTGATTTGTTCTTCTCATTCTCTTGCTTTATATAGACACCTGTGCCAATTCCAGCTTTTCTAGCATTCTCTCTTACTTGCATTGTGCTACTTTGATATTCAACTGTAATATGTTTTAGCTCATATTCTTTCTTTAATTCTTTCATTTCCTTTTCCAAAAGTGGTTCTAGTGCCTTGTCCTTTGCAACTGCTGTTAGCATAACTTGCTTATCATTCGTTAAATACTTATCCTCTTGACTTTGCTTTATAATAGTACGTATTACTTCTTGCAATTGTTTATTTTCCCATTGCTTCAATTCTTTTAAAATACGCCTTCCATCATCATTACAAGCCTGCAAATCTATAACACGAAAATCCTTTGTTACGCTCACCTCTAAACTTGGATTTATATCAACTGAGACGTAAGCAAATACTTTTTCTTCTGGTTGGTTGTAGAAAAACAGCACTGCAAATAGAAAACAAGCAACAAGTATTGATGCAGGCTTTAAAAAGGAAGGGATCGAAAAATACGATACTTTTTGTTCTTGCTCATCAAATGAGATTTCCTCCCCGATTATGCAAGAATCCCCTTTTCTTTTACACGTAATAAACTCTCCATTTGGTGTTAAAACAACTACGCTATGCTTTTTTATATCCATCACAATTCCTTTATTCATCATGCTTTCCCCCCCTTTATATAATCAAGAATGTATGTATAGTTGTTTGCAAAGATAATACACATTGCAATGATATATTTTCTATGACGCTCCAATGTTTTGCGACTTACCCTAACACGCGGTTCAATATGTTTAAGTGGTAACTTTTTCTTTCGGAACAGCTCTTCCATCATTTCCTCTTCTTTTATAATAATTTTCACAATTTCTATTAAGTGCTCACGCGTATCACGATGCTTAGGAGATTCTTTAGCAAGCTCTGAGAATGTGATTTTAAACTCAGCTAGCACACTTTGAAAATGAAGAATTTCCTCCTTACGGTTACTATTTTCCATCTCTTTCATATACTCCGTAAGCGACACTTGCATTTCTAACATTTCCTCTTGCTCATCTTCTTTTAAAAAGACAAAGTTATGTTTAGACTCCTTACGTATATAGTCAATTACATCTCTTTTTATAAGAAGATCAGCAAACGCTAAAAAGGATTTTCCTTTTGTATAGGAATACTGTTCAATTGCTTCGTTAAACGCAAACAATCCAATGCTATATTCATCATCCTGTTCTGTAATATATCGGCGGCAGACAGATGAGATTGATTTTCTAATAAAAGGCTGATACTGTACGATAAATGCTTCTTTATCTTCTTCGTTGTTTTGTATGTTACATACGATATCTTCTATTTTCGGTTTTCTTAAGATCTTCATTACTAAACTCAACACTTGTAATCTCCCAGCCTCCTTCAAATAGCAAAATGGTCACTACACAAGTGACCATTTAACCAGATTTTCTTGGTACTTTTCTTCGGTCTTGTTTTCTTGCTGTTAGTTATATTTTTAGAGTCTAACGTTTTCTTAATGATTTTTCCTTTTCTCTCGGCACTAAAGTTAAGTTTGTATTTTTATCTACTTTCTTATTTTCTACCGTTCGTTTTGCTTATTCTTTTTCTATTTTATCTGCAATCCTTGAATAACTCTCCTCTATATAATTGGTAATTTCATCCTTTTACTTTGGATGCCCACTTAATCTAGTAATTTTATTAATACTTCTATATTCTTTCATAGTCATTTTTCTTCTATTTATTTTTTCCACTATACATATTCGGAGGAGTACAAAGTTTTATGGGGGTCAAAAAATATTTTTATAAAAAATACATATTTATTTCAAAAATAAAAACCATCAATTTGAAAAAGGGTAATCAAATTGATGGTTTTCTTATAGTATCTATTAAATTAAGTTGGATTCTCATCATATCTAAAAAAAGTACTAGCTATCCTCTGCCGCTTTTCTCCACTTTTATCTTTCTTGGTTATCATAATATGTCTTATCTGCGTATTTTCTATCATTTCCTTTTAGATAAGCTAAAATTACTTTTGGATTTTTAAATAAAGTCCAGTCTCCATATGTATCAAATCTTCTGCATGAAGTTATCATTCCATTTTTAATAGTACCGAATTTCTTATTATTTTTCTTTCCCCACTCTTTTAAACGTTTTGCGAAATCTGCATCTTCTGCCATAAGCATGTTTTCATTAAATCCATTGATTGCCATAAAGTCTTTTCTATAGCACCAAAAAATCCCTACAGATATAGCTCCGTACTTAAAAAGTAAAGGGATTATGATTAACATTGCGGAGAGAAATATTCCTAAAGATATTCTTTCAAACTTCCCATTCACCCCACCACCAATGTATTTACCTGAAGCTAAATATTTATCTACATTAGACAACATAGACTCTGTCATTATCGTATCAGCGTCTATAGTAACGATTATTTCTCCACTGGCTATTTTAGCCCCTGCATTTCGAATTTTAGATAAGTTTTTATCGTTATTTTTCAATATAATACAATTATAAGATTTTGCTATTTCCTCTGTTTTATCTGTGCAACGATTTAAAACAACTATAACTTCCGTTTGCTCTTTATATGCCTCTGATGCCTTTGCAATTGAATCTAAACATTTTCTAATGTACTTTTCTTCATTGTGTGCAGGAATTATAATAGAAAACTTCACATCTTTTTTCAAATTGACTCCTGAAGATTCCTTTGTCTCAGTCATAATATTCCCCCCTTATTTTATAAGGTAAATATCTGTTATACATAACGTATATTAAAATTCAATAAATTATATGATAGGAACTGCAGGTAAACTATTACTTGAGTATTAAAAAACAAAAACGTTATTCTTTCTAAATAAGCAAAATTACTAGAAAGAATAACGTTTTTTATTAGTTACATTAATATTTTATTCGTTGCTTTATTTCTTCAAAACGAGCATGTATAATTTTTCTGATATCTGGATGATTCTTATATAAAGTAACAGTATACATGATGGAAGATGCAAGAATAGTAGACCATATTAACCAATCTCCAGCATGAGAAAGAACTTTAATTATTTCACTCGTAAATTCTTCCTGTCCGTCATGAAATGTATAGCTGAGTAGTTACCTTATTTTAAAAAAAACATTCTGATTATTTCTTTTTCACTTCTTCTACAAATTCCCATGTCTCTCCGTTATCTTTTGATTGATAAAGTGCACTACTATCGCCATTGTAGTCTCCATCTGCCCCTTGTCCAACTAACATATTAAAAACCCCATCTTTCTCATATGGCATACTAGGTGAATCAAAAGGACTTATTGTGGACTGTGTATGATCTAATTTCACTTCATGCGGCGGATATTCTACCTTTTTGAAAGATACTCCCCCATCATCTGTACGATATAACTCTCCTTCATTACCAGAAGGCCTAATTGCTCCTAAAAACCCAAGTTTATCATTTATAAAAGTGATTCCTGATACACTACCAATCCCCCCATTAAATGGGTCTGGATTGATAACCTCCCATGTTTTCCCTTCATCACTAGTCTTGCTTAATGAATAAAAAGCGCTCCCTAATGCTTTATCTGTCATATTTAGTTTATAACCAATTTCTTTCGATAGGAAAAACTGTTCTTTTTCATTCTTTAAATCTTGTTGTTTCTTCTCTTTAAGCATATCTTCTTTTGGAGGCGTCTTTGATTTACTCCAACTTGCGTCACTTATTAAATTATATCTAGCAGGGACTAGCTCTTTCTCTTTTCCAGGGACAAATATAGATACAGTATATCCAATGATATCAGAAGATGCTTCTTTAAAACTCTGCCCCTTACCATCCTCAGTAATATTAATAATTCCCTCTGTATTGGATCCCCAATTTCTTTTCCCATAATAAATCAACCCATACTTACTTTCATTCCATTTTCTAACCGTTTGCTTAACTGGAATCGCCTTAACCGTTTTAATTAAAGGTTCTACTAATTTATCATCATTATAATCAGGCTTTGCGTATCCGTCTCGTATTATAGTAATATCCTCTGATTTCTTCTTATTATAAGAGATTAAATAAGTTTCTTCTTTCCCATCAACATTTTTCCCATAAACAAATGTATCAAACGCTGTGATTGTTCCATCTGAATGAAATGTAAGATCAAAATCAGTTGCCATATACAATTTCTTTGGCAAAGGATATTTTTTATTTATATCTTCAAAAATACCTTCTACTCCAGACTTATATATATTATTATGTTTAAGTTTAACTGACCTTTCATGTTTTAACTTTTCTATAAACCATGCCAATTTACCATTGTAATTTATTGCACTTTTATAAATCTGCATCCCATAAAATGATGTAATTGCAACAATAATGATAATAGAAATGGATCTCCATGCTATTGAATTTGTTAATTTTTTAGATTCATATTCTCTATTTTTTATCACCCGCATTGTAGTAAATGTAGTTATGGATATAAAAAGTACTATACATAATAACAAAATGTAAATATTATAATTCATTCTTCCGTACTTACAGTATAAGGCCAACTCATAGCAAAAGATCCCGTATACAATTATTAGTATTGGATTTGTTACTAATGACAGAAGTATCCTTTTTGTATTTTCTCTAAATATAGAAACCACTCCTAATTATATGAATTACTGATATTAAGTATACTTTATTGTAAAGTAACAAAAAAGCTATTTAATCTTGCCGCAAAAAATACAATAGACATATGAATATTATATTCATGTTAAAAAGGCCAACAATCCAAGATTGTTAGCCTCTACTTTCCATATTCGTATCTTTTATCACTTTACTTCCTTACAACTGGAATCCACATTTCACCAAACACTAAGCCGTTTCTTTTCCCCATCTCAACCGTCGTATTTGGTCCACCAACATAAGCAAATTCATTTGCATCTGGTAAAGCTTGACCGAAGGCGATGCCAGTCAACTTTTTACTTAACTCTTCAGCTGTTTTGTCTTCCCCTTTTACTACTAAGTATTCTCCCCTCGGAAACTGAATCACTCTAGATTCTTCTTCTATTTGTGCTTCTGTCATGACACCCGCATAATACATCATTTTGTTATTCACCGCTTCGCTCACAGAAAAAATGTATTCATTTGTCGCTAAAGCTTTTAAAGTGTCCAGCCTTCCATCCTCTTTAACAGCCGACCAAAAGTCTTCCTTTTCTTTATTTATTCCAGCAAAGTCTGTGTACTCACTCTTAATTTCAGTTCCAATACCTAACACAATAAAGCTATCTTTTTCTTCTATAGTATAATTTTTCATATACAAAACCTGCCTCTTTTTTTATTAATCAAACGATTTATCTTTTCATCTGATACGTTTATAATATCTTTAAACCATGTCAAAAAATGATACTGTTTAGGAGACCAAAATGAAAAAAGTTGAACGGATTAATACAATTATGCGATATATTAACAACCGCTCCCACTTTACAATTTCTGAAATCATACGAGAATTTAACATATCACGATCGACAGCTATTAGAGACATTAGAGAAATTGAAGCTATGGGAATGCCACTTGTCGCTGAAGTTGGGAGAACGGGTGGATATTTTGTTATGCATAATTCTATACTGCCCGTTGTTCGCTTTACTGATAATGAAGTGAAAGCTCTTTTTATTGCCTTTATGGCTACGAGGAATCAACAACTTCCCTACCTAAAGAGTCGTCAATCTTTAGCCGAAAAACTACTAGGACTCATCTCAGAAACCCAGCAGGATGACCTTGTTCTTTTAAATCAACTCTTGCTGTTCCAAGGAACTAATCCTCATAATCCCGATCTACTTGAGCTTTCTGATCTCCCCCATCCTATGTTAGAAAAACTCATTCAAATCCTTCTTTTGGATAACCATTTATTGATTACCATTAAAGAAGATGAAAAAATTAAGTCTTATCCAATTTATCTATTACACCTTTATCAAGAAAAAAGCCATTGGATTATTGAAGGATTTGACTTAAAAGAAGAAAAGAAGTTAATGTTTCCTGTCGATGATCTCATCAATATTGAACCATACACGACGAATAAAAGGCTCAATAAGAAAAAGATTTTAGAAAAACTAAGTAAGAAGGCTGAAGCAATTAACCTTGTACTTGAACTTGGTCCCACAGCAATTGCCCAGTTCAAAAAATACCATCCTTTAAAAATTTCAATATCTTATACTAATCCTTACCAATCCACAGCCATTTTAAAAACTTTTATTAATGTTAACAATCCCGATGAAGTGACGGAAATAATAAATTGGCTGCTTTTTCTAGGGAAGGATATTACAATTAGGGAAATGCCTGAAGAAATATTAAAAGATTTACAAGAGCGATTATGTTTATATTCCCCATAAGCAGTGATCAGTTAAACCTCAAAATATTGAGTTTAAGCAATCACTACTGAACGAGGCTTCTATGAATAATACAACAAAAAAGGTATGAACTAACTTTTAGTTCATACCTTTTATATTAGAGTTTTCTATAAACACATTAAATTGCTTGTTTAAGATTTGAATGTGGATTTGGTCCATACTTATTCTCACCTTCATCACTTTCAATGATACAAAACACAAGTAGAACCGCTCCTCCAAATGGCACCAAATTTAATAGCTGCCACCATCCTGTTTTTCCACTATCATGTAATCGACGAGCTTCCACTGCCAGAGTAGGAACGATAAAAATTGTTATATATAGCAAGGTAATATTGGCTCTTAAGTAAAAGGCAGACGAAGAATAAGAAGCCAAATATATGAATGACCAAAACGTAACCTTATTAAATAAAGTAAAAATCCAGTACTCTTTTCTCGTAGCTCTCCCACTAAATTTCGCATAGTTTTTGAGAGTATATAAATACCATTTCATTTGAACCTCTCCCTTTTTCATCCCCTAAACGATTAATTTATACATTATATACCTTATAAGTATAAATATAACACATCACAACGATAACCTCTATATTTACACAGAATATTCTGTTTATTAACAAGTCATTTTAGTTAAGTGTTAACATACCATATTTCCAGGCATGTGTATTCGATTTATTATTCTCCTATTTACTTTAAAACTACTACAATTAAGCGAAGTATGAATGAATTATTAAAGCACGGAAAATCTTCCCGTGCTTTTTCAAAAAAATATATTATTCCGGATGATTTCATTCACTTACCCTAGCTTACGTTTAAATGCTTTACTAGCGAAAAAGTAAGAAATAATCATTATACCTACGCACCAAGTGAGCGCAATCCAAATATCGTTTCCAACAGTTCCTTCATATAAAAGAGCACGAATCGCATTCACGATTGAAGTTACAGGCTGATTCTCTGCAAACACACGAACAATTTTGGGCATCGTTTCGGTAGGGACAAAGGCCGAGCTAATAAATGGAAGAAAAACTAGCGGGTACGAGTAAGCAGTCGCCCCTTCCATAGACTTTGCCGTCAGCCCTGGAATGATAGCCACCCATGTTAGCGCTAACGTAAACATCCCTAGTATCCCAGCTACTCCAAGCCAATCTAGAATATTCGCACTGGAACGGAAACCCATTAAGAGTGCAACAAGAATAACCACCACGATAGTAAGTACATTAGCAATAAGAGAGGTTAAAACGTGAGCCCACAATATCGACGAGCGCTTAATAGGCATCGTAATGAAACGTGCCATCAGCCCACTCTTTACATCCGTAAAGAGTCGCACAGAAGTGTAAGCTACACCGGATGCGATAGCCATTAGCAAAATTCCCGGCAATAAATAATTAACGTAGTTTTCCGTTCCAGTTTTTATTGCGCCTCCAAACACGTAGACAAATAATAGCATCATCATAATCGGTGTAATCGCTACTGTAATAATTGTATCCGGGCTGCGCATAATGTTACGCATTAAACGACCTAGTAATACACCTGTTTTACTTTTTATTTACATCTCCTCCTTTTTGCCAATGATCGCAAGGAATATTTCTTCCAATGTCGGTTGCTTCTCGATATACTTCACTTTTGCCGGTGGGAACATCTCTTTTAGTTCAGCAAGAGTACCTGTCGTAATAATTTTTCCGCCATGCAAAATAGCGATACGGTCTGCCAGTTGTTCTGCTTCCTCCAAGTACTGAGTCGTAAGCAAAATAGTTGTACCACTATCAGCAAGTTCCTTGACTGTATCCCACACTTCAATCCGCGCTTCAGGATCGAGTCCAGTCGTTGGTTCGTCAAGAAAAATAACTGCTGGCGCCCCAATCAAACTCATCGCGATATCAAGCCGGCGCTTCATCCCGCCTGAATACTGATCTGCCCTTTGGTTTGCCGCATCAGTCAGGCTAAATCTTGCAAGTAGATTGTCAGCAACTTGAGCGGGACTGGAAACACCACGTAGCCTAGCAATCATTATCAAGTTTTCCCTCCCAGTCAGCATACCGTCTAAAGCTGCGAACTGCCCTGTCAAACTGATACTTTGACGAACATGATTTGGTTGACGCTGTACATCAAATCCGCAAATACTTACTTCACCGCTATCTTGCTTCATGAGTGTCGAAAGGATGTTGACCGTTGTCGTCTTTCCCGCTCCATTTGAGCCTAGCAGCGCGAAAATTTCTCCACGCTGCACCTCAAAATCTACCCCTTTTAAAACTTCCTTGTCTTTAAAGGATTTTTTCAAGCCTTTTACAGAAATCGCTGCATTACTCATACATTTTTCCTCCCTATAAAAATGTTTTGCGGAGATAATTTATTTACCTCTATCTATTTAGTACCACTGATATTCTGTATCACTTAGTACCAAGCTAAAAATATAACTGAATAGCTATGGTGGCAATTCATATGTGTAACCAGCTAATCAGTCGGTATTACTTATTCCATTTATTTTTTTCTCAATTTCTTCATAATACTTTCATTCAAATCTTCACGATACTTGGAGACGTAAGTTTTAGCATTTGCCACTAGTTCGTCAGCAAAGGAAGCCACGTCATCCCCAGTAATGTCAAGCACTTGTCTTCCTTCTGCTGCACCAGCTTCAAACAAATCGATTAATTCATACTGTATGTGTAACATATCCATCCCGTTACCCGCTGAGAAATTCCACATGTAGTTTTGAATTTTCTTAAATACAAATTGGTAGTCCTCTGGCAGAGCCTCAACTCGTGCCATCATCATTTTGTACTCTTTTTTATCACCAATTAACTTTTTAAACATTTCTAACATCTTATTTTCCTCCTTTTTTATAAAACCGAACAAGAAATTCCCAAAGTATCGGCCGGAACGTTTTATCTTATGAACCTATTTTGACTTCAAGACGTTAATTTTTGACGATACAAAATCCCATTTTTCCCAAAACAATTCAAGCTCCTGGCGGCCTTCTTCATTTAATGAATAAAACTTACGAGGCGGTCCCATATCTGATGGTTTCTTTTCAATATTCACAAGCTTTTTCTTCTCTAATCGTACAAGGATGGTATACACCGTACCTTCCACAACTTCGGTAAACCCAAGATCATTCAGGTGGCGGGTAATCTCATAGCCATACGTTTCACGGCGACTAATGATTTCCAGTACACACCCTTCCAGTGAACCTTTCAGCATTTCAGTTAAATTTTCCATGTCCTGATCCTCCTTTACCCCCTATTCTGTCTGACTTATATTCAGTATTACAGAGTACTAAGGCGAATTTTTTACTGAGTAGTTTTTTTGAATTCATACTATTCAGTATCACTTATTACATCTACATTGTATGACTAAGTAGCGATAGATGTCAACTGATTTTCAAATTTTTTCTAAAATCCGCTATTACCTATTGTCTACTGAAAATATTTTGAGAAACAACACTACTCAGTATTGCTTATTACAAGTACATTGTATGACTAAGTAGCAATGAATGTCAACTCGATTTTTATATTTTTCTAAAATCAACTATTACCTATTCGATACAGCCTATTTTCTTTTTTTATTTTGCCCCATACCTATCCCACTAAGAAAAGAAAATACCCCAAAACAAAAATTCTACATTTTTATTTTGGGGCGCTATACTATACCAAAGTTAATGAATATGGCTAGCTCTTCTTATTAATAAGACAGATCATTTTTTGTTACGATAACATCATAGCCATATCTTCTGCTGCATTTGTAATTAGTTTTAAACCAAATGTTTCTTGTAATACATCAAGCACGCCAGGTGAAATAAATTCAGGAACCTTTGGACCGATGCGAATATCTTGAATCCCAAGACTAAATAGCCCGAGTAAAATGGCAACCGCTTTTTGTTCAAACCATGATAGCACAATACTTACTGGCAATTCATTCACTTCACATTGGAAAGCATCAGCTAATGCAGCCGCTATTTTCACTGTAGAAATGGAATTATTACACTGTCCTAAATCAATGTACCGCGGAATTTCCGTACCAGGTACAACACCGTAATCCACATCATTAAAGCGGAATTTCCCGCAAGAAGTTGTTAAAATAACCGTTTCTGGCGGAAGTGACGTTGCTAATTCACGATAATATTCTCCGCCTTTTCCCGGTGCATCACAACCGGCGATAACAAAGAAACGCTTTATTTTCCCCTCTTTTACTGCATCAATAATTTCTGGGGCTAATGATAATACTGTATTATGATGAAACCCTGTTACTAACTGTTCATCCGACTCCATATGTACTTCTGGAAGTTCTAGTGCTTTTTGAATCAATGGTGTAAAATCATCATTTTCAATTTTTTGTACACCTTCTAAACCTGCAATATCATATGAAAAGAATCGATCAGAGTACGATCCTTTAATTGGCATAACACAGTTCGTTGTAGCTAATATGGCACCAGTAAATTTTTCAAAAAGGCGTCTTTGATCATACCATGCCTTACCGATGTTTCCTTTTAAATGTTTATATTTTTTCAGCTGCGGATATCCGTGTGCTGGTAGCATTTCAGAATGTGTATAAATATTAATGTCTTTTCCTTCTGTTTGCTTTAATAGTTCTTCTAGTGCAAATAAATTATGACCCGTAACTACAATTGCTTTACCTTCTACACGATTTTGTGTAATTTGTACAGGCTCTGGCACACCAAAATGATTCGTATGTGCCTCATCTAATAATTCCATCACCCGTAAAGCTGATTTCCCCACTTTCATAGCCATATCAATATGCTCTTGTTCGTTAAAGTTAGAATTTGTTAATGTCATATATAAAGCTTCTTGTGTTGTAGCATCTACAAATGCATCCGTATACCCTAGCTGAGCAGCATGTGTGCGATAAGCTGCAATTCCTTTTAGCCCAAACACAATCGTATCTTGTAAACTCGCAATCGTTTCATTCTTGCCACACACACCCATTACTTTACATCCGCCTGTTGGCGTTTGTTCACATTGATAACAAAACATATCATCCCACCCTCTCCCAATCATTCATTACACCTTAAGCATAATACCCATTGAAAAAAAGTGATGTGATTTCCATCACAATAATATATAAAGATTTGTGACAGCTCATATTGTTGACATAATATTTTTATTGACACTAAAAAACGTACATTAGTGTACACACATCTTTCAATACTTTTAAATAGCTAAATAATTAATTTGGAGAAATATATACAACGAAAAATTTTTCGAATCCCTTATACAAATAGTTGCAATTCATCGCATATGAAAATAGCATATTTTTCATTTTAAGAAACTACCATTTTTTATTAAAATCTTTATTGTAAACCTTTTTATTTACAATACATTTACACTATCTTAACATTACTTACATTATTTATATGATATATTTATATAGAAGCTACTTAAGAAATTTCATATACATTTTATCTTTATGATCTCTTACTCTAATCAATAAAAAGATCATGTTATATTTTTATAACAGGGGTGAATTACGATGACTGAAACTTTAAAAACACTTATAATGCTTGATGCTACTTACGTTGTTATAGCAATTATGACAGTATTAGTATTTGTATACTTGGAATTAAAATCTCAGTAATATATGCTGGCGTAATCAACAGATTCAGCATTTAAATATAGTTAGAAGAAAGAGAGGAGAAAATTATTTCTCCTCTCTTTTGTATTTCTACAATTTCTTATTTTAATAAATCCAATGTATGTAAAAGTAATCCTTTGTCCCCTACTTCCCCATGACCAGGCACTACTGCATTTATATTTCTATATCGCTTCAGCACATTCTCAATCGATGTAGACCATTCATTTACATAAGCATCCGCAACGTTTCCTAAATCTTTCGCGGACGTAGATTTCACTAAACAGCCTCCAACTAAAATATTGTATTGCGGTAACCATACGACAATATTATCTTCTGTATGCCCTTTCCCTGGATAAAATGTTTCTACTTTCATATTTCCAAACTTCAAATTTGTAACGGTTTGTAAATCTCCAAGCGGTTCTTCATATCCATTTTTCTTTGCTAGTTCTGCAGTTAATGCTGTACTATGCGCTTTAATGCCTCTTTCTTTCAACGTTTTTATTCCGCCAATTCGATCAGCGTGCGCATGTGTAATAATGACATCCGTTACGCGCTTCTGAAATTTCTTTTCTACCATTTCTATTAGTTCCTTCGTTAATTTGTCATCCCAAGAAGAATCCACAAGTACTAACCCTTTAGAAGTATTAAGAACTAGACCGTTCGAAGGAACTGCTTCTCCATTAAAAGAACCTAACTCCGTATGAACCCATACATTCTTGTTTAACTGAGATATTGAAATGGTTCCCGTCTCATTTTTTATTACTGTTTTCTCTACCTTTTGTGATGCTTGTACAGAAGAAATTGTGCTAACAAATTGAATTGTTCCTAGTAAACCTACACATAATCCTACTTTTAACAACGTATTCTTTTTCATGTCATCAACCCTTTCTTTCAAGCCAAATAGTTATTACCTATATTAGACAATTTATCTCAAATGTTTGTTCCATCTTCATTTGCATACTTTTATGTAATTAACAAAAAAAGCGTACAAAATTTTGTACACTTTAAAACTTAATCTTTCATTCCATAATTCTCAAACTCTTCCTCATTCCCATAAAATACATTTAAATCAATATACTTTTCTTTTCCATTATAACCATTTAATCTTCCGCGGTTCGTGTATTGCCAAAACTTCCATTTTATTCCATCAGTTAAACTCGGTTTTGTAAGAACACTACGAATCCATATATCACATTTTGGATACGCATCCTTTATATATAAATCATACGCCTCTTGCGTTGCATACAATATTACTTTCTTACCGTAATGTTTTTCTAGCATTTCAATCATAACCGACAACTCTTTCACAACATCTTCACGCTTAGGGGGATTATCTTTTTTGTTAGCGTAAAACTCAACATCAATTACGGGTGGCAATGCTTGTTTATACTTTGGAACAGTTCGTATATATTGCTCTGCTTGTGTTTCACCCTTACTATCAAAACTAAAAAAATGATAAGCTCCGACGCGCATACCTGTCTTATTCGCATTCGTCCAATTTTCCGAAAAGTACTTATCTACAAAAGAGCTTCCTTCAGTAGCCTTTATAAACGCAAACTTCATATTTTGCTTTTCCAACTCTCTCCAATCTATATCTCCTTGGTATGACGCAACATCTACACCTTTTATTTCATACTTATCCGCAATTATTTGATTCGGAATAAATATGCCTTGAAAGACTAAATAAGCGAAAACACCCATTACACTAATTAAGGTAAAGACTCCTCCTATAATAAGCTTCTTTTTCATTCGTATCCCCCATCTTTACACATTAATATTCCACTTACCATTCACGTTTTTTATTAATCCTCATTTTTTCTTCAAATGCCTTCTCTAAATCAATTTCTAACTTATTTGCTAAGTCACATACATTCCAAATCACATCAAACATTTCTAAACCAATCTCTCTTTTCGAATCTTGTATTTTATCACGCTTTAATATCACTTCCGCTAATTCACCTAATTCCGCCATCGCATACATCGTACGCTCTTCAATTGTTGTATCTTGGAATCCTTTTTCTTTACTGAAATTTGATACATATCTCTGGAATTCCACAATATTCATACTTAATCTCCCTTCATGATAAATACTCTGTTTCCTATTATACTTATATTTTGTTAAATTATAACATTCATACTATAATTTATTTATAACCCTTTAAAGGAGGTGTTTTCAATGACTCTCTTCGCTTCCCCATCATTATTCATACTAGCAATTATTTCATTTGCACTAGCTTATTTCATCGGAGTTAAACAATACACTTGGCTCTTATCAGGATTCAATGAACGCCGTGTACCAGATAAAGGTAAGTTATCAAAAATAGTTGGTCTTTATAATTTAACTGCCGGTGCTATTGCCACAATTGGTAGTGTCTTCACTACTCCTAATGTCAAAATCTTATTTCCTATCATTATAATTGGCCACGTTATAATCGCTGCTTATGTAAATACACGCATGGTGCATTGAAAAAAGATCAACCAAATGGATGATCTTTTTTATAATTTATCAACATATTGCTTCGCTTCTAGTAAAGAAAACCCAAAAGCCTCTCTTACTCTCTTAACTGCTGTAACTGTTTTTCCTTCTTCTACAAGCTGGCGTAGTTCTTTATTAATTTCAGGTTCTCTTTCTACAATTCCCATTTCTTTCGTAATTAATTGTAATCTATCTTCAATTCTCTTTAAACGCGCATCATTTTTCTTTTCAATTGTAGCTAATTTTTCAGCGATATAAATGAAACCAAAGGCTAATATTAGTATAACCATCCAGAATTCCATAAATGTTCCCCCTTACTAACTTTCATTTATTTTATTTCACTAACTTATCAGCTTTAGTTATTGAAATCATTCATTCCTTACAAGGAAAGGGTAAACTAAAACTTTCTCAAAAATTAGTAATAGACATGATTTCTCCTCAAGGTTGCTCAAAATGGACTGGATTAGGTGTTTTTCTAGATGATTCTAATGAAGAATTACAGGTTTATTCACTCGGATGGGGCGTTGGATTTCAATGTATGATGGTTTGTTATCCATACTGCGGGAATGGTGCTGTTATTATGACCAATTCCGATTTAGGTGTTCATCAAATGGAAGGGATCATTGGTGAAGTTGTAAAAACGTTATCCTTATAATGAAAATAAAGAAGCAGTTCCTTCCAGCTTCTTTATCTATATAACATTTTTCGCAACAATTTTTATATGTTCTGGTGCGATAATCTCCGTTATACTTTCTTGGAAATCTTCCCGCAACATTTCTTCCAAATGTTCTAACTGCACTTCAACATGTGTGCATTCTAAATTATGTATATTTAACAGTGCATAATGATCTTTTTTCTTAATTACTAAATATTGATTTTCCTCTGTCACAAGTACAGAACCTAATCGGACTCCTAATAAGCGTTGATCATCAAACTTCATAATTACTTCTCCTTCCCTCATATAAACGAAACTACAATGAAAATAATTACATTTATGGAAAAACACGCTTATTTAGACTATATCATAATTTACTAAAATAGAAATATCTTTTTCTGTTTCAATAAAAATCCCTATTTTTTCATATATTTCGATACAAAAAACTTTCTCAACATTAAATTTGAATTTTCAGTTTTTAATTCCATGAAAATCTATTATAATAAAGTTAATAAATGTTTGACCTCTCCTAATTCATGTACATATGGATGATCAGTAGTTATCGCTACTGATCTATTTTTTTGATTTCAGAAAGTACATACGCTGCATCCTTTCCTACACCACAAATAAGTGCGGAACCCCTTTGAGATTGCCATGGTAAACCGATATAATACAATCCTTTTACTGGACTGATTCCCTTTATATGATTAGGAAATCCTTTCTCATTCACTGCCTGTTCAATTTCAATCCAATTATAATTTTGAACAAAACCAGTTGACCATATAACGCTTTCTGCACTATAAATATCACCATTCTGAAACATAATGTTATTTCCTGATGCACTTACTACTTTTTCTTGCAGTTTGATTGCTCCATTACGAATAAGTTTCTTACCTTCAAAACCGAAAATAGGGTCCTTTCTCTTCTGAAACCATCTTCCCCTCTTTGTATTTATTTCAGCGTACAATAAACCCATTTTTTCTAGCAGATTAAAAATACTTTTTCCAAAAAGTTGTAACGGTAAAAACGTTAAAGGATGACTAATAGACACCGTAACTTCATGTGTTTTTGCAAGTTCTACTGCTATTTGCATTCCTGAATTCCCGCCACCTACTACAAGTACCTTCCCCTGTGGAATTTGCGGTGATGATTTATATTGTGATGAATGTATTTGAAAAATATGTGATGATAGATTTGCTGAAACTGAGGGAATAAATGGTTGCTGAAAACCACCTGATGCGATAATAACTTTTTTCGTTTGTAAAACTTCTGTAGGAGTATGTAATTCAAATATTTCTTTTTCTTTCTTTATTTTTAGAACTTCCGTTTGTAATTGTACCGGTAATTGAAAATGTCTTGCATATTCTTCTAAATAAGTTGCAATTTCATCTTTATATGGAAATTCATTTTTTTCACCTATTAACGCCATACCCGGCAAGCTACTGTAAGACCTTGGGGTAAAAAGCTGCAAAGAATCATATCGATTTCTCCATGAATCACCAACTTGTTTTCCTGCCTCAAGTAATAAAAAATTATACCCTTCTTGCTTCAAGTAATATCCCATTGTTAATCCAGCTTGACCCGCTCCAATAATAATTAGGTCTATCATTCTAATCCCTCCTTCTTTTACATATGAATATTTGTTCATATATTCATACGTTTCCATAATCATAACATTTTATTTTTATATAATTCAATATCTACTCAAAATAAAAAAGAGCAGTTTACCATAAAGTAAACTCCCCTTCATTCTATCTTCCCAGTCTTTAGCGCCTGTGCCCAGTCATATCTTTCTTGTTGAACAGCCAATCCAGCAGCTTCTTCCCAATTATAAGGAACTGAAATTTGTTCAATTGTCCATTCTCCCAAAACCTTTTCTATCACTACATATTTTGCATGCGGAGTTCCTGATTCCATTTTATGCATAACAGGTAACTCATCTTTGTATGCTGGAAGTCCTACACTTCCTGGATTTATAATGATCTTTCCGTTCGCAAAATAAACAACTCTAGGAATATGTGTATGACCACATACTATTATTTTTTGTTCTATATTTTGGAGTTGATCCATTATATTTTTTTCATTCTTTAATATTGCACCATTCTCATTCATCTCTTCTAACAAATACACTTCATCTGAAGTTGGCGTACCGTGACAACATAACATATCGTCTACAATAAATTGTGAAGGATGTTGTTTTAACCAACCTATATGATAATTTGTTAATTGATTTTGAACAAAAGTTAGTGTAGCAGATTGCTCTTGTATAGGTTCCCAAAGCATGCGATCACAGTTTCCCTTAATATGTATCATCTCATTATTCATTAATATTTCAATTGTACCTAAAGGATCTAACGGCCCATAGACGCTATCACCTAAATTAATTATCATTTCGACCTTGCGACGTTCAATATCTTCTAATACGGATTTCAAAGCGTGACTATTTCCATGAACATCTGAAATAATTGCTATTTTCATCTAAATCCCCATTTTAATATATTATTTATAAACATCTGCCGCCAATTCCCTCAAAACATCCAAGTTTACTACTTCAAAGCAACCATTGTTCTTTTTTATAATCTCTTTATCACAAAAAATATTTAATGTACGTAATAGGTGTCGATAACTCGTTCCTAACAATTCAGCTGTTTCCGTTAAATTCCCACTAAACACAATTCTATTTCCATGCTGCACCGCTCGTTCCCCTGCTGCTAACATGTAACTCGCAAGTCTATTTTCAAGTGGATATAGTAAATTAATTGTACTATTTTTTGAAAGTCGATTTAACTTATGTGCTAACGATCCGCAAATACATCGTAAAAATTTTGCATCATGAAATAATTGATTTCTCACTTTCCCTAAAGGCAAACCAACACAATATGAATCTGCCATCACTTGTACGTTTGAAGCTGTCTTTTGAGAATGAATTAACTCCACATCTCCTAACAGCTGCAAGCTATCATAAAAGCATAACAATACAGATTTCCCGTTACTTAATGTATTAAACGCTTTCGCTTTTCCTTCAACGAAGAAAAATAAATAATCTATCTCTTCATTCTCTCTACAAATAAACTCATTCTTTTTAAAAAATATTAGTTCCATATATGGTTTCATATCATTACTAAAAAAGGAGTCAATATTATTTTCTTTCATATAATTTGTTAATTTAATAGAATTACATATTTTCTTCATAGTTCCCCCGCCTTTACAACTACTCCCCATTGTAATCAAAATTTTCCCCTTCCACTATGACATATGTCATAGTAATTCACAATTTCAGCATGATACAGTCATTACAAATATGAAAATTAAAGGGGATATTACATTGTACAACTTTCTTTCTGTCTTTATTGGTGTGCTCATTGCCGTTATGCTTCCATTGAATGGGATTTTATCTGAATTAATTGGCAAGTATACAGCAAGCGTTGTCATTCACCTTGTCGGTTTAATTGCAGTTATCTTCATTTTAATTATAAACAAAAATAAAATTCGTTTCGATAAAAGTATTCCACTTTTTTTATATAGCGCTGGAGCGATTGGAGTATTCACTGTTCTTTTTAACAATATAAGTTTCTCCGTCCTTGGTGCTTCTATTACGATCGCATTAAGTTTACTCGGTCAATCTATTGCTTCCATCATTATCGATCATTTCGGCTTATTAGGAATGAAAGTTGCAAAGTTTGAAAAGAAAAAACTAATTGGATTATGTTTCATCTCTTCTGGAATTATAATCATGACAATTTATTAATGGGGGCAAGAAAATGTTATATATTACGATCGCTATTTTAGCTGGTGTTTCTATCGTTGTTGCTAGAATTATTAACGCGAATTTAGCAGCGAAAATCGGAAATTGGGAAGGCACGTTTTTCAATTATATTACTGGATTATTTTTCTCTATGTTATTTTTAATTTTCAGTTCAGATTCATTGTATATTCCAATGCAGACGTTACAATCTATTCCTATTGCTGTGTACTTAGGCGGATTAGTAGGCGTTATCGTTATTTCATTATCCAACTATATTACTCCTAAAATATCAGCCTTTTATTTAACATTACTCATCTTTATCGGACAATTATTTGCGGGGACTATTATTGATTTCTTCCTGACAAATGAACTCTCAATTGGTAAAGTTATCGGTGGCATTTTCGTATTAATTGGGCTCACTTACAATTTACTCATAGATCGCCCGATAAAAACTGTGAAGCATAACCAAGTTCAACTATAATACTTTACGCTTACCTATCATATATTAATAGAAAAGCTCTTCACACGAAGTAATAGAGAGGAGAAAATCCTATTAAAAAAAGTATTTTATTGCTAGGTAGCGTATTAATTATTTGTGGAATTGTATGGTTTGTAAACTCGGGAAAATCTATTCAAGATCTCTATACTGCAAACAAACCGAAAAAGAAAGCTACTATTATTTCAAGCTCGCGAGATCCAAATGAGCCCCCTGTTTTTTTAGAAAAGCAGGAAATAAAAGATATACATGTAGAATCAATTAAAACAAAAAAGGATATCTTTCTCACAAAAACAGATGAATTAAAAACATTTATTAACAGTATGAATACCGCAAAAAAAGGCAAATTAACATTGGATGAAGAAGGATCAGATTTAATAGATTGTGATATGTGGATTACTTTCGAGGATGGAACTTATAAAAAATATTTCATATGGATAGTTGATCATCACAGCAGCGAAGTGATGATTGCTCAGCAAGATACTCCTGATGATGTAAACCTTACGTACTATCAGTTAAACGAAGATAGTTCAAAAAAAGTTTATAATTTATTTAAAAAAATTATTTAAATGAAAAAGTCATGAGCACGCGAACTCATGACTTTTTGCACTATATATACTCCGGGAACACTCTACAACTCTTTTCCTGCTCTATATCATGACCAAAGAAAACAATTGGTTTCTCTTTCGCCACAACTTCTTTTAAACGTTTAATTGAAGATAAAGCTAATTCTGGATTAAATCCTGCGAACGGCACTTCATCTTCAAAATTCTCTTTCGTGTACGATGCATCAATCGTTAATAAAACTGAACCGGATTGCTCCGTCTCAATGAATAGCGACTGATGGCCTGGAGAATGACCTGGCGTATACAATACTTGAACACCTGGTACCACTTCATAATCCCCTTCAATAATTTTGTAGTTCAAATGCGGTAATATACATTCTTTCATATATTCTTCTCTATGAAGTGCTGCCTCATATTCGGTTCGCTGCACAATAATCGGTGTATTTGTAAAAGCACCGTTTCCTCCTGCATGATCAAAATGTAAGTGAGAGCTAATAATATATAAAAGGTCGTCTGGCTCATACCCTACACGCTTTAATATATTCACGATTCTATCTTCTTCAGTCATTTTCGGTAAAATCTGTCCTTCAACAAATGTACCGTTAAAAACCCCTTCATTATTAACTGCACTTTCTGGCATACCTGTGTCTACTAAAATAGGACCTTCTTCCGTCTCCAAAAGATAACACCACACCGGCAAGTTTAATAGTTTCCCCGGTGTTAACGCACTGTTAACAGACGAATGATCCAACATGCAACGACCTGCTGGGATGAAATAAAGTTTCTTTACTGTCATTATGTATCCACCTTTACATTTAGTTTTGGATAAAGTAATACAGTAAAAAATTCTTCTTTTTAGAAATAAACTCCTTCTAGGCTATCAGTACAGCTTGCATAAAAAAAGGGTATTTTTTTACATAGCAGTATTTCACCATCTATAATATAGAAGTAAAGGATTCTTACTTTAAATGAAACATTAACACCGATTAACGCTGAAAACTTAAAGAAAGCACATACACTACTTGAAAGCGGGCACACCATTGGGAAAATCGTATTAGAGAAATTTTAATCATGATAGCGACAGATAGTATGTGAAATTATACCAACGATTTTTCAAATATATCCATCACAAATCAAATTATATCAACAATTCGACAAGGTGTACCGATTTATCGACCAATAACAACAATAAGAAAAGGCTGTTCCAAATGAACAGCCTTTTCTTTATTTACTTGAAATCTCTTTATTATTTTGAACGTCTAACGGAGCTCGCTTTCCTATTCCAAAAGCATAGAAACTAATTGTAACGATAGCTAAGAAAATAATACCTACAACTAATGAAATACGAGTATCATCGTTAAACCACATTCCGATTAATACCATAATTAAAAAGGCAATCGTTAAATAGTTTGTAACAGGAGCAAATGGCATTTTGAACGGATGATCTTTCATCTCTGCTCCCTTTTCTTTTCTAAAATTAATTTGACTAATTAAAATGACAAACCATGGTACCATTCCAGGAAGTACACTCGCACTATATACATATACGAATAAGTTTTTCGGTGCGATGTAACTTAAAACAACACCAACCGCCAGACCGATAATTACGCCAACTGTACCAAATAAAGGCACACCATTTCCAGAAAGTTTCGTGAAATATTTCGGTGCTTGTCCATTTACACCTAACGTATAAAGCATACGACCAGCACTATAAATACCACTATTACAACCAGACATTGCTGCTGTAATAACAACGAAGTTAATTAATCCAGCTGCTGCCGTAATACCAACTTTCGCAAAAGTTGCTACGAACGGACTACCAATTGTACTTAATTGATCCCACGGATACACAGTTACAATAACGAAAATAGCACCGATGTAGAAAATTAAAATACGCCAAATTGTACTTTGAATCGCTCTTGTAAGTGTCTTCTTTGGATCCTTCGCTTCACCAGCAGTAATACCGATTAATTCCACACCTTGGTATGCACCAACTACAAGTGATAAAGCAAAGAAGAATCCTGAGAAACCACCTGTAAAGAAACCGCCATTTGACCAAAGATTAGATATGCCAATCGCTTCTCCGCCGTTACCAATTCCGAAGAAAATAAGGCCAAATCCCGCAATAATCATTAATAGAATCGTAACGATTTTAATAATCGCGAACCAAAATTCAAATTCACCAAATGACTTCACAGAAATTAAGTTAGCTGCACCAAGAATAACCATTGCAATTATACCTGGTATCCAAGCTGGTAAATCCGGGAACCAATATTGCATATACGCTCCAACCGCGATAATTTCTGACATCCCAACGATAACCCACTGGAACCAGTTACTCCACGCTGTCATATAACCAGCTAGTGGATGAATATACTTATGACCGAATGTCGCAAATGAGCCTGTACTTGGCTCCATATACAACATTTCTCCCATGGCACGCATGATGAAGAAGATGAAAATACCTGCAATTGCATAAGCAAGCATTACTGACGGACCTGTCCATTTAATTGTGCTGGCTGATCCCATAAACAAACCAACACCAATCGTTCCGCCTAAAGCAATCATTTGAATATGACGTGCTTCTAAACCTCTTTTCAATTCTTTGTTTGCCACTTCACTTCCCCCTCTTAGATGATTCATAGCCGCATTTTAACACAAGATGCTTTCCCCTAATTCCTTTCGACCCTGAAAATGATGAAGCAAACGTCATTTTACACTAGCTTTAAAGCTATCCTAAAATCGTTTTGTGCTCCTAATAAAATTCTCAGAACCTTTCATCTTCCAATATTCTATAAATCTTAAAATTACTTACCTTATATTAATTCATTAATCTGAAAAATTCAATTATTTTTTCAATAAATTATTATACATAAGTCTGATTAATTTTTAACTAAATTAACAATAAAATACATCTATTCAATATGATTCCGACATGTATATTATTACAATATAAATAAACAAGGAGATGCTATCTTCCTCGGTTTCATATCTCAAATACTTCAACCTTTATAGTTGATAACGTAATTTCCCACACATTCGATTCATATACCAATAAGAAATTTAATATATTAATAAACTACTAACTTCTTTACTCCAGCCAAATTTTGAGGCAGAAACCTTTCTGCCTCAAAACAACGGGATAAAATATAAAAGAGTCTCATTAAAAAATGAGACTCTTTTACGATTTCATATTTAAATCGATTTCGAAGTTTGCTTACCAAAGATAAACACCCTAGTAAACACTGCCATTATAACTACAATAACCAGAAAATAAAGTGGCATCACCATTAACGAGCCTGTATGCAGCTGACTCATTCCCAAAATTGTCATCGTTACAATTACATAGTAACCTAAACTAAACAATGCACCAGCTGTACCAATGACATCTTGAAAATCTACTAACGCTAAACTTAAACAATTAGGTAACGCTACTCCAATTCCTAATAGCAATATAAACATCGCTATTAAAAATACAATCATATATATTATATTTGGATTTGATCCAACTGAAGTAATAATAGATAAAGCGACTGCTCCCCCTGTCATTACAAGACAACCGATATATATAATTTTCTCTGGTTTATAAGTAGCAAGTAAACGTTTTGAAATTTTCGCTCCAACAATAGAAGCAGACGCTACAACAATTCCTAGAAAGCCATACATACTAGGCGATAACTGAAAGTATTCAATAAAGATAAACGGCGCTTCTGCATAATAGCTAAATAAAACACCATTTGCTCCTCCAATTAACAGCCCATATGTTACCACTTTTGGATTTGTAATTAACCTCTTCAAGACTGAAAATACATTTATTTTATTCGTTACTGAGCCCGTTTTTGTTTCAGGAAGAGAAACAAACGTATACAGAAAAATACCGATACTCATAACTACTAAACTTAAAAATACTATTTTAAATCCAAACATTTGATCAAGAAAGCCACCAATTAACGGTCCTATCGCTGGTGTAAAAGCAATGACTGCTGAAATTTGAGCAAACATAACATGCCTCTTATGCCCTTCTACACTTTCACGAAGAATCGTTTGCGTCACAACTGATCCTGCACTTGCTCCAAACGCTTGAATAAAACGACTTACCAATAAAACTTCAATGGAATTTGCAATAAAGCACAAGAAACTCCCAGCGCCATATACGACAATTCCAAATAACATTGCTGGGCGACGGCCAATTATATCTGATAGCCATCCAATAAAAAATACACCTAAAGCAAATCCAGCAAAATACACACTAAGCGTTAACTGCACCTCATTATTACTTACATGTAACGCCTTTGAAATGTCAGGTAACGACGGTGTGTAAATCGTTTCACTAATTTGCGGAAATGCGACAAGAATAATCATTAACAAAAGTGATGGTACTGAGACTTTTTTCATTTTTCATACCCTCCTATAACTTTGAAAATCTCAGAAATAAAAAGACTTTCCTTAGCTACGGAACAGGAGGGGCCATTATAGAAATCCGGTCATAAAACAACAAAGAAAACACCTCAATTACGTATGTTAATACTTATAGGAGGGTAATATTAACATCGATTTTTAAATATACTTTTTCAATTATATTACATATTGCGTTTCTTTTACTAGTGCTCGGCCTTGGAGGATTGTTAAAAAGATAACTTGATGCATTCACCTTTTTATGGAATAATTAGAAATAGTTTGAATTCATAAACTTAATTATTAAACGATAGACTAGCATATTTTAATGTCACAAGCTTACAAACAGGAGGACTTTCGTAATGATTGAAATTTTAAAGACAGTATTAAATTTCCTAATTTCTCTATTCTCAGGAGAATTACCATTTGTATATTATGTATGGATTATTAGCCTATTCCTAATTCAAATAATCCAATCTACTCTGAACTATAAACTCTTTAACAAGAAAGACAATTTCAGCACTTATATATCGGAAGGATTACTTGCTTTTATTATTTTATTGTTTGGAGGAATATTAGTATCTAAGTTACTTGCTTACATAATAGACGATCCTACTATTAGTATGACAAATGTAACACATTATTTTGTTTCTCTTATCATATTAACTATATTTGTCGTAATAACCTGTGTTAAAGACTTTATAGAGACATCTATAAAGAATAAAAATATATCTCTTTTGAGCTTTTTAGTAATTTCCTTAATAACAAGTATACTTTCATTCAAGTTTTTATCACCTTTAATTGAAGGTTCTTTTTCTCTTTCTAAATCTTTTATAACTACTTTAATCATTCTAGTAACCGTATCAATCCCTCTATTAATTTCCTTAGAGGATAAGTATGCAGACGAAAAGGAAACGGAAAATTTATAGTTTCTCATTTACATAAAGAAAGAGGGAGTTCCCCTCTTTCTTTTATATCGTCCTATTTCACAAGACTAAATCATTCCTTTTAATATTAATCCTAAAACTGACATTATTATCGCGCTAATAATAATTCGCAAAATCCAAGTTGTGTTTGTACTTATTTTTTCTAATTGCTTATTGATTGTTGCTATGTCTTTCTCATTAATAGTGGTACGCGTTTCTAAATTTCGAATGTCTCTCATAATTTCTTTTTGCTCCGCCTTGAGACTGTCAATTTTAGCGTAAACATCTTCCATATATTCACACCCTCTGTTCATCTTAATAGAAAAATCTATATATATTATGAGACAACCCTCTTACCTGTGAATACATTGCGTATATCCGCGTACCAAATTATTTGTACAATCTAATTGAATTACTCACATGTTTCTATTCTTCTATTTATAAATTAGCGTTAAGATACATTAAAATTTTAAAAGGAACCCCTTGTTTATTTAACAACAAACAAGGTGCAATCCAACATTCGGAAGCACCTACGATAATTTCTATTGTTTTCATATTTACAACTCCATATAATCAGTATGATTTTCTGAAGAAGCCAATTTTTGAACTGCTTAAAGTATACTAATATGAATACGAAATAGCTGTATTGATAAACTCTCTAGAACAATAAATATACTGGCTGAAACGGATCTATATCCGATATTTTTTCCAGTAACATGAATGGTTATTTCTGATAAATGTGTTTGTACATCATTGTTTTCAAAAATTTCATCCTCAACCTTTACAATATCTGCTTCACAATCTACTTCTTTAAAAGTTTTCAATAATTTTGTTTCCAATAAACTACAATCAAAGCTCTCATCTTTTATTACGGCAAATTTAACCTTCATATCGATTTCCCCATTTTTAACAAACTAAAATCACTAAATCAATATAAATATATATTATTCTATTAAATAATTCAAAATATACGCTTCTTATATGCATTATTAAAAATCAGTTCTAAAGAATTAAATAGTAGGCGTTCCACTAATCTTTCATATAATTCGTCTCTTAATTATTTTGCTCATTGCGCTTTTTTATTTTCCTCACTATTTCAACTAAACTTTCTGTAATAATACATATTTCAAATACATTATTTCCTTTCACTCATACTTTTATCATTGAGTTTTTATTCACAAATTCGTAACACATACATATAAGTTATCATGCTAAAATTAGTTTATTCACAAGAAGAAGTTCTTCTTAATAAATCAATAATTTTTAATACCCTGTTTAAAGCCTTGCCCCCCTGCAAGGTTTTTTCCTATTTAAATAGAGTAGTAGTTTTCGTTATGCTTCTCTCCCCTTGTTCCTTACCCTACAAATAATACTTCATATTTATTTTAATTTTTCAGCATCCGTACTCGCTCTGTTCGAGAGCTCTTTACCAAATATTCAATCTAATGATAAGATTGACCAAATTAATATTTTCGTCCATAACTGTATCAAAAAGTACACTAAGGAAAAAATAGCACTCTCACAATTAAGTAAACGCGAGCTTTTTCTTCTATCTACTTACTATTTAAGGTTAATAGTGACATAACCAGATTTTAAAATTCGACTTAAATTCATTGATGAATGGAGAGGTTTATATGAAATTGAAAGACAAAGTAGCAATCATAACTGGTGGAGCAAGTGGAATTGGCGAATCTACTGTTCGTCTTTTTATCGAAGAAGGTGCAAATGTAGTTATTGCTGACTTTTCTGAACGTGGAAAAGAACTATCAGATGAATTGAATGCACATGGATATAATACGTTATTTATTAAAACTGATGTAACAAAAGAGGCAGATATTAAACAGCTAATTCATGAGACAGTAAGTACATACGGTAAATTAGATATTATGTATGCCAATGCCGGCGTTGCTGATGATGCACCAGCAAACGAATTATCCTATGAAAAGTGGAAAAGAACTATTGATATTAATTTGTCTGGAGTATTCCTTTCTAATAAATATTCGATTGAACAATTCCTTAAACAAGGTACAGGTGGTGTCATCGTTAACGCTGGTTCGATTCATAGTTTTGTTTCATTACCTACCCCAACAGCATACTCCTCTGCAAAAGGTGGTGTGAAACTATTAACTCAAAATTTATGTACTGCCTACGCTAAATATGGAATACGTATTAATGCGGTGTGCCCCGGTTATATTGACACCCCTTTACTTGGTAGTGTTAATCCTGAACAGAAAGAATATTTAGCTTCACTTCATCCACAAGGCAGACTTGGAACACCAGAAGAAGTCGCTAAAGCTGTCTTATTTTTAGCAAGTGATGAAGCTAGTTTTGTTAACGGTACAACACTTCTTGTTGATGGAGGCTATACTGCACGTTAATTTAAAAATTTTGAAGCCCCTTAAGAAATATATAGTCTTCAATAAAAAAAGCGCCATCACAAGTGACGGCGCTTTTCTATGTAAGAGTAACTAGAAGGTATCCTTCTAGCCTACTCCCATTTATAAGTCCAAAACTGTTCAAGTTGCAGCCATTTTAATGTTGCTGCATCTTTGTTTTTTATTTTTGCATGCGTGTCTTCAAGCATTGCTTCTGTTTGTGAACGGTGCGCACCTAATGCAGTTAATTTATGATCAAATACTTCACTAATGTTATTTACAACATCCGGTTCTCCTAATACTGCCTCACGATTTTTCGTAATCGCAACAGCATGGATAACTGGGCGCTCTTCTTTTGGCATACGTGATACAGCGCGAACGACAGCGCGGCCAAATGCATTATGATCTGGATGTACACCGTGTTCTGGATAAAATGTAATAATTCGAGATGGATTTACTTCTTGAATGATTGCTTCAATTTTGTCAGCAACGAAATCAACATCTTCAAATTCTAACGTTTTATCATGGAAGCCAAGCATTCTTAAATCTTTAATACCCATCGCTTTACAAGCATCTTTCAATTCTTTCTTACGGATATGTGGAATCGTTTCACGGTTAGCGAATACGTTCTTACCCATGTTACGTCCCATTTGTCCTAGAGTACCACATGCATATGTTACAGGTACTCCTTGATCTGTTAATAAGCGAATTGTTCCTCCCGCAGCATATGCTTCATCATCTGGATGCGGAAATACAACAAGTACATGTCTCTCCATAAGTTTCCCTCCTTCTTACTTAAATGGTGTTAAGCTTAACTCAAGTGCAACTGCTAAGCGACCTAAATTATCATGTCCAGCTAGTAATAAACGCTCTTGATCGTCTACTTCCCAGTGCGTAATACCTTCAGCATATACCCAACCGTGATCCATTTTCAGACCAACTCGGTATGGATTTGTTCCAGTTATCTTCCCGCGTTCAAAACGGATAATCGCATTTCGAATGAAAGCACCAACTGTCATCATCTTTTCATTTATGTGTGATGCATACGCTCCGTTTGTCGTTTCTAAATGAATATATACATCTTTATTTACAAAACGTTCAATTTCATTTTGAATAAGAGAACTATCTTTTACTATTTCCATCGGAATTCACCTCTTTAAACCATTTTACGCAAAAATAATGTAAATTGCTATCTCTATATTAGAGGACAACGCTCACTTTTCCTAATAATTTGCACTGTGTTTTTTATATTTTTTATATGATATGTAAAAAATACATTTTTTCCTTCACTTTGTTAAATAGTTTTCTTTCTTTTTTGAATTTGCTACAATATATTTTATCCCGTATTATTGCAGCGAGATACATTTCGACAATTGAATACATAATTTAAAGAAGGTGACATGATTGGAACAGTCAGCACATGAAGTAGCAAATTGGCAATATTATTTTGCAATTGCCGTATTTTTAATCACGTACGGATTTATTATTTCTGAGAAATTGAATCGTGCTGTAATCGCACTATTCGGTGCTGCTATTATGATTATTTTTGGAGTTGTAGATTTACATACTGCTTTCACATCACATATTCAATGGGAAACGATTACCCTTTTAATTGGGATGATGATTCTCGTACATATTACGAGTCAATCAGGCGTCTTTGAATTTGTGGCCATTAAAGCGGCAAAAGCAGCTGGCGGAAAACCGATTCGCATTTTATTATTACTATCCCTATTAACTGCTGTCGGATCAGCATTTTTGGACAATGTAACGACTGTTTTATTAATCGTTCCTGTTACGCTATCCATTACACGTATTTTAAAAGTAAATCCTGTGCCTTATTTGATTTCAGAAGTGCTGTTTTCAAATATAGGCGGAACAGCAACATTAATCGGTGATCCACCTAATATTATGATTGGATCAGCAAACAAGCATTTAGACTTTAACGCCTTTTTACTTAACTTAGCTCCAATCGTAATTATTATTTCTATCGTGACACTTGGCATTATTTACTTCATGTATCGTAATAAACTAAAAACAACACCTGAACAAATCGAAAAACTAATGGCATTAAACGAAAAAGATTACATTAAAGATCAAAGCCTCCTTTTAAAATCTATTTCGATTTTAGGACTAACTATTTTAGGCTTCGTACTTCATTCGATTATTCATGTAGACGCTGCTGTTATCGCGATGACAGGCGCTACACTTCTTATGTTAATCCGCGTGAAAGAACATGATATTGAAGATGTATTTGCCCACGTTGAATGGGTAACCATTTTCTTCTTCGCCGGATTATTTGTTCTCGTTGGCGGGTTAATTGATATCGGACTTATCTCTTCACTTGCAAGAGAAGTAATCGACGTAACAAACGGTGACATCGGATTCGCAGCTATACTTATTTTATGGGTATCTGGCATCGCATCTGCGACAATCGACAACATCCCATTTGTCGCAACGATGATTCCTCTTATTCAAGACTTAGCTACAGGACTCGGACTATCTGTCGATTCTCCGCAAATCGAAGTACTATGGTGGGCGTTATCTCTTGGAGCTTGCTTAGGAGGAAATGGAACACTAATCGGTGCATCTGCAAACGTAGTCGTTGCTGGTATTGCAAAACGTGAAGGACATGGCTTCTCTTATATGGACTTCTTAAAAATTGGTTTACCATTAACTATTGTTGCACTCTTGTTATCACATGCTTATATATATTTACGTTATTTAATGTAAAAGTTGTATTGCATGAAATTATATCGTCAAATACAAAAGGTTTGCAGCATCCGTGCTGCAAACCTTTTTTCATCACCAAAATATACCGATAATTGCTAAACCACCTAAAATCATACCCCCAATTTGTCCGACAATTGTTGGTGATAATTGAACACCTTTTCTCACTTCAACAACTGGTCTTTCGTGCCTTAGTTGCTGCACTTCACTTTGAAGTTGGTGCACACTTCCGTGTAACTCTTTAATAAGTTCTTTTAATTCGGCGACCTCTTCATTTACTGGTTTTGCCTTTTCTAAATTCATTTTGCATGACTCCTTATAAATTCAATCAACACACTGTAAATTTTCGCCAATTACCATTATATCTCCTGCATACTACATATATAATTTCGAATGTACTTTCTAACCTTGCAGCTCTATCCATTCATCCCGCAATATCCCCATAATCATACGGTCAAAACACTTCCCATCTCTTTGAACCGCTTCTCTCATACAGCCTTCCATTTGAAAACCCATCTTTTTATACAATGCAATGGCAGGTTTATTATACGAAATAACATCGAGACCGATGCGGTGTAAATTCAATTCATAGAAAGCATACTTTAGAATAAGATGTATTGCTTCTTTCCCATATCCTTTTCCTCTATCATTCGCATCTCCTATACCAATGGCTAATAAACCTGTTCTGTTGTTCCACTCTATACCATGAATCGCCACAAAACCAATTAAGCGATCTTCTTGAACTGTCCTTACCATGAAAGAAACACTATTCGATCTCCGTCCTTTTAATAACTCATCACTTGCTATTTCATTTAAAGATTGCGGGAATGCTACATCTGTATCAACATGTCTTAAATACTCACTATCTTCTTGCCACATAGCCATTACTTCAGCATCTGTTTCTCTCATAGCTGATAATTTAATCGTTTTATTTCGAAAAAGATTCATTGTCATTTCAAACTCCCCCTTTTAAATAACGGGGATACTTATTTTAGACTATTTATCCCCTTATTCCATAAACTGTTTCATAAATGGGATACTTACAATAAGCGCTGACATTGACACATCTCCTCCATATTGAATTAACTTCATTGTATAATTTTTTATTTATTCTAACAATAATAGAAAGGCCCTCCAAATTTAGAGGGCCTTTCCTAATAGCAAAACTATATTATTTCGTAAACATTTTCTCCGCTTCATCCATTGCCATTTTGTTTCCTAAAGCAGAATAGTCCAGCCATGGTTGATCATTGATAATGTATACGTGCTTGCCTTTAACTGCTTTTAAGTCTTTCCAAATTGGCGTTTCTTGAAGTTGTTTAAATGCTGCTTTTGCTTTATCATCTCTATTTACAACAACGAAAATCGCATCTGCACCAAAGTCAGGTAATACTTCTTGTGAAATGACTTCGAAAGGGCGGTTTCCATCAATTTTCTCTACACCATTTGCAGGCTGTAACCCTAAGTCTTGGAATAAAATTGGTCCCATCGGTCTTTTCGTACTAAATACACGCAATTCTTTTGCAGTAACGCGAATTGCCATTACTTTTTCGTTATTACCTAGCTCTTTATCTATTAAACCTTTTACTCGTTTTGATTGCTCTTCGTAATCTTGAATATATTTATCTGCTTCTTTCTCACGGTTTACAAGTTTACCAACTTGTTTTAAATGATCTCTCCACGTACCTTCATCTAAATTGAAAGAATGTGTTTTTGCAATTTTTTCGTATTTCGCTACATCTTTACCAGCATATTTTTCATCAACATAAATGTCAGTTGGCTTTAATTGAAGTAACGCTTCCATATTCGGATCTGTTACAACACCAAGCTTCTTCGTATCTTTCAACTTCTCTTTAGCGTGCGGTAAGAAATCTTTTAAATCTCCACCAATAACAGAACCTACTGGTGTAATTCCTAATGCAAGTAAATCATTCGTTAAATGAATAGACATTGAAGCAATTTTTGGGTCATTACTTTTTTCCGTTTTTTTCGTTGCCTCTTCATTAGCTTTCGTTTGACCACATGCTGCTAATACTAAAATACACATCATGCTAAATAAAATAGTAAGTTTCTTTTTCATATGTTCTCCTCTTTGAAGTATTTATTTTGTTTTTGTAAGTAAATAAAGAAAATACGGTGCTCCTAAAGCTGCCACTACTACACCAGCTGGAATAGAGTTTGGCTCAAATATAGAACGACCTATCGTATCTGCTAGCACTAAAATAATCATTCCGATAATGCCAGCTAAAGGAAGAAAGTGTTGATATGTAGTACCTACTAACTTCCTTGCGATATGCGGAGCAACTAAACCGATAAAACCAATTCCTCCTGCCATCGATACACTTGCGCAAGATAATCCAACCGCTGTAGCTAAAAGTAATAACCGTTCTTTTTGAACAGAAACACCAAGTCCTGCTGCTACACTATCACCTAGTGACAATGCATTTAACGTTTTAGATTTTAGCCACGCATAAGGGGTTAGTATGAAAATCCAAGGTAATAATGCAAAGACATGAATCCAATCCCTTCCCCACACGTTACCAACTAGCCATCTAGAAGCGAATGTATACGTCTCATCATTTAACTTGAGAGAGAAAAATAACGAAATTGCACTAAAGCCAGCTGAAACTGCAATACCAACGAGAATAAGTCTAATGGGAAATAAGCCTTTTGACCGATCACTCGCAAGTAAAATAATAAGAAATGCAGCTAATACTCCTCCGCCAAATGTAAATAACGGTATTAAAATGGATGCACTCTCATTAATAGAATGAAAGAGAGTAACAAATACGATAAGACCGAAAGATGCACCTGAATGCAACCCTAAGATACCAGGATCTGCAAGTGCATTACGGGATAACCCTTGCAAAATTGCACCGGAAATACCAAGACCAATACCGGCTAACATCGTGATTATTATTCTTGGCATACGATAATCATATAGTACGGTTGCACTCTCAAAATCACCATAACCCAAAAGTGTTTCAATTACTCTAAGTGGCGCTATACTCAGTGTCCCTGTATTTAAACTAATTAAAATTACAGCGATACTTATACATCCGAAGATTGTAGTTACAGTAATAGCTCTCTTTTTATCCGTGTTAAAAAGATCCTTCACTTATAATTCCCTCCCAACTTTACGTGCTATATAGAGAAAGAACGGAACTCCAACAAGAGCTACCATAATCCCTATCGCAAGTTCCTTAGGAGGGTTTACTGTTCTTGCCCCTAAATCAGCTACAACTAATAACATAGCTCCTAATAATGCTGACATAGGAATAATGAGTCTATAATGAACACCAACTAATTTTCTAGCAATATGCGGAATAACGAGTCCTACAAATCCAATAGAACCAACAGCTGAAACAGAAACACCCGCCAGAATAACTACTATAATCATCCCTAGTATTCTCGTTCGGTTCGTTTTCACTCCTAAATTTGTAGCAACATCATCTCCCATTGATATGAGTGAAATAGATCTCCCTAGCATTGTCGCAAAAATAATCGTTATAAGAATAATAGGGACTAAAAATTTCAAGTGTTCCCACTTAACCCCTGCAACACCACCAGCATACCAAAACGCTAAATCTTGGCTTAAATCATAATAAATCGCAACACCTGAACTTAATGAATGTAAAAGCGCTGCCATAACCGCTCCAGCAATCGTTAACCTCATTGGTGTTAACCCGCCTGATGTTGCTGATCCAATAACAAAAATAAGTACTGTACTTAAAACAGCTCCAATAAAGGAAACAATCATTAAATAGGAATACGGCATATGTGGGAAAAAAGCAAAACTAAGTGCTACTACAAACATCGCACCTGCATTTATTCCGAGTACACCTGCATCAGCTAAAGGATTTCGTGTTACACCTTGCATAACAGCACCAGCAACCGCAAAAGCTGCCCCTACAACTGCTGCACCAATTACTCTCGGGAGCCTTAATTCATAAATAATTTGGTGCTGTGTTAGTTTCGGATTGTAATCCAAAACCGCTGCCCACACCGTTTGTAAATGAATATCTTTTGCACCAAATGAAATGGCTAAAAATATAGATCCAATTAAACATAAAATTGTTAAGCTCATGAAACATATGAACTTAATATGTATCCAGCGGTTATTACCAGCATGTACAGTAGACTTATGTAACATGTTTCATTTCATCCTTTATATTCAGTTGTTTTTTATAATTATTTTTTATTTGTAATTATTATTGATAATAATTATCATTTTCATTTAGATATTATATCGCCACTTTTTTTAAATAGCAAACTATTTTTTAACTTCGCTAAATATTAAAATGTTTATTTCAATTCCCTTCCAAAACTTACAAATACACGCAAAATAGACTACTAGCTTATTTTTAAAAGTGTAGTATACTTAATCATTATTTCGAGTTTTCAAATAAAAATACCGAAGGTGACCCAATGTTATATATAAAACAACTACTACACTTCACTTACGAGCAAGCATTATCTTGCTTATTCCCAGTCGTTATTTTCTTAACACTAGCCCTTTCAAAAATCGTTTCTATTCCAGGGTTATATCGCTATGATTTCATACTCATTGCATGTCTTCTTATGCAGTGGATTATGTACAAGACTGGACTTGAGACGAAAGACGAATTAAAAGTAATTACTGTCTTTCACCTCATCGGCCTTTTACTAGAAATATATAAAGTTCATTTTGGTTCATGGAGTTATCCTGAAGAGGCGTATTCAAAGATTTTTGGAGTTCCACTTTACAGCGGCTTTATGTACGCAAGTGTCGCAAGTTACATATGCCAAGCGTGGAGAAGGTTGCATTTAAAAATGCATCATTGGCCGAAAGCTATTTTTGCCGTGCCGTTAGGAGCTATGATTTACTTCAATTTTTTCACACACCACTTTACATACGATTTTAGATGGATATTAACTTTACTACTATTCCTTGTTTTCTCTCGCACATTTGTACAATTTTCATTACAAGGCGTTACATATACAATGCCACTCGTTCTCTCCTTTTTCCTTATCGGATTCTTCATTTGGATTGCAGAGAACATCGCAACATTTTTCAGTGCATGGCAATATCCAAATCAACGGGAAGCATGGAACCTCGTTCACTTAAGCAAAATTAGCTCATGGTTTTTACTCGTTGTTATTAGCATTATGATTGTTACGCAACTCAAACATTTGAAGCAATCAAAAAGATAATGCTAATTATGTAAAAACAGTTAGCCCATCAATCATTAGAGAGTGATGGGCTTTTTTTAGTAATATTTTTTAAAACGTCCTTATCAAAGAATTTATAATTTACAAGAGTATAAGCAGTTGCACATTATGAACTACTACTAGCAGAAGATGTTGCTGCAGATGAAGCGGCAATCGTTGCCATCATGGCTGCCTGTTGTGCTTGTATGAGGACTTCTATCATTGTTTGTAAACCTGTGTTAGTAGCTTTACTTTCCTCACCTTTCTGACTTACGAACAGTTGAATAGCAATAAGAATATTTGTATCTGTATGCCAACGGAACAATTTATCCCCCTGCAATTTTTCAATAAATGCTCTAATAGAATGAATCTCTTTTTCTCCGTCCTCGAGTAACGCTAGTAGCCCGATAGCTGGGTAATGCATCTGTTTTACTTTTACCTTTTCTTGCTTTAACAAATTCCATATATTTGTACATTTTGCAACTAATAGTTCTTCCCTGACATCCTTCTTTAGTGAAAGAATATGACTCAAAAATTGAAGATCATTCCCTTTACGCAAACCAGCTGTCGCTAGTTTCTGATAAAGACGTTCCACTCGGTCCATAAGTGTTTCTACATGCTCTGATTGTCCTGCTAATAAAACTGCGAGCGGATAATCATTTGTACTTGTCAGAAAGAGGTGATCCTTTTTCATGCGTTTATATACTTGCATCGAACGCTGAATGTGCGCGCCATGCTGTTCATTTTCTTCTGTTAAAAGCACAGCTGCTGCGAGATAAGTAAATATACTCCGGCTAAAGCCACCAGTGACCAATTGTTCATATAAATCTAAAAACGTCCGAAAAGCTTCCTTGTAATCTGTAAAGTGAATATCTAATGTTGCGGCCACTACAAAACGATGATAAGACTTTAAGTATGAAAACATCCCTACCTCATTCTTAATATAACTACTAATTTCTAAAAAACGTTCGAGATTAAACAATTTATCACTACCTGCATACATAGCAGCAATCATCATTCCTGTTCGAGAATCACTCGTTTTCCATTTTAGTTCTCCCTTTAACTGTACATATGTATGTTTATATTGCTCTAACTTTTGCTCTAATGTAATCATAGTATTCACCCCTATTTCTAGTTCTTCTCTATCATTATACTTATATTCCATATTTAGGAATACTACAATTAATAATCACAACCTAAAAAATTATAAAATTCTCTAATCCTTCAAGAAGTTATACAAAAAAGGTAGATAATAATTTATCTACCTTTTTTGTATATATTATTTAACATTACAACTGTATTGCTTGTTATATGCAATTAAGACTAAAGAGCTTTAATAATACGTTCCATCGCCTTCATTTGCCCAATATGATCTGCTTCATGATAAAGCATCATACCGTAAAGCTCACCAACAGTTTCCAATCCTAAAAACGGCTCTGGTAGTTTATCTTCAAATGCTTCTGCTGGCATTTCGTTAATACGCTTTGCTTGTTCTTTTAATTGAGTCGTTAACACTTCTAATGATGGTCCTTCTGTTTTCCATTTAGATGGTCTTGATCCATATCCAAACATACCTGGATATTCAGTTGGTAATTGTTTGAATTCTTTTCCAAACATGAAAACTTCTGCTGCTGTTAACACGTGACCAATATGCCAACGAATTGTATTGTTAAAACCCTCTGGCTGCATATCTGCAATTTTATCATCTAGCGTCTCCATAAATTTAAGTAATGCCCCGCGCGTTATTTCAAATTGTTTTAAGCCAACTAGTCTATTCACTTTATCGTTCTCCTTCTTGATGTACAATTTATTATGAACTAAGAATGTTCAATTCATTAAAGTTTTACCTTGTTTAATCTATCAGAAATAAATAAGAAATACATCTAATATGCTTATTAAAAATAATAAAAAGGTTCCCTCCTCGTAAATATAGAATTACTTACTATGTAAATAAAAGAGGAGTGTACTTACATGTTACATATTTTAAAACAACAATATAATCTTATTAGCTCTACAAGAGAAACTCTATTTTCATTTTTGGAAGAAATCCCACTAGAAAAATTACATAGCACTGTTCCGAATTTCGGGAGCGGTAGCATTATAAAGACACATATTCATGTAGCCGATTGCTATCGATACTGGCTTGGATCATTTGCATTCAAGCAAAAACGAGCAAATTTTTCATTCGCTAATGATGATGAAATTGAGCATGCAGATGTTGAGAAAGTCCGTGATAGATTTAAGTTAGTAGATGAGACTGTACAACGTTTTTTAGATGAATACAATGACCGTTGGCTCGAAAATATAGCAAATGAAGTAAAGTGGCAAAAAGAGCTTTGGAGTACAACTCCGCTATGGCTTTTAACTCATACGGAGACTCATGAGTTTCACCATAAAGGACAAATTGTATCAATGGCTAGGCACCTTGGATATACTCCTCCTGATACAGACCTTAGTTAATTCAATGGTCCATGATTACTAAAAAAATTAGACTGAATGCAAATCGAGCATGTTTTGAAATCCAATCAAAACATGCTCTTAAAATATTCTATCTTACATTCTCCATTTCCTCATCAATACCAAATAGTCTCCGCATAATTATATGCATCACTATTCGGAATTGCATGTTTCCCCTGCGCTTGTGCTTTTCTTGGATCTAAATCATATACCATTGGTGTATAGCATGATGTTTGCCCTTTATTTACAACACCATTTCCTCCAGCACTTCCGCAAGTGTATGCCTTTCCATCTGTTTTTCTAACAATCCTTGCATCAGCTTCATTATTATAAACTGCCAGGCGAGTTACAGTAACTTTTGCCCATGCTGTCTTACACGTCGTGCTAAATTTTAATTCCACATAAGAGTTTGAATCAATCCACTTCTTTTCTTTCGTTACTGCGGATTGATTACAGCTATTATAATAAGGACTTTTTCCATCATATGAATGGTCTTCCGCGTATGCTTTATCATTATTGGTCGTACTAAACACACTAGTTACGATGAGCAATGCCAGACAAAGACATGCGCTTACCTTTTTAAAAAGCTTCATAGAATTCCACTCCTTTATTAATAACGTGCTGTTTTCCCGTAACCATTATTAATCGTCACCGCTTCGGCATCAGCTGTATAACCAAAATCAGCAGTTAAATCAAACACCATTCCTGTATACGTACTCGTTTGTCCTGTTTTAATTGCTCCATTGCCACTATTAGAGTCTATTGATTTTTGGAATACACCATTTTTATATTTATTAATAACAGCGTAAGCATATACCCCTCCAGAAACAGAAGGAGCTGGTTGATCTAAAACAAGCTTAGACCATGCTGCATGACATTTATTACTGTAACGTAAATACACTGTCCCTACTTTTTTACTACCCTCATAAACTGCTGTAGACTTTGCATTAAATCCATCTGCATCACACGTTGTACTTCCCCCGTATACTTTCGTTGTTGCTGGATTTTTCCCGTCATAATAACTACTTAAATCAGTAGCTGCAAATGTACTTCCTTGAAAACTAAATAATACACCTATACTTGCCGCACTTAACACGCATACTTTCATTAACTTTTTAAACATTTTAAATTCCCCCTCAAAATGATTATGTATACTAAACACAACCTATACTGCTGTGTCAGCCCTCCTTCCATGCTTCCTAGAGGCATCTTACAGAAACGAATTAACGTTGTAAATTCCCTTATGATTATTGGAATATACGAAGAACTTTACTTATCCTTGTAAGAAAAAAAGTTGAGAAATACACATTTTATAGCATCCTTTATTTAAAACATAAAAGAACCGATACTTGTTACATGCAAGCATCGGTTCTTTATACAAAATTGCCATTTTTTCTTTTATATAAAATAAATATTTCTCCACTTAATCTGTTGTAAAAAACTCCCTCGTTACATCAATAAATTGCTGCAGTGGCAATGTCATCCATTTATCTTTATGCCAAGCAATTTGTGTATAAATCGGTGAGATTGCACTTTCTACATGTAACTCTTCTATCGTCCCTTCTCGTATATCTTTTTCTACTACTATCGCTGGTAAAACAGCTATTCCTAAATCTGCAATAACACATTGTTTAATTGCCTCTACACTAACGAACTCAATTTTATTTGCTGGATACACATCTTCTGTACGAAGTAGCTCTTCAAATAAAGTCCGGTACGAGCACCCTAGCTCTGTTAGCAACAACGTCTCACTTTCTAAATCTTTTGTAGAAATGGAAGCTTTCTCGAGTAAATGATGCCCTGAAGCAGCTACTATTTTTAATTCTTCTTTCATAAGCGGCTCCACATGTAAAGTATCTTCTGTTTTACATTCGTCCAAAATAAATGCAAGATCGACTTTTCCCTCCATCAATTGTTCCTTCGCATCTTTATTGGAATGCGCTGGTTTAAATATAAGCTTTATTTGAGGAAATTGTGCTTTAAACTTCTTTAATATAGAAGGAAGTCTGTATGTACATTGACTTTCTTGTGCACCAATTATTAACGTACCTGCTATTTCTTCATCATCTTTCACAGCCATTTTTGCTTCGTTGCTGAGCGCAATCATCTTGTCGGCATATAGTTGAAACTTCCTACCTGCTTCAGTTAAGAAAAGGCGTTTTCCTAATCTTTCAAATAACGGCGTACCTAACTCAGCTTCTAACGTTTTAATTTGCGCTGTCACACTCGATTGAGCAAAGTTTAATTTCTTCGCAGTTTGTGTAAAATTCAAAGTATCCGCCGCTACTTTAAATGTAATTAATTGTTTTATCTCCATTTATCGTCCCTCTTTTCAATCGATATTCCCGATTGATTTCATCGAAATAATCCTCTTTGTCTATTGATATTTGTATTGTATGATAAAGAGCATCTACAAACAATAAAAATGGAGGTATTCCATATGAAAGCACTTTGTTTCGAACAGTTCGGAAATCCGGATGTACTACAATATAAAGAACTAAATGATCCAATCATAAATCCAAATGAAATTATTGTCCGCACGAAAGCAATCGGTTTAAATTTCGCCGACATTTATAGACGCCGCGGTGATTATCATCTCGCTGGTACCCCGCCTTTTATATTAGGTTATGAAGGGGCTGGCATTGTTGAAAAAGTAGGAGCTGACGTTACGAATATTAATCCTGGAGATCGTATTGCATTTGCTGATGTCCCATTTGCAAATGCAGAGCTAGTTGCTGTTCCGTCTGAGAAAGCAATTAAGCTTTTAGATTCTATCTCTTTTGAAACAGCCGCTTCTGTCTTATTGCAAGGTCTAACCGCACATTATTTAACGAAAGATAGCTATGAAATAAAACAAGGTGATATAGCTTTAGTACACGCTGCAGCTGGTGGTGTTGGGCAACTTCTTATTCAAATAATTAAACTACTAGGCGGAAAAGTAATCGGCCTAACGTCATCAAAAGAAAAAGCAAAGATAGCTACATTAGCTGGTGCTGATCACGTTTTTTTATATACGGAAACATGGCATACAAAAGTAGTTGAAATAACAAATGGTGATGGAGTAAATGTTGTATATGAATCAGTAGGTTCTACATTAGAGGAGAGTTTTAATGCTACTAAAACTGGCGGTACTGTCGTATTTTACGGAATGGCCGGCGGTAATCCTGCGCCAGTTGATCCACGTATGCTTATGGATACTTCGAAAACTTTAACTGGCGGAGACCTTTGGAACGTGCTTACATCTTATGAAGAGAGAATAGAACGCTCCTCTCAATTATTCGAATGGATTGCGACCGAAAAATTAAAGATCGCAAGTTCTACTACATTCTCTTTACAAGATGGTGCCCGTGCTCATGAATTATTAGAGAGCCGAAAAAGCACAGGGAAGATTTTATTGATCCCATAATCGTTCCAATAAAAAAGGAAGCTAGATTTCTCTACCTTCCTTTTCTTATTTTTATATTTCCACACTTTCTTTCCCTTTTGCAACGTAACTCATATCTCCAACAGACTCGACTGTGTATGTTCCATCTTGATATACAATCTTCGTCACGCTAGCATTTTCCACTCCAAGTTTTGTTTTGCTACTGTCTAACATTTCTATTAAGGTAGTAATCAAAAGCCCATGAACGACAACTAAAACGTTACCGCCACCATTTGCAGCAGATTCTTCACTAATTTTATCTATCTCTGTTTTTATACGAGTAGAAAACAATTCCCAATCTTCCGCCTGTTTTGTCGGATCTGCTACTCTAATAAGATTAATCACTTCTTGAATAGAAAGCTTCAAGAGTTCTTCTGGTGATGCAACGCCTGCAGCTTTTCCAACCACATCCCACATATTCTCAAGTTTTTCACCTTCAAAAATACCGAAATTTAATTCTCGCAAATCTTTTCTTTGCTCAAGTTTTAATTTTGATTGCTCACTATATTTTAATACTAAATTAGCAGTTTCAATTGCGCGGCCGCTATCACTACTATATGCGTTCATAAAATGAATATCTTTTAATCCTGTTCCTAAATTTGTGGCAACTTCAACACCTTTTTCTACTAAAGGAGAATCTGCCCAACCTTGCGCGCGATGATTCGTATTTAATATTGTTTTACCGTGTCTTGTAACATATAACGTCACTACATTCTCATTGCTATCTGTTTCTCGCTTATTCATTTCATTCTCTCCCTTTACGTTTCTATATCAATTTTACCACCTCAATTATTCATTGAGCAAAATATACGTCAGTAGATCCGCTTAATAAAAAAAGCTATCTTTCTGTATATCCATACAAAAAGATAGCATCTTTTATGATTACATTTCTTAACCGGTACTCCTACTCAGCAAAAGCACTCGAATATTGTACAATTCCTTCTACACCTCGAAGAGCATTTTCTGTTAATTCCTTTATCATAAATACCTCTTCAGGCACTTCAAACGGTGCTTTTACATTCCACTCACTTGCTTTCTTAAAACCAAATTTCGGGTAGTACTCTGGATGTCCTAATACTACAACTGATCCGTATCCAAGTTCTTTCGCTTTTTCTAAAGCAGCCGTGATCAGTTTTCCACCAATTCCTTTCTTCTGATGACCCCTAGCAACTGAAACTGGTGCAAGTGCTAACGATTCTACAGAAGTTCCACCTTGTTCTATTGTAATTTTCGATAACATAATGTGACCAACTATATCTTCATCTACCGCAACAATTGATAACTCCGGAACAAATGCTTCACATTCTCTAATACGTTTTACAAGTTCATGTTCTGTTTTATCACTAAATTCTTCAAGTGAAAATACTTCTTTTACGACTTCTTCTGTTTTTCTATAATCATTTTTTTGTTCTTGTCTAATCGTTACCATTTTAACTTATCCTCTATTCTTTCTTATTTCTTTTTGAATTTTACGCAATGCTTTTTTCGATCCGCGCTCAATATCATGTTGCATTTTTCTCTCTTTATAATCGACAAATAGTGTATTTAAATCGTATCCCTCTGGGTATAATTCCTTCGCTGCTACCTCTAAATTCATACGTTTTACATTTACTTCAACGAATTCACCGTTATAATATACAACAACGTTATAAAAATTATCTTTTTCCTTATAGATGATACCAAAATCATCATAATCTAATAAATTCACACGATCGCCGATTTGGTACTCATAATGAAATTCTCTTTTTTCTTGTACAAATTTCGGTTTTCTAATTTTACTTTCATTCACTTTTTCTAAGGCGTACTCTTTATTTCCCATGTACTCTTTCGCTCTTTTCAGCACATGTTCTTTTACGCTCATTTTATTCGCAATCCAAAGTGCATTACTTTCTCCTGATTTTCCGATAACTAATTTATAAAGCGGCTCTAGCGTTTCACTATTAAACTGCATCGCTGCATTCATAAAGTCATCGTGCATTTCTGAGAATCGTTTAATTTCTCCGTAATGCGTACTCGCAACGGTAATACATCCCGCAAGGTACAACTCTTCTAAAATAGAAATTGCAAGTGCTGCTCCTTCATTCGGTTCAGTCCCGCTTCCTATTTCATCAAATAATAACAACGTATTATTATTTGACATCCTCATAATCTCAGAAAGATTTTTCATATGAGATGAAAATGTACTTAGTGCATTTTCGATACTTTGATTATCACCAATATCTACAAATACATTTTCAAAAATAGCGATTTCTGTACCTTTATCTCCTGCAATATGAAGACCTGACATTGTAGCTAATGTTAACAATCCAATCGTTTTTAACACAATTGTCTTTCCGCCCGCATTCGGCCCTGTAATAATTAAACTACGATACTCTTGACCAATTTCAAAATTTAAGGGTACAACTTGCCCTGTTAAAAGCGGATGCTTACAATTCACTAAATGAATGTAGCCATGATCATTTAACTTCGGCTCTATTCCATCAATTGATTTACTAAACTTCGCTTTTGCAAATACCATATCATACTGACTAATTAGCTCCATGTTAATCTTTATACTATAAATGTTTTCTAACACCATTCCTGATAAAGTCGCTAAAATTTGATATTCTTCAACCGCTTCTTCTGCTTTCAAACCCGCTAGTTCCGCATTCAATTTCGTAACCGTATGCGGTTCTATAAATACAGTAGAACCTTTTGCCGAGGCTTCAATAATACTTCCAGCAACTTGGTTTTTATAGGAAGATTTAATTGGAATCGTATAACGGTCATCCTTTTTACTAATAAAGAATTCCTGAATGAATTTCTTATTTGCACTACTATTTAAAAACTTTGTTAAACGTTCTTTTATTTTCCCATCTACAGAATCGATATTATTTCGAATTCGTTTTAACTCTTTACTTGCAGCTGCATCAATACTATTTCCTTTAATTGAAAAGTTAATTTCCTCTTCAATACTTTTATATTCAGTCATTGAATTTGCATAAGAAGCTAATACTGGTGCAAAAAATTCTTTATCTAACATAAACTTTTTAATCTTTCTACATCCGCGTAAAAAGTCTGAAACACTGACTAATTCTTCTGGATCTAAAATCATCCCTTTTTCTAATTTTTGAATTGTACTAGCAATATTAGAAATGCCGAAGAAAGGAACATGCCCTTCTGCATCTAATATAGCTCGTGCTTCTGTCGTTTCATTCAACCGATTTCTCACTACTTTTATACTCGTACTCGGCTCTAATTTGTTTAATAATTCCTTACCTAATCCACTTACACAATAAGATTTCACTATATCCTTTAATTCGTTATATTGTAGCTTTTCAAAAGTCATCGTATTCATTTTGTTTCTCCTCACTATGATTGATTTTTATCATAAATGAAGATACCTACTCATTAGATTCCAATGAGTCATATATAAAATCCCATAATTATACAATAAAAACATATACAAAAAAGCTGCGGGGATACCGCAGCTTTTACATTTACAAGGCATTTGTAATAACATATGAGGAAATAAGCCATAAAAAAATAGATGGCAGTCCCTTATTACACGCTTTATAAAGTATTGTAGGTATCTTCATAGGTTTTGAAATAAATGCATGACAAAATTAGGGGTATGATGTACATAAAAATCCCCTGGTCTTATCCGATTTATTTCATTAAATTTTTCCTATTTAGTACCTACCGCACTCACAAAAAGCACCTCTCATTAATTTATATTATAGTCATTGAAATCTAATTTACTGAAATCATCATACTATATGTTTTGTAAGAAGTAAAGGTGTCAAACTATTTCCTTGCAGACTGTAAAATGTTCATATAATCAACCTTTTTCTCAAGGGTCTTTTTCGCATCTTCAGCCGTTACTATATAATCTACAGGAATATTTTGTAGTACATCCTTATTAATATTTGGCAACTGAATCGTTATATCTTCTACATTACTTTTACTATTTTCAATCGTTTTATTAAATTCCTGAATACTTCTTGCAACCCCCGCTAATGTTTCCATATGTACAGAATTGTTTACATCTAAAACAGTATTACTTTTAAAAACTGCCGTATAATACTGTTGCAAATTTTTCTTCGCTATTTGTTCCTCAGTATTCTTATCGGAAACATTATCCCCAGTCTGCATTTGATCAAAAGTAAATATAGTGTTTTTCTCTCCATAATATGTATTAAATCTTCCTTGTAAATTATTTGCTTCCTTTTTCTTTTCATAGTTATCATTATTTACTTCTGGAGAGATTTGCCCCTCGAAGTACAGTTGAAATTGCAAGTGTGGTTCATCGACTTGCTGCACAGTAACTATCCGCCCCTTTGGACCAAGGAAGTCCTTTCCGTTATCCAGAGTTTCAACTCCGTTTAATTTAACAACCATACCATACTCCGATTTTGTATAACTTTGTGCTTTTTGTTCAATTTCTTCATTCGATATATCACATGATGTTAATAGTAATAAACTAAACATTATACTATATTTCATTATTGTTCTTTTCATATTGCCTCTCCTTTTGCTACTACCACCTATACAGAAATGTGCCTATGGATTTTAAATTACGATTTATATAAAGAACTTCTTCTAAAAAGCGCTACATCAAACTATCTTCGCTAACTTGAATAATAAAAACTCATCATCTTGCTTTAGAAAACACTAATAACCACAAGTATAAAAATACCCATTAACTATCATTTTATGATAATAGTGTAATTTTGCATTATAATAATTTTATCGTAAAGCAAATATAATATCTATTAAAATCACATTAAAAACATACTAATATTTAGTTCTATAGCAATCACAGTAAGGAGATGTTCCTCGAGTACGAATAAGATGACATTATTTATTCCAATGCATCTCTTGGTGTTTCAAAAGCCGACTAGTTCATTTATAAACATAAAGATTTAGGAAGGATAACAATATAAAAAGAAGAGGAAAACTTATATTTCCCTCTCCTATTTCATCACCAAATTACTGCTGAACATATATGGAAACTGATCCTCCACTTACTTGGAATTGTCCCCAACCATCCTTATTAATTGTTACAGTATTTGTTTGATTACCCGTAATATCGTACCATACTTCCCCTGCGTTATTCTTTCCAACATCCATCCACTTTGCCCCTCCTGGTCCATCAGAGATTAATGTTGCTAAACCAGAATTAGCATGTACACTATCACCTTCTCTTGTCCAGCCAATTACATCTGGATGATCAAAATAATCCCGCTGCGTACCATATGCAAAGTTTTTTCGTGCCGTCAAAATCGGATCAATTTTGTCCTTTAACGCTGGAATTTCATAGTTACTATTTCCTTTTGTACCATAGTAATCACCATAGAAAACAGAAGGATACCCCTCTGCACGCGTTAAAATAAATGCATATGCCAGCGGCTTGAACCAAGGGCTCACTACAGATTCCAATGACTGACCAGGCTGTGAATCATGATTTTCAACTAGAGTAACCGCAAGTGTAGGATGATTCGCAACTACCGTTCCTTTTAAAATATTTCTCATATCATAATTTCCATTTCCTGTTGAAGCATAATGAAAATTATAATGAAGTGGTGCATCGAACACAGATTGATTATAATTAACCTTCGCTAAATAATTATTTAAAGTCTGGATATCATTTTGCCAATATTCAGCTACTGTAAACATTTCTTTCCCTGTTTGCTGTCTAACGTGATTTACCCAATCGCGCAAATATTCATGATCAATATGTTTAACAGCATCTAAACGAAAACCATCTAAATTTAATTCATTCGCATACCACGTTCCCCATTTTTTCATTTCATTCGCAACATCTGGATGACCAAAATCAAGATCCGCATACATCAAATAATCATAATTCCCATTCTCGCTAGACACTTCCCAGTCCCATGCTTTACCTATGCCCCTAAATTTATAAATTCGGTTTAATTTCCTTCCTTCATCCCAATCCGTTCCGTCAAAATGATACCATTTCCATTTGAAATTAGAATAAGAATCTCCACGCCCTGGAAAGTTAAATCCCGTCCACGCACTAATTTCATAATCACCTGATACTTCAATATTCCGATTGCTCGGGTCTACCTCAACTGCTGTGACAGTTTCTGTATAATCAGCCCCACCTTTATGATTCATAACTACATCACCGTATACATCGATGTTTTTCTTATGTAAAGCGTCAATTGCAGATTTCAATTGTGCTTTCGTCCCATATTTCGTCCGCACTGTGCCCTTTTGATTGAATTCCCCCAGATCATATAAATCATATGCTCCATATCCTACGTCATTTTGCGTAGTTCCTTTATATGCAGGTGGTATCCAAACAGATGTAATTCCTTTTTCCGCTAAATTTTCAGCATCAGTACGCAAACGATTCCAATGATTCCCATCATTCGGAGCATACCACTCAAAATACTGCATTAACGTTCCATTGTTAACTGTGTCTGCATATGCTTTACTCCCCTCATATATACTAGGTAAAAACATAAAAACTGACAATCCGACTATTGTTATTCTTTTAAACATCTGTACACCATCCCCTTCCAAGAAAGCGTTTGCATAGTTTATCAGAATTATTATAATATTCGTCCCACCGTTAGTAAAGTAGCAATCTCTCACTCTCCCATATTATTTTTAGTCTAATTTCAAATATTCAACGTAGTTTTAATTTCACATCCTATTCAAGATTGTTTACAATTTACCTATAAAAGCATAACGGAGGGATTTCGATGACAGACTTTCAAAAACAATTTTTCGCACGATTACATATAGAAGAAAAAGACACAGTTTCATTTGAAGATTTATCTAACATTATGTACGCAATGGCACAAACTGTTCCTTTTGAAAACTTAAATATTCTCGAAAAGAATTTTAAAGAAATATCAAAAGAAAATTTGAAAGAGAAAATTTTAGTAAATAACCGTGGCGGTCTTTGTTATGAACTCAATCCTACTATGTATTACTTCCTGAAAGATTCTGGATTCGATGTTCATCTCGTTTCAGGAACAGTTTATAACGCTGCAAACTCCATATGGGCTGTTGATTCTGGCCATATCGCAATCGTTTTAACACATCATAATGAACTTTATTTAATTGAAGTAGGATTCGGATCATACTTACCTCTTGCCCCTGTCCCTTTCTCAGGTGAAGTCATTCACTCTGTTACAGGAGATTATCGTATTCGTAAAGAAATGACCGAAAAGGGAAACTACATTTTAGAGATGCGGAAAAACAATGAGTTCTTGGATCAATCTTCTGCTGATGATTGGACGTTAGGCTATGCATTTTATATAGAAGAAGTGGATGAAGAAAAAGCAAATACAGCACAAAAAATTATCGTTGAACATGAAGGATCACCCTTTAATAAAGTACCTCTTATTGTAAAACTAACTGAAGATGGGCATGCCTCTTTAACGAAAGATAGCCTTACAGTAGCGAAAAATGGTAAAAAAACGAAAGAAACCGTTACAAACATGCAATATACAAACCTTTTACATTCAAAATTCGGAATTACACTATAAGTAAGTAAGCCTTGTTATTTTAGCAGGGCTTTTCAATTTTCAGCAGGGATTTTTTGCAATTTGTTGTATTTCATAGTTATATAGAAATATAACTACATGTTTAGAAAGGAAATGATTATGACAGAACTTAAAGATCGATTACAAGTAGCTGATATAGAAAAATGGGATTTAACAGACATTTACCATACAATTGAAGATTGGGAAAGTGATTTTCATAAAATTGAAGTATTAACGAAGGAATTACACGAGTTTAATGGAAATATTCACGACGGCAATAGTTTATTAGCTTATTTAACGAAGAGTGAAGAAATTTCTAGCATAATATCTTTAATGTTCGCTTATGCACGATTACAATCTGACCTTGATACACGCGATACTGACGCGCAATCTCTTGTCGATAAAGTATCACAATTACACGTGAAAGTAAGTGCAGCAAAATCTTTCTTTTCCCCCTTCTTACTTAGCATAGACGAAAACACATTACATTCTTACATAGAAGAAACAGAAGGCTTACAATATTATAAAGAAGACTTATTTGAATTATACCGTTATAAAAAACACGTATTAAATAAGGACCAAGAAGAAATTTTATCACAAATGGGTGAAGCTCTTTCTTCTCCACAGCACACATTTGGTATGTTAAATAATGCAGATATATTATTTGGTGAAGTGACGACTGACGATGGAGAGAAAGTGAACTTAACACGCGGAATGTATGCAAAGTTAATAGAAGATACGAATCGTGAAAAGCGTAAAGAAGCTTATAAAGCATATTACAAACCATATGTTCAGTTAAAGAATTCCATCGCATCTACTTTATCCGCTGCTATTAAAAATAATGTTACTGTTTCGAAATTAAGAAACTATCCATCAGCGCTAGAGAAATCATTATTTGGCGATATGGTTCCGAAAGAAGTATATGAAAACCTAATTGATACAACGAAAAAAAACATTCAAACATTACATACATACAATGAAATTCGAAAAGAAAAATTAAACGTAGATGAACTAAGACAATACGACTTAGGCGTCGATTTAGTAGAAGGTGCAAAACAAGACATCCCATATAGTGAAGCATTTGACATTATGATTGCATCACTAGCTCCTTTAGGAGAAGAATATATTGAGACATTAAAAAGTTTTAAAGATAAAAGATATATAGACGTAAGAGAAACACCAGGGAAACGTTCTGGTGCTTATAACTTTGGTGTATACGGCGTTCATCCTTTCATTCTTTTAAATCATCACGATGATTTAAACAGCCTGTTCACTCTTACTCATGAATGCGGTCACGGTATGCATACGCACTATTCACATGGATACCAACCAAGAATTTCTGCACATTATTCTATCTTTGTCGCAGAAGTCGCTTCTACAGTAAATGAAGTCTTATTAATTCACTATTTATTAAAAGAAGCAAAAGATACGAACGTGCGTAACCATTTAGTTAACCATTTTATTGAGAAATTTAAAGGTACTTTCTTTACACAAATTATGTTTGCAGAATTTGAAAAAATCACACATGAAATGGCTGAACAAGGTAAACCATTACATGCACAAGTCTTCAGTGAAATTTATGAAAAGCTATTTAAAGAATATAACGGTGATTCACTTGTATTTGATGAAGAAGTAAAATACGGATGGGCTAGAATCCCTCATTTCTATCGCCCGTTTTACGTATACAAATATGCAACTGGATTCGCATCTGCCATTCAAATCGCTGATAAACTATTAAGCGGTGATCCGAATGCTCAGAAAAATTATATTGAATTCCTTAAAGGCGGAAGTTCAGACTACCCATTAAACTTATTGAAAAAAGCTGGCGTCGATTTAACAACGCCAGAACCGATTGAAAGTGCATTGAAACAATTCACTCAACTTGTTGAGGAGTTTTCAGCTCTATAAAAAAGAGCCTCTCGCTAGAGGCTCTTTTTTATATTCCCTTTCCTTCTATTAAATCATTCGCCATTTTCCTAAATTCTTGATTAAATGCATCATTCATACCATTTTGGACGTTAGAAAATAATATGACAAACGTTCGTTTATCCCAGTTAAAATTATTAAAAGTGTTCCAGCCAGCTAATACACCGTGGTTATGATAATAATCTGGATAAATATAGAAACTAAATCCATATTTTCTTGCAGGTGATGCAGAAAACATATCTGATACACTTTGTTTAGAAAGTAGTTTACCATCCATAATAGCTTCATCTAACTTTTTCATATCTTCAACAGTCGTATACATTTCACCACAACCATACAGCCAGTTCATTTTTAAGCGAGGTGTGGCTATTAACTTATTATCTTTTTTCGTATACCCTTCTGCTAAGAAAATATCTTCTGGGAGTGTTGCGCCCATTCCAGATTCATTCATTCCAACAGGAGTCAAAATATTTTCTTTCACATATTCAGCAAGTGGTTTATTTGATATTTTTTCTACAATATATGCAAGCACCATATAATTATAATCTGTATATTTCCATCCTGTCCCTGCTGGAAATTGTAACGTTTGTGCCCCAATCCACGTTACTAATTTTAACCGTGATGCTGCGTCAACACTACCTTGTCCCTGTTCTGGTAATCCAGACGTATGTGTTAACAAGTTTCGTAACGTAATGTTTTTATCTGCTGGAAACGATGGGATATATTTATTTACATTGTCTTCAATGTTCAACTTCCCTTTTTCTTTTAGTTGCATAATAGATATTGCAACAACTGTTTTCGTAATAGAGCCAATGCGATATTTCGTTCTTGGCGTTGTTAATACTTGATCTTTCACATTCGCATAACCGTAGCCTTTTCGTAAAATGACATGACCTTTACTTGCTACAAGAACACTCCCATTAAATCCTTTATCTTTTAAGTACTGATCTAGTTTTCCAGCTGCAATTTCATAACGCTTTTTCTCATTCGCATCAATTTCCTGCTTAACATCTTTTTGCTTACTATTTACATTAGAAAATGCCTTTGCATCATATTTTTTTCCTTTATTTGCATGTATTAGTGTAACAACACTTCCACAAAAAACAGCAAAAATAAAGAAAATGATTAACCATTTCTTTAACATACTAGGAACCCTCTTTTATCTAGTTTCACTTAACGTATATCCATTCTATTTTATATCTTTTAATTATCAAGTATATTATAATATTATTTAATATTCACTCTGTTAAAACTAGATTCCTTTTTCTCATTTTCAATTTTGACTACTCTCTATTGTATTTCTTTCTTGCAAAATTTCCAACATACAATCGGATGCATTACACTATAATTTCAAATTCTTTTGTAACATTTGTTACATACTAAAAAGAATGGAGATGTACTATGAAAAACACCGATAAACGCAATCGTTTAGATGATAAGATGTTTCATTATCGGATAACAAAAAATAACATGTTATTAATTGAATATTACGGAAAATAGATTGTGATATTAAAAGGAAATGATGCTGAAAAATTTTTAAATAAAATAAATCATGCAAATAACGATAAAGAAAAACAGGTAATTATGGCTAAAATTACAGGTAATTTCAAAAGAGGCAATGAACGAAATTGAAAACGAATCTCATTTACATTTTGATTATACAACAAATAAAAAAAGAAATGTCGCTCATTCAACATTTCTTTAGACTTTCTTCATAAAAAATTTACATTGCTACCATTCCTTCATTTTCTATACTTCCTATATAAGCTGACCGCTGAAATAGTTAGTAATACAACTATGCATAACCACGCATACGTATATCCCTTCTTATCTACAATATAACCAAATAAAGCAGGCGCAACAATAATGGCAATTTGATTTAATGTAAGTGCAAAACTCACTGTCATCCCTACTGATTCTTCACTTGCTGATTCCGCAACTTCAGCTATATAAAGACTAAACCATCCAATTGAAAAGAAACCTAACAATGCACTTACACCATACAATACATTCGTTATTGTATGTATGCTCATTACTAATATTAGAATGAAGAAAATAGAAATACAAACAGTTATAAATAAGGGGATACGCCGATTTCCCTTATAAAACAAATCACTAGTAGCTGCTAATATAACCCTACCAACCATTCCAGAAAAGAACATAACGGAAAATACTTTTCCAGCTAAAATTGGCGTGATTGATTGTTTCAATACTAAAAATTTTATAAAGTGTGCAACTAACACCATTTGCAATGAAATCATACAAATGCCAGTTATATAAATTGCATACAACTCTTTTTTACACATCACTTCTTTTAACTGCATCCAAAAAGAAAGTTTACTACGTTCTTGTTTAACTTTCTCTTGAATATATGGTTCCTTATAAAATATAAAAAATAAAAACCCTCCAATTATACAAATACATGCAATGCTATTTACCGCGTAAGCCATATTATATTTTATTGTAAGAAACGGGATCAACACTCCCGCTAATGTACCACCAATCGGTATACCGGCTTGTCTAATTCCCATCGCTAACCCGCGATTTTCTTTTGAGAACCACTTCATTATCACCTTACTTCCTCCTGGCTGCGAAACACTATAAAACGTTCCTACTAATAAAAGTACAAAAAGTAACCCATTAAATCCATTGACCATATTAGTCAGTAAAAACGAACCTCCTAATAAAAATGAACTTATCGAAATTAACAACTTTTCATTGTATTGATCAAGTAGCCGCCCGACAAAAAGCATACAAAATAGCGGCCCTATATTTACAACACTTACTAACAATCCGATCTCCGTATTCGTAAGTGCATATTCTTCTTTCCAAAATAAAGCAAACGCTCCAACACCATACGTTATAAGTGTTGCTGTTGTTTGAGCAACCGTCGCAAAAATTAACATAACCCACTTATAAGTACTATTCACCCTTTCTTCCATTAACACAATGATCCCTCCATCCCCTTCCATTGTATGAAAGTTCTGATATTATATAAAATAAAGATTTATCATGTAATCCATCAAAAAAAATGATACCTTTTCTGGAGGGATGATACTTGGATATAAAAGATTTAACTGTATTTTTCGAAGTTGCGAAAGAAAAAAACATATCTCACGCAGCTCAAAATTTAAACTATGTACAGTCTGGCGTAACAATGCGTATGAAACAACTAGAAAACGAATTAGGTGTGCCTTTATTTTACCGAAACGGAAAAGGTGTAACTTTAACTTCTAACGGTGAGATTTTATTAACATACGCCAAACAAATTATCCACTTAATGGATCAATCTGTTAAAGCAGTTCAAAGTAATGGGATTGAACCAAGAGGCACTTTAAAAATTGGATGTACAGAATCTACAACCGCTGTAAGACTTCCATCTATATTAACGGCCTATTATGAAAAATATCCAAAAATCGAATTGATTTTAGAATCAAATACGACAGAACAATTGATTAGGCTTGTACTAGAACGAAAACTGGATGGAGCGTTTATAGCTGGCTCTACTCAGCATGCCGAACTTCATACAAATATATTTCGTGAAGAAGAATTAGTTCTCATTAGCAAAAAGCCTTTATCTTCCTTTAAAGACATAGGAGACATGAATTTACTTGCATTTAGTCACGGGTGCTATTATAGAAATTTATTAGAAGATTGGCTTCAAGAAGAAGGAATTTCACCTAAGCGAGTATTTGAGTTTGGAACAATTGAAGCGATACTCGCATGTGTAAAATCAGGTATGGGCATAGCAATTATGATGAAGTCTATTTTAAATGGTCATCAACATGACGTATCATTCAACCCTTTACCAAATAGCTTCAAAAAAGTTCCTACTACTTTTATTACTAGAAAAGATATATATCACTCTGCTGCATTACAAAAATTTATGGAGATGACTCACAATGCGTGAAAAGAAAATACGTGGTATGAAACGAAAAACAAACACTATGATAAAGCGAATTGAGGAACATACAAAAACGTTCCCTTCTACTTTCTATAACGATGAATATTGGAATATGCTATTGCCAGTTTCGCAAGCTTTTATTGACTCTCGTAAAACACCTAGAAAAGTAAAACGGTTATGTATTCAAACCTTATTAAATCAAGCAAATCATTTAATAAATATGAAACCAAGCGATACACATACATATCGAGTTGTTGTTTTAATTTCTATAAATAATTTGTGGGATTCGCAAATCATTATATTTAAAAATGAGGACTACTTTCATAATTTCTTTAATAGAAATAGTGAATTTCAAAAATGGATTCTTCTTTCAAATGAAATTGATTTTTGGGAGACATGGGAAATGTCAGTTTGTCATTCCTTCAAAACGCTTCACTCTCAAGAAATTATTTATGATGTAGATGAATGCTATGAAAAAGAGATTACATTTATCGGGGAGTTAAATTAAAAAGGGTATACCTAAAACACTGGTATACCCTTTTCCACTTATTTTCCCTTCAATACACTATGTAATCGATCCGGATAATTTGTAAACATTCCTGTAGCACCCCATTTGATTAACAGTCTCATATCTGGTTTCTCATTAATTGTATAAGGGTGAATTAACAGTCCATTTTTTCTAGCCATTTTCATATATGACTCATCAATAATTAGTTCTCCGTTATCATTACGTAAGTTTGGTCCAATACCAGCTGCATACTTTTTAATTTCTTGAAAATCATCATTCGTTACACTTTTCGGTTCATGTGTAATGCCAGACCATTCAACAATTTCATTGTTTTCATTTGGATAATACCAAAGCAATTGAACTAACGGAATATTTTCATTCATACTATGAATCTTTTTCAAACTATCTTTACTAAATGATTGAATCATAACACGGCTAGAAGACATGTTTTGGCCTACTAAATTATATTTTTGTAACAGCGCCAACAATTTCTCTTCCATTCCTGGATACACATCTGGTGATTTTGTTTCAATATAATACTTCATACTTCTTCCATACTTTTGGAAGATTTCTTCAAGAGTTGGAACCTTTTGCCCAACATACTCTTGCTTAGCCTTTTCTGGATACGCTTTATTAAACCATGATCCAGCATCTAAACTCTTTATTTCGCTTAACGTTTTATCGCGTACTTCGCCTGTTCCATTTGTAGTGCGATCAACTGCTGTATCATGCATTGCAATTAATTGGCCATCCTTTGTTAATTGAATATCTAACTCTAAATAATCCGCTTTCATTTTTTTCACTAAATCATAAGAAGCAAAAGTATGCTCAGGTGCATGTCCACTTGCTCCGCGATGTGCAATATTTAAAAACTTATTCGTATTCCATTCATGCTTTCCTTCTGCTTTCGCATGAACAGCTCCCCCAGCAAAGATGCTTCCCGTCATAAAGAAAATAACTAAAACGCTAATAATCTTTCTCATCCTTCAAACCCTTCCTACGTTGTAAATTTCAACAAGCTAATGAGATTTACACGAAATAGAAGACACACTTTCATTATTTTTATAAACCTATATTAAAATTCCAATCTTACAAATATACTTTCTCTATATTATTAATATAGAAAACTAGTATTATCCTATTTAATTCCTATAGCCCTCCTTTTCACATGTAACTCCCTATTTTGTACGGTTCATTCAATAAAAAAAGCCATAAATTATTTAGAATACACTCCTGTGTCCCTAAATAAATTTATGGCTTTTCTCAAATATCTCCGGCCTCTATTAACTTGTCGAATTTAATCATATCAAACCTATTGAAATTTGTGAATATTTTTTTCAGTACAGTGAAGCACATAAAACAATATTTCTGTAGTTACTTAAAAATCACATAATAAATTTCTCATTACCTCTTCCAATACTATATCTGGATTTACTACCGTTTTTTCCGAACGCCATCCTATAAAGCCATCTGGTCTAATTAATACAGCACCTCCATTCTCTATACCATATAATTTACTAAAAATATCTTCTGGAACAACAAAGTCTCCACTTAAGCCAACACGATACCCTTTTATATTTATTCCTAATTTAGCTGAAACAGTATGTGCTGCCTCAGCCCAAGAACTATTTTCTACTCCTGTAAGTAATACAAAACTGTTACCGAATAAGTCTAATGTAGAAACTTTCTTCCCTTCATACGTTCCCCATAAATGTGGCGCTCGCGTTCCAGGTCTTCCGTTCAACTCTATGCTATCCATTCTATGCGGAGTGACTGAATCATCTATAATCGCCTCTGAACAATACTGATATCCAACTGTAACAGCTAAACCATCCATATTATTCAAACTGCCTTCCTCTCTATTCGCAGCACGAAACAGTAAACTACTTGCATAAGCGGTCGTTAATTTTGCAACAGAGTGTCTCTCCTCATGATATGTTTCTAACAATTTTGGTTTTGCCTTCCCTTTTATAACAGCCGCTAATTTCCAAGCTAGATTATGCGCATCTTGTATTCCTGTATTTGAACCAAATCCTCCTGTTGGCGGCATAATATGTGCAGAATCGCCAACTAAAAAGGTTCGATTTCCTTGAAATTTCACCGCTGTACTTTCGGCTGCTTCCCACGGTAAAACACTTAATATTTTTGATTCAACATTTGTACTTCCAATTGCTATTTGAATAATTTGTTTACAACGTTCTATAGTGAAGTCCTCTAGCCCCTCTCCTTTTAATGGATCGTAGGCTACATGATAAATCCATTTTTTTACGTTATCAACCGGGATAAGTGCACCAAGAACCTCCGGATGAAGTACCATCGAAAAACCGAATGCATCTCCTTGTATAAACTCACTTAAATCAGCTTCAAAATAAATATTCATATAATAGCCACCAATGGTTCCACGACCCTCAGTTTTAATCCCTAACTGCTCACGTATTTTACTTTTCGCTCCATCCGCTGCAATTACATAGTCACAATGTATGACACTTTCTTTTTCTGTTTCACGATTTCGAATCGTTGCTTTTACCCCGTTTTCATTTTGTTCAAATGAAACTAATTCATGATAAAAAGATAGTTGCTCGCCTAATGTTTTCACTTCTTGTAACATCATCTCTTCTAAAATAATTTGATAACACGCAGTTTGTTTTGATGGACTAATCTTTTCTATTTTTTGAAGTAACTCTTCATCGTTTCCGTATTGCGTCGCTCTCATTTGTTCCAATTCTTCTTTATTCGCCTCAGCTATTGTATGAACCGCTATTCTTCCTCTGCAGTTCTCTAATGCTTTACCTGCCAATTTAATTCTTTTTTCCAAGCCTAATTCTCGAAATAACTCCATTGTACGTAAAGTAAGACCGCCTGCTTTCGGATGAATGGCAGTAGACGGATGCCTTTCAATAAGTAAGTACTCAATATTATGTTTTGCAAGAAATAACGCAGACGCTAACCCAGATAATCCCCCTCCAACAATTAAAACTGGTACATAATTCGATTTCATATATTTACCCTCCACATCATTGTTCTGAGCTCAGTGACATAAATATAATCAAAAAAAACATTAAAATATAGACTTATATTTCATTTTGAATTATCATATAGATAGATTACGCCCCAAAATTCCTTTTACCTTTTCATACATCTATAATCCACCTGAATTGTGTCTGTATGAAAGTGTAAAACAAAAGAATGTACTTTACGTTGAACCATGTTCTATCGTAAAAATCAAAAATAATACAAACATTATAAGCGGTCGTAACCTTATGGATTATACAAGGTTACGACCGCTTATTTTATTGTTACATCATTTTTTGTTTTTAAAACTTCATCTATTGTGTTATGTAATCCTTCCAATCCCTTTTCTATCTCCCTATAATTTTCAACAATAAAAAATTCATTCGTCTCGATTTTCTTTCTCAATATTGCACCTCATGCAACAATCATGTAGCATTACCGTATCGAAGTAATGGTTCATCATCTTAAACCTTTCGACTAATTACCTGGAGGCAAAGTGATTGAAATGAATAAACAAGAACAATTAAATATTATAAAAAAAGATTTTATTGATTCTCAAAAAGTATTATTGGCAATTGGTGATGAAACACGTCAAGCTATTTTATTAGTGCTAATGGAAACGGAATGTCAAACAGGATTACGTGTAGGAGAAATTACGAAGCAAACACACCTTTCCCGTCCAGCAGTATCACATCACCTTAAGATTTTACGAGAAGCTGGCATTATTTTAATGAGAAAAGAAGGTACAAAGAATTTTTATTATATTGATATATGTACAAAATTAGGTTTATTAAAAAATCTTGTATTAGATATTGAGAAGCTATTGCAAAACTTTTATTAAAACTTGGAGGTATAAGAAATGAAAGCAATGATAATTGATAGATATGGAAAAGTCCCAATGCGTATGGCAGAGGTACCTACTCCTGAAATTAATGAGTATGAAGTGCTCGCAGAAATTCATGCAGCTAGTATTAACCCAATTGATTTTAAAATACGTGATGGAAAAGTTAAAATGTTACTGAAATATGAAATGCCTCTAATCCTTGGGAATGACTTTTCCGGTGTCATCACGAAGGTTGGATCAAAAGTGACTCGTTTTAAAGTCGGTGATGAAATATATGCTCGTCCAAGAAAAAATAAGATTGGTACTTTTGCGGAGTATATAGCCATTCATGAAGATGATATTGCTTTAAAACCAAAAAATCTAAGTTTTGAGGAAGCGGCTTCGATTCCACTTGTTGGCTTAACATCATATCAAGCATTACATGACATCATGCAATTACAAAAAGGACAAAAGATTTTAATTCACGCTGGATCCGGTGGTGTTGGTACTTTCGCAATTCAGTTAGCAAAAATAATGGGTGCTACTGTTACAACGACTGCTAGTGAAGCTGGTAAAAATTTAGTAACGTCTCTTGGCGCAGATGAAATTATTAATTACAAAACAGAAAAATTTGAAGATATACTAAAAAATTATGATGCGGTATTTGATACAATCGGCGGTGCAACACTTGAAAAATCATTCAATATTATAAAAAGCGGAGGAAACATTGTTTCAGTTTCAGGTATGCCGAATGCTCGCTTCGGTAAAGAATTTGGTTCAGGCTTCTTTAAAACTCTCTTATTTTCATTAGCCAGCAAAAAACTTACTGCACTTGAAAAAAAGCATAATGCTCAATATTCATTTTTATTTATGAAGCCAAGCGGGGATCAATTACGTACTATTGCAAACTATATTGAAGCCGGAAAAATCAAACCGGTAATCGATCGAGTTTTCCCTTTTGAAGATGCTCAAAAAGCAATGGAATATTCAGAGTCTGGAAGAGCAAAAGGAAAAATAATTGTAAAAATTAAATAATAATAAAAACCTCCATTTTCTTAAAATGGAGGTTTTAAATTTGCTGTTAAATAGACATAGTGCAATGAAGTCCTTACAATAGATTGCAAGGGGAAATATTATATTATACTTTTAGTTAACTTTACAAAGAATACATACGTACAAATACATAACTTAAAATACAAAAAGGAGGAGATACAATGACTAAAAATAATGAAACAGGTTGGAATTTAGATAATAGTTATACGACTTTACCACAATCATTTTATACAGAAATCCCCCCTACTCCCGTAAGTTCACCGGAGTTAGTTAAACTAAACCATTCATTAGCGATATCTCTTGGCTTGACCCCTGAAGAACTGAAAAAGGAAGCTGAAATTGCTATTTTCGCTGGTAATGCACTCCCAGAAGGAGCTCATCCATTAGCTCAAGCATATGCTGGCCATCAATTCGGACATTTTAATATGTTAGGCGACGGTCGTGCTCTTTTAATTGGCGAACAAATTACTCCTTCAGGTGAGCGTTTCGATATTCAACTGAAAGGTTCTGGCCCTACTCCCTATTCACGCCGAGGAGATGGCCGTGCTGCACTCGGTCCGATGCTACGTGAATATATCATTAGTGAGGCAATGTATGCACTTGATATTCCGACTACTCGTAGTTTAGCAGTTGTCACAACTGGTGAAGCAACATATCGTGAAACAAAGTTACCTGGAGCAATTTTAACTAGAGTAGCTAGTAGCCATATACGCGTCGGTACATTTCAATATGCTGCAGCTCGTGGTTCAATAGAGGACCTGAAATCACTAGCTGACTATACGATAAAAAGGCATTACCCAGAAATTGAATCCCATGAAAACCGATATACTGCATTACTACAAGCAGTCATTAAAAGACAAGCTAGTCTTATCGCAAAATGGCAACTTGTTGGATTTATTCACGGTGTAATGAACACTGACAATATAACGATTAGTGGCGAAACAATTGATTACGGTCCTTGTGCATTTATGGACAATTACGATCAAGGAACCGTATTTAGCTCTATTGACACACAAGGCCGTTATGCATATGGAAATCAACCATATATGGCCGCATGGGACCTCGCTCGATTAGCAGAATCTTTAATACCAATTCTGCACGAAGATGAAGAAGAAGCATTAAAAATCGCCCAAGACGAAATTTCGAAATTTAGCGTACAGTATGAAAACCAATGGTTCCTTGGAATGAAAAAGAAATTAGGACTATTTAGTAACGAAGAACAAGATCAATCACTTATTGAGCAACTTTTAAAAATGATGGAGAAATATAAAGCGGATTACACAAATACATTCCGTTCATTAACTCTTGATGCTATCGAAAATACAGCTCTATTTGAAAGTCCTGAATATAAAGATTGGTACAAACTGTGGCAATCTCGATTAAAAAGACAAGAACAATCGAAAGAAAACGCCTACGAAATGATGAAAAATAATAACCCATCAATCATCCCGAGGAACCATCGTGTAGAAGAAGCACTAGAAGCAGCTGTTACAAATGGAGACTATAGCGTAATGGAGAAACTTCTTGAAGCTTTATCAAACCCTTATGCGTATTCTACAGATCAAGAAGAATACTGCATTCCGCCTGCACCGACGAATCGCCCTTATCGTACTTTTTGTGGGACTTGATTGTTTAATATGTAAAAAGGTGCGTTCATATAAATTGTGTGAACGCACCCTTTTTATATCCCCCACTCAACTAAAACTTTAAAATGCACATCCCCCGATGCCATTTCTTTAATCCAAAACAAATTCTACACTATTCCAATAGACTTACTCGTAAGCTTGTTAAACAAATATTGAGAAATATAAAACATCATTTCTAAATATTTTTATTTTTGATACTATATTTTATAAGAATATTCAAAAAGTGAGGGGATTTCATGAACGTTCAACTACAAGGTAATGAACAAATTACAAAATTATTTAATGACTGGTATAGAGCTATGTTACAGCATCAAACTACCCATGCAACAAAAATAAAAAAAGATATTGAAAATATCATCTCTAATTCAGAAGAAGATACAAACCTACAATTGTATTATTCACTTTTTAATTTCAGATACAAAATTTTAACAGATGGTTTAAATATTAATAAAGATGATTTTAATAAAATTGATTCTTTCCCACTTCCAGAGAATGGGCTATTTTCTTATTATTATCATTTTTTTAAGGCTATTCACAATACAATTATTGGAAAATACAATACAGCAAAACACCTTTTCGAGAACGCTAAAAAGCTGCTAATACACGTATCTGACGAACTAGAGAATGCTGAATTTAACTACCGCTTAGCTTCCTATTATTATCAAACATATCAACCATTAGTAGCAATCCAATCTGCAAATGAAGCTAAAGCGATTTTTTCAAAACATATAAACTGTGAAATTAATGTTGCTTTGTGTGATAACATCTTTGGTTTATCTTGTATTGATTTAAAACAGTTTGAACAAGCTGAAATTAGACTTGATTCAGCATTAAATATTCTACAGAAGTATTCAGAGGAGACTTTATCATTAAGAGTACGACATAATTTAGCTTGGCTATATGCAAGTCAAAACCTTTCAGAGTTAGCAATGCGTCATATTTCAGAGGTTACAACTAAGCAACCAAATCACTTTAAAGCACTTTTTGTTGAAGCACGTGAATACTACAAGCTTGGAGAATATACCCAGGCTAAAGAACTTATAAAAAAAGGATTAAACATTTCAAATAAACTAGAAAACAAAGAGTTTCAATATCGTTTCATGATTTTAAGAGAACTAAATAATAAAACTTCTATAAATGATTTAGAAATGATAATTTTGGAAGGAATTTCTTACTTTAAAACAGAAAACCTTTGGGAATGTATACAAGAGTACACTGATGTTCTAGCAAATATGTTTTATGAAAAAGAAGACCATATAAAAGCTAGTCAATACTTTTACATGGCCAATCAAGCAAGAAAAAAACATGAAGAAAAGGGAGCTTTGATATAATGAAAAAGATTAAATTGAGCATCATTGGCTTAGCTGTTATTAGCATCACAACTCTTGGATTAAGCTTCACCTCAGAAACACCGAAAACACAGTTAGGATATGTAGCATTAAACATTGGGGACACCCCTGCACCACAAAGACCTGACCTTGTTCAATCCGTTGACGTAAGTAAAGACTACAACTCAACAACAACTGAAAAAGCACTTTAAAAAACGGAAGACCTTCAATTAAGAAGGTCTTTTTAAATACGCTTATTTAGAATATTTCCCTTTCATGTAGGCTTTATTTTCTCATCAACTCCGCAATCCTCTTACTCTCCTCACTACCAACTTTCTCAAGTTTCTCCACAACTAAATTCTGTCTCTCTACAGAATGATTTTGACTTAACTTCGCTTTTCCTTCTATTTTATTTATCTTTATTTTGAATCCAACTATTCCCTTACTTAATCCTCCCATATAATTCGGATCTACATCATTAAGTGAGTAGGTGCTCTCTGGATCTTCATATTTATTTACTAAATCTTGAAGAGAATCTACTAATGTCTTCTCATCTTCAACAATTTCTAATTCACCATATACATGCACTGCAACGTAATTCCATGTTGGTACTGCATTGTTTGTTTCATACCATGACGGAGAGATGTAACTATGTGGTCCTTGAAATATAGCTAGTACTTGCTGAGTCCCAATATCTTTCCACTGTTCATTCGGCCGTGCGAAGTGACCATGTAAAGTAAGGGTCTCCCTATTTAATAACAACGGCAAGTGCGTTGCATATGGTTCTCCGTTATGTTGAGAAAATAATGTCGCAAAGCTATTTTGTTCCATTATTTCGTACTTCATCTCTTCATCTTGTATTGCGAAATATTTTGGTATGTACATAAGCTCCCTCTTTTCCGCTCTTTTCTATTTTATTTCCTATTATATTTAGTAACCGCATCAATCAACAGGGCCAGTTTGTATTTGTTTTATAATGGCAGCTTTCTATTTCAAAACAATAGGCAGCATGTATTCCATGCTGCTTTAGTTTATTTTTTCTAATATATTTGTAATAAATACGGTCTTACCCTCAATATAACTAGATCGATTTTTCGACTCTCTTGCTAACTCTTCCTTCAAGTTTCCATACTCATTAGCTACTTCAGTATGTTCACGAAGGTAATCTCGAAACACTATATGCCTTCTCAACTCTTCACTATTTTTATCACACACATATAAATGATGTTCCATCCAAACTGTATTTCCCTCGTTCCATGGAACGAACGTATCCTTTCTTCCAAACGCCTCTCTTCCTTTAAAGCTCCATTCTAACTGATGATAGTACCCTATCTTCTCAAGTTTTTTTACTACCTCATGAAAAATTTCGTACTCTTCTATTACAACATCAATATCTAGTATTGGTTTTGATGCAAGCCCTTTAACAGATGTACTCCCAACATGTTCAATAGATACAATACTGTCTTCCATCACATCGTTAATGAGAGTTTGTAGCTTATTAAATTCACTTTCCCATTTGACATTATATTCTTCGATAGCAATTCTCTGCTTCAACGTACCCCTCTTCTCAAAACAAATTATAACCTCTGAATATGAGTATCCTTAAAATCCGTCTCATATTTCAATCCATATCCAAACATTCGATCCATTCCAATATGTGCTGTCCATATTAAGCCAATCATTATAACGGTATCTATCTTAAAATAGACACCTATTAGAACAATTAATATGGATATGATATATGTGTGACATACATTATATATTTTCGCACCAACGTGATTATTAATCCCATATGCTAACATTGATAGATCCGGCGCTAAAAGGAATACAAAAAATATAATCCAACTAAACTCATATATCGAATACATATAAATCGTGGCTAAAAATACAACCATTCCTTCAAAATGTACAATACGTTTTTGCATTATTTATCATTCCTATTTTTCTATATTTATTGATACATTTTCATCGCTGAAAGTATCCTTTGTATTTTTTGACCAGATGGTTGCTAATATTGGCCCTGCAATGTTATGCCATACTGCCGCTAATACACTTGGGAGTGCAGCAACCGGTCCAAAATGTGCTGTCGCCAGCGCAACACCTAAACCTGAATTTTGCATTCCTACTTCTATTGAAATAGCCCTTCTTGTCCCTTCGTCTAGTCCAAGTACGAACGCAGTTATATATCCGAGCAAAAAACCGAAAGCATTATGGAGCATCACCGCAATAAAGATAAGAAGTCCTGAAGAAGTAATGCTACTTACATTTGCTGAAACAACTGCAGAAACAATTATGATAATTGCTACAACTGATATTAAAGGAATAACAGTCATTCCTTTATTAACGATATGAGGGAAAAACTTTTTCACTACTAGTCCTAAAATAATAGGCACAATAATGACTTGTACGATAGAAAGAAACATGGACATAGCATTTACTGGCATCCATTGCCCTGCAAGTAATAGTAGAATGAGCGGTGTAGCAATTGGTGCTAGTAACGTTGATACTGAAGTCATTGCAATAGACAACGCTAAGTTCCCTTTTGCTAAATAAACCATAACATTTGATGCAGTGCCACCCGGTACTGAACCGAGCAACACTAACCCAGCTGCTAATTCCGCTGGCAGATTCATAACGTAGGCTAGTACGTATGCGACAAGTGGCATAATAATAAACTGAGCACATACACCGATAATAACTGGTAATGGTTTTGTAGCTATGATTTTGAAATCAACAGCCTTCAATGTTAATCCCATCCCAAACATGACAACCCCAAGTAAAATCGTTATGTAACTAGTTAACCCGAGAAATGGCGCGGGAATGAAATATGCAATAGCTGCAATACAAATAACCCAAAATGCAAAATACTTTCCAGCTATATTACTTATCGCTTCTAGTACTTTCATCCACTCAGCCCCTATCTTTTAATTGAAACACCTTTTTCGGATTCAAAATATTTTGCGGATCAAGAACTTTCTTTATTTTCTCCATTACAAATAATGCCGCCCCATGTTCTTCTTCTTGATACTTTCGTTTTCCGATTCCAACGCCATGTTCTCCTGTACACGTTCCTCCTCGTTTAAGAGCATACTGAACGATACTTTCATTTATTTCGTCTGCCTTCTTCACTTCCTCCTTATCATTTGTGTCAATCATTAAGAGTACATGGAAATTCCCATCCCCAACATGACCGAGAATACCGCCAATAAGCCCTACTTTATGTAATACCTCTTTCGCATGTTGAATCGCTCCAGCTAATTCCGAAATTGGTACACATACGTCTGTACTCATTAGCTTTTTACCAGGATAACTATGCACGTAAGAGTACGCTAAGTTATGTCTTGCATCCCACAGCTTATTTCTCGCTGCTGTTTCCGTCTCAAACGCAATTTCTATACATTTATGATCAAGAACGATTTCTTTCGTAAATTCAATATCTTGCTTTAACCCTGCTTCATTGCCGTGAAACTCTAAAAACAGTGTCGGTTCTTCTCTGTAACTTGTTTCATTGTAATAATTTACTTGTTTCATAGATAATTCATCAACGAGTTCAATTCTCGCGATTGGAATACCTGCTTGTAATATGTTAATTACAGCTTCTACTGCATCATTTATAGTTGGAAACGATGCCCTCGCAGCCATAACATGTTCTGGTATACCGTATACTTTTAAAGTTAACTCCGTGAAACATCCAAGTGTTCCTTCTGAGCCTATGAAAATACCATTTAAATGATAACCTGATGATGACTTCGCCGCTAAATTCCCGGTATGTATTACTCCTCCATCAGCAAGAACGACTTCTAAATCTCGAACTTGATCACGCATTACCCCATACTTTACCGCTGTCGTTCCGCTCGCATTTGTAGCAGCCATTCCTCCTAACGTTGCATCAGCTCCTGGGTCTACACTAAAAAATAATCCATACTTTTTCAATTCTTTATTAAGCTGAGAGCGCGTCACCCCTGGCTGTACTCTCACAAGAAAATCCTTTTCTCTTATTTCAAGTATTTTGTTCATAAGAGAAAAGTCCATTGTAATTCCTTTTTCGTAAGGAATTACATGTCCCTCTAAACTGGACCCTACTCCAAATGGAACGACAGCTGTTCCGTGCTGAATCGCTATTTTCATTATCGCGCTAACTTCTTCGGTCGTTTTTGGAAAAACAACTACATCAGGCAAACTACTACTATGGTAAGATTCATCTTTACTATGTAACTCTCGTACTGTCATATTTATTACTACTCGATCTTCAGGAAGTATGCCTTTTAATTCATTTACTACATGTTCAATTGTTATTTCCATAATCAACTCTCCTTTTTAATTTTAAAACAAGTATACCATCTTTATACGAAATAATTAGAAAAATAAGATTATTAAACCTGAACATACAAAAAAGAACCTGCAGCACACGCTACAAGTTCTTTTTCACTACATTTTAAACGATTTCTTTATTAACAACATAAACCAAATTAAAGTAACTGCCATCAACGAATGAGAAAATCCTACAATATAAGTTAACCCTTTAAAGTCAGCTCCATTTAACTGAAGAAGCCCTCTCGCTGCTAGCGAACCTAACATTAATGTTAATGCAATATTATGTAAAACAAACCACTTATTAAACCCTTGCACTTCATGAAACGCGAATACTTTTGCTAATCCTAAAGCAATTAAAAAGAAGAAAAAGCCAAGTACAAGTGTATGCGTATGCAAAAGATTTAACAAAGTAGATCCTAAAATCCCTTTATACTTACCATACTCCCTAGCGAAAATCCCTGATAATAAACCGATAATCAAATACGTAAACGATGCATTATATAATTTCTTCATTATGTACCTCCTTGAGTAGAATGTATAGTGTGTCATATTTAGTAATAATGATAGTTATATAGTAAAAACTCCTAGTCACCTAGGAGTCATTGTATAAGCATCTCACTCTTTACAATCAATCCTAATTATAAGATATCTCTCTATACAAAACAAACGAACTTTATGTGAACAAACACCCCCATTAAAATATGTTGCACTTTTGTTTTACACAATCCATACTAATTGTTATAACTTTTTAAAGGTGGTGTAATTATTGATAGTTCTTGAAACTGAACGTCTTAATCTTCGCTGGTTTGATATAAAAGACGCTCCTTTTATTCTTGAGTTAGTAAACGATCCTGCATGGATTCAGTTTATCGGTGACAAAGGAGTTAGTAACTTAGAAGATGCAAAAAATTATATTGTAAACGGTCCCATCGATATGTATAACAAACTTGGATTCGGCCTTTACTTAGTAGAACGAAAAAAAGATCTCACTCCACTTGGTATGTGTGGCCTTATTAAAAGAGATTCATTAGAAGACGTTGATATCGGGTTTGCCTTTTTAGAGACATTCCGTTCAAAAGGATATGGCTACGAGTCAGCTTCTGCGATAATCGAATACGGTGTACAAAAGCTCGGCATGAAACGAATTGTAGCAATTACTTCTGTAGATAACATCGCCTCAGGAAAGCTTTTAGAAAAAGTAGGATTACGATTTGAGAAAATCATTTCAGATTCAGGAGAAGATTTAAAATTATTTGGGTATAACGCATAGTAAAGAAGGTCGCCGTGAATGGTGACCTTCTTTACTATTTTACTGATCTCGTCATAATACTTTTAGTTCCATTTATAGTTTTGCAGTAATTCTTGTGATTACTACTATGCCTTTCATATCACATTTTTTGGAAATTCATAGAAATAAAACTTTCACATTTAAATAAATTATATTAATATATCAAATAAAGGAAGTGAGAATAAATGGAACAACCGCTATTTTTATTAGTTCTTCAATTCATTGCATTCATATTAATCATTTGTATCGTATATGGAATGTTGTACAATACCGTATTAAATTTAAATATGCCTAAATGGACTGCACATATAGTAGCTACGGTCTTTTCCCTTGGTATTACCTATCAAGCTTTTATAAATTTTATTTGAAAAACTTTTGTAGCAATTACTTCTATTGTTGATGCAGTAAAGCTTTTAGAAAAAGCAGGATTGCAATTTGAGAGGGTTATTTCAAGATCAGAAAACGTAACCATTTTTTATAAAGTCTTTCCAGCGCAAAATAGTGAAGAAGTTAGTTCCGCTGAAAGTGTGTTTGCATAAAAAGAAATGAATTTAATTGATGCTACAAAAATTTCATTTTAATTCTGGTTCTATTGTTTGGAATCGTTCTAGGGTACCATTTGTGTGGACTTTAAAAATTTTCATTTGCGCACCAAAATGTTGCGTTAAGTAAAATGTATCACCAGTTATTAAATTTCCAATCTTCCAATCAGGTTGATATGTACTTTCCATGGAACTTTCTAAATCCCCATTCATTATTAAATTGATATATAATGAAGATGAACTACTCAACATTTTCGTTAAAGATAGTCTATCAACCTCTAACTACCTAATGAACTCAAGTAAACACATCTTCAGTCATTTTAAGAAGTACAAAAGGCACCCTTTCGGGTGATTTTTGTATAAAAATTCTTTTTTTTATATTCGATACCAACCACGAACCTTTTTAAAATAATAGTATCATTATGTCTCCTTTTTAGAGATTATTTTTAATTACCTTTAATTTTTTGCACCAGAACCGGAAAATCCCTGACTACTCGAAATATCAACTATCAGGTGCTAATATTCAATAACGCGTACTGAAAATGATTAAACATTTTTATAAACCCGTGGAACATTTAAGAAATCAATTTTTCTCTTATCGAAATTTAATTAGCTTACAGTAATACAGTGGTCATATATTTTTAAGAATAACGGAAGAATATATAGAAATTGCTACAGAAATGTGAAGTTTAATTAATTTAGGAGGAACAAACTTGTTTAATCAGCTTGTAAAAGTTATACCGAATTTATTTACGATTGGAAATTTATTGTGCGGTGTTTTCTCAATCACCTTGAATATGAGTGAATATTTAGAAACAGCCTCCATTCTCATTTTCTTTTCAGCTGTTTTAGATTTTCTTGATGGAAGAATTGCGAGAAAATTAAAAGTGAACAGTGAGTTTGGCGTAGAATTGGATTCCTTGGCTGATATTGTTAGTTTCGGCGTCGCTCCTGCGCTTTTATTTCATACGATAGCAACACCTTCTATTTTAACTTCTTTGGCATTTATCCTATTCCCAACAATGGGTGCTTTAAGATTAGCTAAATTTAGTATTAAACCAACTATTGGATATTTTAAGGGATTACCTATTCCAGCTGCAGGATTATCATTGGCTGGTATGGCATTGTTTTCATATAGTAATGCATGGATTACTTTAATCCTCGCCCTCTTAATGGTAAGTCCCATTAGGTTTAAAAAATTTTAATGAAGGTCACGCCCAACGCCATTAAGGAGCATTTCAAATGGATTTAACGCGTCAATACGTATAAAAAAGCGGGACAATAATATTAAATTAGGTGCCCTTCGTAAAAATTAAAACCTTGTATTTATGGCTATTGGGTTAATCCATCGATATGTTATTCTGAAACGTCAGTCCACTTTTAACAGGAGCTCCCTTTATCAAGAGAGCTCCTGTTCTTATTTCTTCTTCTTTTCTGTCGGTTGGCTTTGTTTAGCAAAATTAGATGAATCATCAAAATTCGGTTGCTTTTTACTAGCATTATTACTTCTACCTTTTCCCATATGTAATGCACCTCCCCTCCCCCTTACTATTCCCAATAAAAAAATTCTCTTGCATCCAAGAGAATTTTAAATTGGGTTCTTATTGATAATACCTAAGTACTTCCAACACTGCCATTCCATAAAAGATGGATCCAATGTTAAATTATTTAATGCTAAAACAAATATTACATTTTCATATTTAACTGGATAATCAATTAATAATCCTAATGTATTTCCTGAATCTGCGACAATTATGATTCCCTTTTCTAACACGTCATCTATAACTTCTTTTAATTATTCTTACCTAGCATATAATATTTTCCTACACATTGAGATTGCATGTTGTATAAGGAAGCCCTTCTTCTTTCCATGCAAGAAATCCTCCCTTTAAATTCACTACTTCCTTTATACCAGCTCTTTGTAAAATACTAGCTGCTATAGCGGAACGTAATCCGGTTCGACATTGCAAAACTATTGGAAAATCTTTCGGTATATAATCTAGTTGTTCAAATAGATTACCTAAAGTGATATGTATTGCATCATGAAGGTGTCCTTCCTCCCACTCTTTTTTACTACGCACATCGATAACCTTAACGCTTCCAACTTTTATATGCGGATATAATTCAATCGATGTTTTTTCTTTGTAACTTTCAAATCTATCAAGTCTTTGTATTACTTTTAAGGGTGCAAAAGCAATAATATTATCTAACCCAATAGATTCAAATTCTCTAATAACCGCCTCTACTTTAACCTTTTCCTCATCTAGAATTATTAAAGTTTCTTTTTTATAATCTAATAACCATCCACACCAAGTTGTGAAAGAATTGTTATAAGGTATGTTAATTGACTTCTCGATATGACCTGCAGCAAAACTCTCTACATCCCTTATATCAACTATTTGATGAACGCTCTTCAAAATTTCTTGAAGTTCTTCTACTGTATTAATAGCAGTACTTTTTCTCTTCTTACGAATTGGCGGACCATACTTATTTAAATTCTTCATTAATGAAAAATACTTTGGAGGCTCTGGCTGTCCTGTCAATAAAGTCGATATAAAATCACTTTCTTCATTACACTGAAATGCCCAATTGAACATCTTTTCATAACCTAATGTAGAAGTTGGAATTGCTCCTAATGCTTTTCCACATGCGCTTCCCGCACCATGTGATGGCCATATTTGCAAATAATCAGGAAGTATTTTTATTTTTTGTATAGAATCAAATAATTGTTTCGCTCCTATTTTTGCAGTATCTTTCATACCGACAGCAGTTTCTAATAAATCCGGCCTTCCTATATCTCCTACAAATATAAAATCACCTGTGAATATCCCTATCGGCTTATCATTCGTATAATTATTTTGACTTGTATCCGTTACTAAAAAAGAAATACTTTCAGGCGTATGCCCTGGGGTGTGAATTACATCAAATTTTATATGACCTACTTTAAACTCTGTGCCCTCTCTAACCAATTTGTATCGACCTTCGTTAAGATATTGATATTTCCAATCACAATCTCCTTCATCAGATACATATAAATTTGCATGGTAAAGATTAGAAAGTTCTCTAGACCCAGAAAGAAAATCAGCATGAATATGAGTCTCAGCCGCAGCAATTACTTCCATCCCCTCTTTCTTAGCAAATTCTATATATTGTTCTATATAGCGACTAGGATCAATAACGATTGCTACGCCTTCTTTCTGACAACCGACTAAATAGGAAGCATGTGCTAATTTTTCATCATAAAAATATTTTAAAAGCATAGCTATTCCCTCCAATTAGTTATTTCAAATTAATTTTCAATTTTTGTAACCACTTTTTATCTTCTCCTATAGAATCCCTTTCAACATTAAATTCCAATACATATATGGCAACATATATCTTTTAAGTAAAAACATACTATACCGTTCTTTCGCTTGATTAAATGGAAACGTTTCTTGAGGCTCATGTTCATAGTTAAATTCAGCAAGTATAAGACTTTTATATCCTGTAACAATCGGACATGATGTATATCCATCATATTTAGCCTGTAAATCTCTTCCGCTAAGTACGTCCATAATATTTTGTTTTAAGACGGGGATTTGTTTTCGAATTGCTGCTCCAGTTTTAGAGGTAGGTAAATTGGTACAATCTCCAAGTCCAAAAATATTTTTATATTGCACATGCTGCAAAGTATAAGGGCTTATATCTACCCATCCCTGATGATTACTTATCTCACTCTCTTTAATAAAATTAGGTGGCCCCATTGGTGGAACAACATGTATCATACTATATGGTACGGTTTCTCTTTTTAGTGTTTGCGTATCTTCAAAAATTGCCTCTCTCTTTTCGGCGATAATTTCCACTAAATTTTTATTATAATTCGTTATAATTTGCTTTCTTTCTAGTACTTGTTCTAAAGTATTTGCATATCGTGGAACCTGAAATATGTTATTGTTTGCAGAATAAAACATTACTTCACTTCTGTTTCTTACACCACTATTACAAAAATACTCCTCTGCTAAGTACATAATTTTTTGTGGAGCACCACCGCATTTAATAGGAGTATTAGGGTGGGTAAAAAGCGCATTTCCTCCTTTAAATTTTTCGATTTCTCTCCAAGTAGAATCAACATATGTATAAGAATAATTACTACATACCCCATTAGTGCCAATAGACTCTTTTAAGCCTTTAATACTGTCCCAATTTATTTGTATACCAGCTGCTACAATAAGAATTTCATACTCAAGTAGCAGTCCGTCATCTAAAAGTATCTTATTTTCAGATGGAAATAACTTAACAACACTTTTAGGGATCCACGTTGCCCCTTTTGGAATAAGCGATTCCTGATTACGCATCGTACTTTCCTTTGAAACAATTCCTCCCCCCACTAAACTCCATAGTGGCTGAAAGTAATGTTTTTTTGATGGATCAATAATTGCTATACTTTCTTTCAATAGGGGTACATTTCGTAATAAATGTGCAGTAGAAGATAGTCCTGCTGTCCCAGCACCAATTACAATAATTTTATAACTATCTCTGGTCTTCATTATCCTCTTCCTATCTAAAATTGATTTTTAAATTAACTAATTAGTAGCCATTTTTTCATCGTAGTAACATTATTATAAGTTAAAAACATCATAGTTTTATCTGATTTAAATGAAAATTTTGTTAATTTTATCATTAACATTACTATATGCGTGAATCCCCTATGTTACTTCCATATTTTAGTTTTAATATTAAAACTAAATATTGTTATATAAAATAATACATTAAAATACTTTTCATGAATCCGGATAAGTAATGTTTAAAAAACAACAATTTTACTACAGTAATCAAGAACAGTTTTCTAAATTAAGTTACTGCAGAAAATATAACTCTGGCGCAATATCCCTACCAGCTTTCATTCCAATAGTAACTCCATGATATAACATCAAAGATGAAATCCCTCAACTTAGGTATTTGACTTTTTAAATTTATACAAATGTCTTAGCTCTATGTACTGTGATATATAGGTCCACATCAATATGTTATTGCATCATATACTGAACAGATAATTTAAATTACTTTTATAAAGGATGATGAGGATGAACCTAGAAGATATACAAAAATCCTATGGCGTAATTGTAAGTTTAGGAGGATTGTGTCAAGTCACCAACCAAATCAAAAGACACAATTTAAGAACATTTTCTGGACCTTTAGATTGGTTTTATTATCCATCACTTTCAGATGTAAACAGATTACTTCAAAATCGATTTAAAAAATTTATGAAGTTGGAAAATATGATTATAGAAGGTTCAGAAAGTTACGGTCTTATTGAATCAGAATTTGATAATCAAATTAAATGGGCAGAACGAATTACCTACTGTATAAAGGACACTTATTATAATTGTTTTTCAATGCATGATTTTCCTATTAATTCAGAAAAGGATTTGAAATCAACCTATCCTTCTTTTAAAGCTAAATTAGACACTAGAATTAATCAATTCCTTGAAAAAATAAATAGTAGTGAATCCATTTTATTCATTAGAATTTGGGGAAATCGAGATGAAGCGGTTGAATTACAAAACGTATTATCTAAAATTACAAATAAGGATTTTAATATCCTTATTGTTAATTTCAAGGAGGGTATATCTAATATTGTTGAACAAAATTGGGGAATATCGCGGGTTTGTTCAATTGAACTCCCACGTTATCAGGATAGATGGGAAGGTGATGATTCCGATTGGGATGTTATTTTAAACAAAATAACATTAACTTAATAATTTTCTTCTTACTTTTAACATGATTTGGCCCGTAAAATCAAATAGGTGTAGAGAAATAAAATTCCTGTCTAATTGATACACACTTAATTAACAAAACGTTCATATAATAATTCGTAAGTCCTTCTTTATTGAATAAATAGTTCTTTACAAAATTAGTTCTATCACTAGAGCACCTTTATGCGGTGCTCTTTTTTGAATTTATAAAATGTAAAAATAGTTGTTCCATTTTCCTTCAAATGGCTAATTCCCTTTGTTATTCTTCTGTTGATTTCTGTATAATCATTTATGCGATCAGCATATTCTGCTTATGTAGTGCATTCACGACTACTTACTTCCATACTTTATCTTATATTTTGTCTTCTTGGATATTTCATTATAAGCTTCTTCAATTCCCTTGATTTCCTTCCCCTTCTTTTATCTTAAGAACAAGCAATTTCTTTCATTAATATTAAATAAACTAAAGCATAGATTTTAAAAGAACCTAATTTACATATAATTAATGATAAACTACAATGTGTATTCTCCACGTTTAATCAGCATCTGAATTATAAATCTAACATATTTTTTTTAGTTGATTATCATTATGGTACAACCGTGTATACATTTACCAAACAAACTACATAGTTTAAATTAGTAAAATATATAGAGAGGAAGGAAATAAATCTATGAAAGTCATAATTTTGTGTGGCGGAAAAGGGCTTCGGATGCAAGGAATTTTAGAGGACATTCCCAAACCATTAGTTCGAGTTCAAGGAAAGCCTCTCCTCTTGCATATAATGAATTGGTATAGAAAATATGGACATTCTGATTTCATTTTGCCCTTAGGATATAAAGGTGAGAAAATTAAGGAATATTTTATGGACTTTAGCTGGAAAGAGAATGACTTTAGTTTGAATTTTAAAACCAGTCAATATACGCTACTTCAGAAATTAGAAAATTGGAATATACACTTTATAGATACAGGAATTGATACAATGACCGGGGCAAGACTAAAAAAACTTGAATCCTTTGTACAGGGTGAAACCTTTTTATTAACTTATGGTGACGGATTAGCCAATATAGATATTGATCAACTAATAGCATTCCATAAAGAAAAAGGAAAAATTGCTACATTAACTGGAATTAAAAAAAATAGTCAATACGGCCTATTGGCGGTCGAAGATGGAATTGCTATTGATTTTAAAGAAAAACCATTACTTGATGAAGTAATTAATGGCGGTTTTTTTGTATTTAACAAAGAAATATTCGATTATTTAAGTAATAATGATGATTGTGTTCTAGAAGAAGATCCTCTTCGAAATTTAATAAAAGACAATGAGCTCGCAGTCTATGAACACAATGACTTTTGGGCTAGTGTCGATACACCTAAAGATTTAAAAACTGTAAATGAAAGTTGGAATCTAAATAAATTTTAGTGGAGAGGACTGAATAAGCATTGAACTCTAATGATAAAAAAATAAGTTTACCTCGATTGTATATCCCCTCTAATGAGAAAATAGTTAACCCACTTTCAACAGGAATTAAAGCTTCAAATCTCTCCAAAAAAAATACTCAAAAAAGAATTGATCCCCAATTCTATAATCAACAACATGATCTAAATAATCATTTCTGCGTCATTGTAGGTAGTGAGTATGTCTTGAAAATTATTGCTTTACAGCAATCATTAATGCAGTACTCAGAAAAATTCACATTGTGGATTTGTTGTATAGATCCTTTTGTATATTCACTATTAAAAGAAATGAGTTTAATTAATGTAAACCTTTTACAAGTTGAAGAATTGGAAGATCGTGAATTAAAAGCAATTAAGAGAAAAAGAAAAGTAAATGAATATTGTTGGACTTTAAAATCTGTCTTGATAGAATATTTATTGGTCAATTATGATTTACCATCTATTCTATATTGTGATGGTGATTTATGCTTTTTCTCTGACCCTAATATTATTTTTGAGGAATGGGGTGACCATTCTATTTTCCTAACCCCCCAAAGAGATCGTGATTGGGTAGAAAAAATGTATGGAAAATATCAGGCTGGTCTAATTGGATTTAAGAATGATCTCTATGGACTAAAAAGTGTAAGATGGTGGAAAAATAAATGTATAGATTGGTGCAGTGCCGAGGCTGAGGAGGGGAAATTTGGAGACCAAAAGTATTTAGATTATATCCCTATATATTTTCCAAAAGTAAAAATTTCAAATAACTTAGGTATAAATGCTGCGCCTTGGAACTGTATATATAATAACGATTATAAAATTGACAAGACTAAAAACGATATATTTATTGAAAACGACAAACTAGTTGTTTACCATTTTGCATGTATTACTATCTTTACTGAAAATGATTTTGATCTTTGGTCTTTGGGAGAAATTTCAATACCCAATAATATATTAAACCATATTTACACTCCATATTTAGAGAGAATTCAATTTGTTTTAAAGCAATTAAAGGATAAATTCAATAAAGATACTAAACAATTTTTAAGTAAAAAAGATATAAATAAAGCTCAAACTTTATATAAAGATTCACAATTAAGAAGAAAAATGAATCAATCCAATCATTTTATGAACTTTTCCATGATTATAAGTAAAGAACGATTAATCCAAGGATTGACTTCTTATTATTCCTTAGAAAATTTCAACGCTAAATTTACTGTATGGATTTGTTGTATGGATGATCTAACGTATCAAATATTAGAGAAATTAAAATTAAAGCACGCCATACTAATTCCGGTAAAGGATATTGAAAATCATGAACTCCTCAGTATAAAAAATGATAGAAGTTTACAAGAATATTGTTGGACATTAAAAGCGCCCCTATGTCTACATGTCCTTAGTCTTTATCCGGAAGTTGATCACATTATATATTGTGATGCTGATATGTATTTCTTTACAGCACCTAATATCATTCTTGATGAATGGTGGAAGTACTCTGTATTCCTTTGCCCTCAAAGAAGCTCTACTGAAATTGAAAGCATACACGGTATATACCAAGCTGGTTTAGTAGGCTTCAAAAACGATCAAAATAGTAAAGAAATTTTAACATGGTGGAAAGATAAATGCCTAGAATATTGCAATAATCAATATGATGTTGAAATGAATAGATGGGGTGACCAAAAATATTTAAATCACATTCCTAACATCTTTTCTAATATAAAAATCATGACTCATAAAGGTATTGATGCAGCACCTTGGAATGTCATTTTAAATAGCAGTTCTATATCCAAAACAGATAATAAAGTTTTTATTGATCAAGATGAATTAATAGCTTTTCATTTTGGAAGTATGCAAATTATTAATCCAAATGAGTTCGATTTATGGAAACAAGAAACTTTAGAATTACCTCCAGCAGTTTTAGATTATATATACATTCCTTATATTGAACAATTGAACAAGACATGTCATACCCTTCATAATACTTTTCAAAAATCTCCCTCCTCTTTATTTGCTGACCAAATTGATACAACAACAATAAAAAATTATTTTAAATACCCCTCCCCTCATCACAATTAAGACTGATACTTTCCTTATTTAAAAATAAATCTATTTATTTCAGCAACTAAAAATACATCTTAATAAAGGATAGATTATCACTATGATTGCTTCATTTAAAAATAAAACTTTCCTTATTACTGGTGGATACGGTTTTATTGGTTCTCACTTGGCACGAAGACTTTTAAATTTACAAGCAAAAATTGTTCTTTTCATAAGAACACCATCAAACTCTTGGAGACTAAAGGATATTCTAAAATATATTGAAACCTATGAAATAGATATACGAGATAAAAAACAAGTACAAGATGCAATAAAGAAAATTAATCCCGATTATATCTTTCACCTGGCAGCCTATGGTGTAAATTCTGCCCATACAGATTACATCCATGCTATAGAAACAAATGTTATAGGGACTTGTAACATTATTCAAGCAGCAAAATTGGTGAATTGTAAAAAAATCATCAATTTTGGGAGTAGTTCTGAATACGGTAACAAGATGGAACCTATTCATGAAAATATGTTACTAACTCCTGTGGACATCTATGGAAGTACCAAAGCTGCTGCTACTATACTCGCCCATCAAATTGCTAGCGAAAACAATATTAATCTTATAACATTAAGACCTTTTGGCATATTCGGAGAAGGCGAAGAGCCGCATAAAATTTTTAGCTATATAATCTTGCGAGTATTACAAAACAAAGATGTAAATTTAACTTTATGTAATCAATTAAGAGATTATTGTTATATAGAAAATGTAATAGATGCCTGTATCCTAGCAGTAGAAAATACTACTGTACAAAATGAAATCTTTAATATTGGGAGCGGCACTATTCACCCCTTGAAACATTATGTAGAATTATTATTCAAACATTTGAAAACCAATTCCAGACCAAATTACGGTGCAATTTCCTCTAGAACAAATGAAAGATGGGTTCCTGAAGCGGATGTGCAAAAAATAAAAAACTCTCTTTCCTGGGAACCTAGAATTAATATTGAAGAAGGAATTATAAAAACTGTTAATTGGTATAAAAATAATAAACATTTATACCTAACTCCCTAAAAATAGGGTACTAAAGGAGGTGGACTAATTGTTAAACCAAAACTTTAATAATGCTTTTTACGGAAAAAGAATTTTAATTACTGGACATACTGGTTTTAAAGGTTCTTGGTTATCCCTATGGTTGAATGAATTAGGTGCTGCTGTAATCGGATATTCATTAGATCCTAAAAATAAAAATGATAACTTTAACATTACTAACCTTCAAAATAATATAATTGATATTCGTGGAGACATTAGAGATTTTAATAAATTAAATAAGGTTTTTACAGATTATAAACCTGAAATTGTATTCCATTTAGCTGCCCAACCTCTAGTTAAGTATTCATATGAATATCCTAGAGAAACATACGAGGTAAACGTTGTAGGAACTATGAATGTACTAGAGGTAATTCGATTACATGAATCAGCTAAAATAGGAATTATGGTGACAAGTGACAAGTGCTATGAAAATAAAGAATGGCCTTGGGGTTATCGTGAAATTGACCCTATGGGCGGCCATGACATATATAGCTCAAGCAAAGGATGCTGCGAACTTTTAATTTCTTCCTATCGTAATTCTTACTTTTCAGAAGAAAAATTTTCTCAACACAAGAAAATAATTGCAAGTGTTCGAGCTGGTAATGTAATTGGTGGTGGTGATTGGTCAATAGATAGAATTATTCCCGATTGTATACGAGCATTAGAATCAAACAAAAAGATTATTATTAGAAATCCTACTGCTATTAGACCCTGGCAACATGTACTAGAACCTTTAAGCGGGTATTTACTCCTTACAGAAAAAATTATAAATAATGGTATCCTTTTTTCAGGAGCATGGAACTTCGGGCCATCCCTAAGCAATATTGTTTCAGTAGAAAAATTAGTGACCAGTTTACTAGATATTTGGGGCTGCGGGGATTGGACAGCAGAAAATATAAGTCCAATAAATTTTCATGAAGCAAATTTACTAAACCTTGACATTAGCAAAGCAAAATTCAATCTTAATTGGCAGCCAAAATGGTCCCTACAACAGACTTTAGAAAATACAATAGAATGGTATAAACATTATAATTCTTACACCAGTTCTGAGATGAGAAATCTATGTATTAGCCAAATCAAACAATATTGCATGCTTTGAACTACTCCCACTTACCCATACTTGCTGTGAGTTCCTTATGGAGGGAGTCTTCTTGGTTAAAATAATAAAAGATACATTAATTTTTATAGTCTAAATTATAAACCTACTATACCTAAAATTATGTGATTGTCCATTAACAAAGATTTTATTTCTGCGGTTATTTCAAATCAACTATTGACATTATACTTAAGAATAAAGGAATCACATATTTTTCTAGTGATTTCCCTGTTCTGAGAAAATAATGTCTTGCTTTAACGACAATACAGTATATGCGATTATTAATTTATTTGTTCTAGTTATGAAAAAATCTATTCCTGTCAAAAGAGCTTTCTTCAAAGAAAAACTTCCTATTTTCTTCTACTTATCCTACCTGAAAAGTAACTAAGATGAAAATTTTGATAATTATATCTACTATTATAGAATTATCCCCTTCTTGTAGCTATTCCACTAAACTTCATGCTTATATATTGATTCTCTAATTTACTATCACCAATGTTGATGAATTCATGCATTGCTTATTCTATACACAAATTGCTTTTTGAATTATCTTTTCAGAATAAGTAAAGAAGGATTTCTCTTTTATGCACTTCTTCCCTATCAGTCTTTAATTTGCCTTTAATCAACAATAAGAACAGATCTTCAATATAGTACATCTTCTATAAAACAAAACCATAAGTAAGATAATTTCACTATTACAAATAATGAGATGTTCTGTTTCACCTTTTTACATTATCTAAAAAAAGAACTTGTAGGAATTCTTACAAGTTCTTTTTTTGTTTTCTTTATTCTCTTCTTATTTACATACGCAAGATTTATATATTTGGTGTTGATACATACTATATGTATCCGATAAAATAATTTGAAAATTAATACGTAATTAATCCGTTTTAAGAAAAGGAAATTTCATAAATCTTCAATCACAGTTTCTAAGTTCACCTGATAGAACGTATAAAGACTCATATCATCTTTTGATAATTTTTGGATGCTTTATTCTAAGCATATTCGACACGAATTGATTATTTTTTATGAATTTTCTTGAAAAATATTGTAATATCACTCCATTTTTTCTTCTATTTTGTTATGATGTTTATAATTAAATTGGATTAGGATTTTTTTAGAAAATGGGGGCGTATATTATGAGTGTCTCAGTAAAAGGAAATGAGCAATTAACCTCTCTATTGAACGACTGGTATCGATCTATGCTATCTCAGCAAGTTATAAAAGCTACTAATCTAAAAAAGAAAATTGATGAAAAAATTAATAAGTTAAGCATTGAACCGGATCAAGAGCATCAGGATCAAAATTTGTTACTATACTATTCACTACTCGAATTTCGTTACAAGGTCTTAACAGATAGCCTTGGTATTCAACAAAATAGTTTTGATACTATTAGCGATTATGATATGCCTACAGATCAATTTCTACAATTCTATTATCATTTTTTCAAATCCATTCATTCCACTTTTATATCAAATTATACTGAGGCAGAGGAACATTATAAACTAGCAGAAAAAATATTGGTAGCTATACCAGATGAAATTGAACACGCCGAATTTTACTATAGAATTGCTACTTTCTATCACCATACCTATAACAATCTCGCTTCTATCGAATACGCAAATAAATCGAGAGCAATCTTTTCAAAGTACGAAGGTTATGAAGTAAAAACAGCCTTTTGTAATAGTTTGCTAGGTGGTTGCTGCATCTATTTAAAACAGTACGAACAAGCAGAAGAATATCTACATTGTGCAATTGATTTACTACAAAAAAATAGGGAAGAAGATTCCTTGTTATACGTAAAAAATACTATGGGGTGGCTGTATTCTGATCAAAGTATGTCTACTTTAGCTATTCGTCACCTTTCAGAAGTAACAGAGAAAATCCCTACACACTTCAAGGCCATCTTCCTACAAGCTAAGGAACATTATAAGTTAGGAGAACAATCAACGGCCAGCCAACTCATTGATAAGGGACTACAGATTTGCAGAGAAATTCATAACGAAGAATACACACACCACTTCTCTATTTTAAAAAAATTAAACGAAAATATTCCATTGGAAGAATTAGAAAAAATCATTCAAGAAGGAATCTTATACTTTGAGGAAGAAGAATTATGGGAATATGTTGTCGAATACGCCGAATTATTTGCCACAAAATGTAGACAATTAGAGAACCACCAAAAAGTAAGTGACTATTTCCATATTTGTTATCAAGCAAGACAAAAATCAATCGCAAAAGGAGTGTTAAAATAATGAAAAAAATTAGTTTATTATTATCAGGCATTGCTTTTATTGGGGTATTAACGGTGGGAATTTTTCAGTTTTCTAAAACAGATCAGCTTGCTACTCATGGGCATTATCCTGCTCCTTCATATAGTGTTGGCGATTATAGTGGTGCACCACCACAAATTTAATGTAAATGTATTTAAAAACCCTCCAAATGGAGGGTTTTTAAATGGCTTATCTGCCTGTTCAATAAGCATAGAGAGTACATATTATACTTATTTACTATGTTATAAGATTTTTCATTTCCACTCTGTAACAAGATTCTAGCATTCTCTCCTAGAATCTCAACTTAAATCTTAAATCCACCAATTAACTCTTGAAGTTCTTCCGCCATCTGTGCTAATTGTATTGCTGAAGAATTTATCTCTTCCATAGAAGCATGTTGTTCCTCAGATGAACCAGCTATCGTTTGCATACTTGAAGAATTTTCTTTTACAGCCATAGCTATTTGATCAATCGATGTATCAACTTTCATTGCATCAGTTGTCATTTTATTTGATAGTTCTACCATACCATGCACTTTTGATACAATATCATTTGCAGATTTTGAAATCTCATAAAAACTTTGTTTTGTATCATTCGCAACCTTAATTCCCGACTGTACTTCTACGCCTACTTCATTCATAGCTTTTACAGTCTCATGTACGTCTGCTTGTATTTCCTTAATTAAACTTCCAATTTCCATTGAAGATTCGGATGATTGCTCCGCCAACTTTCTAACTTCATCAGCAACAATTGCAAACCCTCTCCCCTGTTCCCCAGCTCTAGCTGCTTCAATCGCTGCATTTAATGCTAATAAATTTGTTTGTTCCGCAATATTTTGAATCGCTTCTAATATACTGCCAATTTGCTGTGATTTCTTATCTAATAATTTTATGACATTATCGGATTGAGAAACAGAGTGATGGATAGACTGCATTTGTGTTACAGTTTGTTCTACTAATTGTTCACCTTCATTGGCTTTTTGTTTAGTGTATATGGATGAAGCCGATACTTCAGAAGCATTCTCAGCTACGTATTGAATATTTCGTGTTACCTCACCAATTAATTCAGCTCCAGACTCAACTTCATTATTTTGAACCTCTGCACTGTTCGAGATTTCTTCCATCTCTTTTGTAATTTGTTCTGTCGCAACACTTGCTTGCTCTACACTAGCAGTTAGTTCCTCAGAAGACGCAGCTACATGTCCTGCAGATGTGTTAATTTGAGAAATAATATTACGTAACGACTCTGCCATTGTATTGAAACTACCACCTAATTGACCAAGTTCATCCTTTGAACGAATATCTATTTTCTCGGTTAAATCTCCTTGACTAATTCTTTGAGCTGAAATGACTAATTGTCTTAGTGGAGTAATTATAGATTTGAGTATGAATAGAATTACAATTCCACCTAACAATAATGAAGCACCTATTATAGTGAGCGTTTTATAAAAAATAGGATTGGTAGCTTCTTCAATTTCTTTCGTAGGCATTACGCCAGCTATTTTCCAACCTGTTTTTTTATTTGTCTTAAAGCTTATGTTTCGATCTTCACCATTGAGGCTATAAGTAATTACTCCATCTTCTGTCTTGTACAATTCATCCACTAAAGTTTTATCTAATTTCTCTCCAGGTTTTAGTGATGGATGAACAACTATAGTTTTATCTTGACTAACTATAGATACAAATCCTTGCTTCCCAATTTTTATCATTTTGGATGTTTTTACGATATCTTTAATATTCAAATCTACGCCAATGACACCACTTTTATCTGCATTCTGCTTTGCAATTGCAATTACCATATTTCCTGTAGACTTTGATTTATAGGGAGATGAAACAATAATCTCTCCATCTGCTTTTACTGCATCCTTATACCAACTGCTTTCTAGCGGATTAAACCCTTCTGGTATTTTTCCAACAGGTGCATGAATAAATTGATTGTTACTGGATGCCGTATAAATCGTTTCTATCTCTGGATGTAACTGTATATATTGATCAAATTTATTCTGTACATTTTGCGATTGTTCAGGATTATAATCCCCTTGTGTGAGTACCTTTGCAAAATGAGTGATATCTGTATGCTTATTTTCTAATTCATCATCAACAATCTTATCTAAAATACTTATATTATCTTTTGCAGATTGTAGAATTGTTTCATTAAGATCTGTTTTTGCTTTATTATAAGATGATACTCCTACGATAAGGCTTGGTATAATTAATATTGCTATAAATGCCATAGACAACTTCGTTTTAAGCTTTATTTGCCCCAATCTTTCTTTTATATTAAACACTAGCTACTTCTCCTTTTCATTTTTACTACTTATATAGTTTATTTAAATTTTTCTCCTTTACTTTTCCACATTCATTTATGGTACCATTCGAAATGAAACCACAATTACATCCTATTATCCATACTTTATAATTTAAAGATTTAATTTTCACAGACAGAGTTTTATCTGTTCTCCTTTCGAATATGTTATTTTTCTAGATTCAGCAATTATTAGACTACGAATTATTCCAAATAAACTTGATGCAACAAATACTTCATTTAAAAAATAATTATTGGATTTGTTTGGATAAAAATCTAGTTTAGCGCTAATCCAATCGGATGAAATTCTTACCATAATACATTCACTAAACATAAATAAGTAAATTTATTTCTTTTAATACTTATATTTAACTGCCTTTTAACCATTCTAACTGTATTATTTCATCGTTTTATCTATTTATTACAACCACTTTTGTTTTATTAAATCACTAAACTATAAATTCTAAATAGGAAAATAAAATAAATTAGAGAATTACATTGTAACATATATATATAAGTTGTTAATATTAAAATTTAAAACTTTACTATTTTTCATATGCAATATTACACGCGAAAAGCCATAATTTTTTTGTTATACTATGCATGTGGATTTTTCATCCAAAATCCACCCAAACGCATATTTATGTATATGCCACCCTAATTGATGAAAGTGAGAAGAGTGTTTATCATTTTTCTCACTTTTTTATTTAGGCTCTGTTAATATTGATTATTGATAAAAAGTATTAAATAAGGGAAGACACCTTAGAGTTGGTGCTTCCCTTATTTGTTGATTATTCAAATCTAAAATAGGTATTTTCTAAACCTATTCTTTGCTTTAATGTTCTGCCCAAAGCATAATTATTTGGTAATTCTTTTTCAATGACACAAATAATATAACCTGCTTTTCCTGTTGTTAAATTAGTTAGTTGTAAGTAGTTAGTGTTGTCGTAGATATAAGAAATAATATATTCATAGAAATTATTTTCTTTATCTTCTCTATTCATACCAACATTGTACAACCTAACTCTTGCTCCTACCCAAATTTCCTCATCATCATCAACATTACTTAAAGGCATCCATTTCGAGTTATCCAATATTTCACCCTTTTCTTAATTCATTCGTTTATACACGAATGTTGCTAGACACAAACTATCATAAGCATCCGTCATTTCATTGATTAGACGACCACCGACAGAGAAAAAAGACTCAACATAGCTTTTTACCCATTGAAACACTTGCTCTTTTAGTTATTTTTACATTTTGAATCTAAGAAAATGAATTCCCTTATAAAAACTCTAACAGAGAATCTTCCTTCCAAATTTCACCTAGGGAATTATTTGTTTTCCAAAAAAACTACCAACATCTTTATCAACTCATTTTAGAATATTTAAACAATAATTCCATATACATTACCTGCATAAATTATTCATTTTCTTTTATATAAGACCTACCTTTTTACTTTTAATAGATTATTAGACATTGGATTATTATACATAAATCCCAAAAACATGCGGTATTTTGTAGAATTTTGTCTATCAATATGTATGTACACCCTTTTGTAGTGGATATAGACTGTGAGGTGTAAGGAGATACCTTACAAAATAATAAAAAGGAGATTATAGAATGAGTAGATTAACAAAATTCTCAAAGTTAGTATTTGCAACTTTAATCGCGGGAAGTAGTCTAAGCACCTTTGTTTCGTCACACAGTGTACAAGCTGACACCTTAGATCCTAATTACCAAGACAATATAAAATTCATACCACCTTCTAGTGCTAGGCCAAAATTGGAACAAAAAAACACTATTGTTCCAGAAGCAAAAGTTGTTAAAGACCATTATGTAAAGTACTCTAAAGCACATTTCCAAACTAAAGAAAGTATACCAAAAGAGATTTATTATTCTTCAGAAGGCTTTAAGGGCTATATACAGGCAAGTACCGTTTGGGATATGGGAGATCATTTCGCAACACTATATTCCAGAACCGTTATTCGATGTTAGACTTTTAATCCATTCTCCCCTAATGCTTAAAATGGTTAATAACTCACTGCCAATACTGTAATATCTATTGTTCATAAAATAAACCACAAAATCTTTCGATTTCATGGTTTATCAAATATAAAGATAATGCTAAACGAATACTCTAACATTACCTTCCCCAAAGTTAATTATAGAGTATTTTCAAAAAAAAGACACTCTTGTAGTGTCTTTTTTATAGTATTTTAAAAAGAATTCCACCTACTAACACCTTTTTGTTGCGCCTATTCGTTTATTTCAATATGATACTTTTCCATCTCGTATATGCAATAGACAATGATAGCTAAACTCCAACTGACACTATAATAATTATGTGTGTAGAAGTCATAGCCCGCTTTAATACCTTTCTCTATTACAACTAATGTAAATCCTAAAGCCACCCATCTGTTAATTTTCATCTTTATAAACGTTAAAGAGATAATTATTAAAAATAAAATATTTGTAAGATGATTTATCATTAGCTCATATTTTTGAATGTATACTGCCATTATACAAGCAACGATATTAGTCGCAATGCCAAAGGCAATCACCGCTCCCCAAACCCTGTCCGAAAGTCCCACTCCTGAGTCAGTCCCTTCCTAAACAAATATCCCTTTCTTTAATTCGTTCCTACACCCTATTCAAGATATGCTAAATTATCCTTGTCTGATGAATATCTATTTATCTTTTCATATAGAGCAAACAAAATCTTTACTCATAATTTTTTCTTTATTAGACAAACTATGTCTAAGCCGTTTGAACTAGCGGCTTCACTCTTCTGGTAATGGGATAGCACAATTTATTGAATTGACTAACTCATTCAACCCACTGGCACCGGCAGGCAACAAAATAGTTGTCTGCCATTTTCATGTATACTTTTTCTAATTTCATTTCAAACCAAGTGTGTGCTGTACTGATTTCAAAAGGACAGAATTTCATTTTTTAAAATGTAAAAAGATGAGGTCCTGTCTACTTTTGGTATAGGACTTTTTCTTTTCACACATACTATTTTTGAACCTGTTTACCAATACGTGTCCTAATGGTGTCTTGAATTCCTCCTAAAAAGGGCTGCAGATACGACTGCATGCCCTTTTATTTACGTTGTTTCTCTATATTGAATAAAATAATTAAAAACTAAAAATGTAATATTACATATTTTTTCTGTTCAGATTATGTTAGGATTTACTTCG
>Ga0164241_10000125_pt1 | contig 184222 bp, 166 predicted proteins | sample OricomyardsoilBY_FD_108780 | JGI IMG/M metagenome (GOLD analysis project Ga0164241, IMG submission 108780) | Backyard soil microbial communities from Emeryville, California, USA - Original compost - Back yard soil (BY) | ecosystem: Environmental > Terrestrial > Soil > Unclassified | place... | reverse complement strand
GCCGTGCCGGAAGCATTGGCCACCGAACTGTCGGCCCCGATCGCCACCGCATTGGTAGCCGCTGCCGCGATGCTGGTGTTGTTGCCCAGCGCGGTACTGCCATCGGCGTGGATCTTGGCGTTGATGCCGACCGCCGTATCGCGTGAGTCCTTCGCCTGGCTGCCGCTACCCATCGCCAGACCGTTACCTTCACCGAGGGCCGCGCCACCGGTGACCGGCGGCTTGTTCTCGACACTGGCCACGCGATCATTCAGCGCATCCATGTTGCCGATCGCCCCGGACAACGCGGTATCCAGCGCGTTCATCGCATCGCCCACGTTGAAGTAGCTGCCGCCCTGCACGCTGAAGCTCGGCGGCGTGATCATGCCGTTGGCGCCCATCGCGATGCCACCACCGATGGTGTCGGCCAGCGAGTTGAGCTGGGCGACATTGACCGCTTCGTCGGCATGCTTGCCGGCAGCCACGTTGGCCAGGGTGGTGCCGGTGGCACCAGCCAGGCTCGCCCTGCCCTTGCTGTCGTCGTCGTACTGCATCGCCAGCACATTGGCCTGGCCTGCCTCATTGGCTTGTGCGGCGACTGCGTCGAGCTGGCTCTTGTTCACTGCATCGTTCGCCGCTGCTCCATCGGCCACGTTGCTCACCGTCACCGGTACCGAACCATTGCCCAAAGCCACCGCCGTCTTGCTGTCATCGGTGTAGAACACGGCCGTGTTGTTGATGGTGGCGATATCGGTGGTGTTGGTGCCGATGCTGGTCGTGTTGGCGGCAATGTCGCTGGTGTTCTGCGCCACATTGTCGTTGGTGCTGCTGAGCTGGCTGCCATTGACCGCATCCTTGCTGGTCGCGCTGACTTCGCCGTCGGCGACATTTTTCACGACCGTGCCATTGGTGCCGGCCAGTGTCGCCGTCGACTTGCTGTCGTCGTCGTACTGCACCGCCAGTGCGTTGACCTGACCGGCCTGGGTCGCCACCGCATCGAGCTGGCTCTTGTTCACTGCGTCGGTAGCTTCCGTACCCGATGCCACGTTCACGATCTGGCGTTCGCTGCCCGAGGAACCCACCGACACCGTGTTGGCACGGTCGGCTTTCGCGTTGGCGCCCAATGCCACGCTGTTGGTTCCGCTGGTCGTCACCGAGGCGTAGCCGCCAATGGCCACACCGTCCGCCGCCGTGGCCGCTGCCGAAGAGCCAATCGCCGTCGCGTTATTAGCAAAGGCCCGCGCGCCGGAACCCACTGCCGTCGCACCTAGCTTTGGTGCGGATGCGTGCGCACCCACCGCCGTGGCGTAGTCACCAAAGGCCTTGGCGCTGCCGCCCACGCCAGTGGCCGCGAAGCCTTCGACGTCGCTGAAGTCGCCTACGGCCAATGTTTCGCTGTTGGTGGCGCGCGCCATCATGCCGTACGCCGTACCGAACGCACCGCTGGCGTTTGCGTTCATGCCCAACGCCACCGAACCGATACCGCTCGCCGAGGCCGGCGCGAAGTCACCCTGGATATCGCCGCCGGCACCTTCGTGCGGGCCGAACGCCACGTATTGGGTGGCATTCGTCAGCTGGCCCACGTTCACCGCATCAGTGGTCTGGGTGCCGGCCGCCACGTTGGTGATCTGCCGCTCGGCACCGGCAACCCACCGACACCGTGTTGGCACGATCGGCCTGCGAGTTCGCACCCAGCGCCACGCTGTTGTCGGCCGAGGCCGTCGCATCGAAGCCGATCGCGCTGCTGTAGTCGTTCAGCGCCGTGCTGCCGCTCCCGATGGCAGAGGAACCGTTGCCGGCCGCGAAGCTGGCCGAACCCACGGCGGTGGCGTCGTCACCGATCGCCAATGCATCGTCGCTGCCGTCGCCCACGCCATTGGCTGCGAGGTAATGGCTTGCCGTACTGCCAGCATCGGCCACCGCATTTAGCTGGGCCACGTTGACTGCATCGGTGCTGGCTGTACCGGCAGCGACATTGGTGATCTGGCGCTTCAGCGTGCTGCTGCCAACCGATACCGTGTTGGCCACGGTGGCCTGCGAGTTCTGCCCGAGAGCGACCGCACTGCTGGCGGTACTCTTCGCGCCCGCACCGATTGCCACGCCACCGGCCGCCGTACTCGCCACGCTGGAGCCCACGCCCATAGCCACACCGAGTCGACCGGAGGTCTGGCTGCCGTAACCCAGCGCGATGCCATAGTCAGCGCCGACATAGGTACGGCCACCAATGGCGATACCGTAATCATTGGCAGAGAGGCTCAGCGTGCCCTGGGCGATACCCATGTGGCCATCGGCCTCGGCCATGGTGCCAATGGCGATGGCGCTGTAGGCATCAGTGCCGGTCGAGGCACCCGGGCCCACCGCGGTGGAGGCCAGGCCATGCGCCGTGGTTCCGACCAGGCTACCGGTTGGCAGGTTGTACAGCACGCCACCGGCATCCACCGGCGTACCGATCGCCATGCTGAAGTTGCCGTCGGCGGTGGAACCGTTGCCGTAGGCAGCCGACCCGATCCCGGTGGCAGCCGCGTAGCCGCCCACCGCGGTGGAGCCGTCTTTGGCCTGGCTGGCCAGACCAACGGCCACTGCCTGCACGCCCATGGCGTGGGCGGAATAGCCGGTGGCCACACTGTAGTCACCGGTGGACTGGGCATAGGCACCCGTGGCGATGCCACCATCCGCATCGGCCACGCTGCTGTCGCCATAGGCCGCGCTGTATTCGCCATTGGCCTGGGCGTTGTGGCCATAGGCATTGCTGTTGTTGCCATTGGCCTGGGCGTTTTCGCCGGTCGCATTGCTGCCGACGCCCGCGGCCACGCTGTTGTAGCCGTTGGCAAGGCTGCGATCGCCGCTGGCGATGGCGTTGTAGCCGCTGGCAATGCTGCCATCACCGATCGCCTGGGCATTCTCGCCATAGGCGGCGCTGTCGCTGCCCGAAGCCGCGCTGTTGTAGCCGGTGGCGGTGCTGTAATCGCCCAGTGCGGTAGCCCCGCTACCGATGGCCGAGGAGCCGTTGCCAAGCGCGAAGCTGGCCGAACCCACCGCCGTGGCACTGTCACCGATCGCCAGTGCATCGTCGCTGCCGTCACCCGCACCGTTGGCCGCCAGGTAATGGCTGGCCGTGCCGGTGGCGGCATCAAGCTGCGACATGTTCACCGCGTCGGTTGCCTGCGTACCGGCTGCCACGTTGACGATCTGACGCTCGTCACCGACGGCGCCGACAGAAACCGTATTGGCGCGATCAGCTATCGCGTTGTCGCCAATCGCCACCGCCTGGCTCGCCGTCACCCTTGTAGACCCACCCAAAGCGGCGCCGCCATCAGCCGCAGCTGCCACATAGCTGCCTGCACCAACCGTCGTGCCATGTTCTGCAAAGGCCGTCGCGCCGGCGCCCACCGCTGTCGCGTTGACTCCCGGCGTGGACGCATGCGCGCCCAGCGCCGTCGCCCAATCGCCATAAGCCTTGGCACTGCCGCCCACCGCCGTGGAGGCAAAGCCCACCGCAGCCGTCCAGCCGCCCACGGCGGTGGTCTCGCTGTTGGTGGCGCGCGCCATCATGCCGAACGCGCTGGCGAAGATGTAGCTGGCCTGCGAGTTCATGCCCACCGCCACGGCACCCACGCCGGCCGCCGAGGCCGGGGCATAGTTGCCGTTGATGCCACCGCCGGGGCCATCGTGCGGACCGAACGCCTCGTATTGCGTGGCGTCGGTCAGCTGACCCACGTTCACCGCATCGGTGGTCTCGGTACCGGCCGCCACATTGGTGATCTGACGCTCGGCACCCAGCGAACCCACCGACACCGTGTTGTCACGGTCGGCCACGGAATTGGCACCCAGTGCCGTGCTGTTGTCGTTCAACGCGGTGGAACCGGCACCCAGCGCGGTGGAGGAGTTGCCCAGCGCAAGGCTGGCCGAACCCACCGCGGTGGAGTAATCGGCAGCCGCATCCGCTTGATAGCCCATCGCGACCGTCTGTACGCCGTCAGCCACGGCGTTCACGCCCATTGCCTGGGACTGATTCTTGTCCGCTAGGGCATTGGCACCCAGGGCGATCGCATCACTCACGTCCTGGCTGGGATCGGTACCGTCCGGATCCGCGTCCGGATTGCCCGCCGTCGCACCCACGCCGATGGCCATGTTGCGCGTGCCGTAACCACCGCCCGCCCAGGCACTGCTGCCCAGTGCCATGTCATTGGTGAAGGCCGCAACCGCGCCATGACCCAGAGCCACGCTGTCCAGGCCATAGCCGACACTGCCGTAACCGATGGCTATCGCACCGTCATGCTGGGTGTGCGCTTCGCGACCGATCGCCACCGTGCCGTCGCCCGCGGCAAACGACTTGTAGCCGACTGCCAACGAACCGCTCAGCGCGCCGTCACCCGCATCCTGGCTGCCACCGGCATAGGCGAGCGTACCGATCGCGGTGGCGTAATCGCCAAAGCTGGTCGCTGCGGCACCGAAGGCGCTGCTGCCCTTGCCGTAGGACCAGGTCTCTTCGTTACCGGCGCCGTGGCCCGGCAACTTGCCGTCGCCATTGGTATCAATCCAGCCACCCACGGCCGTGGAGCCGCTACCGATGGAATAGGTACCCGTGCCGACCGCGACCGAACCATTGCCGTAGGTGATGGCGTGTTCGCCAATGGCCACGCCGGCGACGGTCCGCTGGGCCGCGGCTGCATTTTGTCCAATGGCGACCGAGCTCTGCGCCCCATTGAACGCCAGCGCGCCAGTGCCCACGACCACATTATTGGTCGCCGCATAGACATTTCCGGCCCCATCCATGTCATCCAGCGCTTGCGCACCGGTGCCGATGACGATGCTGTTGCTTGCGTGTACGCCGGTCGAAGCATCGTTGCCCACAACAAGGCTGCTATCGCCGTTGGCGATGGCGTTGGCGCCAATCGCGTTGCTGGCGTTGCCGAGTGCCTGCGCATTGTTGCCATACGCGGAGCTGTTGTCGCTATTAGCCACCGCACCGTAACCGGTGGCGGTGCTGTAATCGCCCAGCGCACTGGCACCGCTGCCGATGGCCGAGGAGCCGTTGCCCAGCGCGAAGCTGGCCGAACCCACGGCCGTGGCGTCGTCGCCGATCGCCAACGCATCATCGCTGCCATCGCCCACGCCGTTGGCCGCCAGGTAATGACTGGCGGTGCCGGTGGCGGCATCGAGCTGGCTCATGTTCACCGCGTCGGTGGCTTCCGTACCGGCCGCCACGTTGACGATCTGGCGCTGTTGCTCCGACGAACCCACCGACACCGTATTGGCGCGATCGGCCACCGCGCCGTTACCAATGGCTACCGCCTGGCTCGCCCTCACTCGCGTATACGCACCCAGGGCGACGCCGCCATCCGCTGCGGCCGACACCTGGATGCCGGCACCCACCGCCACGGCCTCATCCGCAAAGGCCGTCGCGCCGACACCTACCGCCGTCGCGCTTTCTCCCGGCGTGGACGCATGCGCGCCCAGCGCCGTCGACCAGTCGCCAAAGGCCTTGGCGCTGCCGCCCACCGCCGTGGCGGCAAAACCTTCGGCATCCGACCAGCCGCCCACGGCGGTGCTCTCGCTGTTGGTGGCGCGCGCCATCATGCCGAACGCGCTGGCGAAGATGTAGCTGGCCTGCGAGTTCATGCCCACCGCCACGGCGCCCACACCGGTGGCCGAGGCCGGGGCATAGTCGCCGTTGATGCCACCGCCTTCGCCGTCGTGCGGGCCGAACGCGGTGTATTGCGTGGCATCGCTCAGCTGGCCCACGTTCACCGCATCGGTGGTTTCGGTACCAGCCGCCACATTGGTGACCTGGCGTTCGGCACCCATCGAACCCACCGACACCGTGTTGTCGCGATCGGCTACGGAATTGGCACCGAGTGCCGTGCTGTTGTCGTTCAACGCAGTGGAACCGGCACCCAGCGCAGTGGAAGAGTTGCCGAGCGCAAGGCTGGCCGAACCCACCGCGCTGCTGTAGTCGCTGCCCGCAGAAGCCAAGTTTCCTTCGGCGGTCGCACCCACGCCGGAGGCTGTGCTCATGTCACCGCTGGCCACGCTGCCGTCACCGGTGGCCTGACTGTTGTAGCCCACGGCCTGGGCGCCTGCGCCCGTGGCGCTGGCGCGCGAACCGATCGCGATGGAGCCCTGGCCACTGGCCATGGTGGCCTCGCCCGGATCGGCCCGACCGTTGCCGTTGGTGTCGGTCCAGGTGGCGCCGCCGATAGCGACGCTGCTGTCGTCGACGGCAGCGGCGTATTCGCCAACCGCGACGCTGTGGTCGCCGACGGCGGCGCTGTAGCTGCCGACGCTGGTGCTGCGTGCGCCGATCGCCTGGGTATGGGCACCTACGCCGGTGGCGTTTTCACCTACGGCGACAGCGTAACCGCCCAGCGCCGTGGAGAAATCCGCCACGGCGGTGCTGCGCGCGCCGAGCGCCGTGCCGGCTTCGCCGCCCGCACCCGCCTGACGCCCCACGGCCGTGCTGCCGGCACCGTAGGTCGCCGCCTCGGCACCCACGGACGTGGCGCCATCGGCCTCCGCATCGGCAGCTGTACCGATCGCTGTAGTGGCACCGTTCTGGCTGTGCGCTGTGGCAACGTCGCCCACCGCCAGGTTGCCGAAACCATAGGCGACGGAATTGGTACCCAGCGCCGTTGCCGAACCGCCGTAGGAAATGGCGTTGGCGCCCAGCGAGGTGGATGCATTGCCACGGGCAACGGCACCGCTGCCGAAGGCCGAGCCGATGTTGCCATCGGTGTAGGCGCCGGCACCGACGGCGGTGCTGCCGTGCATGCCCACCTTGGTATGTGCCGCGGCGCCAATGGCCACGTCTTTCGTGCCCAGCGCCTGCGCGTCGTCGGTACCGTCGTTCTTGCCGGTGGCGCTCATATAGCGAGTGGCATTGACCAGGTCATCGCCGGCCTGGCTCGCCACGGCGTCCAGTTGCTCGACGTTGGCCGCGTCATGCGCGTTGGTGCCATCGGCAACATTGGTGATGCGGCGCTCGCTGCCGGCCTTGCCGACCGAGACGGTGTTCGCTTCGTTGGCCAGTGAGCCCTTGCCCAGCGCCACGCTGTTGTTGGCCTTGGCGTTGCTGCTGTCGCCCAGCGCAGTGCTGTTGTTGCCGCTGGCCTGCGCCTTGTTGCCATACGCGCTGCTGTGATTGCCGCTGGCGACGGTGTTGTTGCCGATCGCGGTGGCGTAATCGCCGGTGGCCGCGGCGACGGCGCCGCAGGCCAGTGAGGTGCCAACAGCGGTCGGGCCGGCGCCATCGGCGAAATTGCCCTTGCATACTTCGGCGTTCACCGTCAGCGGCAGCAGCGCAAGGCTCAAGGCCAATGCCACGCCACGACGGGCAACCACGCCCCGACGCCCCTTGCCGTTGGCACTTGCCAATTCCGAAGCGACCACCAGCTGGCCGAGTGAGCTGTTCCAAACCTTGCTGTAGATGTTGTTCATCGCGGTACTCCCCTACAATGACGAATTGACCAAAGCGGACAGAAGCCACGCCACCCTCTGCGGGTTGCGTGTCGACGTCGAAGACGTGCAGATCGGATGCGAAACCCCCGGCCTGACCGATGCGCGAGCGGAGGTTCATCAACATGACCGTCGCGTTACGGAACGAACCGAACGTAGGTCAACCCGATACGGATGTCATGGCCACGATCTCACCGCCGCCTCACGGAAATCTCACCGTGGCGAGGCGTGTCAGTGCAGGTGAAATGAAGCTATGTGGCGTGCACTGAACAACTGGCTGGGACGGGCTCCGATCGCCGACCCGGTGGACCGGCGCAATGCCCCGGTCATGCAGTTGCTGTTGATGTTCATCGGCTGTGTCGTGCCGTTGAATTCGGCGTATTACGTGTTCATCGTGGGCCTGCGGCATCGACCTGGCTGGATCGTCGACCTGGGCACCGATGCAATCATGGCGATCATGGCGTGGGTCGGCTTTGCGCTGATCCGACGCGGACGCTTTCGGCTGGCCATCGTGCTGTTTCTCGCTACCGTGCTGGTATCGGCAGGCGCTGCCTATGCCTCGGCCGGCTTCGATGTTTCGCTGTCCGACAAGATCCCTTTGCTGCTTTTGGCGCTGGGCGGCCTGGTTCTGGGACGACGCGCGCTGTGGGTAATCTTCGGCCTGCTGATGATCATATTTGCCTTGGGCATGCGCACGGACATCATGCGAATCGAGTCCACCCGGGATTCGATTGGGCATGTGCTGAGCAATGGCCCGCCCGTGGTGATTGGCTACCTGATCATCGCAATCATCCTCGATCGCACGATTGCCGCGTTGCGTGAATCACTGGCCGAATCCAACGAACGCGGCGTGCGCCTGCAACATGAAATCATCCAGCGCGAGCGTGCGCAGGAACAACTTCTGCATGCACAAAAAATGGAAGCAATTGGACGTCTATCCAGCGGCGTTGCGCATGACTTCAACAATATCCTCGGGGTGATCCTTGGGTTCGCTTCCGAGCGGGATCAATTGGATGAACCCGACATGGATCCACGCGAAGAAGCGAGGGTTCTGGCCGAAGCGCTGGAAGGCGTGGAAATGGCTGCGCGGCGCGGTGCCGCGATCAGCCACAAGCTGCTCAGTTTCAGCCGCAGCGATGTGACGCGGCTGGAATGCTTCGACGTGGGCGAGATCGTGCGCGAGATCACGCCGATGCTGCGCCAAATGTTCGGCGCCGAGGTAAAAATGAGTGTGGAAATGGATGAGTCAGTGCCGCTGACCATCTGTTTCGATCGCACGCAGTTTGAATTGCTGTTGCTCAATCTGGCAGCCAATGCGCGCGATGCGATGCCTGATGGGGGACGTTTCACGGTGCGTATCAATGGCGTGTTCGCGCTTGATCATCGTGTTGTCATTACGCTCGCTGATGATGGCAAAGGCATGAGCGAAGATGTGCAGAGTCACATCTTTGAGCCGTTCTACACGACCAAGCCAAGTGGTAGCGGCACGGGCTTGGGGCTGGCGGTGACTTACCGTCTGATCACTGCGGCGGGCGGCACTATCAGTGTATTGAGCAAGCTGGGGGAGGGAACGATTTTTCGCATCGTGCTGCCGTTGGTCGGCAACCCTGCGACAGCCGCCGCAAGCCCAACAAACCGCTCGGTCATTCGCATATTGCTGGTCGAAGACGACAATGACCTGCGCCAGGTACTGGTCGCGTCGTTGATTCATCACGGTTGCGAGGTGGATGCCGCCGCCGACGCCGGGCAAGCGCTTCAGATGGTCGAGAAAATACCGTCACATGATGTGCTTGTCTGTGATCACCATATGCCTGATGTGCAAGATGACGAACTTTATCGAAGCCTGCGCTCTCGCTTGCCCACCGTACCGATAATCCTGATCTCTTCGACCCAGGGTACTGCTGTCGATGATCCCTATGTCACGCGTTTGCCCAAGCCGTTTGCACCGGCGAGCCTGGCTCGGCTGGTACGTCAGATCGCGGCCGATCAGCCGCCCATGACATAGCCCTCGCCGTGGACCGAAACCAGTGGCAATGAATCACCGCTGCGATCGCTGACCTTGCGCCGCAAACGATGGACCAGCGAGTCGAGCCGGTGCGGATCGAAATCATGCACGTTGTCGGTGAGCGCAGCGATCAACTCTTCGCGTGGCACGACCTCACCCGGCACTCGCATCAGTCGCTCCACCAGCCGACGCTCGGTCTTGGTCAAGGCAATCAATTGGCCCGTCGGAGACAACAGGCACCAGCCATGGGTATCAAGACGCCAGTCCGTTGGCACAGCTGATTCTGCTGCCGCACTTTGCAGGCGTCGCGCCAGGCTGTGTACCGTGGCGGCCAACACCTCGATGTCGACCGGCTTGGTAAGGTACGCGTCCGCGCCTTCGGTAAGGCCACGGATCTGATCCGGCGCTTCGCTGCGACCGGTAAGCATCACGATACCCAGCTCCGGTTGCAGCTGACGCAAACGACGCGTGACGCTGAAGCCGTCTTCATCGGGCAAACCGATGTCCAGCACCACGATGTCGTAATGCTGTTGCGGCAAACGCTCGTACAGCTCGGCCGCTGTGCCGAGTGGATCGACGGCAAAGCCGTAGCGATTCAGCTTCGGCACCAGTATACGGTCACGCAGCAGCAGATCGTCTTCGAGCAGAGCAATCGACAAGGCGTCAGGGGTATTTTTCTTTGGATCCATTGAGTCGATGGGAGCCTGGTTGGACAAGTCGACGAAGCGGCACCTGGAGGCCCTTCGCCATCATGGGATACACGGGTACGAAGTGACCCGTGCAGTTCGATACAGTGCATCGGATGACTTCCGAGGTTACATCCAGATTTGGACGTCCGCTCGAAAATTCCGAAGTCTTGATCATGCACGGATACAAAGGCCTCGCGTCAATAGGCATAGGTCACGCCCTTGCATTGTCATGGCTGATCGTTATGATAAAAATCATAGCTAAAGACTATCGAAAAGGCAGAGCCCTCCATGAACCTGCGCGACCTGCAATATCTCGTGGCTCTTGCCGAACACCGGCATTTTGGCCATGCCGCCGAGGCCTGCTTCGTCAGCCAGCCTACGCTGTCCACCCAGATCAAGAAGCTGGAGGATGAGCTCGGTGTGCCGCTGGTCGAACGCGCACCACGCAAGGTTTTGCTGACTGAAGTCGGGCGCGACATCGCGCTGCGTGCGCGTGAGGTACTCGCCGGCGTGGAGCAAATTCGCGCGGTGGCCCGGCGCACACTGGATCCGGAATCAGGCACGGTGCGGCTTGGCATCTTTCCTACTCTTGCACCTTATTTGCTGCCGCATGCACTACCACTGGTGCACAAGGCCTTTCCCAAACTTGAACTGCTGCTGGTCGAGGAAAAAACCGAAGTGGTGCTGCGTCTGCTGCGTGAAGGCAGGCTCGATGCCGGCATCCTCGCGCTGCCCCTGCACGAAGACAGCCTGCACAGCGAGTTCCTGTTCGAGGAACCGTTTTTGCTGGCTGTCTCGGAGCAACATCCGCTCGCGCACAAGCAAGGCATGTTGAAGCTGCGCGACCTGTCCAATCAGAACCTGTTACTGCTTGAGGACGGCCATTGCCTGCGCGATCAGGCGCTAGAGGTCTGCCATATGGCAGGTGCCGGCGAGCATGGTGGTTTTCGCGCTACCAGCCTGGAAACGTTACGGCAAATGGTCGCTGCCAACGTTGGCATTACCTTGCTGCCGGTGATGGCGGTAAAGCCACCGGTCGCCCCGGTCACAGGCCTCCATCTGATCGAATTCAAAGGCACTCCACCGAGTCGCCGCATCGCAATGGTATGGCGCAAGAGTTCGGCGATGGGCGGCTTTCTTGAGCAGCTTGCTGATGTATTTCGCCAGCTGCCTGCTGATCTGCTGGATCCGCATCTGGCAGCCACGACCAGCGAAAGCAACAAGACCATCTCCAAAACTCGCCGGAAGTAGCCGGGCATATGTGGTGTCTGTGAGTGCGCCTTGATTGCACGTTGCACGACGCTTCGACACGGCATGATTGCAAACCGGTATAAACGACTGGAATCTGACGGTCTGCAGGGGGCAGATCAAGCATGCGCAAACTTTTACTCAGCGCCGCGATTTTGCTGGTGTTGGTCTTCTGGCTATCGCACTCACGCCATCGGCCAGTCGACCTCGGTCCGGGTGTGCTCGCCCCTGATCCGCCCGAGCAAGTCGACCTCAGCCACGGCGCCAGTCTGCAGCAAGGCGATGTGACGCTGGCTACCCGCGCCCACTTCGACGTGACGGCACGCGTGCTCTCGCGCAAGGACTATTCCTGGGGTGGCGACGCCGATCTGGTACCAGTGGATCTTGCACTTGGCTGGGGCCGCATGTCCGACAGATCCGTGCTGGACAGCATCGATATCAGTCAATCCGGCCGCTTTTACTACTGGAACACGAAGACGTTTCCCATTCCACGTCGTGAAATCGAAACCTCCAGCGCCAACATGCACATGATCCCGGCCGATGCCGGCGTCAAGCATCAACTTGAGCAAGTACGCCAGGGCCAGGTGGTGCATATCGAAGGTTTTCTGGTCAACGCCAGTCGACCCGGTGGATGGCACTGGAACACGTCGATGACCCGCAACGACACCGGCGCCGGTGCCTGTGAGCTGGTCTACGTGGAGAGCGTGGATATCGTCACGCCGTAAACAACGGACGACTTGCCGCAGTCGGTGGCAGGCAGAAGCGACAGCCACTCGCCGCAAGCTATTGCGCAGGTGGACGAAGGCGGATGGGGGCAGCTCTTGCACTGTCGATCCTCATGCGTCTTGGCACACCACGTCGTTCAATAACGCAACAGACTCAGCACGGGCCGGTCTGACAACCAGCGTTCACGGCCCTGCAATGCAGGCAATTCGATCAACATGCTGGCACCGAGCAAGTCGGCGCCCAGCTTTTCAATCAGGGCCTGTGCTGCCGCCAGCGTGCCGCCCGTTGCCAACACATCATCGACCAGCAACAGACGTTCACCGGGCCTGATCGCGTTGGCCTGTGCTTCCAGCCGGTCAGTGCCGTATTCGAGTTGGTAGTCCACGCTGACGCACGGCGGCGGCAGTTTGCCGGGTTTGCGCAGAGGCACGAAACCCGCGCCCAAACGATGTGCCAATGCCGCACCGAAAATGAAACCGCGCGCCTCGATACCACAAACGGCTTGCACGTCTTCCTGATGCCAAGGCTCTGCCAGTGCATCGATGCAGCGCATGAATGCCTCAGCATCTGCCAGCAAGGGCATCACGTCACGGAACACCACGCCCGGCTCGGGGAAATCCGGCACGGCACGAATCAGCTCGGCAAGATCCTGCATCGAATGTCCTTTTCGCGGGATTGAGTTCAACAAGGAACAACGAACGGATCGTCCGGCAGGTCGTCGATTTCACTCATCGCCTGGCGCACCTCGCTGAGCCGCGCATCTACCTCACGCACGATGCCTTCGGCGGTGGCCTGGCTGGATTCGGGCACCATCACCGCGATGTAATCCATCGCCGGCAGCTGGCCGATGGCACCGGTGAGATATTCGCCGGAGATGAACGCCGGAATCTCGGCAGCCTCGAGCGCATCCTTGACCAGATGGGCATCGAAGAGGTTTTCGGCGCGATACACGATGTGCATGGAATGAACGCTAACCCGCCTGCGAGCGTGGAGCAAGCACCGCTTGAATACGCCTGCTGGCGGCGACAGGGTAAACTGGGATGTTTCCGCCACCGCACGCGAGTTTTGCCTGATGTCGATCGAAAACCCCAACGTCGAGCCCGCCAACCCGGCAACGGCCACCGTGCCGCAGGATTTCATCCGGCAAATCGTGCGCGACGACCTGGCCTCGGCCAAGCACCAGGCGATCCACACCCGTTTTCCGCCTGAGCCCAATGGCTACCTGCACATCGGCCACGCCAAGGCGATCTGCCTCAGTTTCGGCATCGCGCGCGAATTCAACGGCTGGTGCAATCTGCGCCTGGATGACACCAATCCCGGCAAGGAAGACCCGGAGTTTGTCGCCGGCATCAAGGAAGACGTGCGTTGGCTCGGTTTCGAATGGCACGATCTGCGCCACGCCTCGGATTATTTCGAGGTGTTCTACCGCTCGGCGATCAAGCTGATCGAGGATGGCGTGGCTTATGTCGACGACCTCAATGCCGAGGAAATGCGCGCCTATCGCGGCACATTGACCGAGGCAGGCCGCAACTCGCCGTATCGTGATCGTCCGGTGGAAGAGAGCCTGGATCTGTTCAAGCGCATGCGAGCCGGCGAATTCGACGATGGCAGCAAGACCTTGCGCGCGAAGATCGACATGAGCGCCGGCAACATGAATATGCGCGATCCGGCGATCTACCGCATCCGCAAGGTCACCCACCAGAACACCGGCGACGCGTGGCCGATCTACCCGATGTACGACTACGCGCATTGCCTGTCCGATGCACTGGAAGGCATCACGCACTCGCTATGCACGCTGGAGTTCGAGGATCACCGCCCGCTGTACGACTGGTTTGTCGACAAGGTCGACCTGCCCAATCATCAGGAACTCTGGAAAGAGCTGCGTGAGGCAGGTTTCCGTACCGAGCCGGCCAAGCCGCGCCAGATCGAATTCTCGCGCCTCAATCTTTCCTACTGCATCACCAGCAAGCGCAAGCTGGCGCAGCTGGTCAGCGAAAACTACGTCGATGGCTGGGACGACCCGCGCATGAACACGCTGCGTGGCCTGCGTCGCCGCGGCTTCACACCAGCCGGTCTGCGCCTGTTGATCGAGCGCGTTGGGGTCAGCAAACAGAACAGCGTGATCGACTACGCTGTGCTCGAAGGTTGCATACGCGAGGATCTCGACGCCACCGCGGCACGCCGCATGGCCGTGCTCGATCCGATCAAGCTGGTGCTGACCAACCTGCCCGTAGATCACGAGGAAACCCTGAGCTTCCCCAATCATCCCAAAGATGAAAGCTTTGGCACGCGTGATGTTCCGTTCTCGCGCGAACTCTGGATCGAACGCGACGATTTCGCTGAAGTGCCGCCGAAGGGTTTCCACCGCCTCAAGCCCGAGGGCGAGGTGCGAGTGCGTGGTGTCGGCATCGTCAAATGCGAGGAGCTGATCAAGGATGCCGACGGCAACCTGATCGAGCTGCGCTGCACGCTCGACCCGACCACCCGCCACGGCATGCCCGGCGCCGACCGCAAGGTGAAAGGCACGATCCACTGGGTCAGCGCCAAACATGCGGTGGCTACCGAGGTGCGTCTGTACGATCGCCAGTTCAGCGTGCCGTCGCCGGAAGACAACGAAGCCGAAGGCAAGACCTGGCTGGACGACATCAACCCGGATGCCAAGCGTGTTGTGCAGGCCTGGTTGGAGCCGGCCGCCGCAGCGGTCGAGCCGGAGCAGCGCTTCCAGTTCGAGCGTCTGGGCTATTTTGTCGCTGACCGCGTTGATCATCGTGCCGATGCTCCGGTGTTCAACCGTACCGTGACCTTGCGTGATAACTGGGCGAATCAGGCCGCGCGCTGAGCGGTCCTCACGAAGGAGACGCCGACCATGTTGCCCGTGCAAATCCATCTCACGATGCCACCGTGGATCGTCGAACTTGCCGATGAAGGCCGGCTATATCCGGCTGACGAGGACAAGATCGGCCTGGCAATTGCGCTCGCGGAACGCAATATCGAGCACAACCAGGGCGGCCCGTTCGGCGCGGCAATCTTCAATCAGGATGGCCGGCTGATTTCCGTGGGCGTCAATCGCGTGGTCGCGCAAACCTGCTCGGTCGCGCACGCGGAGATGATGGCTTACATGTCGGCCCAGCAGCGTCTGGCCAGCTTCCGTCTCAATCAGGATGGTGGCCGCTACGTGCTGGCAACGAGCGCGCAGCCCTGTTGCCAGTGCTATGGCGCCACGGTCTGGGCCGGCGTCGACGAATTGTTGATTGGTGCTCGTGCCGAAGACGTGGAAGAACTCACCGAGTTCGACGAAGGCCCGCTGCCGGCTGACTGGGTTGGCGAACTGCAGCGACGCGGCATCGCCGTGCGTCGCGACATCCTGCGTGATCAGGCACGCAGCGTACTGGCCAGCTATGGCGAACGCGGCACCTCGTATTGAAGCGTTGGCGCGCCATGCTGCCGCTGGCTCTGCTGATTCTGGCGGGCATCGTGCTTTTTGCCTCGGGTACGCTGCATGAATTGACCCCGCAGCAGTTGATTCGTCACCAAAGCGAACTGGATGCACAGATCCTCGAACACCCATGGCTGAGTCGCATGGTGTTTATCGGACTAATCGTTTTGACGCTGGCGACCGGCCTGCCCGGCAGCATCGTGGTGATCCTTGCAGGTGGCTTTCTTTTCGGTGTCGCCGACGCCACCGCGTCTGCATCGATCGGCCTGACCCTGGGCTCTCTGATCTTGTTTCTGGCCAGCCGCTACGCCTTCGGCGCCGGCAGCCGGCAGCCGCCCGCGCTGGTGGCCAAACTGCACCATGGTTTTGAACGCCACCCGGTGAGCTACACGCTGTTTCTGCGCTTTATCCCGGTGGTGCCATTCGGCGCAACGACGGTCGCGCTGGCGTGGCTGCGCTGTCCGTTGTGGCTGTTCCTCGGCGCCACCTGGCTCGGCGGCACGGTGACGCTGATCTTCGAGACATCGATCGGTGCAGGGCTGGGTCAGGCCATGATCAAGAACGACGGCGTCGGCATCGACCTGTTCATGCATCGCGAAGTGCTGTTGCCACTAGGTGCCATCGCCATGCTTGCGCTGTTGCCACTGCTGCTGGAACGGCTGACACGGCGACGGCGTCATGGCAATCGACACCTCGACTGAAGCAGCCGATGCAATTTCCGCGGACAAAAAAAGGGCGCCCAAAGGGCGCCCTGAAAGACTGGTGGGTCGTCCGGGACTCGAACCCGGGACCAATGGATTAAAAGTCCAGTGCTCTACCAGCTGAGCTAACGACCCATAGCTTCTAAACTCAAGCCGGCCATTTTACGGGTTGGACGGCGGTGGCACAAGCAAATGGTTCTCAGACGTAATGCGTGGGATCGGCCAGACCCGCCTCCTGGAAGCCTTGCGCACGCAGACGGCAGGCATCGCAGTGGCCGCAGGCACGGCCTTCGTCGTCGGCCTGATAGCAGCTGACCGTGGCCGAAAAATCCACCGACAAGCGCGCACCCTCACGTGCGATATCAGCCTTGCTCATGCGCATCAGCGGTGCGTGGACACGGATTCCCGCACCCTCCACACCCGCCTTGGTGGCCAGGTTTGCCAGCGCCTCGAAGGCCTCGATGAAGGCCGGTCGACAATCCGGATAACCTGAATAATCCACAGCGTTCACACCGCACCAGATGTCGCTTGACCCAAGCACCTCAGCCCAACCCAACGCGATCGACAGCATGATCGTATTGCGCGCCGGCACGTAGGTCACCGGGATGTTCTCGCCGCCCTCGGCGCTGTCCAATGGCACGTCGATATCAGCGGTCAGGGCGGAGCCACCGATGCTGCGCAGATCCACGCTGACGGTTTTGTGCTCGACCGCGCCCAACATCCTGGATACCCGATCCGAAGCGGCCAGTTCGGAGTTGTGCCGCTGGCCATAAGCCACGCTCAACGCATACACCTGATAGCCCTGTTCGCGGGCCATCGCGATGGTTACCGCCGAATCCATGCCACCGGAAACCAGCACGACGGCCTTGCGGGGAGAATTTTGAGACATGTTGCGCTCCAACAGATTGTGGCCGGTCACCGGCCGCGAACGCCACCAGCAACACAGGCCGGCGCGGGTAAAACAGGAGTGAGAAGTGAGAGAGAGCAACGGCCATGGCTTGGGCCTTCTCGCATTTCTCACTCCTCTCCACTCACTCCTCGCCCTTCAGTGTCCGGCTGCGTCGTTCCACAGCAGCTTGTGCAGCTGCATCTGGAAGCGCACCGGCAGCTTGTCGGCGATGATCCATTCGGCCAGTTCACGCGGCTCGACTGCGCCGTGTACCGGCGAAAAAAGCACCATACAGCGGGTCGTCAGCGCATGTTCCTGCAACATTGCGCAGGCCCATTCGTAGTCGGCACGGCTGGCAATCACGATCTTGATCTGATCGTGTGGCAGCAGGTGATCAAGGTTCGACCAAAGATTGCGCTTGCTCTCGCCGGAGTCCGGCGCCTTGAGATCCATCACCTTGGTCACGCGAGGATCGACGGCAGATACATCGAGTGCACCGGAGGTTTCCAGCGACACTTTGTAGCCGAGGTCGCAAAGGCGTTCTAGCAGGATCAGGCAACGCTTCTGCGACAACGGCTCGCCGCCAGTGACGCAGACATGATCAGCGCCGTGCGAGGCAACTTCGGCGAGGATCTCGTCAATGTCATGCCACTGGCCGCCATGAAACGAATATTCGGTATCGCACCAGACGCAGCGCAACGGACAACCGGTCAGGCGCACGAACACGGTACGCCAGCCGATCGCATCGGCCTCGCCCTGGATCGAGTGGAAAATCTCGGTGATGCGCAACCGTTCGGCTGCAGGCGTGGTCGTCGCCACGCGTGCGTCATTGCCACTCATCGCCAGAAGCTCAGTTACTCGCCTGCTGTTGCAGGCGCTGCAGGCGCTCCTGTGCCAGGCTGGCGGCGTTGGAACTCGGATACTTCGTGGTCACCGTTTTCAGCGTGGTCTTGGCGGCCGCAACCTGCTTGAGTTCGATCTGGCTGTAGCCGACCTTGAGCAGTGCGTCGGGTGCCTTTTCGCTTTGCGGGAATTGCTTGAGCAGTTGCTCGAACGAATCCAGCGCCACTGGATAATTGGTCGTCACGTAATACGACTCACCCAGCCAGTACCAGGCGTTAGGCGTCAGCGCATCATTCGGATACAGCTGGATAAAGCTGCGGAACTGACGCGAGGCCTGCAAATAATCACCGGAACGGATCGCCTTGAAGGCGCTGTCGTAAGCTGCCTGCACGTCAGCAGGGTCGGCATTGGATACGGCACTCGATGCGGCGGCAGGTGCGTTGTCCGACGCTGTCGCAGTAGCAGCGGTTGCAGCGGATTCGGTTGCCGTTGCCGCAGTAGCTGCGGGTGCGGCCGCACTTGCTGCGGCTGCGGGTGCGGCCGCACTTGCTGCGGCTGCGGCAGTCGCGCCACCAGTAGCGCCACCTTCGATCCGGCTCAATCGGGCATCAAGATCGGCATACTGCGCCTTGCCCTTGTCCTGCTGATCGCTCAGCTGATGCTGGAGTTCTTCGATCTGCCCCTGCAACTGCTGCATTTGCGCCTGCAGTTGCTGAAGCTGGTTGACCAGGCCGATACCGGACTGATCCCTGTTCTGTGCCTGCTGTTCCAGTCGCGACACACGGTCGGCGAGACTCAACCGGGAATCCTGTGCGCAGACTGGGAACGCGAACAGCATGGCGGACGCGATTGCGCCCGCCATGCTGAACCTGGCTGCATTGCTTTTAGCCAGTCGCTTCATCATTACTGCGCCGTGTAGACGATCTCGACACGACGATTCTTGCTCCAGCAATCCTCGTTGTGCTCACGGCACACGGGCTTTTCCTTGCCGTAGCTGATCACTTCGAGCTGGCTGGCCGAACCACCGGCTGCCTGCAGCGCGCTGGAAACAGCGTTGCCACGACGCTCGCCGAGGCCAAGGTTGTACTCACGCGTGCCGCGCTCGTCGGTGTTGCCTTCGAGACGGATGTGCGAGCTCGGGCGATCCTGCAGGTACTTGGCGTGGCACGCCATGATCTGCTGGAACTCCGGCTTGATCTCGGTCTTGTCGAAATCGAAGTACACGACGCGCTGACGCAGGCAGGCATCGGTATCGAGATCAGCAGGGGTGTAACGGCCATCGGACGCGGGCGCCGGTGCTGGAGCCATCTGCTCCGGTGCCGGTGCCGGCTTGACTTCCTGCTTCTTGGAGCAGGCGGCCGCACCAACACACAGCAGGGCGACCAGGGCGACGCGAACGGTCTTGTTCATGGTGACAATCCTTAACGAGTTGAGTTCCGACAAACGATGATGATTGGATCTTGCTTCACTGCTTCGCCGGTGTCCGGCTGTTATTTTATCTTGGAGCTTGAAAGATCGACGCGGCGTGATCATGCCAGGGCGATCCTGTACTCGTGACGCGCTGAAGGTGGCGCAGTTAGTGCGCCACCTCCTCAAACCGGAACTCACCCAAGGTGTTTCCGGGCCCATTCCGTGGGCATCGTGCTGCCACACTACCGTGCGACAGCCGCGAAATCATCGTTGCCGGTACGGTCCCCAGGATGGCTCACGCACATCGCCATCGGACAACACCAGACGCTGGCGAACCTGGCCATCGGCCGATTCAGCATAAAGCACGCCGCGACGTCCTTCGGTAGCGGCGTAAAGCAACATGCTTGCATTTGGAGCAAAACTTGGGGATTCGTCAATCGGGCCCGGCGACACCAGTCGAACCTGGTCACCCAGACTGCGATCCATAATGGCAATACGATACACGTTCCCATTGCCCTGCACCATCGCGATCTGCTTGCCGTCGTAACTCACCGATGCATTGAGGTTGTTCTGCCCCTGGAAGCTGACCCGCTGCGGGGTGCCACCAGTTGCCGAGATCTGATAAATCTGCGGCCGACCGGAGCGATCAGAAGTGAAATAGATGCTCTGTCCGTCCGCCGCCCAGACCGGCTCGGTGTCGATCGACAAGCTGTTGGTCAGCCGGGTCTCGTTGCGGCTGGCCAGATCCAGGGTGAACAATTCGAGGTTGCCCACATAGGAAAGCGCCACCGCCAGCTTGCTGCCGTCGGGCGACCAGGCTGGCGCACTGTTGATGCCTTTCTTGTGCGACTCAACCAGCTGACGCGCGCCGGTGGTGATGTCCTGCACGTAGATATTGGAATTGCCACTTTCGAATGAAACGTAGGCGATCTTCTTGCCGTCGGGAGACCACGCCGGTGACAGCAGCGACTCCTTGGAACGGGCAACGACCTGCGGGTTATAGCCATCCGAGTCGGCAACCAACAGCGAATAGGTCGTGTTGTTACCTAGGCCCACTGCGGTGATATAGGCGATACGGGTCCAGAACGCGCCGCGCACACCAGTAATCTTCTCGTAGATGACGTCGGCAATCTGGTGCGCCACGCCACGCAAGTCGCCGATCGGCGCCGGCGGCATCGCTTGGGCCAACAGGCTTTGTTGCTTGTTGACGTCCCACAATTCGTATTCGACCTGGACCATGCCGCTGCCGGCATCCTTGATCCGGCCGATCACGATGTAATCCTGCTTCAGCAGACGCCAGGTGCCGAACTTGATGTCCTTGCCTTCAGACGGAAACTCGACGATATCGCTCTTGGCCAGCGAACGGAACTTGCCGGAACGATTGAAATCGTTGCGGATCACATCGGCAATATCAGTCGGCAGCGGCGTGCCTCCCGACTGTGCAAATGGCACCACGGCGATTGGCGTCGCTGTCTTGACGCCGCCGACGATATCGACATTCAACGACTGGGCTGCAACCGGACTGGCGAACCACGTCACCAGGGCCAGCAGGACGATGGCGAAGCTTGAGCTGAATTTGCGCATGGGCTTGATCATTGCGGCCTGAAGGTGAAAGTGAGGTTGCGCTGGAACACACTTTCAAACCCCTTGTACGGCAGGGCCTTGGTGCGTAACACCGCATTTTCGACCGAACGTCGTCCGGCATCATCGTAAGGACAACTGGAATCGACCGTGGCAGACATCACGTCACCACCGGGTGATTGCACGATGTGAACCTGACACGGAAGATCCGCTATGTTATCTGGCCTTAACCAATTCGGTGTGACCGCATTCTGAATGGCCGCAGCGTACTCGTCAGCCAGGTTGCTGTTGGGGCTGTTGTTGCCGGTCTGCCGTTGGGCAGCGTTTGGCAGATCGCGTTGGCCGTCGTCCTGGGCGTTCTTGAGATCTTCCATCTGCTGCCTGGCCTGCTTGGCACGACTGTCCGCCTTGCGCGTCTGCGCCGAGGCCGCATCCATCTTGGCGAATAGATCATCGATCTGCTTCTGTTTTTCCGCCTTGCGTTTGACTGCCTGAGCATCCAGCTCTGCCTGGCGCTGACGCTGCTTCTCTTCCTGCAGCTGCTTGGCCTCTTCGGCTTTCAAGGCTGCATCCTCGACCACCCGCTCCTGATCCTTCACATCCGGCTGCTTGGGTGGCGGGGGCAGGGTCTTGAGCACGGGCGCCTCAACCGGCGGCACCGGTGGCGTCACCGTCGGCGGTGGCGGCACGGTATTGGGCACCGGTTTGGTCTTGACCGCTTTTGGTGGCGGACTACCGGTTGGGCCAATCAAGGTGGCTTCGATGATCGGTCCCTGCAGCTCCAACGGCCTGGAGCAGGTGATCGGATTCATCCAGTCCGGCAGGTGCAGTGCCTTGAAGAAATTCTCGTAACTCGAACACGGCAGTATCGCGAGAAACAGGAATCCCACGATGCCGACATGCAGGACGGCGGACAGCACGACCGCCTTCGGCGTCGCCCTACTTTCGTCCATTGCCCGCGCTCTTGGCCGGAGCCTGATCGCCCGGCTGACCCATCAGGCCGACCTTGGCCACGCCGGCCTGCTGAAGCTCGGCCAGCACCTTGAACACACCGCCATAGCTGCCGCGCTGATCACCGCCAACCAACACGCTGACCTCGGGGTTCTGGCGCACGAACGCGCCAACCTTGAGCTTGAGCGTGTCGACATCGACCGGCTCCTTCTTTTCGCCGCCCAGGGTGAGGTACAGCTGGCCGTCCTGCGCGACGGAAACCAGCACCGGGTCTTTCTTTTGCTGCAGCGATTTGGCATTGGCCTGCGGCAACTGCACGTCGACGCTGGAATTGAGCATCGGCGTGGTGACCATGAAGATGATCAGCAGCACCAGCATCACGTCGATGTAAGGCACGACGTTGATTTCGGACTTGAGTTTGAAACGCTTCTGGCGTCGGAGATTGGACATGGCTGCGCCTCCGCTCAGGCCACGTCGTCGGTCTGGATCTGCCGCTGCAGTACCGAGGAAAACTCTTCCTGGAACACGTCGTAATGCGACGCCAGACGCTCCACCTTGTTGGCGAAGCGGTTATAGGCCCACTGTGCGGGAATCGCCGCGAACAAGCCCATCGCGGTGGCGATCAAGGCTTCGGAAATATGTGGAGCGACCACCGCAATGGTCACATCCTTCATTTCGCCCAGACCCTGGAACGCGCCCATGATGCCCCAGACCGTACCGAACAAACCCACATAGGGACTGATCGAACCGACGTTGGCGAGGAACTCCAGGTTGCGCTCAAGCAGGCCGATTTCGCGCGTACCGGCGACGCGCATGGCTCGCTCGGAGCCTTCGATCACGCTGCGGGTGTCATGGGTCTTGCGTTGGCGCTGGCGTGCGAATTCACGGAAGCCGGATTCGAAAATCGTCTCGATGCCGCCACGGTCGCCCGTGCGATTGCTGACCTCGCGAAACAGCTGGGCCAGATCACCGCCGGACCAGAAACGCTCTTCAAAGGCCTCGGCATCTTCCATCGCCGCCTTGGTCTGCGAGTACTTGCGGATGATGATCACCCAGGACAGGAACGAGAACACCAGCAAGACCAGCAGCACCATCTTTACCGGCCAGCTCGAATCCGCGATCAGCGTAAAAATGTTCAGTCCACTGTTCATTGCTTGAAAGGTCTCCGCCAGTCGGGCTGGTTTCGTGACAGCCGGGGTTATGAGTGATAGTCGAGATTGAGGTCTGCAGGAATCGGCGCCGGTCGCATCTGGCGAAGATCCACGCAAGCCACCCGTACGCTGGCACGAATCAATGCCGTGCCATCCGTTCGGACTACGCTTTGGTTGAACAGGATACTGGCTGCGCGCCGTTCTTTGACCTCGACCGTGACACGCAGTTCATCATCCAGCAGGGCTGGCTTGAGAAAGTCGATCTGCATGTCGCGCACCATGAAGGCCAGACCGGTCGCCTCACGGAACGCCGACTGGTCCACGCCCAGCGCACGCATCCATTCGGTGCGCGCACGTTCCAGGAAGCGCACGTAGCTGGCGTGATACACCACGCCACCGGCGTCGGTGTCTTCCCAGTACACCCGCACTGGCCAGTCAAACGGCAGTTTGGCAGTCGACTCAGACATCCGGGTTTTCCCCGGTGAAAAGATCAGCGGACATCGCCTGACGTGGTGGCGGCGTCAGGCCGAGATGACGCCACCCCTTCGCGCTGACCATGCGCCCGCGCGCGGTACGGATCAGATAACCCTGCTGGATCAGATACGGCTCGACCACGTCTTCCAGCGTGCCGCGATCCTCGCTGAGCGAGGCCGCCAACGACTCCACTCCGACCGGCCCGCCATCGAAGTTCTCGATGATCAGGGTGAGCAGGCGTCGATCCAGCTCATCGAAACCTTGCGGGTCGATCTTCAGCATGTCCAGCGCCGCCTGAGCCGCTGCCAAAGTGATTTCACCGTCGGCACGCACCTCGGCGTAATCGCGTACACGGCGCAGCAAGCGGTTGGCGATACGCGGCGTGCCGCGCGAACGCCGGGCGATCTCCTGCGCGCCTTCCGGAGCGCAAGCAATGCCGAGAATACGAGCCGCACGACGCACGATCGCGGTGAGCTCTTCAGCCGTATAGAACTCCAGCCGCTGCACGATGCCGAAACGATCGCGCAACGGCGCGGTGAGCATGCCGGCGCGAGTGGTGGCGCCGATCAGGGTAAATGGCGGCAGGTCGAGCTTGATCGAACGCGCGGCCGGGCCTTCGCCGATCATGATGTCGATCTGGAAATCCTCCATCGCCGGATAGAGCACTTCCTCCACCACCGGCGAGAGCCTATGAATCTCGTCGACGAACAACACGTCGTTCGCTTCCAGATTGGTGAGCAGAGCCGCCAGATCGCCCGCACGTTCCAGCACCGGCCCGGAGGTGGTACGCAGGTTGACGCCCAACTCATTCGCCACGACGTGGCTCAAGGTGGTCTTGCCCAGGCCGGGCGGGCCGAAGATCAGCACGTGATCGAGCGCGCCGCCACGCTTCTTCGCCGCCTCGATATAGATCGACAACTGCTCGCGCACCGCCTGCTGACCCAGATATTCGGCCAGCCGTTTCGGGCGAATCGTGGCTTCCAGCGCCTCGTCGTCAAACTGGGTAGCGGCGTTGATGATGCGGGTTTCGGTCATTGGGGCCGGGAATCGAGAATGGGGAATCGAGAATCGAAAAACTTCGACTTCTCGGCGATTCTACTATTCCCTATTCCCGAATCCCCATTCCCGGCACTTCAGATCTCCACCTGCGCACCCAGCTCGATCAGCCGGTTGCCGGGAATCTGGAAGAACGCGGTGGCGGGCATGGCGTTGCGTGACAGGAAGGCAAACAGCTTGTCACGCCACAACGCCATGCCGGGGCGACGCTTGTCGGCCACGATATTTTCGCGCGACAGGAAGAAGGTGGTGTCCATCAGGTCGAAGCCCAGACCTTCCTTCGAACACCGACTCAGCGCCTGCGGGATATTGGGGTCCTCGGCAAATCCGAAACGCAGCTCGAGGCCGTAGAAGTCGCCGCCCATGGCGTTGATCTGGATGCGCTCTTCGGCATCGGCCACCGGCGTTTCCAACACGGCCACCGTCAACAGCACATTGCGTTCGTGCAGCACCTTGTTGTGTTTGAGGTTGTGCAGCAGCGCATGTGGTACCGCGTTCTGATCCGCGGTCAGGAAGATCGCCGTACCATGCACGCGCAGCGGCGGGTGCTCGGTCATGTTCTCGATGAACGGCCCCAACGCCAGTCCGCCCTGTTTGATTTCCCGCACCACCAGGTCGCGGCCGCGGCGCCAGGTAGTCATCACCACAAACGTGATCAGACCGAGCACCAGCGGGAACCAGCCACCCTGCAGGATCTTCAGGGTGTTGGCGCCGAAATAACTCAGGTCAACCACCAGCAAGGCGATGCCGGTGAAAATCACCGCCACACGGCTCCACTTCCACATCCTGCGCGCCACGATCATCACCAGTACGGTGTCGATCGCCATGGTGCCGGTCACGGCAATACCGTAGGCACCGGCCAGCGCGTTGGAGGACCCGAAGCCGATGACGGTGGCGATCACTGCGATCATCAATGCACGATTCACCCATGGCAGAAAAATCTGACCGATCGCCTCACGCGAGGTATGCACCACCTGCATGCGCGGAATGAAACCGAGCTGGATCGCCTGCCGCGTCACCGTGAACGCACCGGAAATCACCGCCTGCGATGCAATCACCGTCGACATCGTGGCCAGAGCGATCATCGGATACAGCGCCCAGTCCGGTACAGAGTGATAGAACGGATTGGCAATCGCATCGGGATGCTGCAACAGCAAGCCGCCCTGACCGTAGTAATTGAGCAGCAACGCTGGCATCACGAAGAAAAACCACGCCGCGCGAATCGGGAAACGGCCAAAATGGCCCATGTCGGTATACAGCGCTTCGGCACCCGTGACGCATAGCACCACCGAGCCCAACGCCAGCGCCGAAGCGGCGCCATGGGTCATGAAGAACTTGACGGCATACCAGGGGTTGAGCGCCCACAAAACACCCGGCGCCTGAATGATGTTCCAGACGCCAATGACCCCCAGGCTGAGAAACCACAGCACCATGACTGGCCCGAAGATGGCTCCAACCTTGGCTGTGCCGTGTCGTTGCATCCAGAACAGACCCAGCAGCACCGCCACCGTGATCGGCACCACCCAATGCTCCAGCCCAGGTGCGGCGACCTCAAGACCTTCGACCGCCGACAACACCGAGATCGACGGGGTAATCACGCCATCACCGAAAAACAGCGCGGCACCGAGCAAGGCCATCAACACGACCAGCTTGCGCATGCGTGGCGACTGACCCACGGCACGCTGGGCCAGCGTCATCAACGCCATGATGCCGCCTTCGCCCTTGTTGTCCGCCCGCATCACCAGGCTGACGTATTTGATCGCCACCACGATGATCAGCGACCAGGTCACCAGCGACAGAATGCCCAGCACCGTCGCGGGGTGCGGCTTCAGCCCATGCTCGGGCAGAAAGGTCTCGTGCATGGTGTACAGCGGACTGGTGCCGATGTCGCCAAACACCACGCCAATCGCGCCCAGGATCAGTGCCTTGCGACTACCGTGACTGTTCTCGCCTTCCGTACTGGATGGCGGGAGCGTCGCGTTCTGCACTTGTTCAATCATGATGACCTCAACTGCCTAGCCGCCAAGCGCGGCGCGCAGTGCCTTGCGAATAATGGTTTCGGCGTCGTCACCCTCGACGACAACCTTTTGCACCAGCCGGCTGACTTCAGCCGGTTTGTAGCCAAGTTGCTGCAGTGCCACGGTGGCCTCACCGGCCGCATCCAGCGGCGCAGCGGCACCACGAGCACCGGCTGCACCCGGCACACCGCTGAGACCATCGAGTCGATCGCGCAATTCGATCATGATGCGCTCGGCGGTTTTCTTGCCGATACCCGGAATCTTGGTCAGTGCAACCACATCACCGGCATGCACCAGTCGCGCAAAGTGATCGGTCGAAACGCCCGAAAGTACGGCCAGCGCGATCTTCGCGCCGACGCCACTGACCTTGAGCAGGCTGCGGAACAGGCTGCGCTCGTTCTCATGCAGGAAACCGTACAGCGTGACGCTGTCTTCCTTGACCGCATGATGGATCAGCAGGATCACTTCCTTGCCGATGCCAGGCAGGTCGTAGATGGTCGACATCGGCGCTTCGACTTCATAGCCGATGCCACCGACATCGACCAGCAAGGCCGGCGGCTGCTTCGAAAGCAGGGTGCCACGCAGACGTCCAATCACCGGCGGCGCCTCCAGGCTGCGCGGGGAATGCCCACGCGAGTCAGGCTGGCGCGGGTATGCGCGTGGGTAATGGCGATCGCCAGCGCATCGGCGGCATCGGCCTGCAAGGCCCCCTTCAGCCCCAACAACATGCCGACCATGTGCTGCACCTGGGTCTTGTCGCCCCGGCCACTGCCGACCACGGACTGCTTCACTTCGGTTGCCGCGTATTCGTGCACCTCGATCCCCTGACTGACTACCGCACAGATCGCGGCGCCCCTCGCCTGTCCCAGCTTGAGCGCCGAGTCGGGATTGCGCGCCATGAATACGCGCTCGATCCCGCACTCGGTCGGTTGATGTGCGGCGATAATGTCACAGAGTTCGTCAAAGATACGTTTCAGGCGCAACGGGAAGGTTGCCTCACCGGCGACAGCAAGCGCTGTATGGAAAACCGGGCTGAGCTTGCCATTGGCGTCGACATCGATAATGCCGACACCGGTGCGCTGACTACCTGGATCGATGCCGATGATTCGGGTGCAGCGGGATTGGGGATTCGAGATTGGGGATTCGTTGGTCACGGACACAGTCATGTTTCGCGACCCGAGAGACGAGTCGAGAAACCGTTGGTCTTGCGCGCCAATGAATATTGGTTCGGATGGCGCGTGATTGAGACGGCCAAACTCCCCACCGTTCGCGCTGAGCGCAGCCTGCGTAGCGGGCGAAGTCGAAGCGCCACCACGCGTGGACAGCCCATCGCCGGCATGCACTTCGACTTCGACTTCGGCCTGCGGCCTGCGCTCAGTGTGAACGGACTGGGGCATGTGCCATTCAAACAAGTGCCATTCAAAGCTGGTTCCCGGCTCACAACAGCCGAAGGGCTGGTCATCCCAACCTCACGCCGACGGCAGCAATGCGTTGTGCGAAACTTCGCTCACGTCATCAAGCGCATCAAGTTTTTCGAGCAGTTCATGCAGAGGCTCGAGCGCTTCTTCGGGCACTTCGACGCGATTGTTCGGACGCATCACCACACCGGCGTGCACCGAACTCAGCCCCGCATCGATCAGCGCCTGCTGCACTGCTTCGAAGTTTTCCGGCGCGCACAGTACGGTGCTCTCGCCATGTTCATTGACCACGTCATCGGCGCCAGCTTCGAGTGCCGCTTCCAGCACCTTTTCCTCGGCAGCTTCGTCACCATGGGTGGCAAACACCAGCTCGCCGCAGCGGTTGAACTGGAATGCCACCGAACCGCTGGTGCCCAGGTTGCCGCCGTGCTTGGTCAGTGCATAGCGGACATCGGCCACGGTACGGGTCGGGTTATCGGTGAAGCTTTCGATGATCAGCGCGATGCCGGCCGGTCCGTAGCCCTCGTAACGCAGCTCCTGCATGTCGGCGCCGCCATCGGCACCGGAGCCGCGCTTGATCGCGCGCTCGATGGTGTCCTTGGTCATGTTGGCCGACAGCGCCTTGTCCACCGCCGCGCGCAAGCGCGGGTTGCCGGAGGGATCGGCGACACCGGCACGGGTGGCGACAGTGATTTCGCGGATCAGCTTGGTGAACACCTTGGCGCGCTTGGCGTCTTCGGCGTTCTTGCGACCTTCGATGGACGGGCCTCTACCCATAACACCCAAACCTGCTCAGTGGATTAAGCCGCGAATTTTAGCGCATCCGACGCACCAGCCGGTATGTGCCAGCTGGCCATCACTCGGCACCCGGCGCGAACTGACCCCGACTGAGAAACTGGGCAATCAGGGTCACCACCTCAGTCGACAGCAGCAGGCCGGTATGACTGGCCTCGATCACGCAATGATCGGTCAACCCCGGCAATCTGGTTTCGGCCACGGCCACGGTGCCATCGTGCTCACCTTCGATCTGACCCAGCATGGCGCCCAGCCCGATCGGCATGCGGCCAGCGATCATGCCGACCTGACACGATCCGTGCCACTGTTCGAAACCTTCTTCGATCAGGGCGCGGTTGTGACCGAGCAGTACTTCGCCACCACGCCCCCAGCCGGCAAACGCCCGCGCTGCGGCGCTGCCTTTCAGTGGCGAGCCAAGACACACAATGCGCCCGGGCCGCAGGTCCGGCGCATCCAGACAGGCGCGCAAGGCTAGCAAACCACCCAGGCTATGCCCGACCAGATGCACGGGACCGGGCGCACATTCGGCAATCTGCTTCTGCAGGCGGCCCAGGATGCGCCCCTGGGTTGTCGCCACGCTCATGTAGTCGAAGCGACTTACCTGATAACCCTGTTCGATCAGTCGTCGATGCAGCAGACCCAGGGAAAACCCCCGCATCCACAAGCCGTGCAGCAGGATGATGTTTTCGGTCATGGGCAGGTGTCGGAAATAACCGTGGGATGGAACAGGATGTCAGCTCCGTCGTCGCTGCAACGAGAATATCTGATCAGTCCTGCTCCGCCGCCGATGCGGCGATCGCCACATGCAATTCCTTCAGCTGAGCTTCGGAGACCATCGACGGCGCATCCGTCATCAGACATTGGGCACTGGTGGTCTTGGGGAAGGCGATCACGTCGCGGATCGATTCGGTGCCGCCCATCAACGCGGCAATCCGGTCGATACCGAAGGCCACGCCACCATGCGGCGGCGCGCCGAACTTCAATGCCTTGAGCAGGAAGCCGAACTTGGCCTCGGCCTCGTCCGCGCCGATACCGAGCAGTTCGAACACCGCGCTCTGCATGTCCGGGCGATGGATACGGATCGAGCCGCCACCGATCTCGTTACCGTTGAGCACCATGTCGTAGCCGCGGCTGACCGCGGTCATCGCGTTGGCACGCAGGTCGGCAATATCGTCGATCTTCGGCGCGGTGAACGGGTGATGCAGAGCTACGTAGCGCTGCTCCTCGGCGTCGTATTCGAACATCGGGAAATCGGTGACCCACAGCGGTTTCCAGCTGTCTTCGACCAGGCCGCGTTCCTTGCCGACCTTCAGGCGCAAGGCGCCCATGAAATCGGTGACGGTATTCCACTTGCCGGCGCCGAAGAACACAATGTCGCCGGTCTGCGCGCCCGTCGTGGACAGCACGCTTTGCAGCGCCGCATCGTCGAGGAATTTTGCCACCGGCGAGTTGATGCCGTCGCGACCCCTGGCCAGATCCTCGACCTTCAGCCAAGCCAGACCCTTGGCGCCGTATTTGGCCGCATGCTCGGCCAGGCCGTCGATCTCCTTGCGGCTCAACGTGCTGCCACCGGGCACACGCAACGCGGCAACACGACCGTCGGGCGCGTTGGCCGGCTCGGCGAACACCTTGAATTCCACATGCTTCAGAGCATCGGCCACATCCACCAGCTCCAGCGCAATGCGCAGATCCGGCTTGTCCGAACCGAAACGACGCATCGCCTCGGCCCAGGTCATGCGCGGGAAACTCGCATCCAGCTCCACGCCCTGCACTTCGCGGAACACGTGGCGGATCAGATCCTCCACGAAATCCTGCACGTCCTTCTCTTCGACAAAGGCGAACTAGAGGTCGAGCTGGGTGAATTCCGGCTGGCGATCAGCGCGCAGGTCCTCGTCACGGAAGCAGCGGGCGATCTGATAGTAGCGATCGAAACCGGCCATCATCAGGATCTGCTTGAACAACTGCGGCGACTGCGGCAGCGCATAGAACTGACCGGGATGCACGCGGCTGGGCACCAGGTAATCACGCGCGCCTTCGGGCGTGGCCTTGGTCAGGATCGGTGTCTCGATGTCCTGGAAGCCACGCTCATCCAGATAGCGGCGCAGCGCACGTACCAGCGCGGTGCGCTTGCGCATCATCGCCTGCATGTCGGGGCGGCGCAGATCGAGGTAGCGGTAGGTCATCCGCATGTCCTCGTTCGGGCTCTCGTGCAATGCGAACGGCAGATCCTTCGCTGCGTTGAGAATCTCGACCGTGTCGGCCACCAGCTCGACCGTGCCGGTCTTCAGTTTGTCGTTGACCGACAGGCGCTGGCGCAAGGTGCCGGTGACCCGCACGCAATACTCGTAGCCCAGCTCGCCGGCCACGGCAAAGGCAGCTTCGTTTTCGCGCTCGATCACCACCTGCGCCAGGCCTTCGTGGTCGCGCAGATCGACAAATGCCACATGGGCCTGCAGGCGGATCTTGTTGACCCAGCCGCACAAAGTGACGGTCTGGTCGATCAGGGACTCATCAATGAGGCCGCAGTAATGCGTGCGCATGCGTTGGAAACTCCGGGCCGCGAAACGGCTGAAACAGGTGGAAAAGACCCGCAATCTTACCACTGCCCTGCCGGCCGGCGTTCAGCCAGCAAGCCACGGTCGGTTTCAGTCACTGCTGCCGGTTGAGCTGGCGGCAGGTGCGGGTGCAGGTGCGGGCGCTGCAGCCGGCGCGGGAGTTGCCGCAGGCTTGTCGGCTGATGCCGGTTTGGCTGCGCCCTCGTCAGAGCTTCCGGCCAGATTGCGCTTCTTGTCACCGTCTTTCTTGAAATCGGTCTCGTACCAGCCACTTCCGGCCAACCGGAACGAAGGCGCGCTGACCCGACGGTGCAGCTGCGGTGCGTTGCACGACGGACAGATCGTGGGATCGGCGTCCGACAACTTCTGCAAGCGGTCAAAGCGGTGGCCGCAGCCGCTGCATTCGAATTCGTAAATGGGCATGGATGATTCCGTGACAACAAACAGGCCCGATGCGGGCAACTCGCCATTATCGGCATGTTCGAGCCGATTTCAAAGGACAGGCCGTACGTGCATAAGCGGCCGCGCGGGCAGATAATCCGCGAGTCCCATGCGGCACCGTCAGTTTGCCCCAGCCATGACCTTGGGCTGGTTCGCCATTATCTCGATCCCGTAGGAGCCTTTCATGATCATTCGTCTACCGCATTCACTGTCCGCGCTTTGCCTGCTGGTGCTGATCGGCTCGCCGGCACTGGCCACCGAACCGGGCAACATGATGAAGATGACCTCCACCACCAAGATGGAAATGCCCGGCATGGGCGTGAACATGCCGCCGATGACGCATACGGCCGACGTCTGCACCTCGGCGAAAAAGCCGGACATTACCCAGATGATGAAGAACCAGAAGGACTGCAAGGTCAGCAATTACCAGGAAGTCGGCAATACCGTGAGTTACCACATCGAATGCACCGGCAAGATGCAGATGAGCGGTGACGGCAAATTTCAGCTCGGCTCCGACGGCAGTGTCAACGGCGAAATGCACGCCAGTGGCGAGGCTGGCACCGGGCAGAAGATGACAATTGATGTCAGCTATAACGGTCAGAAAACCGGGGTCTGCGACTACACGCCGCCATCCTCCGCGGGCTGACAATGGCATGCTGCCCACGAGCGCAGCGAGATTCAAAAGAAACTCCTTCCGACTCAGGACCGTGAAGGCAGATGCAGGGGAACAAAGCAGGGGTACGGCAACCAATCAACCTGAGGGGAATTCAATGAAATACGCAAACCAACTGGCCATGAGCATGGTGTTGGCGTTGACGCTTGGCACAATCGGCGTGGCAACCGCGCGCGAGGCGCCGACGCTGACCGTTGCCGTGATCGACTTCACCAATCAGAGCAACTCCGTGTACTGGTGGAACGACGGCGTCGGCAACCAGCTCGCCGATGTCCTGAGCAACGAGCTCAGCGCCACCGGTGACTTCAAGATCATTGAACGGCAGCAAATCGGCGCCGTACTGGCCGAGCAGGATCTGGCCAGCCCCTCACGCATGCGCCCGGGCAGCAGTCCGCATACGGGCAATGTGACCGGTGCGCAGTATCTGGTCACTGGCAGTGTGGCCTCATATACCGAAGACACGTCCAATACCGGCGGCGGCATCAGTGTGGCCGGCTTTCATGTGGGCGGTGGCCAGAAACAGGCCTATGTCGCGCTCGACCTGCGGGTGATCGATGCCGAGACCTCCGAGGTGGTCTTTTCGCGCACCGTCGAAGGCCGCAGTACCGATAGCGCGATCAATCTCAGCGGATATGTGGGCAATGGTGTAGGCGGTGACTTCGGCCACTCCAAGAAAACCCCAGCCAGCAAGGCAGTACGCGCTGCACTGATCGAAGCGAGCAACTACCTCGATTGCGCGATGGTCAAACGCAATGGCTGCGAGGCAAGCTACCAGCAGAAAGAAGAAAAGCGCCGCAAGGGCGATCAGAACTCACTCGACCTCGACTGATCTGCACCAAATGACGATCGGGGCCGGACACGCCTGCCCCGATCGTTGGTGAATCAAAGCTGCCGAAACACCAGCTGCCCACCTTCCGCATTGACACCGACTGTGTCGCCGGACTGAAAGCGTCCTTCCAGGATCTGCCGGGCCAGCGGGTTCTCGAGCTGCTGCTGGATCGCACGCTTCAGCGGTCGCGCACCGTAGACCGGGTCGAAACCGACATTGCCGAGCAGGCTCAGCGCATCATCGCCCACTTCCATCTTCAGCTGCCGCTCGGCCAGCCGCTTCTCCAGATACTCCAGCTGGATCCTGGCGATGGCGCGGATCTGGCTCTTGTCCAGCGGACGGAACACCACCAGCTCGTCCAGCCGGTTGATGAACTCGGGCCGGAAGTGCGCTTGCACCACGCCCAGTACGGATGCCTTCATCTGCGTGTATTGCTCTTCAGCGTCGCTGCCTTCGCTGGATTCCGAGGCATCCTGGATCATCTGCGAACCAAGGTTCGAGGTCATCACGATGACCGTGTTGCGGAAGTCCACGGTGCGGCCTTGCCCATCGGTGAGGCGGCCATCGTCGAGCACCTGCAGCAGGATATTGAACACATCCGGATGCGCCTTCTCAACCTCATCCAGCAGGATCACGCTGTACGGCCGACGCCGCACCGCCTCGGTGAGATAGCCGCCTTCCTCGTAACCGACATAGCCCGGCGGCGCACCGACCAGCCGACTGACCGAGTGCTTTTCCATGAACTCGCTCATGTCGATCCGCACCATCGCATCGGTGGTATCGAACATGAATTCGGCCAGCGCCTTGCACAACTCGGTCTTGCCCACGCCGGTCGGGCCAAGAAAAAGGAACGAACCGCTGGGACGATTCGGATCTGACAGGCCGGCACGTGCACGGCGTATGGCATCGGATACCGCACGCACTGCTTCGTCCTGACCGACTACGCGCTTGTGCAACTCATCTTCCATGTGCAGCAATTTTTCCCGCTCGCCCTCAAGCATCTTGTTGACCGGGATACCGGTCCAGCGTGAAACCACCTCGGCAATTTCCTCCTCGGTGACGCGATCCTGCACCAGCTTGAAGTCGCCCCGCTGCTCGGCGGCCTGCGCTTCCACAAGCTGTTTTTCCAGCTCCGGCAACTTGCCGTACTGGATCTCACTCATGCGGGCATAGTCCTGCTGGCGCTGCGCTGATTCCAGTTCCTGCCGAGCCTGTTCGATCTGCTCCTTGACCTTGGTCGCGCCTTGCAAGGCAGCCTTTTCCGATTTCCAGATCTCGTCGAGGTCGGAGAACTCGCGCTCCAAGGTCTCGATGTCACTTTCCAGATCAGCAAGACGCTGCTTGCTGGCGTCGTCTTTCTCCTTCTTCAGCATCTCGCGCTGGATCTTCAGCTGGATCAACCGTCGTTCGAGTCGATCGAGCTCTTCCGGTTTGGAGTCGATCTCCATGCGGATGCGCGATGCGGCTTCGTCCATGAGGTCGATCGCCTTGTCCGGCAACTGGCGATCGCTGATATAACGATGGGACAGCGTGGCTGCTGCGACAATCGCCGGGTCGGTGATCTCCACGCCGTGATGCACGGCGTAGCGTTCCTTCAGTCCGCGCAGGATCGCGATGGTGTCTCCCACCGTCGGCTCGCCCACGAACACTTTCTGGAAGCGACGCTCCAGCGCGGCGTCTTTCTCGATGTATTTGCGGTACTCATCCAGCGTGGTGGCACCGATGCAATGCAACTCGCCGCGCGCCAGCGCCGGCTTGAGCATGTTGCCGGCATCCATCGCGCCATCGGCCTTGCCAGCGCCGACCATCGTGTGCAGCTCGTCGATAAACAGGATCACCCGGCCTTCCTGCTTGGACAGGTCGTTGAGCACGGCCTTTAGCCGCTCCTCGAACTCGCCGCGGAACTTGGCACCGGCGATCAGCGCACCCATGTCCAGCGACAGCACGCGCCGGCCACGCAGGCCTTCGGGCACTTCATCCTTGATGATGCGCTGGGCCAGACCTTCGACAATGGCGGTCTTGCCGACGCCGGGCTCGCCGATCAACACCGGGTTGTTCTTGGTGCGACGCTGCAACACCTGGATGGTGCGACGGATTTCTTCGTCGCGGCCAATCACCGGATCGAGCTTGCCGTTCTCGGCCCGCTCGGTGAGATCGATGCAGTATTTCTCCAGCGCCTGACGCTGCTCCTCGGCGTTTTCGCTCTGCACCTTTTCGCCGCCGCGCAGCTTTTCGACCGCCGCTTCAAGATTCGGCTTGGTGGCACCCGCCGTTTTCAGCGCCGCGCCAAGCTCACCCTTGTCTTCCAGTGCTGCCAGCACGAACAACTCGCTGGCGATGAACTGGTCGCCGCGCTGCTGCGCCAGCTTGTCGGTGAGATTGAGCAGGCGGGTGAGGTCATTGCCGACATTGATATTGCCCTCCTGCCCACTGACCCGAGGCAGCCGCTCCAGCAAATCGTTCACGCGCTGCTGCAAGGCCGGCACATTGACCTGCGCCTGAGTCAGCAACGGTCCGGTCGAACCACCTTGCTGACCGAGCAAGGCGGCCATCACGTGGGCGGGTTCCAGCATATTGTGATCGCGGCCTACGGCCAGCGACTGGGCATCGGCCAGAGCCTGCTGAAAACGCGATGTAAGTTTGTCCATGCGCATCGAAATAACCCCACGAGTCGATTTGGCGATTCATCCGCCACTGCCGATCAAGGTGCGGACTCACGCCCACGATTCAAGTTCAGCGCCATCATCACGCCAATCCCGGGTCCATGCTTTCACATAGCGTTTGTTCGGTTGATGAGAATGTTGGTCTCGAATCTCGCCGCCGCTTACCGGTCACCCATGCCATTACCAACACCACCCATGCCGGCTGTCTCGATGCGCTGGGCCATCTTTCTGGATGTCGATGGCACCTTGCTGGAGTTTGCAGACGATCCGCTGGCCGTGTCGGTCAGCCCGGCCTTGCTGAAGGTTTTGCATGGCCTGCATACGGCGCTTGACGGTGCCATGGCACTGGTCAGCGGTCGTGGGCTGAATGACCTTGATCGTCTGTTTGGCCAAACACGATGGGCCGCGGCCGGCCTGCATGGTTTGCAACTGCGGCATGCTGACGGCAGTTTTCGTCGGCTCAGCGTCACGCCGGAACAACGCGAGCGCATGCACTGCGTGGCGCGGGCGTTGATGCAACGTTTTGATGGGGTGGAACTGGAAGACAAGCAGCAGGCGATTGCCCTGCACTGCCGCCGTGTTCCCGCGCAATTCGACGCCCTGCTCGAAGCGGCGACTTCGGATGCAGCGGAACTGGATGGCTTCGAGCTTCAGCCCGGCAACTTGGTGGTCGAGTTCAAGCCGATCGGCATGGACAAGGGCCGCGCGGTGCTGGAGCTGCTCAACCGCTCACCGTTCGCTGGACGTATCCCGGTCTATCTTGGCGACGACCTCACCGACGAACACGCCTTTGCCAGCACCAATAGTCGACGCGGCATGAGCGTCCGTATCGGCTCGCGTGAGCCAACCCTGGCTCGATTCACCTTGCCGAGCCCCGCTTCGACCGAGGCCTGGCTGGTCCGCGTACATGACACACTGACCCAGGAAAAAAACAGGCATGACCAACTCCAGCGAGGAAATCAACGCCAGTCTTGAACTCGGCGTCATCGGCAATGGCAGCATTGCCGCCATGATCGACGCGCAGGCACGCATCGTCTGGTGCTGCCTGCCGCGTTTCGATGCCGACGCCACGTTCTGTGCATTGCTCTCACCGCACAGCGGCGGTGGCGACTGGACGATCGAACTGCAGGATTTCGATCACGCCGAACAGCATTACATTCCCAATACGGCGATCCTGGTCACACGCCTGTTTGACAGCCAGGGAGGCGCCATCGAAATCACCGATCTGGCACCGCGTCACCGCACCTTCGGTCGCGTCTACCATCCGGTGCTGCTGGCACGAAAGATCGAACCGATCAGCGGCAGCCCGCGTATTCGCGTGCTGCTTCGCCCGTTGTGTGATTACGGTGCACGCGTACCGGAGACCACTTCCGGCAGCAACCACATCCGCTACCTGCTCGATGGGCTGGTGCAGCGTCTGACCAGCGACGTCTCGGTACCGCTGATCGAGCGCCAGCTCTGGTTCAACCTCGATCACAGTGCGCACCTCATTTTCGGCCCGGACGAAACCTTGCGCGAAAGCCCCGGGGAATTCTTCCGCCACGTGCATGAGCGCACCTTGCAGTATTGGCGCGAGTGGGTGCGCTACCTGTCGATTCCCTACGAATGGCAAAACGCGGTGATTCGCGCCGCGATCACGCTCAAGCTGTGCCAGTACGAGGCCACCGGCGCCATCGTCGCCGCACTCACCACTTCGATTCCGGAAGCGGCCAATACCGAACGCAACTGGGATTACCGCTACTGCTGGCTGCGCGACTCGGCCTTCACCGTGCGTGCGTTGAACCGCCTCGGTGCCACCCGCAGCATGGAGCAGTACATTCGCTACGTATTCAACCTCGCGGTTGGCGACGGTGATGAAGAAGTCGGCCCGGTATTCGGCATCACCTTCGAGCGCGAATTGCACGAACGACAAGTGGATGGCCTGGCCGGTTACCGCGGCATGGGCCCCGTGCGGGTCGGCAACGATGCCTGGCGGCAGCGGCAGAACGATGCCTACGGCTCGGTGGTGCTGGCCTCGGCACAACTGTTTTTTGATCAGCGACTGGAACACCAGGGCGACGAAACCACCTTCCGCCGGCTGGAGCGTATGGGTGATCTGGCGCTGCGCATGGCCGAACAACCGGATGCCGGTTTGTGGGAATTCCGCGGCCGCGCCTCGGTACACACCTACTCGGCCGCCATGTGCTGGGCCGCCTGCGACCGTCTGGCGCACATCGCCACCCGGCTCGGCCTGGACGAGCGAGCGTGCTACTGGCATGACGCCGCGACAAATCTGCACGAGCGCATCGAGACACGCGCCTGGAGCGAAAAGCTCGGCCATTTTGTCGACGCCTATGACGGCGAACATCTGGATGCCAGCCTGCTGTTGCTGGCCGACATCGGCTTCGTTGAAACCAGTGACCCACGCTTCATCGCCACGGTCGACGCGATCGGCCGCGAACTGGGTCGTGGCAATTACCTGTTCCGTTACATCGCACCGGACGACTTTGGCGCACCGGAAACCAGTTTCAACATCTGCACGTTCTGGTATATCGAAGCACTCGCCGCCACCGGCCGCGAACAGCAGGCACGGGCGATGTTTGAGCACATGCTCGAGAAGCGCAACGCACTCGGCCTGCTGTCGGAGGATCTCGCCCCCGATAGCGGCCAGCACTGGGGAAATTATCCGCAAACCTATTCGCTGGTCGGCCTGATCCAGGCAGCGATGCGGTTGTCGCGGCGATGGGAAGACGAATTGTGAACACGCGAAAGAAGAAGCCCGGACGGCTCATTGTGGTATCCAACCGGGTTGCATTGCCAAAGAACAGCAGCGCTGGCGGACTCGCCTCGGCACTGCACGCGGCACTACAGGATCGTGGCGGCTTGTGGTTTGGCTGGAGCGGCAAGATCGCCGACGAAAGTGCGCAGACCGTACACCACATGCATGAAGACAAGGTGGACTATGCCACCATCGACCTGTCCCGATCCGATCACGACCAGTTCTATACCGGCTTCGCCAATGGCGCATTGTGGCCATTGCTGCATTACCGGCTCGATCTGGTCAAATACCAGCGCAGCCATCTGGATGGCTATATACGGGTAAACAAGATCTTCGCCAATGAGCTGTGCAAGCTGATTGACCCCAACGACGTCATCTGGATCCATGACTACCACCTGATTCCCCTCGCCGCGTTTCTGCGTCGACGCGGCATCAACAACCGGATCGGCTTTTTCCTGCACACGCCACTGCCTGCCGCGGGCCTGCTGATAGCGCTGCCCAACCACCGACGGCTGTTGGAAAACCTGGCCAGCTACGACCTGATCGGTGTGCATACCGCACGCGATCTGCGTGCGCTGGAAGATTATTTTCTGCACGAAGCCGGCGCCGTGATGCAACCCGATGGGCAAATGAGCATGCCCAGTGGCAGACTGTTCCGGGCCGGCGCCTTCCCGATCAGTATCGACACAAAAGCCATTGCCGAGATCGCGGCGGAAGCCGAGTCGCGCAAGGAAATCACCCAGCTACGCAAGAGCCTGGACGGTCGCGCATTGATCATCGGTGTCGACCGACTGGATTATTCGAAGGGCTTGCCCGAACGCTTCCAGGCGTATGCACAGTTGCTGCAACACAACCATGACCTGCATGGACAGATCGCCTTCATGCAGATTGCCCCGCCATCGCGCGGCAGCGTGCTCGAATACCGGCAGATCCGGCGCGACCTGGAGCGCAACGCAGGCCATATCAACGGCAAATACGCCACGCCCGACTGGGCACCGATCCGCTACATCAACAAGTCGTTTCCGCACAAATTGCTGACCGGCTATTACCGCACCGCTCGAGTTGGCCTGGTCACGCCATTACGCGACGGCATGAACCTGGTCGCCAAGGAATATGTCGCCAGCCAGGACCCCGAAGATCCCGGCGTGCTGATCCTGTCGCGCTTTGCCGGCGCGTCAATGGAGCTCACCGATGCCTTGCTGGTGAACCCTGCCGATACCGAGGAAGTTTCCGATGCGTTGCGACGCGCACTTGCGATGCCACTGAAGGAACGTTGCGAGCGCTGGAACGCAATGATGGCCATGCTCGAAAAGCACGACATCACCACCTGGCGTAAAAACTATCTGGAAGCACTCGGCAAATGAGCCATCGCGCAAACGCCGATCAGGATGGCTTGAGCCAGATCAGGCTGGCAAAACGTCCACTGTTTGAAGCATCGCGTCGATAGGAATAGAAGCGCGGATCGGCCAGTGTGTCGAAGCCGCCGCCAAAAATCTGCTGCACGCCAACGGCCTGTAATCGCTGCCGTGCCAGACCAGCCAGATCGCACAACCAGTGTCCGGGTCGGGTGGCCTTGAAACAGGTGGCTGCGGCGGTGTCAGTGGCAATAAAGGCCGCACGAACTTCCTCACCGACTTCGTAGGACTGCGCACCGATGCACGGCCCCAGCCACGCCAGTACGCGGGCCACCGGAGTCTGCAACTGGGTCAGTGTCGCTTCCAGCACTCCAGCAGCCAGCCCACGCCAGCCGGCATGTGCTGCACCTATTTCGCATCCATCATCCGCGCAAAAAAGTACTGGCAGACAATCGGCGGTGAGAATCGCCAGCACCGTGCCTGACAGGTGAGATATCGCCGCGTCCACCTGCGGTTCGGCCGGGCCCGGTAACGGGCCAAGTTCAGCCACCCCGATGCCATGCACCTGACGTAACCAGCGCGGTGGCGACGGCAAGCCCAGTGTTTGTTGCAACGCGCTGCGATTGGCGTGCACCGTCTCGATCAGCTCACCACTGTTCAGACCCAGATTGAAGCGCTCGTACGGCGGCGCTGAAATACCGGGGCCTTGCCGGGTGGTGATCGCCGCCTGCACTTGGGCAGGCGCCGGCCAGTCGGGGAATATCCAGGGTTCGGTCATCTTTTCGCAATCCGCAACTCGGTACTCATCAGCTTCGCGCTCGGGTGCTGGCCCGTCACTCGACACGATCAGAAGTCGTCGCTGCCATGCTCCGCCAGATCAGCGCGGAGGGCTTCGATCAGACCCAGTTGGTCAGCGGGCCGTTCCACGCTGAAGTCCAGTATTTCGCCACTGACCGGATGCACGAACGACAGCCGCTCGGCATGCAAGGCCTGTCGACGGAATCCACGCAACACGGCTGCCAACTCCTGCGAGGCACCCTTGGGCAAGCGCAGGCCGCCGCCATACAGCGGATCGCCGATGATAGGGTGCTGGATATGCGCCAGATGCACGCGGATCTGGTGGGTACGGCCGGTTTCCAGCTGGCATTGCAGCAGGCTGTGCGCGCGGAATCGTTCGCGCAAGCGGTAATGGGTCACTGCGCGTTTGCCATCCTCCTCGTCACGCACCGACTGACGCAGGCGGTCGCCCATGCTGCGCCCGATTGGCTCATCCACCGTGCCGCCGGCCACCATCGTGCCCAGTACCACCGCTTCGTACTGGCGCTCCACTTCGTGCCTCGACAACATGTCGACCAGCGCGGTGACTGCCGGCAGCGTGCGCGCCACCACCATCAAGCCCGAAGTGTCCTTGTCCAGCCGGTGCACAATGCCGGCACGCGGCAATTCGGCCAGGGCCGAATCCCAGTGCAGCAATGCATTCAGCAAGGTGCCGTCCGGATTGCCGGCACCGGGGTGAACCACCAGACCCGCCGGCTTGTTCAGCACCAGCAGGTCGTCATCCTGATACACGATATCCAGCGCAATCGCCTGCGGGGCGCTGCTCACCTCGGTTTTCAGTTCGGTATCCAGCAGCACTTGCTCACCGCCCTGAAGCAGCTGTCGCGGGGCTGCACTGGCGCCGTTCAGGGTCAGTTCGCCGGATTTGATCCAGCCACTGAGGCGCGAACGCGAATAATCGGGGAACATCTCGGCCACAGCCTGGTCGAATCTGCGTCCTGCGGCACCCAGCGGCACCGTGGCCTCAAGCCGGATGGCCGTCATGCCAGCCTCCGCGAACCGAGTGCTGTTTCGGCTATCATGCCTTTTCGATCCAACATCTGAATGCTTTCCTCTATGTGTGTAAACAAGTCGACGATATCCCGATTGTCTGCCCTGAAAGTGCTCGCCGTGCTCGCCATGGTGGCATTGATCAGCGCCTGCTCGTCATTCGGGCACAAAGACAACTACGACACGATGCCGGAGTGGGCGCTGTACCAGAACGCGCACACCTCGCTGGAAAATGCTGACTACGCAGCCGCCACCAAGGCTTATACCCGCCTGATCGCGCGCTTTCCGTCGGGTGAATACAACGAACAGTCGCAACTGGAGTTGAGCTACTCACAGTACAAGGACAACCAGCCGGATGATGCCTTGTCGACCGTGAACCGCTTCATCAAGACCTATCCGACCAATAAACATGTTGATTATGCCTATTACTTGCGCGGCCTGATCAATTTCGAACGCACCGCCGGCGTTCTTGATCGTTATCTCAGCCTCGAAGGCGCGCAATCGCGCCGCGACCAGGGCTTCAACCTGCAATCGTTCGACGACTTCTCCGAACTGTCGCGACGCTTCCCCAACAGTGCCTATGCCGCCGACGCCCGTCAGCGCATGATCTTTCTGCGCAATGAACTGGCTCAATACGAGATCAACGTGGCGTCGTATTACCTCTACAACAAAGCGTACATGGCAGCCGCCGACCGCTCGCAGTACGTGATCGAACACTACCAGCAGTCGCCACAGACCGGCGACGCGCTGGCCATCCTCACCCGCTCCTACCTGTCGATGGATCAGAAAGCGGCGGCCGACCAGTCGCGTCAGGTGCTGGCGCTGAACTATCCCGACCATCCCTACCTGAAAGACGACAAGTGGCCGCACGAGGCGTCCACCATGCGCAAGATGGTGCCGTTCATCAGCCATCACTGATCTCAAGGATCGCGCCCGGCTGCAATGCGCCGGGTCCAGTGATGCCACGGAAGCCGGCGAGCGATCGCCGGCTTTTTCGTGCCGGGATCAGGGTCATGCTGCGACAACACGCCATCTGTCCAGCCCCATCCAAAGCGCTATATTTGGAAACCTTGGATCCCAGTCAAGAGTTGCCACTTGAAAACCCTCGTGCACGGCCTGTGTGCCCTCGCTCTTGCGCTCTCCAGTGATGCAGCACTGGCCAGTGATCCTGCGCCAGCCACCACCACACTGGCACCGATTTCGGTGCATGCCAGCGACGTGCTGGTTAGCGAAACACCGGGGCCGCGGATTCGCGTCAAGCGTGAACAGCTGCAAAAGCAAAACATCACCGAAAGTGCCGATGCACTGAAGTTCGCGCCGAACGTGCAGGTGCGCAAACGCTACATCGGTGATCCCAACGCGGTGATCAGCGGCCGTAATGCGGGTACCTTGCAGAGCGCCCGCAGCCTGGTCTATGCCGACGGCCTGTTGCTGTCGAACCTGATGACCAACGGCTGGGCCGGCGCGCCACGCTGGGGCATGGTGGCACCCGAAGAGATCGGTGCCGTTGACGTTTTGTACGGACCGTATTCCGCACTGTATCCGGGCAATTCGCTGGGCAATACGGTGCTGATCCACACGATCCTGCCAGAGCATCTGATAGCCAGCATCAGCACCCAGCTGATGAGTCAGGATTACCACGATGCCTACGGTGCCGGTGGCCATTACAACGGTCATCAGGTGGCGGCCACCTTGGGCAATCGCCAGGGCCGCTGGAGCTGGCTGCTGGAAATGAGCCAGCTCGACAATCACGGCCAACCGATGCAATACGCCACTGCGCGGGCTGGCGGTGATCCGACTTCGGCCATTCCGGTGACCGGTGCCACCGCCGACCGCAATCCAAACGGTTCACCACGACTGGTGTACGGCGCCAACAGCATCGAGCACACCGTACAAACCCAGGCCAAGCTGAAGCTGGGCGTGGACATCACCGACAGCATCGCCGGCTTGTTCACTGTCGGCTGGTGGCACAACCGCGCCCAGGATCGCACCCGCGGCCTGATCCAGGACGCATCCGGTCAATCGGTGAGCAGCGGCGTGATCAGCAGCGATGGTCAGACCTGGACCTTGCCTGCCAGTGGGCTGGCGCCGTCCTCCGCGCACGACAGCCATATCCTTTACGGTGCCGAATTCAACGGTCACTTTGCCAACGACTGGCACTGGACCGCGGTCGGCAGCCACTATGATTTCGCCCACTCGCAGGCCGCCACCGCCAACCTGCCGGAACCGCGCACACCGATCGGCGGCCCCGGCACGATCGCCGATCAGCACGGCTCGGGCTGGGACACCTTCGATCTGCGCAGTTCCGGCCCGATCGGCGGGCAGCACATGCTTTACCTCGGCCTGCACGCCGATCGTTATGTGCTCGACACCCGCATACGTCAGGCCAGCAACTGGCTGGGTGATGCCGATGGCACGATTGTGAGCCAGTTCGCCGGCCGCACCCAGACCCGCGCAGCCTATGTACAGGACGTGTGGAGCTTTGCCCCGACCTGGGCACTCACCCTCGGCGGGCGCTTCGAACAATGGCGCGCCTATGGCGGCCTGCTCGGCAATGCGATCGGCACGCAGCATTTCCCGGATCGCCAGCGCAACGATTTCTCGCCCAAGGCCGCACTCAGCTGGGACTTTGCCGATGACTGGCAACTGCGCCTGGCCCACGGCAAGGCTGTGCGCTATCCGACCGTGGCCGAGCTGTTCCAGGGCAGCCTGTCAGGCAATGCCATCGTCGACAACAATCCGGATCTCAAGCCGGAAATCGATCAGTCGACCGATCTCAGCCTGACTCGCCAACTTCAGCATGGCCACTGGCGCATCTCGCTGTATCAGGATCGGATCGACGACTCGCTTTATTCGCAAACCGACATCACCGTCAGCCCCACCGTCACCAGCGTGCAGAACATCGACCGCATGCGCGTGCGCGGCATCGAGGGCGAGTTGAACATCACCGATGTCTTCACGCCCGGCCTGGACCTGTCCGCCAGCGTGGCGTTCAACGACGCCAAGACCCTGGAGGACAGCCAGTACCCGCTGGCCAACGGCAAATACTTCCCGCGCATCCCGAAAGTACGTGCCAGCGTGTTCGCTGATTACCGGTTTGCAAAAGACTGGGACGCTTCCCTCGGCATTCGCCATTCCGGTCGCCAGTACAGCTCGCTGGATAACAGCGACTACGTCGACACCTACGGCGCCGTCACCGCCTTCACCGTGGCTGATGCCAAAGTCCGCTGGCAATTCGCCCCGCACTGGACTGCCTCGCTCGGCGTCGACAACCTGACCAACGAACAATATTGGGTCTACCATCCTTACGCTGGCCGCACCTGGTTCGGCGAACTGCGCTGGGCCCTGTAACTGGAATCATGATGCGTCGACTGCTGCTGATCCTGCTCTGCCTGTTGTCGTCCACCGTGCTGGCGCATGACGGCATGCAGATGACGATGCCGAAAGAAACCGCGCTGGGTGCGAGCGCCGCCTTCGACAGTCATGGCCGACTATGGGTTGTGGATGTGCTCGACAAGCATGTGCGCCTGCGCCACTCGGACGACAACGGCGGCAGCTTGAGCGAGCCCATGCTGGTCAACAGTGTGGCCGAGCCGATCTATGCCGAAGGCGAGAACCGGCCCAAGATCGGCTTTGGTCCACACGACGAAATCTACGTGAGCTGGTCACAGCCACGCGCCAAACCCTGGACCGGTTTCGTGCGCTTCGCTCGCTCGCTGGATGGCGGCAAGCATTTCGAAACCCCGTTGACCGTGCAACACGACCGTCAGGAAATCACCCACCGCTTCGACGCGATGGCGGTGGACGGCAAGGGTCGTATCGTGATGGCATGGATCGACAAGCGCGATCTCGAAGTGGCCACGGCCAAACACCAACCGTATCTCGGCGCGGCCGTCTACTACAGCTGGTCGAACGACGACGGCGCCAGCTTCGTGCCCGAACACAAGCTGGTCGACCAGAGTTGTGAATGCTGCCGCATCGCCCTGGCAAAAACACCAGACGGACAAATCGCCGCTTTCTTCCGCAACATCTATGGTGACAACATCCGCGATCACGCTTATGCAGTATTGGATGTGAATGGCCAGCCCAGCCATGTCGAACGCGCCACTTACAGCCAGTGGCATATCGCCGGCTGTCCGCATCACGGCCCCGGCCTGGCTATCGGCCACGACGGCGTTCGTCACGCAGTCTGGTACGAAGCCAACGGCCAGCCGACTGTCTGGTACGGCCAACTCGATCCCGGCCACACGCCGCAACACAAACTCGCGATCGGTCATGCCGGCGCCAGTCACGCCGATGTGGCGGCAAGCAACCAGAACGTGTGGATTGTCTGGAATCAGGTCGGCGCGGATGGCTACACATTGATGTTGCGTCGCTCCACCGACAACGGCAAACACTTCGACGCTACCCGCCAGCTCGCCAGCAGCAAGGATGCCGTCAGCTCGCCACAGCTGTTGCTGGAACATGGACAGCCGTTCGTGGCATGGAATACCGCCAGCGGATTCCGCGTGATTCCGGTGGACGCCAGCCGATGAAGCGGCTGATCCTCGCCGTGGCTTGTCTGCTGCCTTTGCTGGCCAGCGCAGCCTCATTGCAGCCGCTCAGCGCCGCTGATGTTCCGGCACTCCTGAAAGCCCCTGCGCATGGTCAGCGCATCATCGCCCTGTGGGCATTGGACTGCGCCTACTGCGAACCCAACCTCAAAGCGCTGGCCAACTTGCAACGCCAGCATCCGCAGCAGATCGAGCTGATCACCGTAACCACCGACAGCATCGAACAACGCGCCGCCATCGAGGCTCGCCTGCACAAGATGCAAATGGACGTCTATCCCGCGCGCGCCTACGCCGAAGCCTCACCCGAACACATCAACTTTCTGCTCGACCCGAACTGGGGCGGGGAAACACCGCGAGTTTTGCTGATCCGTGCCGATGGCAGCCAGTTGGGGATCAGTGGTGCGCTGACGCCTGCGCAGTTGCAGAAGCTGAGATAAAGCGCCTCCATCCGCCCTGTCGGGCACCTTCCCCTGTAAACAGGGGAAGGGACTTCGAGCAGCGAGACCAGCTTTCCCTTCCCCCGCCTGCGGGGAAGGCGCCCGGAGGGCGGATGGGGGCAAAGCTCTTGAATCAAGGCTCCGACACACTCTCCGACGGCGACGGCAACTCCGCCGTCCCATCATCCTCATCACCGTAAATCGCTACGTGCGGCACGCCATCGGCAGCAATCCAGCCGCGATACATGCCGTCGGTATTGAATGGAATCGAGATGTTTCCCTGCGCATCCAGCGCAATCGCACCGCCGTTGCCGCCCATCGACGGAATTTCCTGATTGATCACTTCGGCCGCGGCGCGCTTGAGCGGGATGCGCATCTGCGTCACCTTCATGCAGATCTCATGCGCCGCCACCGTGCGTTGGTAATACTCACCCCAACCGGTGCCTGAGACGGCACAACCCGAATTGGCATAGGTGCCGGCGCCGATGATGGGTGAGTCGCCGATGCGCCCCCAACGCTTGTCGGTCATGCCACCGGTCGATGTTCCCGCGGCGAGGTGACCACTCGTGTCCAGCGCCACCGCACCCACCGTACCGAAATGTTTGGCCGTCGATTCATCCGCATGCGGCTTGCTCTCGGCATCTTCCTTCAGCGCTTTCTGCAATTGCTGCCATCGCGGCTCGGTGCGGAAATACGCCGGATCGACCAGACTGATGCCCTGTTCCCTGGCAAATTCCTCAGCGCCTACGCCGGACAGCAGCACATACGGCGAATGCTCCATCACAGCACGCGCCAGCAGAATTGGATTCTTCACATGCTGCACGCCAGCCACCGATCCAGCCCGCTGCGTATAGCCCTCCATGATGGCCGCATCCAACTCGTTGTTACCCTGATGGGTGAACACCGCACCCCTGCCCGCGTTGAAGTTCGGATCATCCTCCAGCACGACCAACGCTGCGGTCACCGCTTCAACAGATGACTTGCCGGCCTTCAACTGCGCATAGCCGCTTTCCAGCGCCCGCGTCATCGCCGTACGAATCGCCTGCTCTTTCTCCGGTGTCAGGTCGTGCTGGATGACGCCGGCACCACCGTGAATCACCAATACGGGCGACACGGCGGCGTGACTTGTGGCAATCAAGCCAAAGGCAAGAGCAGCGGAAGCAAGCGGACGACGAAATGGCTTCACGACAACGCTCTCCCGGACAATGCCTCAATTATATCGACTTGGTAGTGGGCAATCTGACTCTGCCAAGATCGCTGGCATCAGTTATATCCAAGTGCCCTGGCCACGCATTTCAGCAAAGACCGATATGACAGGTGCCTGCCGATGCGACACAACTCGCCTGTGAAGCACAAACAACGCGACCTGAGCGTTGAAATCAGTGATTCGGGAGCATGGACGCGTCCATCTTCCCCATATGCGGCCTTGGTGCAAGGCAGACCACGCTCGATCCGTCGTATCCTAGGCAGCTGACTCTCCTGCAGGAAGGCGCGCCATGAACAAGGTTTATCCCAATGCCACCAAGGCTCTCGACGGATTGCTGGTCGACGGCATGACCATCGCTGCCGGTGGTTTCGGTTTGTGTGGCATCCCCGAGAACCTGATCGGCGCGCTGCTTGCGGCGGGCACCAAGGAGTTGACCATCGTCGGCAATAACGCCGGTGTGGATGATTTCGGCATGGGTCCGCTGCTGAAGACGCATCAGGTCAAGCGCGTTTACGCGTCCTACGTGGGTGAGAACAAGGAATTCGAACGCCAGGTGCTGGCAGGCGAGCTGGAACTGCATCTGACTCCGCAGGGCACCCTGGCCGAAAAGCTGCGCGCTGGTGGTGCGGGCATTCCCGGCTTCTACACGCGCACCGCGTTCGGCACCAAACTGGCCGAGGGCAAGGAGACCAAGGTCTTCGGCGACAAGGAATACGTGCTTGAGGAAGCCATCACCGCCGATGTATCGATCGTCAAGGCATGGAAGGGCGACGCACACGGCAACCTGGTGTTCCGCGAAACCGCACGCAACTTCAACCCGATGATCGCCACTTGCGGCAAGGCCTGCGTCGCGGAAGTCGAGGAGCTGGTGCCGGTGGGTTCACTGGACCCGAACAACATTCATGTGCCGGGCATCTATGTCGACCGCATCGTGCAGGGTGAGAACTACGAAAAGCGGATCGAATTCCGCACCATCTCCGGCGCCAATACCGGCAAGGAAAACCCGACCCGCAGCGCGATGGCCCAGCGCGCGGCGCAGGAACTGCGCGACGGCTTTTACGTGAATCTGGGCATCGGCATTCCGACCCTCGTCGCCAATTACATTCCCGAGGGCGTCAACGTCACCTTGCAGTCGGAAAACGGCTTGCTCGGCATCGGCCCGTTCCCGACTGAAGACAAACTCGATCCCGATTTGATCAACGCCGGCAAGCAGACCATCACCACCCTGCCCGGCTCCAGCTTTTTCTCCAGCGCCGATTCGTTCGCGATGATCCGCGGTGGCCATATCGACCTGTCGATCCTCGGCGGTCTGGAAGTTTCCGCGCACGGTGATCTGGCCAACTGGATGGTGCCGGGCAAGATGGTCAAAGGTCCCGGCGGTGCGATGGATCTGGTCAGCGGCGTCAAGCGCGTGGTGGTGCTGATGGAACATTGCGCGAAGGATGGCTCGCCGAAGATCAAGACCGAGTGCGACCTGCCACTGACCGGCAAGCAGGTAGTGGATTTGATCATCACTGATCTGTGCGTGTTCGAAGTTGAGAAAGGCAAGGGCCTGACCCTGATCGAACTCAACGATGGTGTCAGCGTCGACGACGTCAAAGCCAGGACTGGCTGCGCGTTCGAGGTATCGGCCAAACTGGCCAGCTGAGCCAACTCTGGAGGTTCCGTCGCGACATGGGCAACGGGCTATAGCACTGTCGCGGTTGAAACCGCTCCCACAAAAGCTGTAGGTCAGGACAGTCTGTCGCCGGTCTCTGTGGGAGCGATTTCAGTCGCGACGCTTCTGCTCTGATCACAGGATCAGGCAGCTCGCGCTTGAAGTCGCTGCTACCGCGAGCGGAATTTCCCGCCTAGACTTGGGCCTTTCTCTGGATGAGGCCAAGACCATGGCGCAGTGGTATTTCAGCTACGGCAAGAACACCGATCGCATCGGGCCGCTCGACGATGCAGCAGCACGCGCGCAGGCCCAGCGCGAACCCAACGGCTATTGCTGGTGCGAAGGTTTCACCGAATGGAAGCCGGTGCGCAGCGTGCCCGAACTCGGTGGCACGCCATTGGCACCGCCGCCGGTGCCGCCGTCCATGGGTAGCGGTCGCGCCGACGAAATCGATTACCAGATCATGGGCACCGACATGCAGTTCGTCGAGATCGAACTCGATCCCGGGGAAAGTGCGGTCGCCGAAGCCGGCGCATTGATGTACAAGGAAGCGCATGTGCAGATGGACACCGTGTTCGGCGACGGCTCCACCAGCAGCCAGTCCGGCGGCCTGATGGACAAGCTGCTCTCTGCCGGCAAGCGCGTAGTCACTGGCGAAAGCCTGTTCACCACGGTGTTCACCCACACCGGTCAGGGCAAGGCCAAGGTCGCCTTCGCCGCGCCGTATCCCGGCACCGTGATGGCGATGAAACTGTCCGATCACAACGGTCGGCTGATCTGTCAGAAGGATTCCTTCCTGGCCGGCGCACGCGGCGTGCAGCTGGGCATCTTCTTCCAGCGTAAAATCCTCACCGGCCTGTTCGGCGGTGAAGGCTTCATCATGCAGAAGCTCGAAGGTGACGGCTGGGTTTTCGTGCACGCCGGCGGCACCGTGGTGCAGCGTGAGTTGAAAGCAGGCGAGCAGCTCGATGTGGATACCGGTTGTGTGGTGGCGTTCCACGATACGGTCAGCATGGACGTGAAAGCAGTGGGCGGTATCAAGAGCATGTTCTTCGGCGGCGAAGGCATGTTTCTGGCCGCGCTCACCGGTCCCGGCACGGTCTGGTTGCAGTCACTGCCATTCTCGCGCATGGCCGGGCGCATGCTCGCCGCCGCGCCGCAAGCAGGTGGCCAGCGCCGCGGCGAAGGTTCGCTGCTCGGCGGTCTGGGCGACATCCTCGGCGGCGATCGCAATTTCTGAAGTGCACCTGCTGCGAAGGGCAGGCCGTGCCCGCCCTTCGCTTTCCGGCTTAATTTGATGTCTTGTCCGACACCGCCAGCGGCAAGGTCGGCGCACGTCGTGACAGCACAAGCAGCCACACGCCGAGTACGACCAGTGGCAAAGACTGCAGCTGACCCATGGTGACCCAGCCGAACGCCAGGTAGCCAAGCTGCGGATCCGGCAGGCGCACGAATTCGACCGCGATGCGGAAACAGCCGTACATCAGCGCGAACAAACCGGATATCAGATAACGCGGGCGCGGCTTCATCGACACCAGCCACAGCACCACGAACATCACCACACCTTCCAGCGCCAGTTCATACAGCTGCGAAGGATGACGAGTCAGTCCGCCGTGTTGCTGCAACTGGGCCAGCAAGCCGGGGTGATCGGCGACATAAGCCATGTCGTCGGTGCGCGCGTTCGGAAAAATCATGCCCCAAGCATGACTGGTCGGCTTGCCCCACAGCTCGCCATTGATGAAATTGCCAAGTCGCCCCAGCCCCAGCCCAACCGGCACCAGCGGTGCGACGAAATCCATGGTGTCGAAAAAATGCAGCTGGTGCCGACGCGACCACCACCAGCTCGCGGCAAGCACGCCAAGCAGGCCGCCGTGGAAACTCATGCCGCCATCCCAGACCTTGAACAGCGCCAGCGGATCATGCCAGATCCAGCCCAGGCCACCGGCGTAGTAGAACAGCATGTACCACACGCGCCCGCCGATGATCACGCCCATCATTTCGTAGAAGAACAGGTCACTCAGCGCATCACGATTGACCGGCAGACGCCCGCGCCGACGGCGATATTCACCCAGAATCGCCGCCGTCAGAAACGCCAGCAGATACATCAGGCCATACCAGTGCACCTGGATCGGGCCCAGGCTGAAGGCAACGGGATTGATCTGAACGACAAACGGATCTGACATGGCAACCGGGCTTGAAGGCAAAGACCAAGTGTAGCCGGGCGCGCGACGCAGGCGTCAGATCGAAGGTTCTTGCGGCCCATCTGTGACACAGCCGACCTTGTGACGACATCATCTGCCAAAGTGCGATGAGTGATGGCATTATCACCGTGGTTCCATACCCGAGCACAGCGTTGCGCTCCACGTCGCCGGGTGAACTACAGGGGCGTGTCAGGGGGAAAATCAATGTCAAACCGTCTTGTGCGGACTATGCTGTCTGCGGCATGCCTGTTGCTGCCTGCCACGTCTATCGCGGCCGATCTAGTGCCGGTAGAGGATTTTGCACGCCACGTGCTGGTGTCGCAGCCAACGCTTTCGCCGAATGGGCAATTCGTCGCCGTCAACATGAATGATCCCGGCGGAGAGTCGCACGCGCTGGTCATCTTCAACGTCAACGACACCAGCAAGGCAGTGAGCATGCTGCGGCTGCCAAAATATGAAGTGGCCGTAGGCATCACCTGGGTCAGCAACGACCGTATCGTGGTCGAAAAGGGCAAGCAGTACGGCTCGATCGACAAGCCATACTCCACCGGCGAGATCCTCGCCACCAACCTGGATGGCACGCATCAGGACTACCTCTACGGCTACAACAGCCAGAAGTACGGCAGGCGTGCAGGGACGCGCGGCACAGATGAAGGCTCGGGCTTCGTCGATGGCAAGCCATCACCGGCCAACGGTCATTTCTACATGACCACCCAGAGCTGGAATGACAATGACTACAGCACCTTGTACGACGTCGACGCGACCAGCGGCACCCGTCACCTAATCGGCCAACTCGGCGTTGGCAGCATGAACTTCATGGTCGGCGCCGACGGCAAGGCCCACTTTGCGTATGGGCGCAACAACAACTGGGAATATGTGGTCTACCATCGCCAGCCCAACGGCTGGGCAAAGATGAGCGCGGCGCAGATTGGCGGGACGTTCACACCCATCTACTTCACACCGGATCAGCAACGCATCTATGCGTCTTATGCGCCAGGTGGCGGCCCGACCTCACTGATCGAACAGAACGAGGATGGTGGCGGACGCAAGGTGCTGGCCAGCAGCGACGGCTTCAGCAGCATTGGTGACGTCGAGTACACCGCCCTGCCGCAACAGCCATTTGCAAGCACGGCGGCCACCGGTAAACCAGAGTTCACCTATATCGATGCGAACAAGCCGATGGCGAAATTGCATCGCGCATTGAGCCAGAAGTTTCCGGGCTTTGTCAGCTTCCTGAGTTTCAGTGAAGACGGCAGTGAGCTGTTGTTCGCAGTCAGCAGTGATCGCGATCCGGGCACTTACTATTTGATCAATACGCACACCTACAAAGTCATCAAGCTGTTCACCCTGCGCCCGTGGATCGACCCGGCCAGGATGGCCGAGCGTCGCTCGTTGCATTTCAAGGCCAGCGACGGCATGGAGCTGGAGGCAATTCTCACCCTGCCGAACGTGCCCAACCAGAGCAACCTGCCGATGGTGCTGCTGCCTCATGGCGGCCCGATTGGCGTACAGGATGATTGGTTCTACGACGATGATGCGCAGTTTCTCGCCAGCCGCGGCTATCTGGTGTTGCAGGTCAACTATCGCGGCTCCGGCGGTCGCGGTGTCGACTTCATGGAAGCCGGTTACCTGAAATGGGGTACGCGGATCCAGCAGGACCTGATCGATGGAGTGAAGTGGGCGATCGCCGAGAAATATGCCGACGCCAATCGCGTCTGCGTCTATGGCGGCAGCTTCGGCGGCTATTCGGCAATGATGACCACCATCCGCGCGCCAGGAATGTTCAAGTGTGCCGTCGGCTACGCGGGTGTCTACGATCTGGCGATGATGTACCAGAAAGGTTCTATCGGCGAAGATCAGGCAGGCAAGAGCTATCTGCATCAGGTGATCGGCAAGAGCGAAGCCGATCTGGATGCCAACTCGCCAGACAAGCTGGCCGACAGGATCGACGTGCCAGTACTGCTGATCCATGGCGAAGACGACAAGCGCGTGCCTTTTGCGCAAGCCAAGGCGATGCGAGCTGCGTTGGATGCGGCACACAAGCCGTATGAATGGCTGAGCAAGCCAGGCGAAGGCCACGGCTTCTACGACGAGCAGAACAATATCGAGGTCTACGACAAGCTGCAGGCTTTCATCGGCAAGTACATCGGGCCTGGTGCAACCGATTGAAATAAATGCTCATGCGATCAGAGGAAGGCGCTTCGGCGCCTTCTTTTTTGCGCGAAACCTGCTTTGGAGCCGTCCCCTGCCCACGCCGAAAACCGCTTGACAGCGCCATTTGTCGGTCTATTTCTCTCTATTTGTCGGTCTATTGCTTGCCATCTGAGTACACATTGTCTTAACGTTAGCCTTACATCGTCCTCCCCCATGCTCGACGATGCCGTGGTGCGAGCGCCCTCCCCAGGCGAGACGCACTGTCCCCAAAGCCCGATTGAATTGCCTCGACTCGACGGCAATTCACGGGTCGTTTTTGTTCGGAGTTACCCCCCTCGATGAAACAGAAAACCCTGATGGCAGCCGCCATCGCTGCGGCATTGATGCTGCAACTCGGCACCGCTTCCGCGCAGGATGCGAGTTCCGCCCAGACCAGCAACGCAGCCGAACCGGCTCCCGCCAGCGATGCCAAGCAGTTCGATACCGTAACGGTCACCGGCTCGCGTATCCGCAGTGCCGATCTCGAGACAGCCCAGCCGGTGTTCACCATGGATCGCCAGGCGATCAAGGCTACCGGTCTGACTAATGTCGACGACATCCTGGCGCGCATGCCCTCCGCCGGCACCCCCGACATCACCCCGCAGGACACGCTGGCCTCGGGCGCCGATGTCGGCGGCCGTTACGTCAACATCCGCAACCTCGGCTCGCAGCGTACGCTGGTGCTGGTCAACGGACGGCGCTGGAGCTCCAGCCTCAGCGGCCTGACCGATCTTTCCACCATCCCGGTATCCATCATCGACCGCATCGACGTCCTCAAGGACGGCGCCTCGTCGATCTACGGTTCCGACGCGATCGGCGGCGTGGTGAACATCATCACCCGCGAGCGCGCCGATGAAGGCGCCGACGTCAACATCTACTACGGCCAGAACGAACAAGGTGATGGCCAGCAGAAGAATGTCGACTACACCTGGGGCCACAACACCGAGAAGTCCTCGCTGATCCTTGGCCTGTCCTACCAGGACTCCGATCCGATGTGGAACCGCACGCGCGAACTCACGCGCTACGCCAACGGTCCCCGCCATCCCGACGATGGCCTGGGCCTGGGCCCGTGGGGCCGCGTGACCGACCCGACCAGCGGCAATGACTACGTGCTCAACCACGGCGCGGGCATCAATGCCAACTCCGCGGATTTCAACGACTACCACCTGTACAACCCGAACAGCACGGCCGACAAGTACGCGACGCAGCAAGACATGACGTTCCGCGCCGGCACCCAGCTGAAGAACGTGTTCGTGCAGGAACGCTACAACCTGACCGACAACATCACCTTGCACGGCACCGGCAACTATACCGAGCGTGATACCTCCAGCCAGCTGGCTGGTTATCCGTTCCAGACCGGCGCCGGTCGTGGAGATGGCCTGTTCATCGATCCGAACAACGCCTACAACCCGTTCCCCGGCAATGCCACCGAGTTCTACCGTCGCACGGTGGAAATGCCGCGCGTGACCGACTCAAACACCAAGCTCACGCACCTGGACGTGGGTGCGGAAGGTTACTTCACCTTCCTCGATCATGACTGGAGCTGGGACGCCACGTACGACTACTCCAAGACCGATATCCGCCAGGTCAGCACCGGCAATATCTATCTGCCGAATGCTGAAAAGGCGCTTGGCGCCACCACCATGATCAATGGCCAGGTCGCCTGTGCCGACGCCGCCGATCGCGCTGCCGGTTGCCTGCCCTGGAATGTCCTCGGTGGCCCGGGAGCCACTTCGCAAGCTGTCTGGAACTACGTCGGTGCCCTGGGCACATCACGTCAAACCAGCCAGACCGACGACATCACCCTCAATACCACCGGCGGCCTGTTCGACTTGCCGGCGGGTACGGTGAACATCGCCGGCGGCGTCGAGCACCGGCGTGAAAAAGGCGCATTCAGCCCTGACGCCGACGATGCAGCCGGCTTGACCACCAACCTGGCCAGCGCGCCGACCACCGGCAGCTACACCGTCAACGAGGCCTACCTCGAACTCGACGTGCCGCTGTTGCGTGATCTGCCCGGCGCACGCGAGCTGGGTATCAACGTGGCCAGCCGCTACTCGCATTACAGCAACTTCGGCAGCACCACCAACAACAAGTACAACTTCCGCTGGAAGCCTTTCGACGACCTGCTGGTTCGCGGCACCTACGCCCAAGGCTTTCGTGCGCCGACCATCGAAGATCTGTACGGTGGCACGGGCGAGAGCTTCGAAACCTTCCTCGATCCGTGCGATTCCAAGTACGGTGCCTCGGCGACCAACGCGGGCGTCGCAGGCCTCTGCGCCAATTCCGGTGTGCCGGCCAACTACCGCCAGGTCGATCAGACCGGCCAGCAGATCCCCAGCAACGTGGGCGGCCAGACGCCAACGCCGTTCCTGTCCGGATCCAATGCGCAGCTGCAGCCGGAGAAGTCGATCACCCGCACCACCGGCCTGGTATACAGCCCGCACTATGTGGATGGCCTCGACTTCACGCTCGATTACTACAACATCTACGTCAAGAACATCATCTCGGGGGTGGACGCGAACAGCATCCTGAACTTCTGCTACGTGCAGAACGACCCGAGCTTCTGCGGCCGTTTCAGCCGTGATGCCACCGGTGCAATCGACAACCTTAACGAAAGCCTGTCGAACCTCGGCACGCTGAAGACCGAAGGCTACGATTTCGGCATCCACTACCGCCTGCCGGAAACCCCGATCGGTGTCTTCCGCGTCGCTTCGGACAGCACCTACCTCAGCAAGTACCAGCTGGTCAGCGGTCCGGGTGCCACGCCGGACAACCAGGTCGGTTTCATGGCTGGCGAGGACGGCATGTACCGCGTGCGTTCCAATCTGCAGGTGGACTGGAGTTACAAGCAGTTCGGCGCCAGCTGGACCATGCGTTACTACGGCGGCCTGAAGGACAGCTGCTATGACAACACGCCCGGCTCGCTGGTCGAGTGCAACATGCCGAATTACACCAATCCGTCACTGGGTGGGTTCGGCGTGAATCAGAAGGGTTCGGTCACCTTCAACGACGCCCAGGTTCATTACTCGGCACCGTGGAAAGGCACGTTCACCCTGGGCGTGAACAACATCTTCGACAAGAAGGGCCCGATCTACTACAACGTGACCAAGTCCGGTAACGGCAGCCCGCCGTACAACCCGGCGTTCGACATCGATCGTTACTTCTACGTGTCGTACAACCAGAAGTTCTGAGCCGGTAGCGGCGAGGAATGAACATGGCGCGGTCCGCAAGGGCCGCGCCATTTTTTTGCAAGGGTGCGAGGCAAGGGTACGCCGCACATACCCTGCCGGGGCAGTCAGCTAAAGCAGTATCGGTCGATCCGGCAGTTCATCAGGAGTGGCCTTGTCGTTGCCGGGGAAATGCCGCACCAGCAACGCGTGCGCCGCGGCAATGCCTTGCAGGCTGCCTTCACGCCACTGGCCGGCGGCGAAGCACCCGCGCATGCCTGCGCAGATCGCATCCCACTCGGCCGCGCTGACCTTGGCCGCAATGCCACGATCAGCGACGATCTCGATGCGGTGCTCGGCGATCAGCACGTAGAACAGTACACCGCTGTTGTGTTCGGTATCCCATACGCGCAATTGGCCAAAGACATGCTGCGCACGTGCCTGCGCCTCCAGGCCATTGAGCACGGCCAGCGCAGGCAGACGTGCCTCGACCGCAAAGCAGACTTCACCTTTATGGGTGCGTTCACCCGCGGCAATCGCCGAAGCCATCTCGTCGAGCAAGGTTGCCGGAAAATACCGGCGCAGCTGGAACCAGCTGCCAAACAGGTTTGCGCATAGTCGTTGCCAGTTCGTCATCACCAGCTCCCCGAGGCACCGCCGCCGCCGAAGCTGCCGCCGCCTCCGCTGAATCCGCCGCCGCCAAAGCCACCACCACCGCCGAAGCCGCCGCCTCCAAAACCGCCACCGCCCCAGCCACCGCCGCCGATCGAGCGTCCGGCGCCACCGGGCAACAGCATCATCACGCCACCAACCAACGCACCGATGATGCCGGCACCCACTGAAATGATCAGCCACAGCAGGCCGCCGATCAGCGCGGCACCGAGCGGAACCCGAATCAACGCCGGCAGTTTGCGCAACACGCTGCGCAGGAAAAATGCCGCGAACAGGCCGATCATCAAGCCGTTATGCAGGCCCGAACCCGAGCGTCTTTCTGCGGGCGCACCTTCCACCGGCGGCGGCAATGGCTCGCCATTGATCAGCTGGGTCAGCGCACCGACCGCATCGCTGATGCCGCCAAAATAATCGTTCTGTCGGAACTTCGGTGCGATGTATTCGCGGATGATTCGTGCATTCGCCGCATCCGGAATCGCCCCTTCCAGGCCGTAACCGACCTCGATGCGCACGCGCCGATCATTCTTGGCCACCAGCAGCAGAACGCCGTCATCCGTGCCCTTGCGACCGATCTTGTTGGCTTCGGCCACGGCCAGCGAATATTCGGAAATATCCTGATCGCCGGTACTGCCAACCATCAGCACCACCAACTGCGCACCCTTGGATTTCTCAAGCGCTTCCAACTGGGTGTCGAGCTGATCAACCTGCTGCGCAGTCAATGTACCGGTGAGGTCGGTGACGTGCCGCGCCAGCGTCGGCACGGCGTCGGCCGCATGCAACAGCGCCGGCAACAGCAAGGCCATTGCCAGCACCCACCACCGGCGCATGCTGCGCCGGGACATCATCAGTGCGCCGAAGCGGCAGGCGCCGGAGCCGCGTTGCCAAAGTCCACCGTCGGCGCGGTCGAGATGGTCTTCTCGTTCTCCACGCTGAAATTCGGCTTGACCTTGTAGCCGAAGATCTTGGCGGTCATGTTGTTCGGGAAGGTGCGGATCATCGAGTTGTATTCCTGCACCGATGTCACATAGCGGTTGCGCGCCACGGTCACGCGGTTCTCGGTACCTTCAAGCTGCGCCTGCAGGTTCTGGAACAGGCCATCGGCCTTCAACTGCGGATAGTTCTCGCTGACTACCATCAGCCGCGACAGCGCACTACCCAGCTCGCCTTGTGCCGCCTGGAACTGCTTGAGTTTCTGCGCATCATTGATGGTGTCGGCATTCACCTGAATGCTGCCGACCTTGGCGCGCGCCTCGGTGACCTCGGTAAAGACTTTTTCTTCGTGGTTGGCGTAACCCTTCACCGTATTGACCAGGTTGGGGACCAGATCGGCGCGACGCTGATACTGGTTGAGCACTTCAGACCACGCTGCCTTGACCGCCTCGTCCTGGCGTTGAATGGCGTTGTAGCCGCAGCCGGTGAGCATTACCGCCAACACCGAAAGCACAAGTATGCGCAGGGTTTTCATGGGTCACGCTCCAGCCCTTGGGAAGGCTCCATTGCAGCATTCATGTGGCCCGGACGCAATCGCGGCATGGATCAGTGAGGATCTGGAGCGTTCGAACACCAAAATGCCGACCAATCAAAATCGGAATCTGGCTTGATCATCCGCGGATAAGCTTGGTCGATATCCCGCTTTGTCGCCTCACAGCCAGCGCGGCAGCAGAATCAATCCCCAGCTGAGCGCGGTCAGAATCAGCAGCACAAACACGGCAGCCGAACCCATGTCCTTGGCCCTTCCGGCCAGTTCATGGAACTCAGGACTGACCTTGTCGACCACCGCCTCGACCGCCGAATTGAGCAATTCGGCCGACAACACCAGCGAAGGCGCGAGGATCAACGCAAACTTCTCCAGCCCGCCCTGACCCAGCCACAGGCCGAGTGGCACCAGCACGATGACCAGGCAGGCCTCAAGCCGGAACGATGCTTCGTGCCGCCATGCTGCACGAAAACCCTTCATCGACCACTGGAAAGCATTCCAGAGCTGTCTGGGACCTCGGAAACCTTCGGCTGCCATCGATAACCAACCTTGCAATCATGAGCCGCCGATAACGGCGCCTCAACAGTAAACAGGCCGAATGCGGCCACGCGGAGAGCGAGCTGATCCAACCGCCATGAAGCAAAACCAGCCACATGAGGCGGTTCCATTTTCGATGGGGACCAGGCGCGCCATGATGCCACAAGCCAACCGCCAAGCCCGCCAACACGGAATCAGGAGTCCGGCAGCAAGCACTTGTCGCCAGCTTTGTCATGCGGCAGTGCAACTAGGCGCGACAAGGGGATCGGTTACCCTTGACCGGTTGTGATTCGTTCAGGATTGCAGTTTGCCGGCCCGTGTTCGCACGCCGCCTTGTTTTGAACAACGTACGGAAAAGACATGCCCATCCAGAACCCGCCGGTCTCCCAGACCCGCTCCTTCAGCACCGTGTTCATGATCGAAATGTGGGAGCGTTTCGGTTACTACGGCATGCAGGCGCTCATCATCTATTACATGGTGCAGCGACTGGGCTTTGCCGATGAACGCGCCAACCTCACCTGGAGTGCAGCTGCCGCGCTGATCTACGTGGCGCCAGCCATCGGCGGCTGGATTGGCGACAAGGTGCTGGGTACGCGACGCACCATGCTGCTGGGTGCAGGCATCCTGGCGCTGGGCTACGCGCTGATGACCGTACCCACCGAGAACACCTGGGCGCTGTTCGGCGCGCTGGGCGTGATCGTGGTCGGCAACGGCTTGTTCAAGGCGAATGCCGGCAACCTGGTGCGCAAGATCTACGAGGGTGATGACTCGCGCATCGACAGCGCCTTCACCATCTACTACATGGCGGTGAATATCGGCTCGACCATCTCGATGCTGCTCACTCCGTGGATCAAGGATTACGTCAACGCCACCTGGGGAAATGAGCTGGGCTGGCATGCGGCCTTCGGTGTCTGCGCGATCGGCCTGATCTTCGGCCTCGTCAACTACATGTTGATGCGTGCCTCGATGCGCCATATCGGTTCCGCACCTGACGAACAACCGCTGCACATGGGCAAACTGCTGGCCGTGCTCGGCGTGGGTGTGCTGGCCGTAGGCGGATCGGCTGCGGTACTGCAATACGAAGGTCTCGCACGCGCTTTCGTGATCATCGCCGGGCTGGTGGTTCTTGGCATCTTCATCTATCTGATCAAGTCCAGCGCCAGGGGGGAACGCGCCGGCTTGATCGCTGCGCTGGTGTTGACCGTGCAGACCATCTTCTTCTTCATCTTCTATCAGCAGATGTCGACGTCGCTGAATCTGTTTGCGCTGCGTAACGTCGATCCTTCCTTCAATATTTTCGGTTTGCATCTGTGGGACTGGAAGGCGGCGCAATTCCAGTCGTTCAACCCGATCTGGATCATGGTGCTGAGCCCGATCCTGGCGTACATGTATACGCGTGCCGGCAAGAGCGGCAAGGATCTCTCCATCGCGGCCAAGTTCGCGCTCGGCTTTGCTGCGGTGGCGGTAGGCTTTTTCATCTACAGCGCGGCAGCACATTTCACTACCGCACCGGGCAAGACCTCCTCGTGGATCATGGTCTGGGGCTACGCCTCTTCATCGCTGGGCGAATTGCTGGTCAGCGGCCTGGGCCTGGCGATGATCGCGCGCTACGTGCCGGCACGGATGGGTGGCTTCATGATGGGCGCCTACTACGTTGCTTCCGGCATCTCGCAGTATCTCGGCGGCGTGGTGGCCAACTACGCCAGCGTGCCGCAGGACGTGACCGATCCGATCCTGACCATGCCGATCTACACCAACCTGTTCTTCTGGCTGGGCGTGGCTGGCGTGATCTGCACCCTGATCGCGCTGGCCGTCTTGCCGTTGATGAAGAAGCTCTCGACCGAGCATCATTCGCACAGCGCCGCCACCGACGCGCCGCTGCCGACGATCGGCTCGGAGCAGTAAGCCACACAACGTAAGCCCGACTCGCCTCGCGCGGGTCGGGCCACTGGAATCTGCAGTCACCGCAATGCCCCGCCATCACATGCAAACGCGGATCGGTCCTTTCGCGCTCATGCGTACCCTGGCCTGGCTGCGCCTGTGTGCCATCGCCGGTCAGGGTGCTGCCGTGCTGGTCAGCGCCTGGTGGATGCAGCTGACGATTCCCCTATTGCCGCTGCTGCTGGGCATCGGCTTGCTCGCCGTGTTCTCCGTATTCGCCGCCTGGCGGTTGTTGCAACCATGGCCCGTGCGTGAATGGGAAACCGTCGGCCATATCGTGACCGATACCCTCGGGCTGAGCTATCTGCTGTATTTCACCGGTGGCGCCAGCAACCCGTTCATCACCTTGCTGCTGGTGCCGATCGCACTGAGCGCAGCCGCGTTGTCCGTGCGCGCCCTGCTGGTGGTGGCCTTTATCGCAGGGCTGGCCTATCTGGCCTTGTTGCATTGGTATGTACCGCTGCCACCGCTGCATGGCCACAGTGGATTTCCACTGCACGTAGCCGGTATGGCGGTGAACTTCCTGATCACCGCGCTGCTGCTGGGATTTTTCATCAACCGGCTTGCGCGTGCACTGCGGTTGCAACAGACGGAAATGCAGCGAGTGCGTGAACGCGCACTGCGTGACGAAGGCATCATGGCGATCGCCACCCAGGCCGCTGGTGCCGCGCACGAACTCAACACACCGCTGTCGACGATGCGTACCTTGCTGCCCGAATTGCGCCGCGAGCATCCCGATGATGGCCCGCTGGCCGAAGATCTGGCCTTGCTGGAAAGCCAGGTGGAACGATGCCGGTTGATCCTGCGCGAGATGGTTGCCGTGGGCAAGGCGCAGCTGTCGCAGGAGCCGGAACAGCTCAGCGTGACCCAGTTCATCCACGATTGCCTGGAACGTTTCCAGTTGCTGCGGCCGGAAGCGGAGCTCAGCGTCGAACTCGACCAGAACACCCCGGCGGCGACCATGCTGCGCTCGCCCCCGGGGCTGCGCCATGCCCTGCTCAACCTGCTCAACAACGCGGCCGACGCCTCGGCCAGTCGCGACTCGCAAGTGGTGGAGTTGCTGGTGTCATGCGATGCCAACTGGTTGCAACTGCGTGTGCGCGATCATGGCCCCGGTTTCAATGCCACCGGCGCACCGGCGGTGCTCGGCAATACGCAAAAGCAGACCGGCCTCGGCCTCGGCCTGGCACTGGCCGAAGCCACCACCGAACGCCTGAATGGCCAGCTGACCACCCGCAACACCGGCCAGGGTGCCGAGATGTGCCTGCGGATTCCGTTGACTGTCGGCGCCGCGCATTGAATCTCAGTGCACCCGGCAAGGCTTACCATTCAAGCAATCAGAACCATGCATGCAGCCAAGACAGGAAACGATGGAATGAGTGAATTGCCCCCCGCCGCCACCGCACGACCGCTGCTGCTGGTCGACGACGACGCAACCTTCGTCCGCGTGCTGGCGCGTGCATTGAACTCGCGCGGTTTCGAGGTGCTCACAGCCAGCAATTTCGATGAAGCACGCGCCCTGACCCGTCGACATCAGCCCCGTTACTGCGTGCTCGATCTCAAGCTGGGCGAAGAAAACGGCCTGCGCCTGATTCCGGAGCTGCACGGTCTCGTGCCTGATCTGCGCGTGCTGCTGCTGACCGGCTACGCTTCGATTGCCACTGCCGTGGAGGCGATCAAGCGCGGCGCGCACGATTACCTGGCCAAGCCGGTCGACGCTGATGCCGTCGTGCGTGCCCTGCTCGATGGCGACAACGCGGATGTGGAAGACAACGAACTGCCGGATGCACCCGAAGCGCCACTGGCCTTGCGCAGACTCGAGTGGGAACACATCCAGCGCGTGCTCACCGAATGCGATGGCAACATCTCCGAAACCGCCCGCCGCCTCGGCATGCACCGACGCACATTGCAGCGCAAACTGGGTAAGCATCCGGTGCGCGAACGTCCCGAGCGCGAGTGACTGAATCCAGCGGCAGCGAGAAGTCTCCCGCCGCCGCTTCCCAAGTCACAGCTCGCGCAATGCAGTGGTTACTGGCAAGCGTGCCGCACGCACGGCGGGAAACAGGCCGCCGATGAAACCGATCGTCAAGGCCCACAGCAAACCAACCCACAGCAGTTGCGCCGACACTCTCAGCTCGAAGCTGAGCTTGCCCACCGTACCCGCTGCCAAGGTCGAGGCGCTGTAGCCGTTGAACAACAACCAGGCCAGCAGGCCGCCGATCAGACCGCCGATCAAGGCCAGCAACATCGTCTCCAGCATCACCGCCACCACCACCGGCATGCCACGAAAACCGATCGCACGCAGGGTGGCGATCTCGCGGGCACGCGCGGCCACCGCGGCGAACATGCAGTTGAGCGCACCGAAGATCGCGCCGATCGCCATGATCGCTCCGACCACGATGCCGATCACCGTGAGGAACTTGCTCATGTCTTCGGACTGCTTGCTGAAATAGTCGAGCGTGGTGCTGACATCCACCTTCAATTGCGGGTTCGATTCCAGTGCCGCCTTGAAGGCATCGAAGGCCTGCGGGTCAGCCAGTTTCACCGTCACCGAGGCGCGGCTGCTGCCCCGGCGGTAAGTGTCGGCGACCACGTCGGCGTCACCCCACACCTCCGAATCCATCGCATCGCCGGAAGCGAACACGCCAACCACTTTCCACGATTGGTTGCCGAGGCGGATATCGTGGCCGGGTTCGAGTCCGGCAAACTGTCTGACCGCGCCCTTGCCCACGATCAACTCGCGCAGACCGGGCTTGAAGTTGCGCCCTTCGACGATCTTCAGATTCGGCCGCACGGCAAATGCCTGCTCACCCACGCCACGTAGCTGCACGCTGCCTTCGTCATCGGCGCTGCCACCCTTGATCGGCAGATTCGCTGCCACCACCAATTCGGGCGAAGCAATCGGCCGACCCTGTGCATCGCGCGCAATCCCGGCAGCCTGCGGAATCAGGGTGGCGCTGTCGTGATCGAGCACCGACATCACTTCGGAGGCCGACGCACCGCGCATCACGATCGCGGTATCGGCACTGCCCGTCTTGTCCAGCGTCTCGCGATAGCCATCGCCCATCGACAGCAAGGCAACCAGCACCGCCACCACGCCGGCAATGCCGATCACGATCACCGACGACATGCCCAACCGCTGGCGCAGGGTGCTGATACCGACCATCGTCACCGAAATGGCCTGGTGCCCCTGTCGGGTCAGCAACATCCAGCTGCCGACAACGACGACGAACAAGACGACCAGTGCAGAAAAAAACAACATCATGGAATGCAGGAACATGGTGATTCTCCTCAGCGACCGGCCAGTGCATCGACGATGTTCAGGCGCATGGCTCGCATCGCGGGCAAGGCACCGACCAGCAAGCCAACGCCAATCATCAGCAGCAGGCCATGTACCCAGATGCCACCGTCCACCGGTGCCATCGGCACTGCGCCACCCATCGTTGCGTGCACACCACCAACGATGAGCATCGCCAATAAAAGACCCAGCACGCCGCCCAGCAACAGCAGCAACACCGATTCGGCCAACACCATCGCCAATACACTGTGGCTCGAGAAACCGATCGTCTTCAGCACAGCCAGCTCATTGGTTCGCTCACGCACCGCCTGCATCATGGTGTTGCCCGACAGCAGCAACAACGTGAAAAACACCGCACCCATGATCGAGGTGACAATCAGGCCGATGTCAGCCAATTGCTTCATCCATGACGCCGTCGCCGCCGCTTCGGTTTGTGTGCGGGTCTCATGGTCGGAGTTGGCCGAGATGGCATCAATCGCCTTGGCTACCCGATCAGCCTGATTCACGTCAGCCACGCGGGTCACGTACCAGCCCACATCGCCCTGATTGTATGGCGTGGTTTCATCGAAGTATTTCCAGTGCAGCAGGAACATCTGGTCATAGAAACCGCCGGATTTCTTGTCCCTGGAATACATGATGCCGGCAATGTCGAAGGTCCAGTTTTTGCTGCCTTCGCGATTGGGAAAGATGGTCGACTGCATCGGGATCTTGTCACCGACTTTCCAGTGGAAGCGTTCGGCCAGCTTTTCGCCAACCAGCGCGCCGGTACGCGTCTCGTCGAAACGCTTGCGGGCCTCCGCGCTGACCTCGATTTCGGGATAAAGGTCGATGTAATTCGGCTGCACCGCGAAACTGAAAACCTGGTTATGCGGGTCCTGATAGGCACCCCCAAACCAGTTGGCGTAGGTAACCTCCTTGACTCCCGGCACTTGGGCAATGCGCGCCTCAAGTGACGATGGCAAGGTCTGGATGAATGAAAGTTTCGAGCCGGTTTGCAGTCGCTCGGCACCATTGGCGCTGTTGCCCGCCTGGTCAAAACCCGCGCGCACCGCGTCGAGCATGCCGAACAAAAGGAACGCGGCGATGATCGACACAAGGGTAAGAAAAGTGCGCGCCTTGCGACGAAACAAGGCCGCCCAGATCAGATGAAAGTATTTCATGAGAGTGCTCCTCAGGCCGTGGCCTGTTCCACCAGCGTGCCCTTGTCCAGGTGCAAGGTATGACTGGCGTATTCAGCCGCCTTTGGATCATGCGTGACCATCACGATGGTCTTGCCATGCTCACGATTGAGCTGTTGCAGCAGTCCAAGCACGTCTTCGGCGGACTGGCGATCGAGGTCACCGGTCGGTTCGTCGCAAACCAGCAATTCGGGATCGGAAACGATCGCGCGGGCAATCGCCACGCGCTGCTGCTGGCCGCCGGAAAGCTCGCTCGGCTTGTGGCTGGCGCGATCCGCCAAGCCGACCAGCTGCAATGCAATCGATGCATTCTTCTTGCGCTGCGCCGAAGACAATTTGGTCAGCAGCAGCGGCAGCTCGACATTGCGCTGTGCCGTGAGCATCGGCATCAAGTTGTAGAACTGGAAGATGAAGCCGACGTTCGAGGCCCGCCACTTCGCCAGCGCGCCACCTCCGAGTTGGTCGATGCGCTGGCCACCAACACTGATGCTGCCGGCGCTGGGCGTATCCAGCCCGCCGATCAGATTGAGCAAGGTGGTCTTGCCCGAACCGGACGGCCCCATCAAGGCGAGAAAATCGCCCTGGGCAATCGCCAGATTGACGTGATGCAACACCTCGACCTTCTGCTTGCCGCGGGTATAGGTCTTGGCGAGATTCTGGATATCGATCAACGTGCCCATGCTGGATCTCCGATGTCAGATTTGGGTTGCAGCTCTTGTGGGAGCAACTTCAGTCGCGATGCTCTTGGTCAAGATTCCGTAAAAGCGTCGCGGTTGAAACCGTTCCCACATTGGATCATTTCAAGGCTTTTTCATTTCAATGGCGGAATCGTTGTGCAACTCAGCCGGTGGTGAAATCACCACGCTGTCTCCGGCTTTCACTCCAGCCGGCAGCAGGCTCAGTTCGCCGCGCGACTGTGGGTCAGGACTCACTGTGTGCTGGCGCACCTTGTCGCCATCAACCACAAACACCACGCTGCGCCCGTCACGCTTCACGATGGCATTGGCGGGAACAAGCACGCCTTGCAGCGGTTGTGCCGATGGCTTCGCTTGCTGTTCGAGAAACGACACGCGTGCGCCCATGTCCGGCACCACCCGCGCATCCTTTTTCTCCAGCGCCACACGCACCTTGATGGTCGCCTTGCCGCGATCCGCCGTCGGCACGATGGCGACCACGTGAGCGGGAATTTTCCAGTCGGGATAGGCATCGAGCACGGCTTCGGCCGGCATCTTCGGCTTCACGCGGCCGATATAGGCCTCGTTGACGTCGACGTCGATTTCCAGCGAACTCATGTCCACGATGGTGCCCACGCCGGTGCGCGTGAAACCACCACCAGCCGACAGCGGTGAAATTATTTCACCGACCTGCGCGTCCTTGGTGGTCACCACACCGCTGAATGGTGCACGTACCACGCAATAGTCGAAGTTGACTTGCGCCACGCCCGCCTGCGCATCAGCAGCCTTGGCCTGCTCCTGCTGTGCGTTGAGCTGGGCACGCAAACTGTTCACCTGGGTGCGCGACTGTTCCGCACTCTGCTTGGAGACCAGCCCTCGTTTGGCCAGCGTCTGCAGACGATTGGCGTCGATGACGCCTTGTTCGATCTGTGCGTGGTACTGGTCCACCAGCGCATGGGCCGAATCTGCCTGCGCCCGCGCGGCGGCGAGATTGGCCTTGTAGCCGCTGTCATCCAGCCGTGCCAGGATCTGGCCCTTTTCGACGTGATCGCCTTCTTCGATCATTACGGCAGTCAGCGTTCCGGTGATCTGTGCCGACACCGTCGCCTGGCGTCTGGCAGTGACATAACCGGTGGCCTGCAGCACCGCACCGGCGTCGCTGCTGGTTGAGGAAGAAACGGCAGTGGCGGTCTTCACGGCTATCGCATGCTGGCCCAGCAGCATCCAGCCTGCTCCGACCGACAGCACCGCGACCAGTACCAACGCACCGACGACCCAGGGCCAACGGCGCGGCCCTGCCTGGTGGTCTTCGCGCTGATGGCGCTCGATGCGCAATTCCTTCAACAGTTCCGCGTTGCTCACTCTCGCTCCCCGCCCGGCTATGCCGGTGACTCGATGAGTAACAGACTGGCTGATTGGTGATGCGTCGATCAGCGTGCAGTATCAGCCATCGTCAATGACAGCTGTCATCCGGCATCGGGATCAACTGGCCGAGAGTATCGCGAGAGACCTCGTCGCGCACGTCACTGCGGGCATATTCCGTCCCATTCACTGGGATGCTTTGCTACGCTTGCTCGCATGACTTACATCATCCCTGCCCCGACTGTTCCCAGCCTGCCGATCGTCGGCAGCGATCATCGCTTCCCGATTCGTCGGGTCTTCTGCATCGGTCGCAACTACGCCGATCATGCCGTTGAGATGGGCGCCACGGTGGACAAGGACGCACCGATGTTCTTCTGCAAGCCGGCCGATGGCGTGGTCAGCGACGGCGCCGACGTGCCGTATCCATCAGCAACCGGTTCCCTTCACCACGAAGTGGAAATGGTGGTGGCTCTGGCCCATGGCGGCAGCAATATCGCGCCGGACCAGGCCGCGGCGCTGATCTTCGGTTATGGCGTAGGTCTGGATCTGACCCGTCGCGACCTGCAATCGCAAGCCAAGGAAAAGCGGCACCCTTGGGATGTGGCCAAGGCGTTTGACCATTCCGCCCCGATCTCGGCGTTGACGCCAGTGACGGCTGCCAAAGTGGATGCCTCGACCGTGCTGCAACTGAGCGTCAATGGCGAGCAACGTCAGCACACCGCGCTGGGCGAAATGGTGCATGACGTACCGCATATCATCGCCGCACTGTCGACCTTGTTCGAACTGAAAGCGGGCGACCTGATCTTTACCGGCACGCCGGCTGGCGTCGCCGAACTCAAGCGCGGCGACCGCTTTCACGCCGAACTGGTAGGCGTGGCCGAACTCAAGGGCCGCATGATCTGAACCCGGCGGCTCGCACTGGGCTAAAGTCGACAGGCCCTCTCACGCAACCCAGGAGAAACAGCATGAGCATGTTCCAGGAATTCAAGGCGTTCGCCATGCGCGGCAACGTGGTGGACATGGCCGTCGGCATCGTGATCGGCGGTGCGTTCGGCAAGATCATCAGCTCGCTGGTCGCTGACGTGATCATGCCACCGATCGGCCTGATCACTGGCGGCGTCGATTTCTCGAAGTTGAAGTGGGTACTCAAGCCGGCCGATGTCACTGACCCGGCGCACAAGGTCGCCGAGGTGGCGATCAACTACGGCCTGTTCATCAACAGCATCATCACCTTCATAATCATCGCGTTCGCGATCTTCATGGTGATCAAGGCCATGAACACGGTACAGAAGAAGGAAGAGGAAGCGCCTGCCGCGCCAGCTGCTGACGTGGTTCTACTGACCGAGATCCGCGACCTGCTCAAGAACAAGCCTTGAGCGATCACGTTTCGCAGGGGCTTGCGTCACGCAGGCCCTGCGAAACACCGCGCATGCATGACTTCTGGCCTAAGCGATCATCGCCGCGCACGCCATAATCGGGGTTTGCCCAGCGGAGTCAGCCGATGCGTCGTTTCAGTCTTACCCTGCTCGCTGCCAGTTTGGCGCTGGCCAGCGGCCTCGCCAGTGCTGCCAGCAACACCACCATTCCCGATGCTGCCGTAAAAGCGGCCGAACAGCTGCGCGACAAGGCGATGCACGACGACACCGGCTATCAGATCGTCAGCTCACTCACTACGGAAGTGGGCCCGCGCATGGCTGGTAGTCCGGCAGACCAGCGCGCACGCGATTGGGCGGTGGCCAAATTCAAGGCGCTGGGCTTCGACAAGGTCTATACCGAAGCAGTGACCTTTCCGCTGTGGCAGCGCCGCAGCGAGCACGCCGAGATCGTGGCACCGTTCCCGCAGCCGTTGGTGCTCACCGCGCTGGGCTACTCGCCCGGCACACCCAAGGGCGGACTCACTGCCCAGGTGATCCAGTTCAAGAGTCTCGATGCATTGAAAGCCGCTGATCCGGCCATGGTGAAAGGCAAGATTGTTTACATCGGCTACCGCATGCAACGCGCGAAGGATGGCCATGACTACGGCATGGGTTCAGCCGTGCGCACCGCCGGACCGCCGATCGCCGCGTCCAAGGGCGCGGCCGGCTATCTGTTGCGCTCGGCCGGCACCGATGCGCATCAGCGCATCGCGCATACCGGCGTCACCGGTTTCCGCGATCCGGACAAGGCGATTCCCGCCGCGGCATTGGCCAATCCCGATGCCGACCAGCTGGAACGGGTGCTGGGCTACGGCAAACCAGTTACCGTGAAGCTCGACCTCGATTGCGGCATCAGTGGCGAATACACCGGTGCCAACGTGATCGGCGAAATCACCGGCAGCAAACATCCCGATCAAGTGGTTGCCATCGGCGGCCATCTGGATTCCTGGGATCCGGGCACCGGCGCGATCGACGACGGCGCGGGCGTGGCGATTGCCATGGCCGCCGCCAAGCTGATCCACGACATGCCGCAGCGCCCCGATCGCACGATTCGCGTGATCGCCTTTGCCAACGAGGAAATGGGCCTGTGGGGCGGCCGCGCCTATGCCGACAAGCATGCCGGTGAAGTCGCCAGGTTCCAGCTCGGTACCGAATCAGACTTCGGCGCCGGCCCGATCTGGCGCATGAGTGCGAGCGTCAAACCCGAAGCACGCGGCGCGATCGAGCAGATCGCCAAGGTGCTGGCACCGATCGGCGTGGCCTACGACGCCAAGCGTCCTGGCGGCGGCGGCTCCGATCTGTCGCAGATGCATGCCAAGGGAATGGCCGCGCTGAGCCTGACCCAGGACGGCACGCATTACTTCGACTGGCACCACACCCCCAACGACACGCTGGACAAGGTCGACCCGAAGGAACTGGCACAAAACGTCGCCGTCTACGCCACCTTCTCGTATATGGCTGCACAGGCGGATGGCGACTTCGGTTCGGCACCCGGTGCGTTCGCTGGTGACGGCGCCGGCGAATGATGGAGCGAGGAGTGAGTGTGGAGGAGTGAGAAGTGAGAGAGAGCCGGAGCAATGCCGCTTTTGCTTTCTCTCGTTTCTCACTCATCCACACTCGTTTCTCATTTCGAGTAGTACTGCCCCGAGGCCACCAGCGGCTCGGGAACGCAGAACTTCTTCTCCCTGACGGCAATCGCGATCGGCACCAGCACACTCTCCTCGACACCACCGACGCTGGCACAGCTTGCATCTGCCGGCAGGCGATAGTGGATGATGCGCACGGTGTATTGCGGGCAGACATCAGAGCACGGGAATTCGGCCACAACGGGCACACCGTCGTAACGCCCCAGCTCGATCGTGCTGTGCATCAGCGCGGCCTTGTCCCACGGCTTGCTGGCATAGGCTTGCAGCGCTGACGCGTCGAGTACGCCGGGCGTAGCGGCAAAGACAGGGATGATGGCGACCATCAACAATCCCATCAGTACGCGAGTCACACTGAAAATGCGCTTGCGCATAGCTCATTCCTCGTTGAAGGAACTACCAGCCTAGTCGCGAGCGGCTGAATCAACCAGTTACCTTGCCGTGGAATCCGGGATCACCTCAGCTGCTTTGTCGTGACTGAAGCGCTGCTGCAGCCGGTCCATCGCGATATAGATCACCGGGGTCAGGTAGAGGGTAAGAATCTGCGATACCACCAGACCGCCGACTACCGCCAGACCCAGTGAGCGACGTGTCTCTGCGCCTGCGCCGATGCCCAGCGCAATCGGCAGTGTGCCGGCCATGGCCGCCATCGTGGTCATCATGATCGGGCGGAAACGCACGCGGCAGGCTTCGAAAATCGCTTGCGCCGGCAACATGCCTTCGTCGCGCTGCCGCTCCAGCGCGAAGTCGATCAGCATGATCGCGTTCTTCTTCACGATGCCGATCAACATCACGATGCCGACGAAGCCGAACAGATCGAGCGAGGCGCCGAACAACAACAAGGTCAGCAGCGCGCCCACCGCAGCCGCCGGCAGCCCGGAAAGAATCGTCAGCGGGTGGATGAAGCTCTCATAGAGGATGCCCAGTACCAGATAAATCACGAACACTGCCAGCAACAGCAGCATGCCCATGCCCTGCATCGAATCCTGGAATGCCTGCGCGGTGCCTTGCATGCTGCCGCTGATGGTGGCCGGCATACCCAGCTGCTGCGTGGCCGTCTGGATGCGGCTGACCGCGTCGCTAAGACTGACGCCCGCGGCCAGATTGAACGACACCGTCACTGCCGGCAGCTGGCCTTGATGATTGACGGTAAGCGCCTGCGGCTGGCGACTGAAACTCGCGACCGCGCTCAACGGCACCAGCTTCCCGCTGTTCGAGGTGACATACAGCTGCGACAGCACGGCCGGATCATTCTGCAGCTTGCGGGCCACTTGCAGGATCACCCAGTACTGGGTCGATGCGCCGTAGATGGTGGAAATCTGGTTCTGGCCGAAACCCGCACCCAGCGCGCTCTGCACCTGTGCCATGGTCAAGCCCAATGGTGCGAGTTTGTTGCGATCAACCTTCACCGCAATGGACGGGCTGTTCAAATCCAGATCGTTGGTGACGTCCTCGAATCCTGGCAGGCCACGAAACACCTCGGTGACCTTGCCGCCCCATTCGTACAACGCAGCCAGATTGATCGACTGCAAGGTGTACTGATATTCAGCCTTTGACTGACGCCCACCCACACGAATTGCCGGCGAATTCTGCAGATAGCTGCGTATGCCTGCAACCGCCGCCAGTTTGGGACGAAGCTCCTGCATGATCTCGTCCGGGCCAAGCTGGCGCTGGTTGGCTGGCTTGAGCAGCAACAGGATCGAGCCATTGTTGATGGTGCTGCGCGAACCACCAGCGCCGACCGTGGACATGTAACCGGCAATATTCGGATCATTGCGGATCACATCCACCAGCTTCTGCTGGCGTGCCACCATGCCGTCGAAGGAGATGTCCTCCGGGCCTTCCGTATTCACATGCAAGGTGCCGTTGTCGCCGGCGGGAATGAAATCCTTCGGCACGACGTAGAACAGCAAGCCCGTCACCAGCAGGCTCAGGCCGAAGCCGGCCAGAACCACGCGCGGGCGCTGCATGCACCAGTTCAGGCTTTGCATGTAGCCACGATGCACGCGGCTGAAACCACGATCGAAACCGGCGATCAGCCAGTTCTTCTGCTCATGGTCGTGTGCTTTCACGAAGCGGCTGCACAGCATCGGCGTGAGCGTGATCGCGACCACGCCGGAGATCAGGATCGCCACACTGATCACCACCGCGAATTCGTGGAATAGCCGTCCGACGATGCCACCCATGAACATCACCGGGATGAAGACGGCAATCAGCGACAAGGTCATCGAGAAGATCGTGAAACCGATCTCGCCGGCACCTTGCACCGATGCTTCGTAAGGCGACATGCCGGCCTCGATGTGACGCACGATGTTTTCCAGCATCACGATTGCATCGTCGACCACGAAGCCGACCGCCAGGGTCAGTGCGAGCAGCGACAGGTTGTCGAGGCTGTAGCCCAGTGCATCCATCACGCCGAATGTGCCCAGCACCGAGATCGGCAAGGCCACTGCCGGAATAAGCGTGGCCGACAGATTGCCCAGGAACAGGTAGATCACCAGCACCACCAGCAGACCAGCCAGCAGCAAGGTGTATTGCACATCGTTGACCGACTCGCGAATGCTTTGCGAACGGTCATACAACATGTCGAGTCTGACCGATCGCGGCAGGCCCGCGCGAAAACCCGGTAGCACGGCCTTGATGCGATTCACCGTGGCGACGGTGTTGGCGCCAGGTTGGCGCTGGATCGCCAGCACGATCGCGCGCTGCCCGTTGAACGAGCTGTTGCGCTGATCATTCTCCACGCTGTCGCGTGCCTTGCCGATATCACCCACATGCACTGGCGCGCCATTGCGCCATGCCACCACGACGTTGTTATAGGCAGCAGCGCGCTGCAACTGTCCGTCGCTGTGAATCGGCAACTGCTGGCGCTGGCCGTACAGCGAACCGGTTGACTGGTTGACGTTGGCGTCGGCAATCGCCTGCTGCACCTGGTCGATACCGATACCGGCTGCGGCGAGCCGATCGGGATCCACGCTGATGCGCACGGCGTATTTCTGCGAGCCGTAGACGTTTACCTGCGCCACGCCATCGACCATCGACAACTGCTGCGCCAGCTCGGTCTCGGCGTACTCATCCACCTGAGTCAGCGGCATCGTGGATGAGCTCATCGCCAGATAGAGAATCGCCGAGTCCGCCGGGTTCACCTTGCGGAATGTCGGTGGCGTGGTCATCTCCTTCGGCAACTGGCGCAGTGCGGAAGAAATCGCCGACTGCACATCCTGCGCCGCCGCGTCGATGTTGCGATCCAGTTCAAAGGTGAGCGTGATCGAGGTGGAACCCAGCGCGCTGGTCGAACTCATCGCACTGATGCCGGCAATCGTCGACAGCTTGCCTTCCAGCGGCGTGGCCACCGCCGACGCCATGGTCTCCGGCGAGGCACCGGGCAGACTGGCGCTGATGCTGATGGTCGGGAAGTCGACGTTGGGCAGTTCGTTCACCGGCAGCCGCGGATAAGCGACGATGCCGAATACCAGCAGCGCCGTCATCAACAACGTGGTCATCACCGGGCGACGGATACAAAGCGTCGGCAGGTTCATCGCCAATGCTCCCAATTGAAACGAAGATCAGTGCTCGCTGACATGCGCATGTGCTCCGTCGACCAGCAGCATCTGACCCTCGGTGACTACGCGCTCATCGCGTGCCAGGCCCTTGTCGATCACCGTGCGCCCTTCCGTGCTTGGACCGGTCTTGACCGGACGTTGCGACACCTTGCCATCGGATCCCAGCACGAACACGAAGCTGCCGCTGGTCGAACTTTGCAGTGCCTGCACCGGCACGCTGATGACGTTCTTCAATCGCGTGGTTGGCAGCATCACCTGCACAAACTGGCCTGGCGTAAGCCGATGATCGGCATTCTCGTAACGCGCCTTGAGCACGATGGTGCCGGTACTGGCATCCACCGCGTTGTCGACGAAGTCGAGCGTGCCGGTGAGCGGCGCTGCATGATCTCCAGCCACCGTGACCATTACCGACACGGCACCTTGCAGCATCGCCTCGCGTATGGCGGGCAGACTGTCTTCGGGAATATTGAAGGCGACACGGACTGGTTCGATCTGATTCAGCACCACGATATCGGTGACATTGGTGGTGATCTGCGCGCCGGGATAAACCAGTGGAGCGCCGGTCACGCCATCGAACGGTGCCACGATGCGCGAAAAGTCGAGCTGGGTCTGCGCCAACTCCTGGGCTGCACGATCCGTTTGCAGGTCAGCCTTGGCGACAGCGAGATTCGCCTTGTACAGATCGAAATCCGCCTTGGACACGAAACCCTTGGCCAGCATATTGGTGTAACGCTTGCTGTCGGCTGCGGCTTTCTGCAGTTGCGCCTGGTCTCGCGCCACGTTGCCACGCGCCTGATCGAGCTGCGCCTGCAACAGGCGCGGGTCGATCTGTGCCAGCAGCGAACCCTTCTTGACCAGCGTCCCAGGCTCGAATGACAGCGACTGCAATTGCCCGGAAACGCGGGCGCGCAACGTCACGGTAGACCACGCCTCGACGCGCCCAACCAGCTTCAAGGAGAGTTCGATATCACCCTGGGTCGCCGCACTTACCTCGACCGGCACCGATGCAGGCAACACCACCTTGTTGGCGGCCGTGTGGCGAAACACGCGCATGGCCAGCACGACCAGAACAATGGCCGTCAGTACGAGTGCAATTTTTTTCCAGGACATCAGGGAGAACTCTCACTCGTCATGCCGCGAAGGGCAGCCAGCCAGTGGACGCGGCGAAGATGTCGGCCACGATGCGACAGCAAGGCGCCGCACAGAATCAACGCCAACAAAGCCAGTCGCGTCGATCATGATCCGGCCAGTTCGTCACTATGCCGTGAACAGGACGCAAATGCTCCCAACCAATGGCACTGGTCAGTCAGCAGAGCATCTTCAGAGTGACTCGGAATCCGGCTGCTCGAGCGCCAGCAAATTGTCCTTGAGCCGGGTAATCACGGCCAGCGCCTGCTCCAGTTCATCCGGATCAATGCCGCGCGTGGAATCCTTGCGCAGCTGACGAGCGACCAGTTCCATGTCATCGATAACGCCACTCGCCTGCCCGGTTGGATACAGCCGCCATGCACGGCGATCCCTGGGGTCGGGTCGGCGCTCGACAAACCCCGCTGCCTGCAGGCGGTCGATGACCCGGCCCACCGCGATCGGCTCCATTTCGAGAAACTCCGCCAGCTCGTTCTGACGCAACCCTTCGCGGTGGTGCAAAACCTTGATGGCGCGCCATTGCACACGGGTCAGGCCAAACTTCAGAGCGCGCCGGTCGAAGTGCTTGCGGAACAGCAAGGTCACATCGTTGAGCAGGTAGCCGAAGGAAATGTCTTCCGTTTTCGCCATGATCCGGTACACGCTCCCACTGTCGAGCTTGAGTTCACCTGCAGCATAAGCTGCCGAAGCGATCGAAACCATGACTATCAAGATCATCCACAACGACATCACCACTCTGCATGTGGATGCCATCGTCAATGCCGCCAACAACAGCCTGCTCGGCGGTGGTGGCGTGGATGGCGCCATTCATCGTGCCGCCGGCCCGCGCCTGCTGGGGGCATGCCGTGAATTACCGGAATCCGCGCCCGGCATGCGCTGCCCCACCGGCGAAGCTCGTATCACGCCAGGCTTCGCGTTGCCGGCGCGTTACGTGATCCACACCGTGGGGCCGGTCTGGCGTGATGGTGAGCACGGTGAGCCGTCGTTGCTGAAAAGTTGCTACCGGCAAAGCATGAAGCTGTTGCGCGATGGGCAATTGCATTCCATTGCGTTCCCGGCGATCAGCTGCGGCGTCTATGGCTATCCTGCCGAAGCTGCGGCCAACGTGGCCGTGACCACCTTGCTGCAGGCATCGCAGACCGATCCCGACCTCGACATCACGCTGTGCTGCTTCAGTGAAGGGATGCGGATGATCTTTCAGCAGGCGTACGACAACGCCATCAATCCAGCTTGAACGGATACAAAGGCGGCAGCGCCGACGTATCGTCGGATTGGCCACTCGCACGCCATACAAAGCCTCGCTTGAACGATGCCGCCAGCGTGGCACCATCAGATGCCGCCGCACCGCTGTAATGGCGGCGCTGCAGTTCTGCGATGGCAGACTGCTGTGTCGTATCATCGAGCGCCGCCGAAAGCTCACCCAGGTTGTGGATCGCCGGACGTTCGGCACGCGCCCAGGCCAGCAGGCTGCGTGCCTGTATCGCGCTGTCACCACCGCGGGCTGCGGCGAGGAAGGCGAGCTGATATTGGCGCACCGACGTTCGCGCCGAATCAGGTTTGATCCTGGCCGGCGTCGAACCACGACGGCGCCGCCACAGCCACCACCCGAGCAGACTGAGTAACCACAAGCCCAGACTCGCCAAGGCGATCCTGCGCCATGGCATCAACGATTCCGGCGTTTCTGCATGATTTACCTGAGTGCTGGCTGCCGGCGCAGATGAAGACGGCGCGGCCGGCGTGGTCGCAGTGCCGCTACCCGGCAGTACATTGATGCTGCGTGCGGGGATCTGCGCCACTTCCATTTTGTCGCTCAGCACATTCCACCACTTGATCGTGGTCGCTGGAATAGTCAGCATGCCGGCGCGATCCGGCACGATTGCAAACGACTGCTGTCGACGCCCGACCAACCATTGACCGTCTTCTTTGGTGCCGGTGACGGGCTTGTCCGGATATGCGGTGGCGCCATCGATTGGTGGCAGCGAAAGCTCTGGCAGCGTCTCGAATGGCAGCCCGGTTGCCTGCAATGTCATGGTCAGGTTCAGCGGCTGGCCCACACGCGCCTGCTGCGTACCTTGCGGCCAGCCATCCATGCCGAGAGTGAGATTGCGCGCCGGCAGCCATGCGCTCTTGCCCCAGTTCGATGGCATGGGCCTGACATCGACTTTCACTGCCGGCGCACTGGCTGTAACCGGACTATCGCCACCAAAAAAGCTGTTCCAGTCGCCCTGCTCCACCGCATTGCCCTGAAAACCCAAGGGCGCCACGTCGAGCTGGCCAGCGCGTTGCGGTATCAGCGCATAGCGTCGCTCCAGCACGCGGTAATTGCGACCACTGCGCTCGGTCTCGTAACTCAGATCCTTGCCGACACGGCGGACATCAGCGCCATCCACCTGCGGCGTATCCAGTGCACCACCGCTTAAATTGATGGCGTAATACAGCCGCACCACATAGCTGAGCTGTTGCCCGACAAAGGCCGTCTTCGGCTCGATCTGTGCCTCCATGAAAATGTTCTTGTGAGTCGCCGCTGCTGCGGTCGGATCCGACGCAGTCACCTGCATCTGCAACGGCTGGCTTTGGTCCCCTGCAACACTCAGTGCAGGGATCTGCAGCTGCCCCATATGGCGTGGACGCAAGGCGATGCCGATGGTCAGGGTCGAGCTCGCATTGCCGTTGATGACGCTCATATTGCTGCTTTGCGAGGTGCCAAGGATCTCGAAATCCTTGTTCAGCGGATGCAGATCGGGCATGGCGATACCGCCGATGGCGCCATCGATGCGCAAATTCAGCGTGACCGTTTCACCCAGCTGCACGTTATGACGATCGATGCTCGCGGTGACCTGACCAGCCTGTGCCAGCAGGGGAATCAGCCACAGCACCAGCCACCACCATCCGCTGAGTCGTCGACACATCATTTCACTGATCCTCGTCCTGCGCTCCACCATGGCGCTGCATGTACTCAAGCCTGAATTTGCGTCGCAACAGCGCACCCGGATCATCCGGCACCCGCTGCAAGGCGCTGCGCACGTCGGCTGGCAGCTTCGACTGCGGGTCGTCTTGCTGCATCGCGCCGAGTTGATGGGTCGGCTCTTTGCTGTCGCCCTTGTCCTGGTCGGCCAGTTGCTGATCCATCTGCTGCTTCAACGCCTGCTGCGCCTTTTCAGCCTGCGCCTTCTGTTCGGCCTGCTGCTCGGCGGATGGTGGTTTGCCCTGCTCATCCGACTGATTTTTTCCGGGCTGATTCTGCTGGTCGGATTGCTGACCGGAAGAGTCCTGCTTCTGTGACTGCTTCTGTTGATCTGACTGCGCAGAGGACTTGTCACCATCCTGGTCCTGCTGATCCTTGTCGCCGGACTTGCCCTGTTTGCCCGTGCCGCCGGACGAGGGCTGATTCTTGTCACCATCGTGCCCTTCGTGCTGCTGGTCGGAGGACTGCTGCTGATGCTTGTGCTGCTTCAGCCAATCCTCGATCGCCTGACGATTCGCCTTGGCATCGGCGTTGGCCGGATCGAGCTTGAGCGCCTGATCGTAGGCCTTGATTGCCTGCTGGTATTGCTGCTGTTTGGCTAACGCATTGCCGAGGTTATAGGAACCATCGCTGCCAGGTGACTGCTGCAAATCCTTCTCTGCAGCGGCGTAATCGCCTGCTCGATAGGCCGCCGCACCACGCCATGCCGGATCATGCGCGAGCTGTTGTGCTTTCTGCGGCTGTCCTTGTTGCAAAGCCTTCGCCGCCTGCTGATCCGGGCGCTGCCACAGATCCTGCCAGGTACCGGCAGTCGCTGTGCCAGGAACCAGCGGCAGCAGCATCCATGGCAACAGCAACAGCCAGCCGCGCCGAAAGGCCATGGCCACAATCAGCAGTAGCGGCAACAGCAGCCACGGTCCACGATCCTGCCATTCCTCGCCCATCTGACCCGCCGCCGTCGTCGACTTGCCGGCACGAAGTTCGGCGTGCACTGCATCAACGTCTGCATGATCGGTCGTCATTGCCTGGTAGCGTCCGCCACCGGCCTTGGCCAAGGCGCTCAGCGCAGTGTCGTCACGTGGTGCCAATATCATGTTGCCGTTGGCATCGTGCAGAAAACTGCCCTCGACCAGCGGCACCGGGCCACCATGCGGCGTGCCCACGCCAAGGACCGAGACGCGGACGCCAGCAGCCAAGGCCTTGCGTGCAGCCGCCTCGGCGTCAGCACCCGCCTGATTGGTGATCAGCACGATCGAACCATTGTCGGCTTTGCCATCGTGGATCAGGGCCACACCACGCTCGATCGCCGCTGCTGCGTTGTCGCCGTCGACTGGCATCGTGTCCGGTGCCAGCGCATCGAGCAGATCATCCAGGCTACGAGCATCCGAAGTCAGTGGTGCCACTACGAATGCCTCGCCCGCATAGGCGACCAAGGCATTCAAGCCATCGCGATTACTGATCAGCAATTGATGCGCCTTGTAGCGGGCGCGGTCGAGTCGGCTCGGCGCCACGTCGCGGGCCTGCATCTGCCGTGAAAGTGAAATAGCTACAACCTGCGCCGCGCGGTTGGCATACAACGGCATCTCCACACGACTCCACGTCGGCCCGGCCAAGGCCAGCGTAGATAAACTCCAGCCCAGCAAGAAGAGCCATACCGGCAGTTGTCGGTTGCCTGCACGACCCTGCAGCAGATGCGGTAACAATTCGGCATCGACGAGGCGCGATAACGCTGCACGTCCCGCCTGCTGACGCAGCCCCAGCCCGTACAGCACCGGCAACAACAAGAGCGCCAGCAACCACCACGGACGCAGGAAATGAAACTGCTGCAGCATCTCGTTCATGCACGCTGCTCCCGCGACGCACGCGCCCATCGCCGCGGCACGATCGCCAGCAGCAACAAGGCAATCGCGGCCAGTAGCGGCCAGCGGAACAGCTCATGCCGTGGCCGCAGAGTCGGCCCATGTTGCGGCATTGGTTCCAGCGCGTTGATCGCGCGATACGCTTCGGCCAGCTCGCCACTGTCGGTGGCGCGGAAAAACTTGCCGCCGGTTTCATCGGCAATCGAGGTCAACATGCCCACATCCAGGTCGGCTGACGGATTGACTGTCTGGCTACCGAAAAAGCCTGGAATACGCATGCGCGTAGCGCCGATGCCGATGGTGTAGATGCGTACGCCAGCGGCTTTCGCTGCATGTGCCGCAGCCCGCGGAGCGATGCTGCCGGCGTTATTGACGCCATCGGTAAGCAGCACCAGCACACGCGCCTGCTGCGGCAGCGCAGCCAGTCGTTTTACGCCCACAGCTATGGCATCACCAATCGCTGTTTCTGTACCCGCCAGACCTACCGCAGACCCTTGCAATTGGGCGCGCACTGCAGACAGATCGAAGGTCAATGGCGTAACCAGATAGGCCTGACTGCCAAACAGGATCAAACCCAGTTCGTCGCCATTGCGGCGCGCGATGAAGTCACCAGCGATCGCCTGGACGGCGGTGAAACGACTGACCGACTGACCGGCCAATTCCATGTCTTCGGCACGCATGCTGCCGGACAAATCCACCGCCAGCATCATCGCCCGTCCACTGCGCTGTTGTGCTTGCGGTGGCCCAATCCACTGCGGCCTTGCTGCTGCAACCAGCAAGCACAACCACGCCAGGGCCAACAGCCATGGCAGCAAGCTGCGCACATTGTTGTGAGTGATGGTCGCCAGCCTCAGCCCCGGTTGCGGCAGATGCAAGGCCTGCCCCGGCGCCGCCGGACGCAGCCAGCGGTGCAGCAGCCAGGGCAACGGCAAAAGCAGGAATACCCATGGCCAGGCAAACTCAGACATCGGCTTGCGCTCTGGCTGCACGTTTCCAGTGCGCAGGTTTCTGCGCCAGCAGCAACCAACGGCGTGTCGCCGTGATTGCTGTATCGGCTTCGAAACGTGTGTCTTTGCGGTACATCGTCTGCTCGAGTACAAGCAACGACTCAAGCGTGGCTGAATCAGGAGTCACGGTACTCAGCGTTTGACGCCATGCGGCACCGCGCTGTTGCGTTGCCTGCGGCACATGCCTGCGCGCCACCCGTCGCAGCAACTGATGCAAGCGGGTCGCCAGCACTGCATCGTCACCATCCAGCCGATGCGCTTGTGCGAACTGCTTCAGCTCAGTCAGCAGTTGTTGACGCTGCCGGCGCCGGTTCAGCCAGCGGCGCCACTGCCAGATGCCGAGCAGTAACAGTCCGCAGAGCAATCCGAAAACCAGCCACCAACCCGGTGCCGGCGGCCACCATGGCGGTGTCGGCGGCAGGTGGATGTCACGCAGCGTGGGGCCTGCAGACGCAGCGGGATTCGTTGGCAACAAGAACCTCACCGTGACGGCCTCGCTGCGCCAAACAGGCCGGTCACGGCGTCCAGCGGATCGGCGACCGTGTCAATCGTGGTCCAGCGCAACCCAGCCGATTGCGCCAGTTCACCAAGCCGTTGTGGACCGGCACCCATGGCGCGCTGAAATTCGCGGCGCTGACGTTCGGTCTGCAACATGACCTCGCTGCGCTCTCCGCCGTGCTCCAGCGGATAACGACCCGCAGCAGCCAGATGCATCTCGAGTGCATCAGCCACCACCAGCACGCTGACGCCGGCTTGTCTGGTCAAATCCAGCAAGGGCTTTTTTGCCGCCGGATCGGCACTGAAGCCATCGCTGATCAACAGCACGCGGCTTGCTCCATGCAAGACACGCCCGGCGCGGAGCAAGGCGTCGGCCAGCGATTCCACCCGATCGGTGGCCTGCTGCGCATCCCATTCCGCCAAGGCACCGCACAGCGCTAACGCGCCGCGCGTGCCAGCCTGTGGACGCAATAATTGATCCGCATGACCAAACGCCATGATGCCGACACGCTCGCCTGCGCGCACGGCGTACCAGGCAGCACACGCGGCCGCACGCGCAGCCTGCACCGATTTGAAACGCGAGCGTGTGCCGAAGCGCATGCTGGCGTGAGTATCCAGCAGAATCAGCAGGCAACCTTCGCGATCTTCCTGAAACAACTTGGTGTGCAACTTGCCGCTGCGTGCCGTCAACCGCCAGTCGAGCCGACGCACATCATCACCGGCTTGATAGACGCGTGACTCGGCGTAATCCATGCCACGACCGTAGAGACGGCTCGATTGCTGGCCACTACGTGCTGCCCGGCTGAGCATGGGATTGATGCGTGTCCGTCCAATCCGGCCACGCAGCGCCACCAGCTCAGCCAGCGAAATCTGACTGCGACCATCGCCATCAGTACGTTGCATCGACACGGCACTCACGGCAGCGGCACGAGATCCAGCAGGCGATCGATGACCTGGTCTGGCTTCACGCCCTCAGCCTCTGCCTCATAACTGAGCAATACCCGATGACGCAGTACCTCGTGCGCGATGCTGTGCACATCTTCAGGCAACACGTAGTCACGACCCTGCAACCAGGCCTGCGCGCGTGCGCAACGATCCAGTGCAATGGTGGCACGCGGACTCCCGCCCCAGGCAATCCAGCGCTTCAACTCGGCACCGTATTGACCGGCATCACGTGTAGCCAGCACCAGCTGGGTGATGTATTCCTCCAGCGCCTGTGCCATGTGCACAGCCATGGCTGCGTCGCACGCATGAAATACATCGGATTGGGTCAGCAAAGCCGGCATCGCAGCCACTGGATGCGCCCTGCGACTGGCCTGCTCGCGCGCGAGCTTGAGTATCGCCAACTCCGCGGCAGCATCCGGGTAACCGATCGTCACATGCATCAGAAATCGATCGAGCTGAGCTTCGGGCAAGGTGAATGTTCCCTCCTGCTCGATCGGATTCTGCGTCGCCATCACCATGAACAGATCAGGCAGGTTCCATGTGCTGCGGCCGACCGTGATCTGCTGTTCGGCCATGGCCTCGAGCAGCGCCGACTGCACCTTGGCCGGCGCGCGGTTGATCTCGTCGGCCAGCACGATGTTGTGGAACAAAGGGCCACGTTCAAATTCGAAACTGCCACTCTGTGGACGAAACACGTCGGTACCGGTGAGATCGGCTGGAAGCAGGTCTGGCGTGAACTGGACGCGGTGGAAGTCGGCCTCGATCCGCGATGCCAAGGCTTTCACCGCCGTGGTCTTGGCCAGCCCGGGTGCGCCTTCCACCAACAAGTGTCCGTCGGCAAGCAGGGCCACCAGCAAGCAATCGATCAGATGTGGTTGACCGATCACGCATTGCTGCAGGTCATCACGCAGGCTTGCAAAGGTGTGTTGCAACTGACTCAAGGCAGGGGTTTCAGGCATATCCATCATCAGGTTCCGTGTTCTCGCGTGATTCGGTACGGCTGGTGTCGCCTGTTGTTGTCGGCTGATTGCCAGCGGCAGCGTGCTTCAGACCATAACTGACGTTGGAAGTTTAATCGGCTGCACGTGGATGAACGAAAAAGGGCGACCGAAGCCGCCCTTTTTCGTTCATCAGGATGTGCTGCCTACTGCAGCGTGTCGCTCAAGATGCGCGGCGTCACGAAGATCAGCAACTCAGCCTTGGTGTTGTTCCGCGACGTCTTGCGGAACAGGGCACCGATGCCCGGGATATCGCCCAGGCCTGCAACCTTGTTGATCGTGTTGTTCTTGTTGATCTCGTAGATGCCACCCAGCACCACGGTCTGACCATTGTCGACCAGCACCGAGGTATTGATCTCACGAGTGTCGATGGTCGGCACCTGCCCGCTACCCGGAGCATCCACATAACCGGCCAGCGCATCCTTCTTCACGTTGATCGCCAGATAGACGCGGTTGTCGGCGGTAATCGTCGGAGTCACCTTCAGCTCCAGCACGGCATCCTTGAACTGCACGGTGGCCGTGCCACTACCGGCTGCACCCGTAGCGCTGTTCTGATAGGTGACGTAACCGATTTCCTGACCCTGGCGGATCACCGCTTCCTGCTGGTTGGCGGTAATCACACGTGGGCTGGAGATCACCTCGCCACGACCTTCAGTCTGTGCTGCAGAAAGCTCCAGATTCAGCGCGTAGTTGGCGCCGAGGATGGCGAAGCCGAAGGTGCCGCCGCCGTTGACAGGCAGGTTGACGTTGAGACCGCCAGATCCGAGCGAGCCAGGCGTAGCGTTGTTTCCAATGGGGGTGCCAAGAAGGCCACCCATCTGCAGCACCTGGCCACTCGGGTTGGTCTGCGCACCGTTGACCCCGAACTTGACACCCAGCTCGCGAGTGAAGTCATCGGTAGCCACCACGATGCGCGACTCGATCAGCACCTGCTGCACCGGCTTGTCGAGCACCGCGATCACTTCGCGGATCTGCTTGATCTTCTCAGGCGTGTCATTGAGCAGCAGCGTGTTGGTGCGCTGATCGAACGAAACACTGCCACGTGAAGACATGAAGCCACGGGTACGGTTGGCGCCGCCACCACTACCGCCGCCACCTTGCAGGCTACCGGTGGTCAGCAGCTTGGCAATGTCGGAGGCCTTGCCATAGCTGATCGGCACGTAATCGGTGACCAGTTCGGCAGTGTCTTCGGCCTTCAACTTGGCGTCGGCAATGTTCTGCTCGTACTTGGCCAGTTCAGCCTGCGGTGCGATCCACACCACATTGCCGTCTTTGCGCTTGTCCAGGCCCTTGGCACGCAGGATCACATCCAGCGCCTGATCCCAAGGCACATTGACCAACCGCAGGGTCACACTGCCACCCACCGTATCGGAGGCGACCAGGTTCAGACCGGATTCGTCGGCAATCAGCTGCAAGGCGGAGCGAACCGGAATGTCCTGGAAGTTGAACGTCGCACGCTGGCCGGTATAGACCTTTTTCTGGTCCAGCTTGCTGAGCTTGTCAGCGACCTTTTCAGCCTTCTTCGGTGCCACTTCGACCACGTACTGATCTGCTGTCTGGTAGGCCGAGGTAACGACATCACCCTTGGTCGCGATTTCCATATGCGCACCGCCATTGGGGCTGCGGCGTGTGTTGATCGACTGCACCGGTGTGGCGAAGTCCAACGTATCCAACCGCTGCGCCAGATTGGCGGGCAGATTGGCGTTGGCAATGTTGACCACCACCGTGTCGCCCTTGTGCGTCATCTGCGCGTCGGCACCGCTGCCGCTGAAATTGACCAGGACGCGGCCTTCACCGTTCGGACCGCGACGGAAGTCGATGTTCGAGATGGCGTTGCCACCGGCGACTGAAGGCAAGGCCTTGGTCGGGTCGATCGTCGCTGCCGTAGTCACCGACTGGCTCGCTGAGCCATTGTTGACGGTCAATACCAGACTGCTGCCCTCGACCCGCGATTGATACGTCGACTCACGCATCAGTTCGACGACCACGCGGGTACGTCCACCGGCCTCGATCGCGGAAACCCCGGACGTCGAACCCTTGCCGATGTCCAGATGTCGTGCTGCGGCATTGTCGGTATCGGCAAAATCAACCGCGATACGCGGTGGATTACCGGTGGTGAATATCTTTGGCTGCGGCACCGGGCCGTTGCTGAAATCCATGTGCAACTCGACCTTGCCATCAGGCAAAGCGTCGTAGCTGATGTTTTTCAGCGTAGCGGTTGCTGCCATCGCAGCACTGGCCCAGGTGGAGCCTGCGATCAGCAGGCCCATCAGTATCGAATGGCTCGCATGGCGCATGACACGGCCCCGGACGGATTGGATTTGGTTGGTCATTGCATCAGCCCCTGTATTTCCTATTTCTCGCCGAGCGCGATGCTGGCAGGACGTTCCATCCAGCCACCATTACCATTGGATACCAGCTCGACCAAGTCGATATGATCTTCGCTGATCGCGGTGACGTGCCCGTAATTCAGGCCCATATATTCGCCAGCACGAACCCGATGAATCACGCCCCCCGGATCCTTCACCAGCACCACCATACTTGCACCGGTACCGACAGTACCCACCATTTTCAGGGTATCCAGGGCAAACATTTCCAACGGCTGCTTGGCACGATTGGCGTCCGGCCGTGGACCACTGGTCGCGGTATTGGTCTGCATTTCAGCCGTGCTCGGGCTGAAGGGATCACGCATATCCTGATCGGAATACGTAAACGTCTCGAAAGTCTTGATCACCGGCAACGGCTCGATCGGCCGACCCTTCTTGGCTTTTTCCTGGGCAACCCAGCCACGCAGATCCGACATGCCCTTGGTGCAGCCACTGAGTACCAGTGCAGCAATCAGCAACAGCAGAACCTGGACAAGGTGTCGCGGTTTGATGGAAATCAGCTTGTTCATCATTTCCGCCCCCCCGCCTTCTGGGCTTTGCTGGCGGCGGCACTCTCGTCGTCATCCAGATAACGATAGGTCTTGACCGTGCCTTGCAGCACCAGTCGACCACCCGCAGATTTGTCATTCTGAGCCGGCGTCAGCGAAACGTCATGCAAGGTCAGGATCACTACGCGGGGAAGTGATGCCACGCCGCTGATAAAGGCACCGAACTGGTGATACGTGCCCACCAGACGCAGCTTGATCGGCTTCTCGGCGTAGAAATCCTTCGGCGTCTCCGGACCCGGCTCGAACAGATCACTCTGCAGACCGGCGGCCTGTGCGGTTTGCGAGATATCGATCAGCAACTCAGGCATCTGGGTCTTGCTGGGAAGCTGACGCAACAACTGGCGCAGCATGTCCTGCATTTCGTCCAGCTGCTTCTGCAGCGCCTCCAGATTGACGGCCTTGGCTTGCTTGGTGGAGAACTCCTGTTTGAGTTGCCCCTCTTTGGTGGCCAGACTCTGCAACGAATCCTGCTGGTCGCTGACAAAGAAGTACCAACCGCCCAACAAGACCGCCGCCATCAGCAGTACGGTGAAGAACACCTTGACCGATTTCGGCCAACCGCCAACGTTGTTGCGATCGAGATTGCGAATATCGTCGAGGAACTTCATGACTGGTTCCCTCCCGTCGCAGTCGCACTCGTTGTTTTGCTATCCGGTTTGGTTGGCGCAGGTGATGGCTCGCTTGCGGACTTGACCGGAACAGCTGGCTTGACCACGTCAGTCTTGACCGGGGCCGGAGCAGCTGCGGGAGCCGTGCTGCCTGCCTTGGCCGGCGTCATCACTTCGCCACCAGGAGCGACCGTGCCATCGTTTTTCGGCCGGCTCAATGAAACGATCAGGCCGAATTTGTAAGGCATCCGGCTGGCGTCATGCGTGTTCTCGGTCTTGCGCAGATCGGCATGGCCCATCCACGGAGAAGCCTCGACGTTACGCATGTATTCGGCCACGCTTGCATTCGACTGGGCAACGCCGTCAAGCGTCATCGACTGGCCGTTCTGCTTGAGCGCCGCCAGACGCGCACTGTCGGGAATGGTCTTCACCAGTTCGTCGAACAGATGCACCATCTGCGAGCGATCCGCCTGTAGTTGCTCGATGATCTGCTTGCGCGCCAGTAGATGCTGACGGACTTTTTCCAGATCCTTGATTTTGGCGATGCGTACATCGACCTGCTTGATTTCAGCCTGCAGGTAGCTGTTGCGCTCGTTCTGGTTGTCGATGCGCATGTTCATCCAGAACACCCACAGCAACAGCAGGCCGAGTGCCGCCACGAACGCGGCCACCAGCTGCATATAGAACTCGCGCTCGCGTTGCTTGCGCCGTTCGGCTCGCCACGGAAGTAGATTGACATGTGCCATCAGTCGAAACTCCTCAAGGCGAGACCGACCGCAATCATCAATGCGGGCGCGTCCTGAGCCAGTGACTGTGCCTGCACACGCGGTGAAAGCGACATGCGCGCCAATGGATTGGCGACGACACAGGGCACGCCGAGCTGCTCTTCCAGCATCGGGCCCAGTCCCTCGATCGAAGCGCAACCACCGGCAAGAACCACCTGGTCGACCTTGCTGTATTCGCTACCGGCAAAGAAGAACTGCAGCAGTCGGCTGATCTGCTGGATCAGCGACTCCTTGAATGGCTCCAGTGCCTCGCTTTCGTAGGATTCGGGCAAACCACCCTTGCGCTTGGCGCGTCCGGCTTCCTCATAGGAAAGTCCGAACCGACGCATGATCTCGTCGGTAAGCTGCTTGCCGCCGAAGACCTGTTCGCGCGAATAAATGGTGCGCTGGTTGCGCAGCACCGAAAGCGTGGTCATGGTCGCGCCGATGTCGACTACTGCCACCAGCGCGTCGCGACCGACATTGAGTTGGTCGGCCACCATCGCAAAGGCGTTCTCCATCGCGAAGGCCTCGACATCGATGACCCCGGCGGTGAGACCACCCAGATCGAGCGCAGCCACCCGCATGTCGACGTTCTCGGTACGCGAGGCCGCCAACAGCACGTTGTTCATGTCGGTGTTGTCGCGGACCGGGCCAACCACTTCGTAGTCGAGGCTGACTTCCTCGATCGGATAGGGGATGTACTGATTCGCCTCGACCTGGATCTGCCCTTCGAGATCATCTTCGGAGAGCTCGCTGCTCATCGGGATGATTCGGGTGATCACGGCTGAACCCGCCACGGCGGCCGACGCATGCTTCAGCTTGGAGCCTGAGCGGGCGAGAGCACGGCGGATCGCATCACCGACCGCCTCGACTTCGACGATGTTCTTTTCGACGACGGCATTGGGCGGCAACGGCTCGACCGCGTAGTGTTCCACGCGATAACGACCACCCGCCTGACTTAGCTGCAGCAGCTTCACGGCAGTCGAACTTATGTCGACACCAATCAGCGCCGGCTTCTTCGGTGTAAAAAGCCCCACGGTGTTTCCCCCTTGCCACCAACGTCCACGGTCAGGTTCCTGACGGGATGTACAGTGGCATTAAATCGAAAAATTAACGCTATGGCAACGGTCTACAGAAACTTTCTCAAGTAATTGTCGTGATGTCCACCACATTTGTGGACTTGCCTCAGCTGGCGCAGACCTTGCTTTAGCCGACTGCGTCCCATGACTCGCATACTGCTACATCTATACTCTGCCATGTTTTGACTCAGGTCTCGCTATTTCCACACCATGCAAATTTTCAAGCGTTTGTTGCGCTGGGCACTGATCCTGGCCTTTACCGGTTTTCTCCTCGCAGTTGTCGCAGTTGGTGTGGCGTACTGGCTGATCTCTCCAAGACTGCCTTCAGTGGCAGAGTTGAAGAATTATCCAATGCAGGTGCCGCTGCGCGTGCTCAGCGCCGATGGCAAGCTGATCGCCAGTTTCGGTGAGAACCGACGCATTCCGGTCGACATCAAGGATGTACCTGATCGACTCAAGCACGCCGTGCTCTCGGCCGAAGACGCCGACTTCTACAGCCACCCGGGTGTGGACTGGCATGGCATCGCCCGCGCTGGCTGGCACGTGATCATTACCGGCGGCGACAAGGGCTCGGGCGGTTCAACGATTACCCAGCAGGTGGCGCGCAACTTCTTCCTCAGCCCGGAGAAGCTCTACACACGCAAGCTCACCGAGATTTTCATCGCACTCCAGATCGAGCACGAACTGACCAAGGACCAGATTCTCGAGCTGTATCTCAATAAGATGTTTCTCGGCCATCGCTCCTATGGCGTGGCCGCGGCGGCGGAGTATTACTACGGCAAGACGCTGGACCAGTTGACGGTTGCCGAATGTGCGCTGATCGCTTCGACATTCCAGTTGCCCTCGGCGGTCAACCCGATCAACAACCCCAAGCGCGCCATTGCGCGGCGCAACTGGGTGCTTGGTGAAATGCGTCGGCATGACTTCATCACCAAAGCCGTTTACGAGCAGTCAGTGGCTGAACCGAATCATGCCTATGCGCATGAGCAGCCGGTCGAGGTTGATGCCGCCTATCTCGCCGAGATGGTGCGCCGCCAAGTCATCGACCGGCTCGGCAACGATGCCCTGACCGAAGGTTACGTCGTGCGCACCACGATCCAGAGCCGCCGCCAGCAAGACGCAGTGGAGGCCGTGCGCGATGGCCTGATTGCTTATGATCGTCGTCACGGCTGGCGCGGACCCGAGGCGCACAAAGACCTGGCGGCCGACGCCAGCGAAGACAACTTCGACGATCTTCTTTCCAGCTACAGCAACATTTCCGGCATGCAGCCCGGCCTTGTGACTGCCAGCGATGCCACCCAGGCCACGGTCTATCTGGCCACCCATGAAACCGTGAAGCTTGGCCTGGACGCGGTGCGCTGGGCACGCAAACACATCAGCGACAATCGCGTCGGCGCCACGCCCGGCAGCGTGGACGCCGTGCTCAAACGTGGCGACATCATCCGACTGTCACGGGATGAAAAGGGCGACTGGCAGCTGGCCCAGATTCCCGCCGCACAAGCCGGCCTGACCTCAATCAGACCCGAAGATGGTTCGATCCAGGCGTTGGTCGGCGGCTTCAATTTCAGCCGCAGCAAGTTCAATCGCGCGGTGATGGCAGCGCGTCAGCCGGGCTCGAGTTTCAAACCCTACCTGTACATAGCATCCTTCAACCGCGGTTTCACACCAGCCTCGATTATCAACGACGCACCGATTGCCCTGCCCGATCCATCGCGGCCAAACGGCCTGTGGACGCCGGGCAACGACGATGGCAAATATTCAGGCCCTATGCGTCTGCGTGAAGCGCTGGTGCAATCGAAGAATCTGGTCTCGGTACGTCTGCTTGATGCCGTCGGCGTGCGCTTTGTGCGCGAGTACGCCACCCGTTTCGGCTTTTCGCCCGATGCGCTGCCAAACAACCTGTCACTAGCCCTCGGCACCGCGTCGATGTCGCCGATGAGCATGGCACGCGGCTACTCGGTATTCGCCAACGGCGGCTACCTGATCACGCCTTATTTCATCAGTGAAATCGATGACCGCTACGGCAAACCGATCTATATCGCCAACCCCGCGCGCGCTTGCCGTGATTGCCAGGAACGCCTGCTCGATACAAAACCGGCTGGCCCGCCGCCCGCCGACATGACCAGCACACCGGCCAATCAAGTCGCCAATGCCGGTACAACCAATGTGCCAGCCGAATCAGCCAGTGTCGATGGCGTCGGCGAAGCGGTCTTGCCGGCAGACGCACACGGCGCCGGCGAGCATCCACCAGTACTGGCTCCGCGTGTCCTCGATCCACGCAATGATTTCCTGATCACCTCGATGATGAAGGACGTGATTCTGCGCGGCACTGGCTCGGCCGCACGGGCACTGGATCGCGCCGACCTCGCTGGCAAGACGGGCTCGACCAATGATCATCGCGATGCATGGTTCGTCGGTTTCAATGGCGACTTGTCCACCGCCGTATGGGTTGGCTTTGACAACTACGACTCTCTCGGTCGCGGCGAGTTCGGCTCCAAGGCCGCGCTGCCGATCTGGATGGAGTACATGGGCGCGGCACTCAAGGGGCTGCCACTCAACTCCATGTCGATGCCGCCGGGAATCAGCACGATATTGGTCAATCGTGACAGCGGCTTGCCGACCACGGCTGACGATCCGAACAGCGTGAACGAGATGTTCAAGGTGGAAGACGTCGACCATCTGCGCGCCAAGGCTGCCCAGCAGAAGGAGCAGGAGCAGCAGCACGCTTACGACATATTCTGACGCTTTCACGGCGGCTTCGGTTATGGTGAAGCCGCCGGAACTGATTGAGGAACGCGCCATGTCCCGAGGCGAACACCACCGCATCCATGCGCATGACCGGGTCCAGCGCAATCGACTACGCGTGGCTCAGGAAGCCGCCCGCCTGATGAGCGAGCATGGCATTCGCGACTTCCACCACGCCAAGCTGAAGGCTGCCGAGCGCCTCGGCATTCTGGATACCCAGGCGCTGCCGCGGAATCTGGAAATTGAAGAGGCCTTGCGTGAACACCAGCGTTTGTTCCAGGCCGACAGCCAGCCGCAATTGTTGCTGAAACGACGCGAAGCAGCGCTTGAAGCGATGCGCTTCCTTGGCCGCTTCGACCCACGCCTGGTAGGTGCCGTGCTTGAAGGCACCGCCGACGCACACTCCGCCGTTTGCCTGCACGTATTCAGTGATGATCTCGACGCCGTCGAACTCTATTTGCGCGAGCACGGCGTACCCGTCGAAACCCAGGTTCGTCGGCTACGTTACAGCCACGGCGAACAACCGGAATACCTGGTACTGCTGTTTGCTGCCGATGAGGTTCCATTTGATTTGACCGTGTTGCCGCGCGATGCGTTGCGCCAGGCACCACTGGACCGCACCGATGATCGCCCCATGCGTCGCGCCGCGCTTGCTCAGGTGGAGATGCTGGTGGCCGAAAGCAACAACGACGACACATTCGAACAACGGCTTACTGCGGCTTTGCGCTGATTTCACTCGCGACAACAAAAAAACGCCGCGACCTGAGTCGCGGCGTTTTTGTTTACGACATGAACCGACTGCTTAACGCTTGTCGTTCGATACGTAATCACGCACGTCTGAGCCGGTATACACCTGACGCGGACGACCGATACGCGATCCCGGAGTTTCGTGCTGTTCGATCCAGTGCGCGATCCAGCCCGAGGTGCGCGCGATGGCGAACATCACGGTGAACATCTCGGTCGGAATACCAAGCGCCTTGTAGATGATGCCCGAGTAGAAATCGACGTTCGGGTACAGCTTGCGCTCGACGAAGTACTCGTCCTTCAACGCCGCCTCTTCCAGCTTCATCGCCACGTCCAGCAGCGGATCCTTCACACCCAGCTCGGCCAGCACCTTGTGGCACATCTCGCGGATGATCTTGGCGCGCGGATCGAAGTTCTTGTAGACGCGATGGCCGAAGCCCATCAGGCGGAAGCTGTCGTTCTTGTCCTTGGCACGCTTGATCGCCGACTCGACATTGTCCGCCGAACCGATCTCCTGCAACTGCTTGAGCACCGCTTCGTTGGCGCCACCGTGAGCCGGGCCCCACAACGCAGTGATGCCGGCAGCGATCGACGCATACGGGTTGGCGCCGGTGGAACCGACCAGACGCACGGTCGAGGTCGAAGCGTTCTGTTCGTGATCGGCGTGCAGGATGAACAACAGGTCCAGCGCCTTGGCGGCGACCGGATTCATTTCCAGCGGCTCGCTTGGCACCTCGAACATCATGTGCAGGAAGCGATTGACGTACTCGAGGTTGTTGCGCGGATAGCGCATCGGCCAGCCGGTCGAGTAGCGATAGCAGGCAGCGGCGATCGTCGGCATCTTGGCGATCAGGCGGATCGCGGCAAGCTTGCGGTCTGCCGGGTTATCCACGTCCAGATCATCGTGATAGAACGCCGACAGCGAAGCGACCGATGCCGCAAGCATGGCCATCGGATGGGCGTCGTAGTTGAAGCCCTGGAAGAAGTTCTTCTGCGACTCATGCATCATCGTGTGATGCGTGATCTGGTCTTCGAAGCTGGCGAATTCTGCCTTGCTCGGCAACTCGCCATTCAACAGCAGGTACGAGGTCTCGAGGAAGCTGGACTTCTCTGCGAGCTGCTCGATCGGGTAGCCGCGATACAGCAGCACACCCTTGTCACCATCGATGTAGGTGATCGCACTCTTGGTGCTGGCGGTGCTACCGAAACCCGGATCAAAGGTGAAGTGCCCGGTGTCCTTGTACAGCGTGCCGATATCGACGCAGGCAGGGCCCAGCGTGCCGCTGATGAGCGGCAGTTCGCTGCTGGTATGGTTTGACTCATCCTGCAGCTTGACAGTCTTGGGATCGGACACGGAAACCTCCTTAGATGTGGGTCAACGCCGTCGGCAACCGCTACAGCGATACCGTCGGGTGTAAAAGAAATCTGGCATCCCAAGCCGGGGAAAGCATGGGATGCTGCGGTCACGCAGAGCGACCACCGCCCACCATTATCGCACATGGCAGTGCAACATTCGACGCCGCATGGACAACGGGCGGACACGAAAAAACACGGGGCAAGCGTTCACTTGCCCCGTGTTTCAATTCGGATCTTGCCAACTGTCGCGTGGCGACAGCCTGCGGCTGCCTGTTACTTGGCAGAACCCGCGTAACGGCGACGGAACTTGTCGACGCGGCCACCGATATCAAGCGACTTCTGCTTGCCGGTGTAGAAGGGATGCGAGTGGCTGGAGATGTCCACCTTGATCAGCGGGTACTCGTTACCGTCTTCCCACTTGATGGTTTCCTTGCTGGACATGGTCGACTTCGTCAGGAACGAGAAATCAGACGACAGGTCCTGGAACACCACCTGGTTGTAGTTCGGATGGATATCAGGCTTCATGACACACTCTAAAGCAGCGGTGAAAAGAGCGGCATTGTAACGGGGAACCGGACCACACTGCAATACCGGGCCACCCAGGAGATGCAGAAACGGCTCAGCCCTGTCCGCCCAGTGCGCGTCGGGCCATCTGTGCAAAACGGGCCTGATCAACCTCAAGCACGATGTTGGCCTGCGCGGAGCGACCCATTCGCCCGGCCCAGTCGACCACCGTGGCGCCACGTGTCAACCGACCATCCAGCTCCACCGCCACGGCCCGCTTCTCGCTGCGCGTGACGATGGAGGGGTCAACCGCCACCGCCATTGCCAGCGCATCAGCAGCGATCAGCCCGCTCCGATCGTGCGTAGCGTTGTAGTTGCGCGCCGTGGCGACGATCTTGCCAAAGAACTCGGCACGCTCATCCCCCTCGGCCAGCCACTGATCGAACTCGGCGTCGTCGAATGCATGGCGCAGAGTCGCCTCCCAATCGACCAGGTCGAATGAAGGAAACGCCTCGAACACAACATGCGCCGCTTCGGGATCGAAACCGATATTGAACTCGGCCGGCACCTTGCCGGTATTGCCATGACCGGTCACCGCGCCACCCATAACTACCAGTCGTGCCACGCGCTGCGGCAACGTCGGGTCAAGTCGCAATGCCAGCGCCAGATTGGTCAATGGCGCCAATGCCACCAGGGTCAACTCCCCCGGACGCTCGCGAGTCATCCGAAGCAAGGCCAGCGCCGCGGACTCCTCACTGGCTGCCGTCGTCGGTTCGGCAAAGCCGACATCACCAAACCCATCCTGGCCATGCACAAAGGCCGCATCCTCCTCCGGCGCTCGCACCAATGGTGTAGCGCAGCCGGCGAATACCGGCACGTCACTTCCAAGCAGGTCGATCAAGGTGCAAGCATTTTGCACGGTGTGGCTCAGCCCGACGTTTCCGGCAGCAATGCTCAGCCCGACAATGTCGGCATGCGCATGCGCAATCAAGATTGCCAGCGCATCATCCACGCCTGGGTCAGTATCAATCAGCAGTTGCGGTTTTGTCATGGTATTGCGCATGGCTGGAATCAACGGATTAGCTTAGAGGGAACGGGCCACGGCGAACAGACAGCGACGCTGATGCCTGGGCGCCGAAACACTCCCCTCGCCATTCAAGCATTCACGTAGCGCGCTGCCGCACCTATCCAGCGATCGATCAGCTTGCCGGCCTGATCCGGATGATCGCGCAGCATCTGCTGGCCAACCTGTTGCACCACAGGCAGCAGGTGCGCGTCGCGGGTGAGATCGGCAATGCGCAGGCTGAGCTGGCCGGTCTGGCGTGTACCCAGCACTTCACCGGGGCCGCGCAATTCGAGATCTTTCTCGGCAATCACGAAACCGTCGCTGGTCTCACGCATCACCTGCAGACGCTCGCGCGCCAGCTGCCCCAGCGGCGGTTGATACAGCAGCACGCAATTCGAAGCCTGCGCACCACGACCGACCCGACCACGCAACTGATGCAGCTGGGCCAGGCCCAGCCGTTCACTGTTCTCGATCACCATCAGGCTGGCGTTGGGCACGTCGACGCCAACCTCGATCACGGTAGTGGCAACCAGCACCGACAGCTCCGCAGCCTTGAAGGCATCCATCACCGCCTGTTTCTCTTTCGGCTTCATGCGGCCATGGATCAGACCTACCGCATAGCCCTCAAGCGCAGCGACCAATTCCGCATGAGCCACTTCCGCCGCCTGCGCCAGCAACTGTTCGGACTCCTCGATCAGCGTGCACACCCAGTACACCTGTCGCCCCTCGGCACAGGCTGCATGGATACGTTCGATCACTTCACTGCGGCGTGCATTGGATACGGCAATCGTCTGCACCGGCGTGCGGCCCGGCGGCAACTCGTCGATCGACGACACATCCAGATCAGCATAGGCACTCATCGCCAGCGTGCGCGGAATCGGTGTAGCCGTCAGCACCAACTGATGCGGCACCTGCTCATCTCCAATCTCTGATGACTTGCCTTGCTGGCTGGATGCGCCGAGCCCTTTGTCGCGCAAGGCCAGTCGCTGCTGCACGCCGAAACGATGCTGTTCATCGACGATCACCAACCCCAGCCGCGCAAACGACACGCCCTCCTGCATCAAGGCATGCGTCCCGATCACCACCGCAGCCCCGCCCGCGACCCGTTCCAGCGCCACTTTGCGCGCTTTGCCGGTGACCTTGCCCGCAAGCCATTCGACTTCGATCCCCATCGGTTCCAGCCATTGCCGAAAATTGCGTAAATGTTGCTCTGCCAGCAATTCGGTTGGCGCCATCAAAGCCACCTGGCAACCCACTTCCACCGCGGCCAGCGCGGCCAGCGCGGCCACCACGGTCTTGCCCGAGCCGACATCGCCCTGCACCAAACGCAGCATCGGTTTCGACTGCTGCAGATCCTGCGCAACTTCAGTACTCACCCGCTGCTGCGCCGAAGTCAGCCGGAACGACAGACCAGCAAGCAATTGCTGACCCAGCACACCATTCCCACCCAGCACTGGCGCATGTCGGCGCCGAACCATCGCACGCACGCGTTTGAGGCTCAGATGCTGGGCCAGCAACTCCTCGAAGGCCAGTCGCTGCTGCGCAGGATGTTGGCCCAAGGTCAGCTGACCCAGATGCGCATCCGGCGGTGGCCGATGCACGTAAAGCAAGGCATCGCGCAACGAGGCAAGGCCATGCTCGGCACACAGCTCGGCAGGAATCAGCTCCAGCTGGTTCGCCTGGGGCAACAACTTCAATGCCTTGCCAATCACCCCTGCCAGACGTTTCGCACCCAGACCCTCGGTGGTTGGATAGATCGGGCTGAGTTGCTCATCCAGTGTCACGGCATCATCGCCATTTACGCGTTGATACTGCGGATGCACGATCTCCAGGCCCTGCCCGACCTGGCGCACTTCGCCATAGCAGAGCAGTCGCGTGCCCGGTCGCAGCTGGTCAGCCTGCGCCCGGTTGAAATGAAAAAAGCGCAGCAGCAAAGTTTGCTGACTGGCATCGGTAATGGCCACTTTGAGTTGCGGGCGGTAACGAAAGCCCCGCTCGACTGCTTCGATCACCCCCTCAACCTGGGCCCGGTCACCGGGGCGAAGGTCGGCAATGGTGGTGAGTCGCGTGCGATCTTCGTAACGCAGCGGCAGGTGAAACCACAGATCCTGCACCCGCTCCAGACCAAGACGCGCCAGCGTGGCGGCCAGCGCCGGACCTACGCCGGTCAGCTTGTCCACCGGAAGCAGACCCGGATCAGTAGCGGCAGCGGCGGCAGGTCGGCTAGTCATCAGCAGAAGCCTACCGGAGCCGCACGGACTGCTGTAAGCCTCACGCCGACAAATGTTGTCAGCGCCGGGCGCCTTTGTAGATCAGCCCAGCACCATCACGGCATCGACTTCCACCTGCGCCGCCTTCGGCAATGCCGAAACTTCGATGGTGGAACGCGCCGGATATGGCTGCTGGAAATACTCGGCCATTACGGCATTCACGGCAGCGAAGTTCGCCAGATCGGTGACATAGATGCCCACGCGAACGATCTGCGCCAGCGAGCCGCCAGCCGCTTCAGCCACGGCGGTGAGGTTGTCGAACACTCGACGCGCCTGCGCCGTAACATCCCCTTCGATCAGCACGCCGCTGGCCGGGTCCAGCGGAATCTGGCCCGAGAAATACACCGTGTCGCCGGCACGCACCGCCTGCGAATAGGGACCAATGGCGGCCGGGGCCTGTTCGGTGTGGATCGTGCTGCGGGTCATGGGCAACTCCTTCGTGGCGGGTGGATGAACCTGAAGATTATCGCCCGATCCGCACGACGCCAACTTCCCCGCGTCGAAAGTTTGAAACCCGCCGCTTTTTCGCTGGCACCCCGGACTACAAGGGGTAGCGATAAGCGCCGCTGACCACGCCGGTGCGGCGCATGCGACGGATCACATCGGCCAGGTGCTTGCGGCTTTGCACCTCGATCGAAAACAGCAAGGTGGCCGCCGTGGCGTCGCGCTCGAGATACTCGACGTTTTCGATATTGGAGTCGGCGGCGGCAATCGCGGCAGCCACCGTGGCCAGCACGCCAGGGCGGTTGATCACTTCGATTCGAAGTTGAGCGCGATAATCCCCGCGCACTTCGCGATCCCACTCGATCTCCACGCTGCGTTCGGGCGACTTGCCCAACTCGGCCACGTTCGGGCATTCGACCCGGTGCACCACGATGCCCTTGCCCGAAGACAGATAGCCGATGATTTCATCGCCCGGCAGCGGATGGCAGCAATTGGCAAAACTGAGCACGCCACGTTCGGTACCTGTGATACTGATTTTATCGTGGGTCGAATAGGCCGCCTGCGCCTTCTTGGCTGACTTGCGGCGTTTGGAACCAAGCAACTGCGTTGCCACCACGTCCGGCATCTGATTGCCCAGCGCGATATCCGAGAGCAACTCCTCCAGCCGCTTGAACTTCGAGGCGACCAGGAAACGGTCAAGCACGTCAGCCGCGATCGCATCCAGACTACTGCCCTGCGCATCAAGCGCACGATCGAGCATGCGATGTCCGAAGTCGACCGCATCCTCGTGCTGCAGATGTTTCAGATATTGACGAATCGCCGTGCGCGCCTTGCCGGTCACCACTACTTCAAGCCACGCCGGATTCGGTACTGCCGATGGCGCGGTGATGATCTCGACCAGCTGTCCCGATTCCAGTCGCGTGCGCAGCGGAAGCAGCTTCTTGTCCACCCGCGCGGCCACCGCATGGTCGCCGACATCGGTATGCACGGCGTAGGCAAAATCCAGCGCGGTGGCGTTGCGCGGCAACGAAAGAATGTCGCCACGCGGCGTAAACAGATAGACCTCGTCCGGGAACAGATCGATCTTGACGTTCTCGATGAACTCGGCCGAAGACACCGTATTGACCGAACTGTCGGCCAGCGACGACAACCACTCCCGCGCTCGCGCCTGTGCACTATTGGCGGGGCCGCTTTCGGTCTTGTAGGCCCAGTGCGCGGCCACCCCGCTTTCGGCCACCGAATCCATCTCGGCAGTGCGGATCTGCACTTCGATCGGCGCACCAAACGGCCCGAGCAGCACGGTGTGCAGCGACTGGTAACCGTTGGCCTTTGGAATCGCGATGAAATCCTTGAAACGCTTGTCCACCGGCTTGTACAACGCGTGCACGGCACCCAGTGCCATGTAGCAACTCATGGCGCTATCGACAACTACGCGAAAACCGTAGACATCCATCAGCTGCGCAAAGCTCTTGTGCTCGTGACGCATCTTGGAATAGATGCTCCACGGCGACTTGATCCGACCCACCACCCGACTGGGCAGATGCTCGGCACTGAGCCGGGTGGTCAATGCGGTCTCGATCTTGCCCATCGCTTCGCGGCGGTTGCCAAGCGCGGCACGAATGCGCTCGCTGATAACCCGATAGCGATCCGGATGAAGTGCGCGGAAGCCAAGATCCTGCAACTCGGCCTTGAACTTGTTCATGCCCAGGCGCTGGGCAATCGGCGCGAAGATCTCCAGCGTTTCACGCGCAATGCGGCGACGCGAGGGGCCATCTTTCGCGCCAAGCGTGCGCATGTTGTGCAGCCGATCGGCCAGCTTGATCAGGATCACGCGCAGGTCGCGCGCCATCGCCAGCAGCATTTTGCGGAAACTTTCCGCATCGGCTTCCTGACGGGTGTCAAAGCGCATCTTGTCGAGTTTGGTGACGCCGTCGACGAGCTCGGCCACTACCTCACCGAACTCCTCTGCCAGTTGTTCCAAGCTCAGCTCGGTGTCTTCGAGGGTGTCGTGCAGAATCGCCGCGATAATGGTTTCGGCATCCAGACCCAACTCGGCAAGGATGCCTGCCACCGCGACCGGATGCGTGATGTACGGCTCGCCACTTTTTCGTGCCTGCCCCTCATGTGCTTTCGCGCCAACCTGAAACGCACGCAAAACTCGCTCGACCTGCTCCTCGGGCAGGTAAGCGATACGTTCTTTCAGTGCCAGCACATATAGCGGCAAGCCGGATCGATCGACGGGTGCAGGCTCGGTGGCCGCGTTCATCGATGCCCGGCGCCCGCTCAGGCGCCGACCTCGTCAAGACGGGCCGCTGAACGTGCGTGTGCATACGCGCCGGCCAAGCCGGTGCGTATGACAGCCGCACAGCAGCCCACGTCCATCAGTCGTCGTTGCCTTTGGAAAGGTCGTCGTCGACTTCGGCGGCGGCCCATTCCAGCGCTTCGCGCTCGGCGCGCTCGCGTTCTGCCTTGTCGATCTGATCGATGGTGGCCTGATCGATGCGGCGTGCGGCAATTTCGCGCAGCGCCACCACGGTCGGCTTGTCCTGATCCGGATTGACGGCCGGCTCGGCACCTTTTTCAAGCTGGCGTGCGCGCTTGGTAGCCATCAGCACGAGCTCGAAACGATTGTCGACGACCTCGAGGCAGTCTTCCACGGTGATACGTGCCATGCGAAATCCTCAAAAAATAAATGACTTATACGGTTGAGTAGTGTAGCCAGCAGGGGCTTTGCTGGCAATGCAGCCACGCGTATGATGTCCGGCTGGCCTTCGGTCCGATGACTTTGGATTGCAGAAAGCTCCGCGACAGGCCGTGCAAGATATAGAACCAGGCAGTACAATTATCCAATCCCTGCCGTGAACCCCTACATGTCTGCATTGATTCGTCCACATCACGCCGCTCGCTGGCTGGCGTTACTCCTTGTTACTCTGCTTGCCGGCTGCACGATCGCCAAGCCGCGTACCGATGATCCGTTGGAAAAATTCAACCGCAATGTCTACGCGTTCAATGATGCGCTGGACAAGGCGGCGATCCGCCCGGTGGCTGTCGGCTATCGCAAGATCACCAACGCGCCGGTACGCCGTTCGTTCAGCGACTTTTTCACCAACATCCGCATGCCGATCACGGTGGCGAATGACCTGTTGCAGGCGCGCCCGATCCAGGCACTGCAAAGCAGCGGGCGCTTTCTGGTCAATGTGACGCTCGGTATCGGCGGTCTGTTCGACCCGGCCAGTCAGCTCGGCCTGCCGCTGGAATCCAACGATTTCGGCGTCACCCTGGCGCGCTGGGGTGCACCCGAAGGGGATTATCTGATGCTGCCGTTTTTCGGACCGACCACGGTGCGCGACGTGTGGCGCCTTCCAGTGGATAGTTACTTCTTCGATCCGCTCACCCTGTATGCCAACAAGCACCATTACAACGGCCTGCAATACCTGCCCGCGACGATTTACCTGATTACCTTGCGCTCGCGCGGCATCGACGCGGAAAGTTTCCTGCAGTCGGCCTACGATCCCTACGTATTCATCCGCGACGCCTATCGCCAGCAGCGTCTGTATGACATTTACGACGGCAATCCACCGACGGAAGTCATCCAGCGCATGCAGGGACTGGACGTGCAGGGTTTCGACCCGGATGAGCTGCTTGATCAGCAGCACGAGTGGGAGAAGAACAACGAGGCGAAGAAACCGGGCAACAGCAAGCCGGAAAAGCCGTAGCTCGGGTTCACCTGCACAAGAAAAAGGGGCCGCATGGCCCCTTTTTTCCAACCTTGATCCCGTGGATCAGTGCATCAACTGATCGACCTCACAGACCTGAGCCAATGCCAGCATGCCTTCGGGCATGCCGATGACGCTCAGCTTGCGACCTGTTTGCCGCCCCTCCGCCAGGACGGCCAGCAGGCAAGCCAGGCCTGCACTGTCGCTATGCCGCAAGCCGGCCAGATCGAGTTGACTCACGGCAGAGCCCGCCAACCTGGCGCGGATCGCCGGCAGCGCGTCTGCGGCAGTCGCGAAACTCAAGTCGCCGTTCAACGCCAGCGTTTCCGGCGCACGGACGGACAATTCGAAAGCGCTCACTCAGGAACCCTTGCTGTCCTTGGACATGGTGTCCAACGCCTTGTCGCCTTGCGTTTCCAGCGTGGTGATCAACTTCTCGATGCCGATCTTGCGGATTTCCGCGTCGACCTGATTGCGGTAATTGGTGACGTAGGAAATGCCCTCGATGATCACGTCGTAGGCCTTCCAGTCGCCACTGCGGCCCTTGCGGAAGGCGTAGTCGATCGACACCAACTTGCCGTCATCCAGCACCACCTGGGTGCGCACCACGGTGCGCTTGTCATTCAGATCACCACTGAACGGCAGCACCTTGACCCGGCCGCGGGTGTAGTTGAGCAGGCCATCAGCATAGCGATGGGTAATCGAGTTGTAGAACGCCTTGGCGAAGCGCTCGCGCTGCTCCGGCGTGGCTTCGCGAGCATGCTGGCCCAACACCAGGATCGAGGCATAGTCGATGTCGAAGTGCGGCAGGAAAATCTCGTCGACGACGCTGATCAGCTTGTCGCGATTCTGCTTGAGCTCTTCGCGATGACCGTCAATTGACGTGCCCAGCTGATCGGCAATCGACTGCACGATCTGTTCGGGCGTGGTCTGCTCAGCTGGCGCGCTGGCAGGTGCCGCATCCTGGGCAAAGGCCGGGGCGGTAACGAGGGTGCAAAATGCGATGGCGGTGGCAAGGGCCAGACTGCGCAACATGGAAAACTCCTTCAGCAGCACCGGTTTCGGGAACCGGCGTGAAATAGCGGATTATTTGCCGGGGCCGGCATCTTTCTTGTCGCTGGGCGAACCATTGACCAGGAACTTGCCGATCAGATCCTCCAGCTGCATCGCGGACTGGGTCAGGATCATCTCGTCACCATCCTTGAGTGACTCGGGCGAACCGCCCGGCTGGATCGCAACATACTGAGTACCGATCAAACCGCTGGTGAACACTGCCGCGGCCGAATCGTCCGGAATCGTGGCGTAGCGCTTGTCGATCGCCAGGATCACGGTGGCGTCGAGCTTCACCGGATCAGCCTGCACCGATTGCACGCTGCCGATCGCCACGCCGGCCATCTTCACCGGCGCACCCGCCGAGAGCGTGCCGACATTGGTGAAGCGTGCCTTGACCGAGTACGTACCGCCGAGATTGTCGGCCACGCCACCGGCACCGAAGAACTTGCCGAGCATCTCCTCCAGCTGCTGCGCCGGCTTGGTCAGCGCCAGCGTGCCGCCGTCGGCGACAAACTTCTTGGCGCTGCCGTACTGGATGCCGATGTACTGATCACCGAGCAAGCCGCTGGTGAAGATCGTCGCCACCGAATCCTGCGGAATCTGCGCGTAGCTCTTGTCGATCGACAGCTTCACGTCCGCAACTTCATGACCGGGCTCGAGCGTGATCGACTGCACCTGGCCCACGCGCACGCCGGCGATCTTCACCGGGGCGCGCTCCTTGAGCTGGCCGATGTTGGCGAAGTGCGCATCCACCGTGTAGCTCGCGCCCTGGTGCACATTCGCCACCGAGGTGGTCTGGGTGGCCAGATACGCCAGCGCGGCAAAGCCGAGCACGATGAACAGGCCGGTGCCGACGGCGTAGGAATTTCTTGGTTTGCTCACGGCACAGTCCTCATTGAAGTAGGGCTCGTTGAAACACGGGTAATCATGGAAAATTTCATGGCAGTCACATCAGGAAGGCGGTCAGCACGAAGTCCAGCGCCAGGATGGCGATCGACGAGGCGACCACGGTACGGGTGGTGGCGTAGGCCACGCCCTCGCTGGTCGGTGGCGTGGTGAAACCCTGAAACACCGCGATCAGCGAGACCACCGCGCCAAAGCCGAGGCTCTTCAGCAGCACACCATTGACGATGTCGGTATGCACGTTGACCTGCGCCGTCATGTTGGCCCAGAAGGTACCGTTGTCCACGCCCAGCCAGGTCACGCCAACCAGGTGCCCACCGAAGATCGCCATCGCGCAGAACACGCAGCACAGCAATGGCATCGCGATCAGCCCGGCCAGGAAACGCGGCGTGGCGACATAGGCAATCGGATCGACCGCCATCATCTCCATCGCGTCGATCTGGTCGGTGGCGCGCATCAGGCCGATCTCGGCGGTGATCGAAGTACCGGCGCGACCGGCAAACAGCAGCGCGGTCACCACCGGGCCAAGCTCGCGGTACACCGACAACGCCACCACCATGCCGCTGGCCGAGGTGCCGCCGAAAATCGACAGCACGTGATACAGCTGCAACATCAACACCATGCCGACAAACAGGCCGCAGACCATGATGATGGTCAGGCTCATCGCGCCGACAAACCACAGCTGTCGGCTGGTTTCCCGAAAATAGCGCAAGCTGCGCGGGATCGCCGCCAGCAAGGTCAGCAGGAACAGGCCGCACAGGCCGATCTGCGCCAGCGAGCGGGTCACCACATTCTCGTTCTGCATGGCCGGGCCGCTCATTTCGCCGCTCCGGCAAAACCCAGCGCCTGCGCGTAATCGCTGGCCGGATACTGGAACGGCACCGGGCCATCCGCCTCGCCGCCAAAGAACTGCCGCGTCCACGGCGAACCATCCGCCGCAATCGTCTTCGGATCGCCCTGCGCCACCACCTTGCCATTGGCGATCAGCAGCACGTGATCGGCCACCCGCTTCACCGCTTCCAGCTCATGCGCCACCAGCACGCTGGTGATGCCAAGCGTCTGGTTGAGGGTGCGGATCAACTTCAACACCTGGTTCAGGGCCACCGGATCGAGGCCGACAAAAGGCTCGTCGTAGAGAATCAGCATCGGGTCGAATACGATCGCCCGCGCCAGCGCCACCCGCCGCGCCATGCCGCCGGACAGCTCGTTCGGCATCAGCCGCGCGGCGCCGCGCAGCCCTACCGCCTGCAGCTTCAGCAAGACCAGGTTGCGGATCAGCTCCTCGGGCAGCCTGGTGTGCTGGCGCAGCGGAAACGCCACGTTCTCGAATACATCGAAATCGGTCAGCAAGGCCGAGTTCTGGAACAGGTAGCCGATACCTTCGCGCATCTTGTACAGCGCCTCGCGCGACATCGTCGCCACGTTCGCGCCGTTGACCAGGATCTCGCCCGCATCGGCGCGCATCTGCCCGGTGATGTGCTTGAGCAAGGTGGTCTTGCCGGTGCCGCTGGGCCCCATGATCGCGGTGACCCGGCCACGCGGAATCTCCAGATCCAGCTGGTCGAAAATGGTCTTGCCATTGAGCACCGTGGAAAGGCCACGGACGCGCACCAAAACGCTGTCGTCAGGCGTGGCGCGGGTGGGTTCAGTCATGAATCAAGGCACCGGACAAAGCGGGAAAGGTAGCCGAAGCGGACCCACAAGGCCACGCGGCATGGCGCTGATAGCGCGGCCCGCCAATAGTGAACCCCCGTTCTCCCTGAGCGTGGCGCAGCGAAGTCGAAGGGCAATTGCGACGGTATTGTTCAAGAACTGACTCAAACGCCAACGCTGTCGTCAGCCAGCAATTCGGCAATCAGCTGCTCATGCCGCTGCCACTGCAACGCGCTGCGCAGGCGCACCGCCCGCACGATCGCCTGCAGATCCGCCAGCGCAACATCGAACGAGTCATTCACCAGGATGTAGTCGAACGTGTGCGCATGCGCGATCTCTTCGCGCGAATTGTGCAGCCGTCGCTCGATCACCTCGGGCGCATCCGAACCACGCCCACGCAGCCGCCGCTCCAGCTCGACCCGCGACGGCGGCAGGATAAACACGCTCACGCAATCGGGCTTGGCCGCGCGAATCTGCTCCGCGCCCTGCCAGTCGATCTCCAGCAGCACATCACGCCCCTGCGCCAGCAGGCCCTGCACGGTGGTCAGCGACGTGCCGTAAAGATTGCCATGCACCTCGGCATATTCGAGAAAGATGCCCTCAGCCACCTCACGCTCGAACTCCGCCCGCTCGACAAAATAGTAATGCCGCCCGTACTGCTCACCCGGCCGCGGCGGTCGCGTGGTATGCGAAATCGACAACGAGATCGCCGGCTCCCGCTCCAGTAGCGCATTGACCAGACTGGACTTGCCTGCGCCCGAGGGCGCGGCGACTACGAACAGGGTGCCTTGCAGAGGGGCGGCGGTATCTGGCGTTGTCATGCGGCGGTGAGCGCGCGGTCAACCATACGCACAGGCGCATGGTAATGAGGGGAAAAGGCGATGGCGTGAAAACTCATCGGTGCAGTATAGCGGCAGTGGCGGAGATGGCTGACCCCGCCTAGCACCTGCAAGCCTGCTGCATGGGCTACGGCAGGAGATCTGCGACGCCGAGACCCGCCGTGCTCAGGCGGCATCTGCAGCAATCGAGCGTGATGATTGGTCTTTCAGGCCATGATCGAAAGGCAACTCGGATGGCCTTTCTCGGCGCGTTCCTGAAGCCGTGCGTCAGCTGTCGAGCAACGTAATTGCCTCCTCTTATTGCCCAACCCCAACTCGTGGTGCATCGGAATCATTTACCAATGCCGCTATCGCCTTTCTTCAAATTCATTAGCTCACGTGACGTGTCATCCCACCGTACAATGCTTCCAAAAACATTGCATACGCCAAAAGAAGAACCTTCTAAATCTATTTGACACAGGTGATTCCCATCATACACAGAATATATCGTAGATTTTTTCAGCAACACTCCTTTCATGGCAATCCATTTTTTTGCGTTTTGTTTAATGGGAGAAACCAGGATTGGATAAAATATATCTCCACTAGAGCTATGTAAATTGACAGCTCCCTTGCAGCCAGGCTGTCCAATATTTTCCGCATCACCAACCAGCAAATATTCTTCACCAACAGAGGCCCGCTGAAATGCTGTGAATGCTATAACATCATGACGCCAACCTTTATATCCATTTATTACTCTGGCGGTATAACAGATACTGTTTTTTGACAAAAGTGTAGAACCCACCAACCGCACGTCAAGAACTACATCGTGAGAGTTGTAGAGGTCCGCAATACTTTGCATAGTTGTCTGTGATGAACTGGCAGCACACGACACTGGACTTATCGACATAAAGAGTAAATACAAAATCACCAGTGAAACACCACGACGTGCGCTCATCCTTTCACCTCGACCGCTTACAATGTAGGGATATAGTCCGTATCAAAAGCTCTTATGGCTTGATTTGTAACGGATAAGTGGGCAGAGGAAATTAAACCACGCATGGTTCACGTCGTACACCTACTCATCCTGACCTATCACACCAACATCACCGCCTATCATTGACGCAGGACAAGCGAAAGGGATTCAATCGCCGGGCGAGCTTCTGTTTCCGCCGCTCCACTTTGAACCTGCCTTCCCGCAAGGATCATGTCGTGCGGATGCCGCGCCACAGAACCGGTCCATGGAGGAGCGCTGATGAAACGATATCCATTCCTGCGTCTCTGGCTTGCCACCGGGTTGTGCTTGTCAGGCATCAGCGCACTGGCGCAGACCGACTTGCCGGGCGTCACTGTCACCGCCCCGGCCTATTCGAATCAGCACGGCGGCTACCTGATCTCTGGCGACTTCAAGGCCGATCCGCGCATGCCTTACGTGGTTTATGCCGCGCAGGCACTGGTGAAGGACGACATCCTCAGCATCGAACCGATCCGTCTCAATGACGACGAATACCTGGTGCTGCAGGAATGCGCCAGCGCGGATTGCAGCCAGGCCAGCCTGGTGCGTGTTTGGAACACGCTGGGTGCCACCACACACACGCATAACAGCGACAATCGCATCTGGATCCGCCACGAGAACAAGTATTTCCTGTGGCTGAAGAAACTGCCCGAGGTGCCGGGCGGATGGGTCTGCACGGGTTGCCCGAGCCACTTCACCCTGTTCGAGCAGTTCAGCCCGCCACTGACCCTGATCCCCAACGGCGTGCTGGCACAGAAGTTCCGGGTCGACCTGGTGGATGCCGAGCAGGCGCCACCGTTGAAGGTGCTTTCACAGACCCACGAAGGCTCCACCTTCGTCGTCACCTACGAGAGCGGTAGCAAGGTGCGTATCCGGCGCATGCACTCGGTGAAATAGCCTGCAAACGGTGCGCAAGAGCTGCCCACAAATGAAAGCCCCGCATCGCGGGGTTTTCGTATCTAGATCACCGGGACGACGCGGCCAGTCAGGGACTTGCACGACCTCCGTCCAGTTACTCGACTTGCGGGAGATGCGACCTGAAAGGCTGTAAGGAACGCTTTCTGTCATAGAGCAAGAGCGCCCCCTTCCGCCTTCGACACCTTCCCCCCGTAGACGGGGATGAACCCGGGGGAAAGGTTGGTTCGATAGCTTAGCGACAACTCTCGGCTTGGAAGCCGCATCTGCAATCCGGCGAAACTCTCGCTTCGCTTCCTCCGCTTGTGGGGGAAGCGGCCCGGAGGGCTGATGGGGGCGCTTTTTGCCTCACCCTATTCGATGTTTTGAACCTGCTCACGCATCTGCTCGATCAGCACCTTCAATTCCACCGCCGCATTGGTGCTGCGCGCATCAACCGACTTCGAACCCAGCGTATTGGCTTCGCGATTGAATTCCTGCATCAGAAAATCGAGCCGGCGGCCGACGGGTTCCTTCAGGGCAAGCACGCGGCGGCTCTCGCTGATGTGGGTGCTGAGGCGATCGAGTTCCTCGTCGACGTCGGTGCGGGTGATCTGCAGCACCAGTTCCTGCTCCAGCCGGCCCGGCTCGACTGGCTGCTTGAGATCGGCCAGGCGGGTTTCCAGGCGGGTACGCAGGGCTGCGCGAATTTCCGGCATCCAGCCGCGTACGTCAGCGACCACTTTCTCGATGCCGTCGAGGCGTTCGTGCAGGATCGCGGCGAGCTTGTCGCCTTCGCGTTCGCGGGTGGCGGCGAGTGCATCCAGCGCGCGGTCGAGCACGTCGAACAGCGCGGCTTGTTGCGCTTCCGGATCGATCTCGGCTTGCTGCATCACGCCGGGAAAGCGCAGCAGTTCGGTGAGCTGGACTTGCAGTCCGGGGAACTGTGAAACGAGATCCAGGTTCAATTCGGACAACCGTGCCACCAGCGCACTATTGATGTTCAATGACTCACTGCGTGCGTCACCGGTGCGGCGTACGGTGAGATCGACTTTGCCGCGCGACAGCTTGGCCGCGACCCGCTCGCGCAAGGCCGATTCACTGCTGCGCAGGTCGTCCGGCAGGCGCGGGCTCAGTTCAAGGTAACGATGATTGACCGTGCGCAGCTCGCAGGTGAGCGTGCCGGCGGGACCGGTGGTTTCGGCGCTGGCGTAAGCCGTCATGCTGCGGATCATGGGAGGGCGCCTGAACGTGGGAAAAGAGCGCAATGGTAAACTCTCCGATCCCGGCTTGCCCAATCCGGCCAAGCGACGTCAGGATCCTGCCCCATGAATTCCCCCGCATGAATAACATCCGCCGCCCCAGTGGCCGCGCCAGCGACCAGCTGCGCACTGTCTCCATCGAACGTCATTACACCTGCCATGCCGAAGGCTCGGTGCTGGTGAGCTTTGGCGACACCCGTGTGCTGTGCACCGCGAGCATCGAGGACCGCACGCCAGCGTGGCTGCGCGGCAAGGGCGAGGGCTGGATCACCGCCGAATACGGCATGTTGCCGCGCGCGACCAACACCCGCATGCAGCGCGAAGCCGCGCGCGGTGGGCAAGGTGGTCGCACCATGGAAATCCAGCGCCTGATCGGTCGCAGCCTGCGTGCCTGCATCAATCGCCAGGCCCTGGGTGAGCGCGTGATCACGCTCGATTGCGACGTGTTGCAGGCGGACGGCGGCACCCGCACGGCGGCGATCACCGGCGCGTACGTGGCGCTGGTCGACGCGGTGAACCTGCTGATGCAGCGCGAGAACCTCAAGCGCAACCCGATCGTCGGCGCGATCGCCGCAGTGTCGGTGGGCATTTACAAGGGCATGCCGGTGCTCGACCTCGACTACGCCGAAGACTCCGATTGCGACACCGACATGAACGTGGTGATGAACGACGGCGGCGGCTTCATCGAGGTGCAGGGCACGGCCGAAGGCCATGCGTTCCGACGCGACGAGATGGATGCGCTGCTGGCGCTGGCCGAGAAAGGCATCGGCGAACTGGTTGCTGCGCAACGCACCGCGCTGGGTCAATAAATCGTGCGGCGCCTCGTCGGGCGGGCACTGCCCGCCGGCTCTGGCACTGGCACTTTGGTTCATCAAAGAGCGGCGGGCAGTGCCCGCCCTACTCGGCTAAGGACGAATTCATGACGCAACGTATCGTGCTGGCCAGTGGCAATCGCGGCAAGCTGGCTGAGTTCAATGCCTTGCTGGCCGAGAGCGGTTTCGAGGTTGTCACGCAGGGCAGCCTGGGCATCGAAGATGCCGAGGAAACCGGACTGACCTTTGTCGAGAACGCATTGCTCAAGGCACGTCACGCCAGCCAAGCCAGTGGCCTGCCGGCGCTGGCTGACGACTCTGGCCTGTGTGTTGATCATCTGAATGGTGCGCCGGGTCTGTACTCGGCACGCTATGCCGGCAGCCACGGCGACAGTGCGGCCAACAACGCGAAACTGCTCGACGCACTCGACGGCGTGCCAAGCGAACAACGCGGTGCCTTTTTCATGTGCGCACTGGTGTTGCTCCGCCATGCCGATGACCCGACCCCGCTGATCGTCGAAGGTCGCTGGCATGGTCGCGTACTCGATTCGGCGCAAGGCCGGCATGGCTTCGGTTACGACCCGCTGTTTCTGCCGGCTGGCCAGAGCGTCAGCGCCGCCGAACTCGACCCTGCATTGAAGAATCGCCTGAGCCATCGCGGCCAGGCACTGGCTGCGCTGCATGCGCGGCTGGCTGAACTGAACGACTGATCGCATGAGCCTGCTCGCCCCACCGCTGTCGCTGTACATCCACATGCCGTGGTGCGTGAAGAAGTGCCCGTACTGCGATTTCAATTCGCACGGCCTGCGCAGCGAGCCACCGCCGTACGCCGAGTACATCGATCATCTGCTGGCCGATCTCGATGCTGACCGCGCCGATTTCGCAACTGCGCTGGAAGGCAGGCAAGTCGTCAGCATCTTCTTCGGCGGCGGCACACCGAGCCTGTTCTCGCCGGAGCTGATCGAACGCCTGCTTGATGGCGTGCGCCAGCGTCTGCAACTAGCCGAGGATGCCGAGATCACCCTGGAGACCAATCCCGGCACAGTCGAACATGGTCGTTTTGATGGCTATCTGGCTGCGGGCGTCAATCGCATCTCGTTCGGCGTGCAGAGTTTCGACGACGACAAGTTGCGCCGACTGGGCCGGATTCATTCGTCGTCGGAAGCTGAGCACGCAGTGAAATCGGCGCAGGATGCCGGCTACAGCAATATCAATCTCGACCTGATGTATGCACTGCCGCAACAAACGCTCGACGGTGCGCTGAACGACGTGGGTCGCGCCGTTGCGCTGTCGCCGACACATATTTCGCATTACCAGCTGACTCTGGAACCGAATACCGCCTTCGCCGCGAATCCGCCACCGCTTCCCGACGACGACAACGCCTTGGCGATGCAGGAAGCCTGCGAGGCGCGACTGGCCGCTGCCGGTTACGGCCAGTACGAAATCTCCGCTTACGCCAAGGCTGACCGTCGTTGCGCCCACAACCTCAACTACTGGCAATTCGGTGACTACCTGGGCATCGGTGCCGGTGCCCACGGCAAGCTCAGCGATGCCAACAACGGCCAGGTTCACCGGCGCTGGAAAACGCGCCTGCCGCGCGCCTATCTGGAAGCGGCTGGTGGCCGTGCACGGATCGGCGGCGACAACATCGTCAGCGCCACCGAACTGCCGTTCGAATACATGTTGAATGCGCTGCGCCTTATCGACGGCGTGCCCCTGGCCCAATTCAGCGAACGCACCGGATTGCCGAGGCCATCCATTGCCGACGGCCTGGCGCAGGCGCACCAGCATGGCTGGCTACGCGAGGACCCCGAGCGCCTGCATACGACACCGCTGGGACAACGCTTTCTCAACGACGTGATCGGCCTGTTTCTCGCCTGATTCGCCCAATCACGCCAGCGATGGCATAGCGATGGCAACCAGCATAGACTGGGGCCTCCGGGGGGAACAGACAGGTTGCGTTCATGGATGTCGACAAAAGCCGACGACGGTCGATTTCGCCTCATCAAGGCACTCGCCTGAGCAGCGAGCATTGGCCTGCACGGGCACAGCGTCTGCTCGAATCCTGTTACGCGATCTGTGTCGAAGGCCTGCACGAGCCGTTGCGCCGCTGCCTCGGCGGCCTGGAGCAGGAGCTGTTTGCGCGTGCCGAACGTGCGCACATGCCGGCCGAACAGCAGGACTACTTCGCCAGCCGGCAACGTGTGCTGCAGGATCGGGCCGCGTTTGAACAGCGCTTCATGGAGCATCTGGGCCACGCGATCAACCACATTGGCAAGGCCCGCGACGAGGATGGCGCGACTGCGGCTGAAACCAAACCCTGGCTTACCCTGGAGTTGCTCGACCCGGTCGAACAAGAGCAGGCCATGGCTGTCGAGCAGGTCGGATCGCGCGGCGACGTACGTCACAGCAGCATGTTGTACGAACTCGGCTACCGCATGGCGGTATTGATCGGTGCCCCGCCATTGGAAGGGCTGGCCCTGCCGATCGGACCCATGTGCCTCGCCCGCGCCTGTCATGACGCGGGCGCCACGCTCGAACTGCCACCGGCACACGTGTTGATGTTGCTGCAGCATTTCGATCAGTCGGTGATCCAGACCCTGGCGCCGGTTTACAGCCGGGTCAACAGTCATTTGCAGGATGACGGCATCCTGCCGCAGCTGCGCAGCATCCCGATACCACGCCACCTCAGCAAACAACGCGCACGCCCCAACAACGCAGCAAACCCAGCCAACGCAGAAGCCGGCAACGACGCCGTGCCGGTGAACAATGCGGGGGCGGGATCCGGGTCCAGCTCAGGTTCGGGCGACTCGATTGCCGTGCTCGAATCACTGCGTGACCTGCTTTCGCAACAACGGCTTGGCCAGGGCAACTCCTTGCACGGCTCCGCCGGGCGTGCGGCCAGCCCGGATGAATTGCAGACAGCAATGGCCGCGCTGCAACAGCATTTCGCGCAAGTGACCGACAAGGCCAGTCGCGAGCTGCGCAGTGCCGCGCGCCTGCATGAAGAGCTGCTGGCCCAGCTCAACATCAATACCCCCAGCGGCGCACCGCGTACCCAGCTCAGCCCCGAGCAGGGCGATACCGTGGAGCTGGTCGCCATGCTGTTCGAGCAGCTCGGCCAGCAACTGCAGCAAGGCGGCACCGCACGCAACCTGCTCGGCGGTTTGCAGATGCCGGTGCTGCGCATGGCGGTCACTGATCGCGAGTTTTTCGAGCAGCGCGAACACCCTGCCCGAAAGTTGCTGGACACCGTCACCACCGCCGCCAACGACTGGCTCGATGGCAGCGATGACGAAAGCAACCAGCCGCTGGCCAGCAAGCTGGAACAGCTGGTCAACCGGGCCAGCAAGGAAGCCCCGAGCAACGACCTCTACGCCAACCTGCTGGCTGATATCGAACAGCATCTGGCCCTGCTTACGCGCAAGACCCAGGCTGCGGAACGACGCCATGTCGAAGCAGCGCAGGGTCGAGAACGACTGGATCAGGCACGCAGCCGCGCCGGCGAGTTGATGGCCGAACGCTTCGCGGCGTCGCCACCGCGCGGTTTGCTGCGCGCCTTGCTCGACCGTGCCTGGTCCGATGTGCTGGCGCTGACGTTATTGCGTCATGGCGAAAAGAGTGATGATTTCGCGGCACAGTTGAAGATCACTGACCAGCTACTCGGCAGTGTGCCGGTGGAAGACCGGTTGCACCTGCAGCAGGACGTGGAATCCGGCCTGCAGCAGATCGGCATGCACGCTGAAGAAGCGGAGCAGGTGGCGCAGCGCCTGATTGGCGCTGGCGAGGTTACTCCCGGCGTGGAGCTGCCCAGTGCCACTGACCTGGCGATGCGGCTGAAGCAGCATCAACGGCTGGGCGAACATCAATCGCGCACGGATTCCGCTGTCAGCAAGCCTGCAGCGGCTTCGCCTGATGCAAAGCCGGCAACTGCAACTACAGCTGCAGCCGCAAAACCGTCGCCCACGCCGGCTCCTCCGACAACGACCACCGATCCGCGCGTGCTGCGCATCGAACAACGTCTGCGCGAGCTGCCCTTTGGCAGCTGGTTCGAGTTCATCGATCCGGCCTCGGGACAAATCGCCCGACGCAAGCTGGCCTGGTACTCACCGATGTCTGGCCGTTGTTTGCTGGTCAGCCGTCGTGGTCAGCGCGGTGAGGAGATGACCATGGTGCAACTGGCTCACGAGATTGCCAGCGGCCGCGTATGTGAAGTCACCACCGAACGCGAAAGTCTGCTTGATCGCGCCTGGCGCAACCTGACCGGCAAGCTGCGTCAGAAGGCCAATGCCGCGCATCCCGACCCGCAAGGAGCCTGACCAGCGATGTACAACCAGAACGACAGCAATCAGCGCCGCGCCAGCCGCAAGCGCGCCGCCTCAACCACCCTCGTCACCGACACGATCAGCGGCATGCCATTCGGCCATCTTGGCAACATCTCCAGCACCGGCATGTTGTTGATCGGCTCGCAGGAACCACGCAGCGAAGCGCTCTACCAGGTCAGCGTCAGCCTGCCCGGCTCCGGCCGCCTGCTGGCGCAATCGCATCCGATCGAAGTCGGCATCCAGGAACAGTGGCATGAGCCCGCCGGCGGTGCCGGCCAGGTCTGGGCCGGCTACCGCATTGTCGCGATCAGCGATATCGACGCATCACGCCTGGAAAGCTGGCTGGAACAGGCCTGACCCCTGTCCGACTGGAACTGTTTGCGTCGGCGCGTCATCATGGGCTTTGAGATTTCAACTTTCCCACTCCCCGGGCCGCCTGCCCCGCGTGCGTGCGCCGCCCAAGCGGCCAGCTGACACCACCGCACCTGTCTCGACATGTTTGCGTATCGAGCCGGCATGGCCCTCCACACAGGACTCCCCATGCTCGATCAACTCGCCGCGATTTATCCGCAACACCTGGCCACCGTGCGCAAGCACGCCGACAACGCACTGGCCGCTGGCGGCTTCGATCACCTGCTGATTGCAGCCGGCATGCCGGGCGTGAAGTTTCTCGACGACAACCATTATCCGTACTCGGTCAGCCCGCAATTCAAGTATTGGCTACCGCTGATCAGCGCGCCGGGTAGCTGGATCGCGTACTCGCCAGGCAAAAAGCCCAAGCTGATCTTTCTGCAACCGCAGGATTACTGGCACGTCGTGCCAGAAGCTCCGGCTGGTTACTGGGTCGATGCGTTTGAGATCGTGATCGTGCGCACCGCCGAAGATGCCATCGCCGAATTGCCCAAGGGCAACTGTGCGGTGATCGGCGAGCCCACGGCCGCCCTCGCCGGCATCGAGATCAACAACCCCAAGGCGGTGATCGATTACCTGCACTATCACCGCGCCTGCAAGACACCCTACGAACTGGAACTGATGCGCGAAGCCAGTCGCATCGGCACCCGCGCGCACCGCGCCGCCGAGCACGCATTCCGCATGGGCGAAAGCGAGCTGGGCATTCATCAGGCCTATCTGGCCGCGGCCGGTCAGATCGACGCCGAGCTGCCCTACTCCAGCATCGTCGCCTTGAACGAACACGGCGCCGTGCTGCACTACATGGACTTCACCCGCCAGCCGCCCAAACCTGCACGCTCGTTGCTGATCGACGCCGGTGCCAGCACACTGGGCTACGCCAGCGACATCACCCGCACCTACGCTGCTGAAGATGCCGGCGAATTCCAGGCTTTGATTGATGCCATGGATGCCAACCAGCAATCCCAGGTAGCCCTGGTGCGCAGCGGTCGCAGCTACGGCGACCTGCACCTGCACGCACACCAGCAGCTGGCGATTCTGCTGAAGGATCACGACTTCATCCGCATGGATGCCGAGTCGGCGGTCGAAAGCGGCGTGACGCGTGCGTTCTTCCCGCACGGCCTTGGCCATTCGATCGGCCTGCAAGTCCACGATGTCGGCGGTTTCCAGAAGAATGCAGCTGGCGACCTGATTGATCGTCCCGACGGACATCCGTTCCTGCGAATGACCCGTTCGCTAGAGCCGAACATGGTAGTGACGATCGAGCCAGGCCTGTACTTCATCGAGATGCTGCTGGCCGAGCTGCGCGACAAGCCGGTGTCCAAAGGCATCAACTGGGACAAGGTCGAAGCGTTCAAGCAGTACGGTGGCATCCGCATCGAGGACGATGTGGTATGCACCGATGACGCCCCGCAAAACCTGACCCGCGATGCGTTCGCGAATCTCGTCGCCTGACGTTCCTCATGGGAGCGGTTTCAACCGCGACTGCTTTTGGCCTTGCTGCCGGAATGTCGCGGTTGAAACCGTTTCTGCGACGTGCTTGCGATAACTGCCGCGGCGGCCTCAGCGGCTGCCAAGCAGCGCCTCGATCGCTTCGGCTTCTTTCGGCATCGCGACGCTGAGCACTTCGTTGCCATCGCGGGTAACCGCCACATCGTCCTCGATGCGGATGCCTATGCCCCGCCAGCGCTCGGGCACGCTGCGATCATCCGGTGCCACGTACAGGCCTGGCTCCACCGTCAACACCATGTCCGGTTCGAGCAGGCGTGATTCGCCATCCACGCGGTAGTCGCCGACGTCATGCACATCCAGGCCCAGCCAATGGCCGGTCTTGGCCGGGAAAAATTGTTTGTAGCCTTCATCGGCGATTCGAGCATCGGCATCGCCCTTGAGCAGGCCGAGTTCGCACAAGCCCTCGGTCAACACGCGCACGGCAGCCTGATGCGAGGCATTGAATGGCAGACCGGGTCGCACCTGGTCGATCGCCGCCAGTTGGGCTGCCAATACCACTTCGTACAACGCGCGCTGCTCGCGGCTGTAGCGCCCACTGACCGGAAACGTGCGACTGATATCCGAGGCGTAGCAATCAAGCTCCGCACCCGCATCAATCAGCAACAGTTCGCCCGCACGCAGTGCCGAGCGAGTGCCCTGGTAATGCATCACGCAGGCATTCGCGCCACCGGCAATGATCGGCGAAAAAGCTGGTACGGCGCCGTGGCTTCGCACCACGCGCAGCAGCTCGGCCTCGACTTCGAATTCCAGCCGACCGGGCGTGGCGGACTGCAATGCGGCCAGATGCGCTTCGACTGCAATCGCTGCCGACGCACGCATCAGTTTCAACTCGGCACGCGACTTGTAGAGGCGCAAGTCGTGCAGCAAATGACCCAGCGCAACGAACTCCTTCGGCACCACGCCACCACCGCGCAACTGGCGCAGGCGACGCATCCAGCCAAGCAACTGGGCATCGAACTCGGGCTCGCGACCGAAATGACAGTAGACGCGGCCACGCCCCTCGATCATGCCGGGCAGGATGTCGTCGATGTCGTCGATCGGGAAGGCATCGTCCATGCCGTAATCGGACACGGCCAGCTCAGTGCCGATCGACGGGCCGTGCCAGCGCTCACGCGCCGGATCACGCTCGCGGCAGAACAACACCATCTCGCCATGCCGGCGTCCGGGCAACAAGGCGAGTACCGCATCGGACTCGGGAAATCCCGCCAGATAATGGAAGTCCGAATCCTGCCGATAAGGCCAGGCGGCATCGGCATTGCGCATGCGCTCGGGCGCCGCCGCAATCAACAGCACCGCGTCTTCGCCAGCCATCTGCATCAGCTGGCGACGACGTCGCGCATATTCGTCGGCGCTGATCGCCAGTGCCGCCAGCTTCGAAGGGCTGGGAATCAATGCACGCTGCCGCTGGTGGTGTGATCGCCGGACGCGCATTCGGCGTGCAACATCATGACGCCGACGCGCACGAACTCCTGCACTTCGATCAACGCATCTTCGTCTTCGTCAGCGTCATCGAAATCCAGAGAGGACGCGGCGATCGTCGCCAGGTCGCGCAACATTTCCTGCGCTTCCTCCGACAAATTGGCGTGCGCCGCTGTGCCGGCCAGCCCAAAGCCACCCAGAAAACCGCGACACCACTCGACGATGGACTCGGCACGCTCAGTCACGGGCCGGTCGTCTTCCGGCAACAACGGCTCGAACGCGAGTTCCGGATCGGCCAGCTCGCGTTCGCACTGACGCGCCAGCCGGTCGAGCAGCGCCAGATCGTCGGCGCTCGGATGGGTCGCCTCGCCGTCCAGCTGGAGTGCAGCGAGCACGGTGGTGCCGCGTAATGAGCCACCACCGGCCAGGTATCCGCATAGCGAACCATGCAATTCGCTGGCGTCGGTGCCCAGCTGCAGGCGCATGATCAGCGCATCAATATCGTCGTGGCCAACAAGCCCGGCAGGCGTCATGGCAATGCTCCAGAGAGGGGATGTCGGCCAGTTTAATGCACGCCACGAATACCGTTTGAAGCGGCGCTGATTTCTTTGTACGTCCTGCTATAGTTTGCTGCATGAGCCATCCCGAGCACGTTCAGCCCGACCCCGTCCAGGAGGAACTGGCCGCCCTGAGCCAGCAGCTCGATCAGCTGCTCCATACCGTGCGCCGGCTCACCGAGGAAAACCGCAGCCTGCGCCACAGCCAGGAGCAATTGTCTGGTGAACGTGCCGGCTTGCTGGCACGCAACGAGCAGGCACGCAGCCGGGTCGAGGCGATGATCCAGCGTCTGAAATCGCTTGAGAGCAACGGTTGATGAATAGCCCCGTTTCCGAACCGGTCGCGCTGCGACTGATCGATCGTGAATTCCTGATTGCATGCGCGCCCGAGGAACGCGAAGGTCTGCTTGAAGCGGCCGGCTTTCTTGATCGCAAGATGCGCGAACTCAAAGCCAACGCCAAGGCGCCGAGTTTTGAGCGCCTGGCCGTGCTTGCCGCGATCAGCGTGACGCATGAATTTCTCGGCCTGCGCAAGCAACACGAAGGCCAGGAACAGCGCCTTGCCGATGGCCTGGGCCTGTTGCGGCGCAAGCTCGGCGCTGCCCTCGAAGACAGCGAGTCGCCCACGCGTTGAATGCCACTGGGACCGGTAGCGAGATGAACCTCGTCTGTCGCCGGGTAGTGGCACATCAGCGAGCAAGCGCCTAAAATGAAACCCGGCGTTTTCTGCGATGTGCGCCAGCACACTCTTACATTTGCCTTGTTCCTAATTACGGCCCCGGGTCGGCTTCAACATCGGCTGTTGTGCATGTCCGCCACGTGCGGAAAGCCTTGAAGCCATGTAGCCCTCCCACCTGATCCATTTTGGATCAAGGTCGTTTGGTGGGCAGCGGCATCGCGGTTTACGCCACTACTTTTTTGATTCTGATTACCGTTACGGCGAGGGTCGGAATCACCTGCTGCAGCGACGTCCCCCGGGCGCGCTTTTCGCCTGGAGACGCGCGACCCGTGGACGCCATCGCCCAACGCCGCGAGCTTCGCCAGCAACTGGCCCAACGCCGCCGCGCCCTGTCGCCGCCCGAACGCATGAGTGCCGCACAGGGCCTGCGCCGCAGTCTCGAACAGCTGCCCGAATACCTCACCGACACGCGCGTTGCCGGCTACTGGGCCAGCAACGGCGAACTGCCGCTGAATCTGGTGATCCCGCCACTGGCGACGCGCGGCCAGCAATTCCTGCTGCCGATCATCGGCAAGGACAAGCTACTGCGTTTCGCGCCCTGGCAATCCGGCGAAGACGTGCAGCCCAACCGCTACGGCATTCCCGAGCCAGCCAATCCCGGCGAATTGCTGGAGCCGTTCCAGATCGACCTGGTGTTTGTGCCTTTGCTGGGCTTCGACCGCCGCGGCAATCGGCTCGGTCACGGCGGCGGCTATTACGACCGCAGTTTCGCCTTCCTCAACGATCAGGTTCGCCCGACCGAACCGCTGCTGGTCGGCATCGGTTACGCCTTTCAGGAGCTGCCCGAGGTTGCTGAAGAAGACTGGGACGTGCCGCTGGACTTCATCGCCACCGAAAGCGAACTGATCGACTGCAATCCACAGGCAGAAGCATGAACTACTGGTTGATGAAATCCGAACCCGATGCGTTTTCGATCGACGATCTGAAGCGCAACAAGCAGGAATCCTGGGACGGCGTGCGCAATTATCAGGCGCGCAATTTCATGCGCGACGGCATGCGCCCGGGTGACAAGGTGTTTTTCTATCACTCCAACTGCAATCCGCCAGGCATTGTCGGCATCGCCACGGTGGCTACTGATGCTTACCCGGACCCTAGCCAATTCGACCCGAAGAGCAAGTATTTCGACTCCGGCAGTTCACGCGACAATCCCCGCTGGATGCTGGTCGACGTGAAATTCGTGAAGAAACTCAAGCGCACCATCACACTGGACGAACTCAAGGTTGACGACGCGCTCGCCGAGATGCCACTGGTACGCAAGGGCAACCGGTTGTCGGTGATGCCGGTGGATGCGGCGCACTGGAAGCACATTCTCAGTCTTGAGTAACACCAGATAACCTGTAGGAGCGCACCCTGTGCGCGAGTGGTTCTCGGGAACATCAAAAGCCCAGCGCTGGCGCGCTGATCGCGCACAGGGTGCGCTCCTAAAAAAACGGTACCTCCCCGCCACAATTAAACTTTCTATGCAGACGACATTCTCATGAGCAACAGCAACGAAAAACGTCAGGCCGGTGAGGCCGCCATTCGCTATGTCGAGGACGGCGCCATCGTCGGTGTCGGCACCGGCTCCACCGTGGCCTACTTCATCGACGCGCTGGCCGACCTGAAGGATCGCATCCAGGGCGCCGTGTCCAGCTCGGAGCAATCTACCGAACACCTGAAACGACTCGGTATTCCGGTACTTGATCTCAACAACGCCGGCCCGCTGACGCTGTACATCGACGGCGCCGACGAGTGCGACCCCTACAAGCGCTTGATCAAGGGCGGCGGTGCCGCGTTGACCCGCGAAAAGATTGTCGCCGCAGCCGCCGAGAAATTCGTCTGCATCATCGACTCCAGCAAACAGGTCGACCTGCTCGGCAAGTTTCCGTTGCCGATCGAGGTGATCCCGATGGCACGCAGCCTGATTGGCAGGGAAATCGTCAAGCGCAGCGGCCAGCCAGTCTGGCGTGATGGCGTGGTCACCGACAACGGCAACTGGATCATCGACGTGCACGGTTGGCAGATCGCCGACCCGGTAGCGCTGGAAAGTGAGCTCAATCAGCTCGCTGGTGTGGTTTCGGTGGGCCTGTTCGCCCGACGCCCTGCCGATGTGGTGTTGGTGGGCGACCAGACGCTGTAACAACCCGAGCTTGCGCAGCATGTAGAGGCGGCCTTTCCAGGCCGCCCTTTCTGTTTCCAGAAGACTGTCGGACTTTTGTTGGCCCATAAATAGTGAGATCCCCCCACCGTTCACCCTGAGAGGTTTGCATAACCTCAAAGCGTCGAGCGTTTCCCTTCCTCCGCCTGCGGGGGAAGGTGCCCGACAGGGCGGATGGGGGCGCTTTTGATTGGTTTTGAGCGTTCGATCACGCAGTAGAGCAAGAGCAACTGCAAGAGCAAGCCCCCATTCGCCTTCGGCACCTTCCCCCGCAGGCGGAGGAAGGGAAGCATCTTGAGATTCTCGATCATGCAGGCCCTCCCGCCCATGTTGATGACGACTTTTGGTTGAGCGGGGACTTCTAAGAGTGGTGATGCCGATCGGTGGCCCGTTTGCGGGCGCGACAGATCTATCCGGAAGGACTTCGTTCGTGCGCGGTGATGTCGAGGGTTTGACGCGCGAACTGCATGCCGTGATCGTCAGGCGGATTTTTCACAGTCTCTAAGCTGAGCGCAGCGAAATCGAAGGGGGTGGCAGCCGCGACCCTTCGACTTCGGCCTTGCGGCCTACGCTCAGGGCGAACGGAGTTGGTTATGGCTCGGATTACCGGATTTGGTCGTGACTCGGATTACCTTCGAGGCCGGACACCAACAAAAAAAACCCACCTGACGGTGGGTTTTTTTCTTCCAGTCACCTCGCAACAAGGCAGGTGTCCGGCTTCTAGATTGGCAGCCCCGGAAGGATTCGAACCTCCGATGCCTGAGTCAGAGTCAGGTGCCTTACCGCTTGGCGACGGGGCTATGACACTGAGATTAGCGCTTCGAGAACTGCGTGGCGCGACGTGCCTTGTGCAGACCGACCTTCTTGCGCTCGACCTCACGGGCATCGCGAGTCACGAAACCAGCCTTGCGCAGCGGCGACTTCAGGCTTTCGTCGTACTCGATCAGCGCTCGGGCAATGCCCAGGCGGATCGCGCCGGCCTGACCGGTGATACCACCGCCAGCCACGGTTACAGTGATGTCGAACTTCTCGGTGCTCTCGGTCAGCTCAAGCGGCTGGCGCACGATCATGCACGAGGTTTCGCGACCGAAGAACGCCTCAAGCGTCTTGCCATTGACGACGATGTCGCCCTTGCCTTTGCGCAGGAACACGCGGGCGGCGGAGGTCTTGCGGCGGCCAGTGCCGTAATTCTGCTGGATGGTCATAATAATTCCTTAGATTTCCAGCGCCTGCGGCTGCTGTGCGGTATGCGGATGCTCGGCACCGCCGTAAACCTTGAGCTTGCGATACATTTCGCGGCCCAGCGGGTTCTTCGGCAACATGCCCTTGACGGCGATCTCGATGACGCGCTCCGGGTAGGTAGCCAGCAGATCCTTGAGACTGGTGGTCTTCAGGTTGCCGACGTAACCGGTGAAGCGGTGGTACATCTTGTCGTCCAGCTTGGCACCGGTAACGGCCACCTTCTGCGCGTTGATCACCACGATATAATCGCCGGTGTCGCAATGCGGGGTGTATTCCGGCTTGTGCTTGCCGCGCAGACGACGGGCAATTTCGGTCGACAGGCGACCGAGCGTCTTGTTCGTGGCATCAACCACAAACCAGTCGCGCTTCACATTGTCTGCATTGGCGCTAAACGTTTTCATTTCAGAATACCTAGTCTGCCGCCGTGGGGCGGTAAGCGTGTCAATTGAGCTTGCTTCGTGTGTAGCAAAGGCGCGAGATGATAGCGGAGCCCTCATCAACGGCGCAAGCCCACCGACCGGCGGGCTGTGAGCTGGCAATGATAGCATGAATGTCATGCCGCTTGAAAAGCCCCCTTGTCCAGGGATATCCGCACCCCTGCCAAACGAGGCACGTCCTCGCATGACGCCGCCCTGCGACCCGGCACCACGGTGGCAGCACGATCACAATTGTCGTCCAATATCGGGGCTGCCCGCCTCTCAGCGAGCGCGCCCTGCCAATCCGACATCAACGACTACTGCTGATCAATTGACCAAGTTGCATGCCAACGATGGAGACTGCCTGCATGAACGTTCGTACATTGAGCCCACTCGATCGCCTGCTCGCCGGCTGCGAGCGCGCACTCGAGGCCATTGCCGGCTCACCACAGGCCCAACGCTCCTCGCCCGCCACTGGCCTGCCCGAGGCGGAAATGGATGATGCCGAACGCCGGCACGCAGCGGGACTGATGCGCATCAACCATACCGGTGAAGTCTGCGCGCAAGCGCTCTATCTGGGCCAGGCCGCGCTGGCCCGCAACCCCGAAAATCGCGAACACCTGCTGCACGCCGCCGCCGAGGAAACCGATCATCTGGCCTGGTGCGCCGAACGGTTGCAGCAACTGGACAGTCGCCCGAGCCTGCTGAACCCATTGTGGTACCTGGGCAGTTATACGATCGGCGCGGCAGCCGCGCTGGCCGGCGACCCGGTCAGCCTGGGCTTTGTGGTCGAAACCGAACATCAGGTCGAGGCTCATCTGGCCGAGCATCTGGAAAAATTGCCGGAGGACGACAACCGCTCGCGTGCCGTATTGAGCCAGATGCAGGCCGACGAAATCCGTCACGCCGAGGCTGCACAGCAGCGTGGCGGGGTGGATTTGCCGTTTCCGCTGCCCAGGCTGATGCACCTGAGCTCGATGCTGATGAAAACCGTGGCCTATCGCGTATAGGGCGATGTCCCTTCCCACAAGAATCACCATGAAAAACCCGCCTTTCGGCGGGTTTCTTGTCACATCAGGTTGCGACCGTGGAACAGTTCCTCGATCTCGCGTCGGAGCAGCGATTCGATGCGCTGGCGCTCCTTGAACGACAAATCGTCGGCGTGCGACTCGAACAGGTAGGTGTCGAGGTCGAAGTCCTTGATGTGCATCTTCGTGTGGAACATGTTTTCCTGGTACACGTTGACGTCGAACATCTCGTATTTCTGGCGGATGTGCTTGGCCAGATAATCCTGCACCGAGTTGATCTTGTGGTCGATGAAGTGCTTCTTGCCCTTCACGTCGCGGGTGAAGCCGCGCACGCGGTAATCACACACCACGATGTCCGACTCAAAGCTGTCGATCAGGTAGTTCAACGCCTTCAGCGGCGAAATCACGCCACAGGTAGCCACATCGATATCAGCGCGGAAGGTCGCAATACCGTTGTGCGGATGCGTTTCCGGATAGGTGTGAACGGTGATGTGGCTCTTGTCCAGATGCGCCACGGCGCCAGCGATCGAGTCACGACCGAGCTTCTCCAGCACCGGCTCCTCGGAAATCAGGATCGTTACCGAGGCACCCTGCGGATCGTAATCCTGGCGCGCAATGTTGAGGATGTTCGCGCCGATGATCTCGGCTACATCAGTGAGTATCTGGGTCAGGCGGTCAGCGTTGAACTGCTCATCGATGTACTCGATATAGCGCTGGCGCTGCTCTTCGGACACTGCATAGCAGATATCGTAAATGTTGAAGCTCAGTGCCTTGGTCAGGTTGTTGAAACCCTGCAGGCGTAAACGGGGGAGTGGTTTCACCACGACAGCTCTCCATGACCTTGGTTGCGGTCAGCAGTAGAGGCGGGTTAGCGACAAGGGTCCCCGCTGGATGGAATGGCGCGCAAGCAGCAACTTTCCGCGACCCTTGGGTTTTGAATGGCAGCCGCAGCCGTGGCCACGTTGCCGGCAGACCGCCAAGTATGCGACAAACGATGTGAAAATTGAAACTACGGCTTGTGGCCCAGGTTTGCCATAATGCCCGTCAAGCAGACCGATTCCGGCCATATCCAATCGATGTGGCGACGAGACACCTCGGAATCCAAGCATCGTGGGGATCATTGTGGCGCAACTCAAATATCAGCTCCAACAGGCTTTCGAACGTTCGCAGGCACCACTTGGCTTTGCGCCAGACCCAGCCTCCATGGAGCGCTTTCTCGAGCTTTGTCATCGTCGCCGCTACCCGGGCAAGACCGCGATCATTCGCCCGGGCGACCCCGCCAACACCCTGTATTACGTGGTCGATGGCTCGCTCGCGGTTTGCACCGAGGACGAGCAGGGGCGCGAATTGATCCTCGCTTACATCAGCCGCGGCCAGTTCATCGGCGAAATGGGCTTGTTTGTCGATCAGGCCCAGCGCGAATCACTGGTGCGCACGCGCACCCCGTGCGAAATGGCAGAAATCAGCTACGAGCGCCTGTTCCAGCTGATGGAAGGCCCGTTGCGCGAGGAATGCCCGAAAATTCTGTTCGCCATCGGCGCCCAGCTGACCAACCGCCTGCTGCGCACTTCGCGCCAGGTCAGCCGAATGGCCTTCATGGATGTCACCAACCGTATCTCGCGCACCCTGCTCGACCTGTGCCAGGAGCCGGATGCCATGACTCATCCGGACGGTACCCAGATCCGCATCTCGCGACAGGAAGTCAGTCGCATCGTCGGCTGTTCGCGTGAAATGGTCGGTCGCGTGCTGAAGCAACTGGAAGAGCAGCGCATGATCGATGTCTCCGGCAAGACCATCGTGATCCTCGGCACCCGCTGATCAGATTTGGATCTGCCTGGAAATATCCTCAATACCCTGTGGGAGCGGTTTCAACCGCTCCCACAAGTGCTTCCGATGCGCAGCGAGCACGCACTCAAAACCACTCGACCCTGGTCACCGCTCGACCCAGCGCCCTCTCCATCTTCTTGCACAGGGTAGGCGTGGCATTGACCAGCACGGCCTCATCGGCTTGCTTCAGCATGGCCGCGTCGTACATCGAATCGCCGTAAGCCACCTGCCACGCCGCAATGCCGTACTCGGACAGTGATTGCACCTTGCGCTTGCCGATGTTGTGCCAGCGCAGACGCATGCCGAGCCAGCCTGGACGAAGCATAGAAGCAATCACTTCCAGCTCTGGCAAGCCCAGTTCGCGCAAGATCCCGGTGACCAGAGTGTGCTCGCAGCCGGTGACCACGATGACGCGATCACCTTGCGCCTGGTGCATGCGCAAGTTGCTCAAGCCGTCGCGGGAAAATTGTCGCGGTCGGCGCGCCAGCACCGCGGCGAATTCGGTGGCTGCTGCCTGGTAGCGCTTCTGCCCCACACCAAACAGGGCAATGCGTATCAGCAATCGCATGGCGCGAAGCCCTGGCAGCGGTGCCAGCAGCAGAAGCAGCGGTGCGCTCAGCAAGGCCAGCAGCTTGCGCCACACCGAAGCGGCGTAGCGGGCGCGCATGAATAGATAAAACGCGTCGCCACGAATCAACACGCCGTCGAAATCGAACAACACAATACGTGGCGCTGCCGTCGCATCGACCACATCGACATCCTGCCGGGTTTCAGCCGCGCTGATGTGCGCATCCCCCTGGGAAACTTTCATCACGGCGTGATAAACAATCGCCGCAAAGCAGCGCCCGGGTCCTCATCACGCATAAAGGCTTCGCCCACCAGAAACGCCTGGATGCCACCCTCACGCAACCGCTCGACATCTTCCACCGTATGAATGCCTGACTCAGCCACCAGCACGCGGTCGTACTCGATCAGCTCCTGCAGGCTCAGCGATGTTTCCAGCGAGGTCTCGAAGTTGCGCAGGTTGCGATTATTAACCCCGATCAGCGGCACCGGCAGCGCCAACGCACGCTCCAGTTCCTCTTCGTCATGCACTTCGCACAGCACATCGAGATCGAGATCAGCAGCCAGCAACGATAGCTGCAGCAAGACATCATCATCCAGCGCAGCCACGATCAGCAGCACGCAGTCGGCACCGATCGCGCGTGCCTCGTACACCTGATACGGATCGATGATGAAATCCTTGCGCAGGATCGGCAGCGAACAAGCCTCTTGCGCCTGGCGCAGAAAAGCCTCGCTACCCTGGAAAAAATCGCGATCGGTCAACACCGACAGGCAGGCGGCACCGGCCTCTTCATAACTTCTGGCGATCGCGGCAGGATCGAAATCGGCCCGGATCACGCCCTTGCTCGGGCTGGCCTTTTTCACCTCGGCGATGACCGCAGGCAGACCCGCGGCAATCTTGCTCTCGATCGCCGCCGCGAAGCCACGTGTCGGGGGCAGGTCCTGCACGCGCTCCATCAGCTCGACCAGCGGTAACGTGGCCTGGCGCTCGGCCACTTCTTCAGCCTTGCGGGTCAGGATTCGATTGAGGATGTCGGTCATGGCATCTCGCTCGCAAAGATTCTTGCAGGGGCGCAGCAGGTGCGCGGGGAATGGAACGACTTGCACACGATCATCGCACGCTTGCGGTTCAGGACTGTTTGGCAAGCCGCTGGGTGACTGCCACGAACGACTGCATTTTCGCATGCGCGGCGCCGCTGGCAATCGTTTCGCGCGCAAGCTCAATGCCAGCGTCGATAGCGTCAACGACATCGGCTGCATACAGCGCGGCGCCAGCATTCAGGCACACGATGTCGTGCGCCACGCTGCGCTCGCCACTCAATGCCTGCAGCAACATGGCGCGAGACTCTTCCACATTCTCAACCCGCAGGTTTCGACTGGACGCCATCGCCAGACCGAAATCTTCCGGCTCGATCTCGTATTCGCGCACCACGCCATCTCGCAATTCACCCACCAGGGTGGTCGCGCCGAGCGAAATCTCGTCCATCCCATCGCGGCCCCAGACAACGACGGCGTGGCGCGCGCCCAGCGCCTGCAGCACACGCACCTGGATACCAACCAGGTCGGGATGGAACACGCCCATCAGGATATTCGGTGCATTCGCCGGGTTGGTCAGCGGACCGAGGATATTGAACAGCGTGCGCACGCCCATTTCCTTGCGCACCGGCGCCACCACCTTCATCGCCGGATGGTGATTCGGCGCATACATGAAGCCGATGCCGGTCTCGGCCAGACACGCGGCGACCTGCGCCGGCGTCAGCTCGATCGAGGCGCCCAGCGCCTCCAGTACATCGGCGCTGCCGGATTTCGACGACACGCTGCGCCCGCCGTGCTTGGCCACCCTGGCGCCGGCGGCCGCCGCCACGAACATTGAAGCGGTGGAAATATTGAAACTCGAGGCGCCATCACCGCCGGTACCGACGATATCGACAAAGTGTTCGCCGCTGGCAGCGGGATCAAGCGGCACCTTGGTCGACAGCTCACGCATCACCCGCGCCGCGCCGGTGATTTCGCCAATGGTTTCCTTTTTCACGCGCAGACCGGTGATGATCGCCGCGGTCATCAGCGGACTGACCTCGCCGCGCATGATCTGGCCCATCAACGCAATCATTTCGTCATGGAAGATCTCGCGATGCTCGATCGTGCGTTGCAAGGCTTCCTGGGGAGTGATGCTGATCTTGCGCTTGTGTTCGCTCATGCGGCGAGTTGCTCCCGCGGCAGTCCGAGAAAGTTGCGCAACATGTCATGACCATGCTGGGTGAGGATCGACTCAGGGTGGAACTGCACGCCTTCGACGGCCAGCGTCTTGTGCCGCAGACCCATGATTTCGTCGATCGAACCGTCGGGGTTTTCCGTCCACGCGGTCACTTCCAGGCAATCCGGCAGCGAGTGCTGCTCCACCACCAGCGAGTGGTAACGCGTGGCCTCGAACGGGTCCGGCAGGCCGGCAAATACGCCCTGCCCGCGATGACGCACCGGCGAAGTCTTGCCGTGCATGATCTGCTTGGCACGAATCACCTTGCCACCAAACGCCTGGCCAATCGCCTGATGGCCAAGGCAGACGCCGAACACAGGAATCTGGCCTGAGAGCTCGCGCAACACATCCAGCGACACGCCGGCATCATCCGGCGTACCCGGCCCGGGCGAAATCATGATGTGCGACGGATTCAGCGAGCGCACGCCTGCCACATCCAGCGCATCGTTGCGAACCACCTTGACCTGCTGCCCCAGTTCACCGAGGTATTGCACGAGGTTGAAGGTAAAGCTGTCGTAGTTGTCGATCATCAGGAGCATGGCAGACCTTGCAGGACGACGGCACGGCAGGCCGAGGACACAACATTATAGCCAGCGCCAGCGACGCCCCGGGGCCGTACTCAAGCGAGCTCGTCGGTCGACTGCCGCACCACCACGGCGGTGGCGGTCAAGTCGGCAGTGACATTGCCCAGTGTGGCGATCGCATCCGGCAAGGTATCCACTGCCAGCATCAACCCGAGCGGCCCCACCGGCAAGCCCATCGACTGCGCCACCGGCAGATTGGTGGCTATGAAGGTCACCTGGCCTGGCAAGCCGACCGAACCGAGACTGACCACCACGGCCAGCGCCGCACCGGCCGCCAATTGTGCCGCCGACAGATCAATGCCATAGGCCCACGCAATAAACGAGGCCGAGACGAGGTATTGCACCGGGCTGGTCAGGCGAAACAGCGTCACCGCCATTGGCAGCACCAACGCGGTCACCTGCTTGCGATAGCCGAGCCGTTGATCCGCACTTTCCAGCATCGCCGGCAATGACGCGAGCGATGATTGCGTGCTGATTGCCACCGCCTGCGGGGGCACCAACGCGGCCACAAAGCGACGAAACTTCTCGCCGCCCCAGGTCACCGCAACCAGCATCATCATCAGCGTCACCGCCAGATACATCAGGCATTCCACCAGCACATACACACCCAGCGCACTGAGCATGCTCAGGCCGGCGCGCGCGCAAACCGCCAGGATCAACGCGAACACACCCACAGGGGCCAGCCACAACACCCAGCGCACGATCACGATCATCGCGTCGGCGATCGCCTGGAAAAACTCCACCAGCATCGCCCGCCGTTGCGGTGCGATCCGGGTCAGCGCGAAACCGAGGAACAAGGCAAACACCACCAGCGGCAACATTGCACTCTGCGCGGCAGCCTGGATGGCGTTGCTCGGCACCATCGAGGTGATCGACTCAACCCAGCCCGATGGTGCCGTCTGGGCATTGGCCGGCACCACCGCATGAGCCAGCGCCTCCGTCAATGCCGGGCTGTGCGGAAACAGCCGAAACACCCAGGGTGCCACCAGTGCCGTAAACGAAGCACCCAGCGCAAGCAGCACGATAAACGCCACGATCGCCCGTCGCGCAATGCGCCCGGAAGCAGCAGCATCGGTGGCGGTGTTGACGCCCACCACGATCAACGCCAGCACCAGCGGCACCACCGTCATCTGCAATCCGTTCAACCACAGTTTACCGATCGGCTGCGCTACCTCGGCCACCTTCAGAGCCATCGCAGGATCCCATCCGGCCAGCAGCAAACCGGTCAGTGCACCAACCGTCAGAGCCAGCAATACACGCGTCGTCGCACTCATCAGTGACTGTCGCTTTCATTGATAGAAGGCAATTGCCAAGCCTTTTGCAGACGCTGCCATTCGCTGCGCGGCAACAGCACGAAGACCGGATCCTGTTCCGGCTTCAGCCATGCCAGCAGTCGATTCATCACCGTTGGCGTCATCGCCGTGCAGCCGGCGGTACCGGTGTGCGAGGACTTCCACAAATGGGCAAAGATGCAGCTACCCACCAGTGGCTTCGCCTGCGGGTTGTGTTCGATCACAAAGCCCTCGCGGTAAGCCTGATCGCCATTGGCGTGCAGGTCACGACGCATCGGTTCGGTCGAGCCCTTCACGACCGCCTTGCCGACAACCTTCTCATCGACGATGCGGTTGTACTGCGGTGAGGTGCTGACATCGACGCAATAGTCTGTCGCGGTCAGCGCACGGTATGGCATCGCCGTATCCGCCGTGGCCGCATAACCGAACACCTCGCCGATGCCAAACACGCCGGCCGGGCTGCGGTTGTCGCCCTCGCGCTTGATCGGGCCGTCGTGCTGCGCCTGGCTGAGGCCGACACCCCAAGCCGCACCGTTCTTGCCTATCACCACCGGCACTGCATCGCCGACCTCGGTCCACTGCGAACCCTTGAGCGCATAAGTGCGCAGTTCACCATGATCGACATTCCAGCCATCGACGGTGACCAGCACCATCTGACGCGCGGCCTGCCAGGCAAGCGGTTGCGATGCGGCGAAAGCCTGACCTCCCAGTGCGATCAAGGTGGTCAACAGCGCAGCGCGCCAGCGGAGAGAAGAAAGGAAAAGCATGCATACCTGCCGTGTGGTTTACGGTTCCAGAATGTGCTGGATACGTTCGAGGTTGCCCAGCACTTGTGCCTGGCGATCGTCATGACCGTCGCAAAGCAGCAACAAAATGCGATCGATCAGATGCTGCATGGCCGATTGATAAAGCATCGACTGCATGAAGGGCTGGTCGTCATGCGCCGAGACCACCAGCGAAAAATCGGCCAGGGTGCGCAACGGATTGGCCGAGTGCCGGGTCAAGGTAATCAGCACGCCCCGACGCTCGCGGAACTGACGCGCGATCTTGCCCATCGCCCCGTGATTGCCGAACTCGGAGATGACGACCAGCACATCGCCAGCCTGCGTCGCCGCGATGTTGGATGTCATCCGCACCATGTCGAAACTGTGCACCGAAAGAATGCCGAGTAGAGCCAAGCGCAGCGAAAACATGCGCACATGGATATCGTCATCGCCCATGCCGAGCAGGAACACGCGACCGTGGCGGCCGGCGTGGTCGATTGCGTCGACCACGCTGCGAATCGTCTCCGACGGATTGATCAACCGGGTCTCTTCTTCTGCGGCACACTTGCGCCGCCACAGGCTGCCGGCCATCGCATCGACCACAGCATCCTGCGCCAGTGACGACGCGGTATTCGTACCGGATACCCCTCGGGCCATCGCCTCGCCGATCGAATATTTCAGATCGGGATAGCCCTTGAAACCCAGCTTCTGGGTGAACTTCACCACGCTGGACTGGCTGATGCCCAGCGCGTTCGCCAATTGTTGCGACGAGTAATCGCGCAGCAGCTGCGCGTTTTCGAGGATGAAGTCGGCAATACGCCGCTCCACTGCCGACATCTGATCACGTTCCGAACGGATTTTGATCAGCGGTGTTTTCAATCCTCAATCCTCTCCAGACCCCGTATTTCACGAATGCCCAGGCCTGCGCCATCCGTGATCGAGATTTCCGATTCGTTGAAGATTACCCCACCGTCGACCGGATTGAACTGGCACAGCGACGGCCCATCCAGATCGATCTTGGTGATCACGTCGGACTTGGCCACTGCCACGTGCACGGCTGCCGCCACGCTGATGCTGGTTTCGAGCATGCAACCGATCATGCACTCGATACCGTGCATCGAGGCGATATCGGCGATGCGGATCGCGTTGGAGATGCCGCCGGTCTTCATCAGCTTGATGTTGATGATGTCGGCCGCGCGCAGGCGGATCAGCTCGATCACCTCCATCGGCCCGAACACGCTTTCATCGGCCATCACCGGCGTATGCACACGCTCGGTCACATAGCGCATTCCAGCCAGATCGCGTGCCTTCACCGGCTGTTCGACCAGCTCCAGCTTCACGCCGGCATCCTCCAGCGTCTGCAAGGCGTATACCGCCTGCTTGGCGGTCCAGCCCTGATTCGCATCCAGTCGTAGCAGCGCGCGGTTTTCCACCGCGGCGTAGATTGCGCGCACCCGCTCGATGTCGACGCCAATATCCTTGCCGACCTTGATCTTCAGCGATTCGAAACCGCGCTCCACCGCACTGACCGAGTCGGCCACCATCTTGTCGATGTAGTCGACGCTGATGGTGATATCGGTAGTGATCACCGGGTCGCCACCGCCAAGCAACTTGTACAACGGCGCATCGTAGAGCTGGCCCCACAGATCGTAGATGGCGATTTCCACCGCCGCCTTGGCGCTCGTGTTTTTCTCCATCGAGGCCTGGATCAACTGAGTGATCCGATTGAGATCGGCCACCTCCATGCCGATCAGCCGCGGCGAGATGTAATGGCGAATCGCATCGACGATCGAGCCATGCGTATCGCCAGTGATCACCGCCGTGGCGGGTGCTTCGCCATAACCGATGTGGCCGGTGTCGGTGTGCACCATCACCACGATGTCCTCGACCGTTTCAACCGTGCGCAGCGCCGTCTTGAATGGCGTCTTCAACGGCACCCGCAACATGCCGAACTTGATGTCGGTAATTTTCATGAGGCAGCCTTCATCGGTAGCGAATCCTTGTGCCTGTAGCGCGATAGATCGGGTTCAATGTCGAATCCGCACGATGGAGGTCATGCGATCGACAAAGGTTTGCTTGTCGTTGAACATCATCGGCAGCAGCGGCGTCACCGACACCGCATTGAGCTTGACCCGCCGGATAGTTCCATCAGGTTGGCGATAGCTCATGCCAAGCACGTCATGGATCACGTACGGCTGGCCATCGCGCTGGCCAATCACCAGCATCACGTGGCCGGGGATGTAGACCAGATCGCCGAGCTGCAGTTCATGCGCGGCCTTGATCCGTTCTTCGCGGCTGTCGGCCTCGGTGAAGGTTCGATGCTCGAGTGCGGGACTGATCGCCTGCCGACTGGTATTGCGCGGCATCTGCACGCCCATGCTGCGGTAGACGTCCGAGACGAAGCCACTGCAATCGCGTGCATCGTAGGCATGGCCCCAGCCGTAACGCTCGCCGAGAAACTTGAATGCCTGATTGAGGATATTGGCCGGCGTCAGTGGCAGATAGTCGCCGGCGCTATCGGTATTCTTCTGCAACAGCGCCGGCGTGAAAGCCAGCTTGCCATCGGCCTGACGCAGCGGCAGCTGCAATACATACGCGGCATACGGCGTCTGACCGTTGACTGCCTGGTCTGGCGGCAGGTCGGTCTGCAGCGGCACGCGTGTGCTCATGTCCAGTTGCAGTTGCGACACCGCTGGCTGCTCGCGGGTAAACACCGTGTGCGCCGTGGCGCCGGTGATCACCCGGGCTGGCGTCTTGTTGGCGTAGCCGAGCACTTGCGCCGCACTGCCTTCGGCCACATTCTCTTTTTCGGTCCAGGCGGCGTAGTGCTCGCTGACCACGAACAGCCACTTGCCGTCGGCGCTGGCATGCGCAATCACCACCGGCGTCCCGGGGAATTCGGCGCTTTCCTGAAACCGGTCGATGTCGGTATCACCCTTGCGACTGAATACGCGCAAGTCGGTCGGAAAAGTACGCAGCGAGGCGCGCTGCACGATCAGGCCATAGCGGGTGGCCTGGCTGGCCGGCACATTGGCGAGTGCGCGATTGTCGACTATCGCATCGATGGTTCTGGCTGACACTGACTGACCTTCAACGTCGAACAAGGACTTGTCCGGGCGTTGCGACAGATCGTTTATCCAGCCTGCTACCTGATCACGCGTGAGCATCTTCGGCAATGCACGCAAATCATGCATCGATGGGTCGGTTTCAAGCAGGCTGGCGTTTTCAGCGTCGATCGCTGCACGATCGAGGATCACCCGGTTCGGCTGCGACTGCAGCCCAATCCAGTACGCCGGCGTGAGCTGGTCGGCACCCACCCCCATCACGCCCGACGGCGGTACCGTGGTTGGCGATACCGTGTCGCGCGCCTGCAGCGGCGCCGCGACCAGACCCAACATCAGCAGACTTGCTACACAACCTGAAAATCGCATCATCATTGTCCTTTGTCTCGAACGCCCATCATCCCACCAGCATCGAAAGTATCGAGGCCACACCAATACCGAAGCCGGTACCGATGATGTAGCCGAGCAGCGACAGCAGGATGCCGACTGGCACCAACCCCGGCGCGTAGCTGGCCGCCAGCACCGGCGTGGCGGCCACGCCACCGATGTGCGCCAGTGAAGAGATGCCGCACAGATACAGATCGAAGCGGAATAGCTTGGCCGCCAGTACCAGCAACACGCCGTGGATCGTGATGATGGTGACGCCGCACAATACATATAGCGGCGCGGCGGCAATGCCGTGGAAATTGCTCTGCGAAGCCAGCACGGCCACCACGCTGATCAGCATTGCACTGGAAATCGTGCCGGCACCGGGAAACCGCGCCAGCGGCGTATGCGCCACGATCAGGCCGGCCGCGGTGGCGATCAGAATTGTCCAGGTGGTGGCGCTGAGCATGCTGGTGGTTGGCAGCCTGGTCGCCAGCCATGCGGCCACCGCCGAGGTGAGCAAGGCCATGCCCAGCCACAGCAGCACGCTGTCGTAGGTGGTCGGCGCAGTCGCCTTGGGCTGGGCTACCGCCAGATCACCGCTCGATTTGGCGCGGGTCCAGCGATTGAATGCCGGCGCCAGCCGTGCCACCGAAAACAGCACCACCACCCACATCGAGTAGCACAGCGCATCGGTGAGCAGCGACATCGCCAGGTGCTGATCGGACATGCCGATAGCCTGTTTCACTGCAATCATGTTGGCGGTGCCACCAACCCAGCTGCCCGCCAGCGCGGCAATCGGATGCCAGTCATTGCCAGGCAGCCAGCGCTGATAGATCAGGAACGTGCCGATGAACGCCACGAACAGGCTCAGCGTGGTGCAGGCAAACACCGCCAGCACGCGTGGCCCAAGCGCGAAGATCGCGCGCAGGTCGCAGTTGATCATCAACAGGAACAACAGCGCCGGCACCAGCTTCGAGGTCAGCATGGACTGCGCCGAACGAATCTCGTCGTTGACCTGCCACAGCCCGGCAACTGCCAGCGCCGTCACCAGCAGATACGTCATCACGATCGGCGGCAGGATCGAAAAAATCTTCCAGCCGTAGCGGCGTTCCAGCGCAGGAAACAACCCTGCAGCCAGCAACATCAACGCCAGATAGGGCCAGACCGTGTGGATCACATTGCGTCCCCTGATGGAGCGCTCGCGATGACTCTCGAGCGGGCAGTATTCTGTCGCCAAGGAATAGGTGATTCCTGGCGAGCTTTATCGAAGCATAAATTATTGACCATCATTTGCAAGCGTGTTACACAGCTCTCAGGGGATTTGATTGGCGGGGATGAAGCACTGATGCACAACATCGGTTCGATCACGGTCAGCATACGACGACACAAGCAAGGCCTGCGCCTGCTTGGCTGCCTGTTTGCATTGCTGCTGGCCGCTACATCGCTCAACGCCACTGCGGTGGATAGCTCGCTTCCGCCGATCATCGCGCTGATAGACGCCGGTCACTTCAAGGCGGCGGAAACATCAATCGACAAGGCACTTGCCCAGCCGGGCATTTCTGCTGACGCACGCAGCGAGCTGCTGTTTCAGCGAGAGCGCATGCGCCGGATCCTGCTTGATTTCACGCTCAGCGAAGATCAGGTCGAAGCGCGCGTGCGCCAGCAGATTCCCGATATGAGCGATGCGGAGTTCGCCAAGTGGAATGCCGCCGGACTGTTTGAGCATCAGCTGATCGACGGTCGCACGCTGTACTTCAAGCGTTCGCCGGGAAATTTGTTCCGGCTCAGCTCCGAAGCATTGGCCCGACGCGCGGTGCAAACGCCGCAGGTCGACGGCCCGATGGAGTCGCTTAACGCGACCCAGCGCGCGATCTTCAAGGCGGCACGCGACCAAGACCGCAGCAGCGTGCTGCCACAACGCGTGCATATGACTCAAACCCTGACGGTAGACGCGGATGCGGTGCCGGATGGCGAAATCATTCGTGCGTGGATTCCCTATCCGCAAGCAATCCCCGGCCAGCAGCAGGACATCACTTACCTCGCCAGCGTGCCAGCGAAACACGAGATTGCGCCGAAGACGGCGATGCAGCGCACCGTATATCTGGAAAAGCCGGCCCACGCCGGCCAGAAAACCGTGTTCTCGGTAACGTACGAAGTGACCTTGCTGGGCCAGTCCCACTTCATCGATCCGGCCAAGGTGCTGACAGCGGGAACGGCAAACGATGGAGCGGGCGTGCCGAACTGCGCCGACAGCAACGGCCTGTCCGTGCCCTGCTCGATCCTCCCGGTTCCGCACGACGCGACCAACATCAGCGCATCCGAGCTCGCGCCGTATCTGGGCGAGCACGCGCCGCACATCATCTTCACCGACGCGTTGCGGGCGTTTTCGCACAAGGTGGTTGGCGACGAAAAGAATCCCTACCGCATCGCGCAGAAACTGTTTGCTGCGGTGGACCGGATTCCCTGGGCCGGCGCACGCGAATACTCCACCATTTCCAACATCAGCGACTACGCCCTGCATGCCGGCCATGCAGACTGCGGCCAGCAGACCTTGTTGCTGATGACCTTGCTGCGACTCAACGGCATTCCCACGCGGTGGCAGTCGGGCATGGTGTTTTCCGCTGACGGCAGCTACAGCAATATTCACGACTGGGGTTATCTGTATCTGGCGCCTTATGGCTGGGTGCCGATGGATGTCACGACCGGCCGTCTTCAGCCCAAATCGGGCGATGACCCGGCATTGGAGTGGTTTTATCTCGGTGGTCTCGACAACTACCGCATCGCCTTCAACAACGATGAAGGCCAGCCATTCGAGCCGGCCAAAGAACATTTCCGCTCCGACACCGTGGACTCACAACGCGGTGAAGCCGAGTGGAGTGGCGGCAACATTTATTTCGACCAGTTGGGCTATGACTTCGACTGGCAGGTTCAGGGGACGACGCACGGACGCAGCAGCGGCAAATAACCGGCGGCTTTCAACGCGGCTGACATACAACGGGTATCGACGGGGAGTTATGGGGATATGAGCAGCAGTCGAAATTTTCGCAGAACCACATTGTGCATGGCACTGGGACTGGGCCTTGCCACGCTCGGCGCGCCGGCATTCGCCGGCAACAATGACGGCTCGGTCGTCGGTCATGCCCAACCCGGCGCGGTAATTACCGCAGTCAATCCGGAAACCGGCCTGGTTCGCACAGTCACCGCCGACGCACGTGGCAACTACCGCTTCCCGTTCTTGCCGATCGGCAACTACACGATCAGCGCCAGCACCGACGGGCAAGCCGCAGGCGAATCGCGCAAAGCCAGTGTCAGTCTGGGTAATGCCACCACGGTCGACCTGGTGGCCGCCGCAGGCGCAACCGAGCTTCGCGAGATCAACGTCACGGGCAACGGCTTGCCGGTGATCGATGTCACATCGACCGAGAGCGCCACCAACATTACCAGGCTGGAACTTGATCGCCTGCCGGTGGATCAGAATGTCACCTCGGTGGCCCTGCTCGCGCCTGGCGTGGTCAAGGGCAATGCCGGTTTCGGCGGCATCTCCTTCGGCGGCTCGTCGGTGGCCGAGAACGCGTTCTACGTGAATGGGCTCAACGTCACCGACTTCTACAATCGCAACGGCTTCTCCGAAGCACCTTATGCGTTCTACCAGGAGTTCCAGGTCAAGACCGGCGGTTATTCGACCGAGTTCGGCCGTACCACCGGCGGCGTGGTCAACGCCGTCGCACGCTCGGGCACCAACGACCTCAAGGGTGGTGTGGAGATCACCATGGAGCCAGGCAACTGGCATTCGGTCGCGGACAATCACTACGACGACTCCGGGCGGCGCTACATCACCGCGAGTCTTGATCAGGGCTCACTGCTGAAAACCAACCTGTGGGCATCCGGTCCGATCGTGAAGGACAAGCTGTTCATGTTCGCGATGTACGAGATTCGCGGCAGCTCGCCCCGCAACACCGATGACAGCGGCACCACGCTGACCACCAACTCGAATGGCACGGGCAGCGGCTTCTGGGGCACCACCATCGACTGGAACATCACCGACAGCAACGTGCTGCAGTTGATGGCCTTCTCGGACAAGAACAAGAATACAGGCACGGTTTACGACTACGACTTCGACACCCATACCATCGGCAACGAGACCAACAAGGTCTTCACCGATACCGGCGGCAAGAACTGGGCGCTGACCTGGACCAGTTACCTCACCAACGACTTCTCGATGAAGTTGATGTATGGCGAAAACGAGCGTGAAGCGTTCACCCGTTCGCAGCTGGATCTCGACTGCAACTACGTGGCAGCCACCAATGGCTTCCTCTCGGCACATGACCCGGGTGTGCCACTGGGCTGCACCAGCAGCTCCACCGTGTACGACCGCAACGATACGCGCAAGCAGGGCCGCGCCGACTTCGAGTGGACCCTCGGCAATCATTTGCTGCGCTTCGGTTACGACCACGAGGACGACACCTCCGACTACAGCCGTCACTACTCTGGCCCCGGCGCGTTTTACTACAATCTCTACTCCGCCGATCCAGGGGACACCATCGACAACGGCGGGGTGGTTCCGGCCGGCTACGACGCCTACGTCCGCGCACGTCGCTACGAAATCACCGGCACCTTCACCACCAAGAACCAGGCTTTCTATATCGAGGACAACTGGCAGGTCACGCCCAACCTGGTGTTGAACCTCGGCGTGCGTAACGACAGTTTCGACAACCAGGATGCCGCCGGCAAAAGCTATATCAAGATCGACAGCCAGATCGCCCCGCGTCTGGGCTTTTCCTGGGACATGAAGGGCGACGGAAGCGTCAAGCTGTTCGGTAACCTCGGCCGCTACTTCCTGCCAGTCGCCAACGTCATCAACATCAAGCAGGCCGGCGGCCTGCTCGACGAACGCACCTACTACGCGTTTAACGGCTGGGACTATGAAACGCTCAATGGCTCGCAGTACGCAGTCCCGATTCTCGGCCCGCAGATCGGTGCGGTGGACAACTCCCAGGGCGACGGTACCGTCGGCGACCTGCGCTCGGAAGTCGACAAGAACATCGATCCGGTCTATCAGGACGAAGCGATCCTCGGCTTCCAGCAGATGATCAACAACTCGTGGTCATGGGGCGTCAGCGGCACCTACCGTCGCCTGCACAACGCGATTGACGATATGGAAATCAGTGCCACCGGGCAGTGCGGAGAAGATGGTTATATTGGCTGGGTGATGGCCAATCCGGGCCAGAAGGTCAGCGTCTGGGGCGACACCAATTGCGATGGTGATGCCGACGGCTATCTGACCGTTGACACGTCCAAGGAAGGCTGGGCGATGTATGACGCCGATGGCAACTATCTCGGTCAGCGCGGCTGGGTGAAACCAAAGCGCACTTACAGCGCCGTCGAGTTCCAGCTCGATCGCGCCTGGGACGAGAAGTGGTCGATGAATGCCTCATACACGATGTCGTGGAATCGCGGCAACGCCGAAGGCCCGGTCAACTCGGACACCAACTTCGACGATACCGGCCGCACCGAGAACTTCGATGATCCGTGGGTCAACTACGGTGGCGACGGCTATCTGCCGAATGATCGCCGGCATCAGTTCAAGCTGCGTGGCGTTTATGCCATCACGCCGAACTGGCAGGTCAGTGCCGACATGAACGCAGCCTCGGGCGGCCCGATCACCGGCTTCGGTGTCGGCAATCCCTATGACGCCACCAACTATCACAGCTATTACATCTGCGTGCAGAACTGCGACTCGCCAACTTCGCAGGATCGCGTCTACGAGAGCTCGCCGCGTGGCAAGTACGGCAGCCTGCCGTGGACTTACAACCTCAATACAGGCATCAGCTATATCAAGCCGTTCGATGACAAGGGTGGCGAATTGCGGATCAAGCTGGCGGTGTACAACCTGTTGAACTCGCAGACCAAGGTGCGTGTGGATCAGGACTTGCAGACCACCATTTCCAACTCCACCAACGACACGTTCCAGCAACCGATCGGTTTCCAGTCTCCTCGTTTCACCCAATTGACCATGTCGGTCACTTTCTGATCACCCTCCCCTGATCACGGCCCGCGCTAGTCGCGGGCCGCTCTTTTTTCCATGATCGGTGCCATCGCGCCAGCTGCCATGATGACGTCTCCAATACACGCTCCACCCAGCACCGACGAACAGACATCGGGCCAACTTGACGGTGTCGACCTGCAGGCACTGGTCGAACGACTCGATACCCCGCTGCACGCCTATTCGGCCAGTGCAATCCGCCTGCGCATCGACGAACTGCAGTCAGCATTGCGCGGCCAGGACGCGCTGATTTGCTATGCAGTCAAAGCCAATTCCAACCTGGCGATACTGCAACTGATGGCCGCATCCGGCGTCGGTGCCGATATCGTTTCGGTCGGCGAACTGCGCCGCTGCCTGCACGCCGGCATGCCACCCGAGCGCATCGTATTTTCCGGCGTCGGCAAGACGGCGGATGAAATAGCCGGCGCGCTGAGTGTCGGCATCCATCGTTTCAACGTCGAGTCACATGACGAACTGCTCACGCTGCAACGGGTGGCCTGCGCACAGCAGGTCGTTGCTTCAGCTGCCGTGCGCACCAACCCCGATGTCGATGCGCTCACCCATGCCAAGATTTCCACCGGCAAGTCGGAAAACAAATTCGGCGTCAGCATCGCCGAGGCGCGCCTGTGGTTCGCCGATCGTGAACGCTTGTCGCATGTGCGTCTGGATGGGCTGCACGTGCATATCGGCTCGCAGATACTCAGCTTGCAGCCGTTCCAACTGGCTTTTGATCGCGTCGCGGCATTCTGGCGCGAGCTTGAGCAGGCAGGCCACCCGATTCGAAGTATCGACGTCGGTGGCGGGCTCGGCGTGTGCTATCGCGCGGATGAAGACCAACCGGTCGCCGCCGGCGACTATGTCGCCGTGATTCGCGAAGCCCTGGCCGGCTATCAAGGACGCCTGTTGCTCGAACCGGGGCGCTATCTTGTCGCCGAGGCAGGCGTGCTTCTGACGCGGGTGATCCGCATCAAACGCGGCGACGAGCGCCAGTTCCTGATACTCGACGCGGCAATGAACGACCTGCAGCGCCCCAGCCTCTACGATGCCTGGCACGACATCGTGCCGGCCTCAGTCGATCCGTCACGCGAGCCCACACGTTATGACATCGTCGGTCCGGTCTGTGAAACCGGCGATACCTTCGCCCGCGATCGCGAACTGCCCGCGTGCAAACCCGGCGAGCTGTTGCTGATCAAGGCCACTGGCGCGTACGGTGCATCCATGGGATCCACCTACAACTCACGCCCACTGGCTGCCGAAGTACTGCTCGACAAAGGCCACTACGCCGTCATCCGCAAACGCCAGCATTTCGAGGACATGATTGCCGGTGAACAACCGGCACGCGATTGGCAAACCACTTGAACAGGTAACCCGATGACCATGATCGTTCGCTTGAGCGTCTTCGCTGTATTCATGTTGGTCTGCGCCTTGCCGACGCAGGCAGCACAAAAGCCGAGTGCCAGCGATCCAGCGCCCGCTACCGGCACGCACGCCGATACTGCTGCCTACGACAAGATCGTCGACGCGGTGATCGCGCGCTATCACTTGCCCGGCATCGCCGTCGGCGTAATCGATCACGGCCAGATCGTCTATACCCGCAGCGCCGGTGAGCTGGTTGCCGGCTCGGGCGAAAAAGTGAATGCGCAGACCCTGTTCAAGATCGCCTCCAACAGCAAGGCGATGACCACCGCCCTGCTCGGTCGGCTGGTCGATCAGGGCAAGCTGAGCTGGGACGACCCGGTGACGAAATACCTGCCGAACTTCGCCATGCACGATCCGTGGGTCACCAGGAACATGCGCATCGCCGACCTGCTCACCCACTCCAGCGGCCTGCCACAAGGTGGCGGCGATTTGATGCTGTGGCCAGAACCAAACAAGTTCACCCGTTCCGACATCATCAACGGTCTCGCGTATATCCGGCCGAGCTACAGCTTTCGATCGCAATATCAGTACGACAACCTGCTCTATGTCGTGGCCGGCGAGGTGGCCGCCGCAGCCGGTGGCGCATCGTATGAAACCTTGATGCAGCGCGAAGTATTCCAACCGCTCGGTTTGAGTCGTTGTCAGGTCGGTACGTGGAATAGCGCCACGGTCGGCAACGTGGCGCAGCCACACTATCGCGATGGTGATCGCAACATCCCGATGCGCGAGGATGCGGCCGTGGTTCCCGCGATCACTTCGGCAGCAGCCGGCGGAATCCGTTGCGATCTCGATGACATGCTGAGTTGGGCCAAAAACTGGTTGATGCCTACTCCGGCGCAACTGGCCTGGCTTTCATTCGCACAGCGAAAAATCCTGCAATCACCACACATGCTGATTCCGGTTTCGAGGCAACGTCAGGACTGGGACAACAGCCATGTCATGGCCTATGGCTACGGCTGGCGCATGGCTGATGTCGATGGGCACTGGAACGTCTGGCATACCGGCACCCTCGGCGGCATGTACTCAATGCTCTCATTGCTGCCGGATCAACAAAGCGGCTTCGTGTTCATGATCAACGGAGAGGCCGAGGATGCGCGTACCGTGCTGGGCGAAGTGCTGACCAAACACTTCTCGGCACCGGACAGCACCCGCGACGTGAACTGGTACGCCGATGCGCTCGAGCATGCTTCGACCACGCCGAACGCCAGTGTCGCGGCTGACACCACGAAAGCCCAGTTCGTAAACGCCACCGAGGCGAACAACTGGGCAGGTCGCTATCGCGATCCCTGGCTGGGCGAAGTGACACTTTGCCCGCAAGGCAATCATGTGCAATTCACCGCCGCAAAATCGCCTCACCTTCGTGGTGTCTTGAAACAACTCGATGGTCGACGGCTGGTGTATTGGGATGACCGCAGCGTGGCACCCGATGCGTGGCTCGACTTGCACCCTGCCGATAGCGGCAAGCCGATGGTGTTGACCATGGCCAAGACCGATCCTGATGGCGACTTCAGTTCGGATTACGAAGACCTTTATCTCACCCGCACCGGCGACTGCCCATGAATACAGGCACGCAACTCGGCCTTCTCGCCGCCATCCTGATCACCGCCGCACTGGCATCACGCGGCTACGCGAAACAACCGCCACAACTGTCATCAGCCACCAGCATGACGGCGGCCGGCATGGTTGATATCCGCAGCCTGGCGCCGAATATCGCCGAAGACATCAAGTACGCCGGTAGCGACAATTTCGTCGGCAGACCGGTACATGGCTATCTCGCCGCCAAATGCTTTCTGCAACGTCCTGCCGCCGAAGCGCTGGCAAAGATCGAACTGCAACTACGTGCAAAACACCAGCAACTGAAACTGTGGGACTGCTATCGCCCGGCACGCGCCGTGGCCGATTTCGTGGATTGGGCACACGACTTGTCCGACCTTCGCACCAAACCACAGCACTACCCGGAGCTGGACAAGTCGCAGATTCTTGGGACATACGTCGCATCGGTATCAGGACATAGCCGCGGCGGCACGGTCGACCTCACCCTGATGCAGTGCGATGCGCAAGGCCAGCATTGCGAGTCGCTCGACATGGGTACGCACTTCGATTACTTCGGCGTGCGCGCCAACACTGACAACCCCGACGTCACCGCAGCGCAGCGTGAAAATCGGCAACTGCTGCGCAGCGCGATGGCGCAAGGCGGCTTTCGCAACTATCCGATGGAGTGGTGGCATTACACGCTATCTCCCGAACCGACCCCAGATACGATCTATGACGTGCCGGTGGAATGACGGCAGCGCTGACTGTGGGAGCGGCTTCAGCCGCGACATGTCAGTTCACACGATCGGTTTGATGTCGCGGTTGAAACCGCTCCCACAAAGATCTCCCAAAGCAAATGCCAATCGCCCGGAGCCAGACCCATGCACAAATTGCTCACCAGCCTGGCTCTGATCAGCATGATTGGCAGCTGTGCCGCATCGGATATTCAATCCGCGCAAACCGACAGCCTGATGCAACGCTATCAAGGCAATGATGTTCCCGGCGCCTCACTGCTGATCATCAAGGATGGCAAGCCACTTGTGCGTCGCGGTTACGGCATGGCCAATCTTGAAAATGGAGAGAAGGCCACGCCGCAAACCAATTATCGGCTCGCCTCGATCACCAAGCAGTTCACTGCCGCGGCCATTCTGCTGCTGGCCGAACAGGGCAAGCTGAGCCTGGATGATTCGATTCGTCACTGGCTTCCATCGCTGCCGGCGGTTGCAGACAAGGTGACCCTGCGTGAATTGCTCAGTCATACCGGTGGCCTGCTCGACTACGAAGATCTGATCCCGTCCGGAACAACCGAGCAGGTGCAGGACGCCGATGTGCTGCGCATGATGGCGCGCGCGTCGAGAACCTATTTCCCGCCCGGCAGCGCCTACCGCTACAGCAACACTGGCTATGTGCTGCTGGGACTGACGGTGGAGAAGGCCTCCGGCGTGAGTCTGGAATCCTTCCTCAAACAGAGAATATTCCAGCCGCTGCACATGGATCACACGCTGATGTACAAGGTCGGCGGCCACGAGGTTGATTACCGCGCCTACGGTTACAGCGAGGAACATGGCCGCTGGATGCGTACCGATCAGAGTGTCACGAGCGCCACGCGTGGCGACGGGCGCATCTACTCGTCTATCGACGACCTGGCGAAGTGGGATGCCGCACTGTATGACGATCGGCTGCTCAGCGATGCCTCGCGCAAACTCGCCTTCAGTCCGCATGTGAAAGTCACCGGCGAACCCTACGAAGCGAGCTATGGCTTCGGCTGGCGCATCACCGGCGATACGCTGTGGCATTCGGGTGAGAGCATCGGCTTTCGCAACGTGATTGTGCGTTGGCCGAAGCAACATCTCACGGTGATTTTACTCAGCAACCGCAATGATCCCGAGCCGTACCAGACCGTGCTGAAGATCGCACAAGCTTATCTGCAACCGTAAGAGGCCCTGTCCATGCATCGACAGTCACCAAGCTCCATACGTCTATTGCAACGTGGTGTCGCGCTGCTGCTGATCCTGTTGCTCGCGGCATGCGCCAGCTCACCACCACGCAACCCTCTGGCGACGTGGGTGTCCTCGCCCAACTACGACATCCGACGACCGGTAATCATCGTGCTGCATTTCACCGACCAGCACTCGGCACAGGAAAGTCTCGATACGCTTCGCACACGCAACAGCGGCGGCCCGGTCAGCGCGCATTATCTGGTCGGCAGCGATGGCCACATCTACCAACTGGTCGCCGACCAGCTGCGTGCCTGGCATGCCGGTGGCGGCCGCTGGGGCACGATCACCGATCTCAATTCCGCTTCAATCGGGATCGAACTGGACAACCACGGCCATACGCCATTCGCGCAAGCACAGATCGACAGCTTGCTGCAGCTGCTCACCGACCTCACCACGCGCCTGCGCATTCCTCGCACGCAGGTCATCGGTCACGAAGATCTGGCGCCGGGACGCAAGAACGATCCCGGCCCGCTGTTCCCATGGCAGCAACTGGCTGCGGCAGGATTCGGCTTGTGGCCACAGGCATCGCTGGTCGATCCGCCGGCCGGTTTTGATCCGTGGATGGCGCTGGCGCTGGTTGGCTACAGCCTGGATAACCGGGCAGCGGCGGTGCAGTCATTCCACGACCACTTTCGTGGTGCGATTCCCGCCAGTGATCAACTCGACGATATGGATCGGCGGATTCTTTACAACCTGTCGCAGCAGATTGAAGCCGCGCCGTGAACGCGACTACTTGATGTCGTGCTTGAAGCGCAGCACTTCGCCAGTATAGGTTTCAATCAATACGCTGAACGGTTGGTTGTCACCCGTACGCAGGACGGCACGATGCTGCAGCACATCGCCTGGAATCTGCAGCACGCCATCAGCCTTGCTCGTCGGGCCATCGCGCATCTCCCAACCTTCTGGCAACGGCGACCACAGCAGCTGCGCCGACAAGGTATGCCGTCTAAAGTGCAGCGGCTGCACTACCTTGCCGAACGGCGCGTCGCTCTGATCCAGTTGCTGGTTCATCGCGGCGGTAAGTCGGCCCGGTAGATACCAGTTATCCGCGTTCGACAGCACATGCTCGCCGCAGCGCAATTGCACGTGGCGGTACTTCACCGGCTCGTCGTCGCGGACACCGAGTTGATGGCGCAGTTCTGGCGGCATCCGTTTGTTTCCGTCATGCACGCGCAGCGCGAGCACTTTGGCGGGCGATGCCAGATGATGTTCGCCACACCAGCGCTCAAGCGTGAGCGTGGCGCTGTCGTGACTGAGCAGATCCGCGTTGAGCGTCTGCAGCAGGGCCAGCGTCTGGGTGCGGCCGAGGGTGGAATCTGGCCAGCTGACGGTGGTCGATTCACGCGCGCTTGTCGCAGCGCATCCCAACGCCGACAAGACCACCACCAGGATGCCGCTATGCAGGCAACGAATCATTGTTCTCCCAATCTGTCGGCCAAGGCACTCGACTTTCATTCAAAGCGCCATGAATGGCAAGCCGACTTCAGACGTCCAGACGGCCATCTGACCGCGACGTTAAGCACGATACGCACAATGACATTGAACTAAGACAGCAAGGGATCACGGTGCTGTCAGGTAGACCGCGTAGATGTCCTGGCTGAGTTCGATGGTGCCGATGCGTAACTCGGTCTGCGTCGCCATCCGTGACACTTCCGGTGGCGGTGGCGGTGGCGGTGGGCCAAATGATACGCCGTAGCCACTGATGGGTGCCACCTCTGAAACGCTGTAGACGCTTTTGATGCTCATGCCGTACGACTTAGCAATCTGTTGCGCTGATTGCTGCGAGTCGAAGATGGCCTGCTTGCGCAGACTGTTCGCAAGTTCATCGGCGTCACTACGCGCCACATCCAGGCCACTGATCTGCAGTTGCTCGTTGGCATCGATGGCGTCAACAAAACCTTTGAGTTTGTCGGCACTGTCGAAAGTGGCTTCCACTGTCCGACTTACCTCCGTGCCCATGAATACCTGACGATTATCTCGGTATTGAGTGCTGGCACCGATCGACATGGTGCTGGCTTGGGTGCGACCAGCCAGTGCGCGATATTTGTCCAGTGCTGCGAAAACCTGCTTCGCATAGGCTTCCACTTTGGAACGCGCTACCGCAGGCGATTTATCGGTGACGCTGATACTGAGTCTCACTGTGAACCTATCGGGCACATAACGTCCTTGAGCATGCCCCTTCACCAAGAGATGCGGCGCCGCCGGCAAGGCATTGGCTTGCGCCAGCGCAATGCCTGGACTCGCCAACAGTGACAGCAGAATCATCAACCGTTTCATTTGCACTTCCCCTGTTTTTGAGATCACGCTACAACCCCTTCGCCGCCTGCGCCACCGCGCGGAACAACGCCCGCCCCTTGCTCATCGTCTCCTCCCACTCGGCGGCAGGATCGGAGTCGTAGACGATGCCGGCGCCGGCCTGCACATGCAGGCGGCCGTTCTGGATCACGGCGGTACGGATCGCTATGGCGGTGTCGGCGTCGCCCCACCAACCGATCCAGCCAATCGCACCGGCGTAGATGTTGCGCTTGTACGGCTCCAGTTCCTGGATGATTTCCAGTGCGCGGATCTTGGGTGCGCCGCTGAGCGTGCCCGCCGGGAACGTGGCTTTCAGTACGTCCATATAGCTCAAGCCGGGCCGCGGCGTGCCCTGCACTTGCGAGACGATGTGCATCACATGCGAGTAGCGTTCGATCGCGAACGAGTCGCTGACTTCGACTGTGCCGGTTTCGCTGATACGGCCGATGTCGTTGCGGCCCAAGTCGATCAGCATGACGTGCTCGGCGCGCTCCTTTGGATCGGCCAGCAACTCGGCTTCGAGTGCCTGATCTTCTTCTTCGGTCGCGCCGCGCTTACGTGTGCCGGCAAGCGGCCGCACCATCACCTTTCCGTCCATCATGCGCGCCAGGATTTCCGGCGATGAGCCGACGATCTGGGTATCGCCCAGATCGACGAAATACATGTACGGCGACGGATTCAGCGCACGCAGCGCGCGATAGACATCCACTGGGCGCGCGTTGAAACCCACGCTGAGGCGCTGCGATGGCACCACCTGGAAAATGTCGCCGGCGCGGATATATTCCTTGGCCTTCTCGACCATCGCCTCAAACTCTTCCTTGGTGAAGGACGAGGTGAAATCACTCTCGTCCAGCGCCACGGACTGGGTCAGCTGCGGATACGAAGCACCACCCTGACGCAGCCGGTAAACCAGCGCATCAAGCCTGCGCTCAGCCGCGGCGTACGCCTGTGGCTGCGACGGATCAGCATGCACGATCAGGTACAAGCGACCCTTGAGGTTGTCGAATACCGCGACCTCTTCGGCCAGCATCAACAGCACGTCGGGCGTACCCAGCTCGTCGGCACGATCCCACTGCGCCAGGCGCGGCTCGATGTAGCCGATGGTCTCGAAACCGAAATAGCCGACCAGGCCGCCACTGAACGCCGGCAGCTGCGGCAGACGCGGCACGTCGTATTGCATGCGCAGCTTTTCGATTTCCGCCAGCGGATCGTCCAGATGGCGGCGTTCGACGATTTCGCCTGAATCCTCCACTTCCAGCTCATGCCCGCGCAGGCGATACACCCGTTTCGCCGGCAGACCGATGATGGAATAGCGGCCCCAAGTGGCGCCGCCCTCGACCGATTCGAACAGGAAAGTGTACGGGCCATCGGCCAGTTTCAGGTACACCGACAGCGGCGTATCGAGGTCGGAAAACACCTCACGCACCAGCGGAATGCGCGTATGCCCTTGGGCAACCAGCGCGTCGAATTCATCTCGGGAAATCACGTAGGAGGATCCGGATAGCCAAACGAGGAGCGGTCATTGTAGGTGAAGCACACGTCCACCACGCAGTGCGCGCTTGATACGCCGCGGTTGCCGGTCTACTCTCGCGAGAGACGCCACAGGGGGCGGGGGAATTTTGTGGATCAATATTGTGTAGTGCTTTGCGGCCAACAGGCCGGCATAGCGGAAGGTTTGGTGGACTGGTCGCCAGTTGCCGCCGCGTTGAAACTCGATCAGGCCGAATTTGCCCGGCGCGTGGTGGCGGCCATGCCGCTGATCGTGCGGCGTGGGCTCGACCACGCCGCCGCCGAGCGCATAGCGCAACGGCTGCAGGCGATGCAGATGTATGCGCGGGTTGTGCCGGACGACAGCCAATTGGCATATGTCCGCCGTGAACAAGGCACTGCCGGCCCGGTTCCCTATTCCGCCCTGCATGACTTCATCGTCGCCGGTGATTCGTGGCGCTTGCGCGGCAGCAACGATTGGCAGCCTTGGCCCGCCGTGGTCGATAACGAGCCCGCGCCGGCCGCGCTGCCGGATCTGGAGCAGGTGGAACATCGTGAGGCAGCCCAACCTGTCGACGAGCCTGCAGAGGAATTCTTCAACGAATCCATTGATGACGCGGTTGAGCCAGCAACCGAAACTCTTGATGAACCTGCAGCCTGGTCGCCAGCACCGGCTGATGAGCCAGAGTTTTCGACACCTGTCGCACCGCCGGCCGACCAGTTCCCGCCCGAGCATGAGCTGGCCAACGAATTCCTCTCGGAAGAACACGACTCATCGACACCGCTGCCGCCGCCACTGCCGGAACAATCATCGGCCGATGATCTGCCGACGCCGGCATTTGCCGAGGCGGATGCAGTCACGCTTGCCGCCAACAGCGACACTCCCGAACTTGAGGATGCGCTGATCAATCCGTCTGACGAAGACGCGGCATCGATCGAAGCGGGGGCGGACGCCATCGCCGATCCTGAAGCCACCTATGAAACTCCGCCTCCACGGTCACGCACGGGGCTCCTGATCGGACTGCTGATTCTCGCCGGCCTCGCGTACTGGGCTTACAGCCACTGGATCTCAGATACGAGCGGCGGCGTACCGCCAACTCCAACAACCATGGTGCAACCGACGAAAACGGCTCCAACAGTCTTGCCGGCCCCACCGACTTCAGTGGCAGCAGACCTCGCCATCACTCCCGCTTCCGCCTCGTCGTCACCGGCGACGACGATATCGGCAGCTGACGCGCCGGTGCCGGTAGAGTCGGTTCCGGCCTCGGCAACTTCGGCTCCGGCAGCAGCGTCCAGCGCAACGGCCCCTGCGTCCAGCGCGTCAGCAAAAGCTCCCGCAACAGCTACTTCGTCGGCTGCCGCACCTGCGGCGGCCGGCTCGACTATTCCAGCGCCGCCCGCGCCGATCACAGCCGCGCCAGCATCGGAATCTGCCACACCACAGAGCTGATCGGGGCAGGCCAAACCATCAGCCCGCCTGGGCTGGCGGGCCGCACCTGTCGACCCAGAATCTCGAAATTCGCCCCACGATGGGCCACTGCGCACAGACGCTGGTCTGAAGCCAGCGATCCGAGTCGCCGAAAACATCAACCAAGGGAGTGTTACGTGACTGACGAGCAGATATGGATTGGCCAGAACGGAAAGAAATACGGCCCCTACAACGAGGCGAACGTTCGCCAATGGCTAGGCGAAGGCAAGTTCGCCAGCGATGCGCTGGCCTGGCGTGATGGCATGGCTGAATGGGTTCCGGTGACAAGCATGTTTTCCGACACATCGGCCAGTCGGCCGCCGCAGCCGCCGGTACCGCCGCCATTCGCAAATGAAACACCCAGCGAGGCATGGGTAACCCAGCACGATGATCGTGACAGCCTGCCCATGCCGCCCTCGCTGCACTGGCTACTGGTCTGGCTGTTTTCCATTCTGACTCTTGGCATCTTCGGCATTATCTGGCCATTTATCCAGGCCAACTGGGTCCGCAAGATCGACCAGAACAGTAACGCGCGCCTGTTGCTTGCCATCGCCTTCGGATGTTTTCTGTTTGGCTACATTCTGTATTTCGTCGGTATCGCAGCGTCGCTCAGTGGTGACGCCGGCCTTGGCGGAAGCGGCATGACCACACTAGGCGGCATGTTGTTGCTGGGTTACATCGTGCTCATGCTGGTGGCGTATTTTTCAATGGCTGGCTCAATGCGTCGCCAGCTTCCGGACTACGGACTCCAGCCGGAAATCGGTGGGGTCACGCTGTTCTTTTTCCGTGCCTACTATCTGCAAGGCCAGCTGAGCTGGGTTGCTCGCTGGAAGGCCACCGGACAGACCACTCCACGCGCCCCGAAGGGTGTTTTCTGGGCGATCTGCCTGCTTCTTCCATTTGTGTTCGGGATTCTCGCAGCCATCGCGATCCCGGCCTATCAGGATTATGTGATCCGCACCGAAATTGCCGAGGGCCTGACTTTGGCTGACGGCGCCAAGACCGCGGTCGCCGAGTACTACAACAATCACGGGCAACTACCGGCTGACAATCCCTCAGCAGGGCTCGCGCAAGGCTCGGCCATGTCCGGCAAATACGTTTCCAGCGTCACGGTGGACAACGGCAGCGTCATCGTGGCTTTTCATAACCTCGCCACCAATATCCGGATTCGGGACGAAGTCCTGGTTCTCGCGCCAGCGCAGGGCAGCAATGAAGTCCTGCAATGGCAGTGCGGCGGCGATGGAACTACTGTCCCGACGAAATACCTGCCGCAATCCTGCCGTCAGTAGCAAGCTGCCGGGCATCGGTTTCCATCATCGAGGTCCGGTACGGCGAAACTCAACCGCCGAGCCGCTGGCGTGGCATGCCGCGCAGGCGCAAGGTGAAGGCAACACCGCTTCCGTCGTCGAGATTGCATGCGCTGGCGATACCGCCATGTCGCTCGGCAACCAGCCGCACGACGTACAAGCCCAGGCCCAAATGTGGCGCGCTGCCGGGCGTGGCCTTGTCGCGCAGGCTGACCAGCGAATCGAACAGCCGGCCTTGCATCGCCTCGGGCAGCAACGGCCCCTGATTGGCCAGCTCGATTTCGGCGCCGTCGTCACACGGACGCAGGCTGAGGCGTAACCAGCCCAGTTCCGCCGTGAACGACAGTGCGTTGTCGAGCAGCTTGTCCAGCGCTTGCGCCAGCAATTCAGGCGCGCAGTGCAATGGCAATGGTGATTCGGGCAGCACGCAATCCAGACTGCGGTTGCCAATCAACGGACGATAGGCCTCGGCACAGCCCTGCACGACTTCACGCAGATCCACGTCCTCCGGCTCGGCCGCGTTGATGGCGCGCTCCATCCGACTCGATTCACTCATCGCCCGCACCAATGCGCCCAGTCTTGCCACGCCATCGCGAGCGCGCATCAGATAGGGCTGGGCCACCTCCGGCAAATCGGCGTGCTCGAGGTTGTCCAGCGACGATTTGACGATTGCCAGCGGCGTGTTGAGTTCGTGCGAGAGCCTTGATGCCAGATTACGCAAATAGTCGGTATAACCGTCGACCACCACCAACAGGCGCTCGAAGCTGCGCGCAAGATCGCCAATTTCGTCCGGCGCATCAGCCATCGGAAAGTGGCCGTGTTCAAACATGCCGTCCAGACGTCCATCGTTGCGCTGTGCCCGCTCGGCCGCATCGCGCAACCGACCCAGTCGAATGCTAAGGCGGGTGGCGAACGCAAACAGGATGCCGCCGGCCATCAACAGCACCATGAAGCTGGTCAGCAGCAACCCGAACAGCGCACGGTTAGCCAGCAACGGCACGCTGCGACTTGCCTGTTCCAGCAGCAATACGCCATCCACCTTGCCTGCGCGCTTGATCGGCACCGCCGCGGCCAACACCACATTGCCGCGTTCTTCGCCGCTGCGCCATACGGCAACCGGATGACCATCACGCGCATCGCGCACTTCGCCGGTCTGCAGTCGCGGCGCGTCCTGTGACCACAGGTTGGCGTCCTCGACCTTGGTTGCCAGCAAGGTGCTATAGATCAGCGAAGCGAACCAGCCCGGTTCGCCATCGGCATTGGCTGCATGGTGCAGCTGGCCGCTGCGGGCCAGCAGCCAGCCCTGGGCCGAGAACACACGCGCCTGCACACGATCGGGCGCCAGCAGGCCCAGCTCGGTCGACATGGTGGCGGAGAAGCGCAGCAGCGATCGGCTATCGACTGCCATGGAATCGCCGCCAACCCGCGCGTCATACACGCCCACTCCCAGCGACTGCAGTTGCAGACTGCGTGGCAGTCGCAGCTCGACCCGATAGCCGCTGCCATCCTCCTGCCATTGTGCAGAAACCAGATCCGGCAGACCGGGTACGGATTCACCCAGCGCACGCGCGTTCACCGCGCCGGGCGCCGCGCTGGCGATCAAGTACAAACGTCGGCCGTTGTCGTTGCCGAGCGAAAGAATCAGATGATCGGCCGACAGCGCGTTGGCATCTTCGGCATCCGCACGCGTGCGCCGCGTCTCGGGGATATCAGCGAACAGATAAAGGGTGTCGTCATTCTCGGCCAGCAGCAACTTGCCGCGCTGGCCAAGCGGCTGACTCCATGGTGTGAGTGGCGCCCAGTCGTCACCGTAGCCATCGACAGTGATCGGGTTGCGCTCCTGCTGCACATACCAGCTCGAAACCATCGGTTCCGGCGCGGCGCCGGTCACCACCAGACTGCGCGCCATCGCCCGCGCCGACGCCAGCAGTGCCTGTGCCTGACCCTCGCGCAACAACCCCTCCATCTGCCGCACATACAACCAACCTGCCACCGGCAACGCCAACGTGCACAAGGCCACCAGCAACAGTTTGCTGCGCAAGGTCATGACTGCCTCACGAGTTGCGATCAGCCGCCATGCGTGTCCGATGCCTCGGCACGCCGATAGTGCGTCGCCACCACCACGCGCATGAAATCATCGAGCAAGGCGCGCTGTCCGGGGGTGCCATCATCAAAGCTCATCGACCAGCTCAGACGAAGACCGCTGGCCTCGTTCGGCTCGCAGAACACCACGACGTCGTCGATGCGATCACTGCCCTCGTACACGGTCGCCTGACACGACATGCTGGCATGGGGCACCGGAAAGCCGCTGACTTTCGCGGCCGGATCGGTCTGCAGAAAGTGCTTGCGATCCGCCTGTACCTCGGCCTCCAGTGTAGGCAATTTGCGCGGCGTCACGTTGAGCACCATCACCCGCTGCGGCTTGCCGGTCCACTCGCCTTGATACAGCAGCGCATCGACACCGATCGCCTTGGCATAGATGCAGCAGTCCCGCGTCCAGCCTGCGGGTGTGCTGACAGCGATCGCCCAGGCCGGGATGTCACCGTCTTGCTTGCCCTTGGCCAGCACGTCCTCCGATGCCTGCGCCTGCAGGCTCAGCAAGGCAAGACCGAGCAACCATAGCGCACGCATCATGGATGCCACCGGTAGCCGACGCCATGCACGGTCTCGATCGCGTCGAACTCCGGCGCTATGGCGATGAATTTTTTGCGGATGCGTTTGATGTGCGACGTGATGGTGGCATCGTCAACGACGAGCTCGGCCTCACGCATCAGTTGATCACGATTCTTCACGTGGCCGGGAAAACGCACCAGCGTATGTACCATCCAGAACTCGGTGACGGTGAGCGGAATCTCGTCACCATTCCAGGTGATGCGCATGCGCTCGGACTCAAGCTTCAGCGGGCCATGTTCGATCACGGTTTCGCTGGAAGACGGTGCGCTCAGCGAAGCGATGCGCCGGAATAGCGCCGCAATGCGCGCTGCCAGCTGATGCAGGCTGGTGTCCTTGCTGAGGTAATCATCAGCACCCAGGCGCAGGCCGGAGATCACGTCGAAATCCGAATCGCGCGCGGTGAGGAAGATCAGCGGCAAGGTCGCCGACTTGGCGCGCAACTCGCGGCATAGATCGAAGCCGCCTTCCGGTTCATCACCCAGGCCGATGTCGATGATCACCAGCTCCGGCAATTTCATCGCAAACGCATTCGATGCCTCTTGGCGCGAGCCATAGCCACGCGCGTCGTAACCAAAACGGTTCAACGCCTCGACATAATTGGCTCGGATCAACGGTTCATCTTCGACGATGGCAATACTGCGGCCCATGACTCACTCCCTGTAGTAGTGAGCGCAGCGTGCTATGCGAAACGCGGACGCGCAAGCCGCTGCAAACCAATGCCCGCATTTCGCCACCAGCCGGGCCGCTGCAGCGCCCGGCCAGCCATCTATCTGGACGGTGGAGAAGCCTGTTGCAGAGGTCCCACTGTGACATGACCCTCCCAACCATCGAGAAGCCTGTCGGCATAGTGATCCATCACTTTGGCCGCATATTCCACTGGTAGCGAGTTACAGCGAGGGTTATACCCCTCCTTCTTGCTACCCTCTGTCCCATCACGCCTTAATTCGCCTCCAACATCGGCGCCGACAACTCCGCTTTCGACCTGCATGGAGTCCGAGCCTTGGAAGCATATCCTGGCCCCGTAGACCGCATTGGCCGTCAGGCGCACACGTTCGTAGTTGTAACGCCGTTGAGCGCGTCGGGCCGCATGCTTATCGTCATATTTAAGCAACATGCTTTTCCAGAGCGCATTCCCACGCTCGCGCTCCTGCAGCGACGCCTGCCGCCAAGCTGAGTTGAAAATGGTCACGTACGCCGGTTTGCCCCGCTCGGCAGCCAGGTACAGCCAAGCCAGTCCGAGTCCGCGATCCAGCGGCTGTACGTCGCCCTTGTAATAACCGATGCCGAGTATGAACTGGGCCCGCTTGCTGCCCCAGCTTGCAGCAGTTTCGAGCATGCCTCTGGCTCGATCGGTATTGCCCCGCGCCAGGTCGCGATTGCCCACACATTCGTAATAGGCGCCAGGAAGCACATGCTCAAGAGGCTGGGGACAGGATGCTTCACTTGCCTTCTGCAACGCCTGCATGCGTTGTTCGATCGGAATATCGGCACCGATGGATTTGACCGGGGACTTTTGTGCGGCGAAGGCGCCTGGCGCGGAAATATTCAAGATCGTTATCGCGCAGAAGGTAACCAGGATCCGGCCTGAAAGGTTGAAAATCATCACGAGCTTCCATGTTCAGTAATTCATTACACCCTACAACATCTGCGCTGGATTGCTGCAAGGGTCGCTACCGTCACCTCTTGAACAGATATCATCATCGCACCGCCTCGGTCAAGGTATTGCTGCTGCCTTTTGCTGACGTTCAATGACCCTGTCCAGCGCAGGAGGGAAAGTGATGCGAATCGATGAATTCAACTCGGACCCGAATGCCGAACTGCACAGCTTCGAGCCGCTACGCATTACCCTGGCACTCGGCGCGCTGCTACTTGGCCTGTTGATGGGTATTCACTGAAGGAGAAGCGCGTGTCTGCAAATTGCACAGCCATACTCGCCCCGTTTGCCGTGAAGGGACGCCTTGCTACCGACGTGGACGCCATCGCGCCGATGGCGTTGCGGGAGGATCCCGACCCGGAGTGGCAGCCGATCTGAGCTGGAGCACGCGTCTCAATCGACGCAAGATCGAGATGGCACGGGCGATAGTCCGTAGGTAGCTGAACGGACGGATTTTTTTGCGAATGGACGGGAACCAAACGAAAACGACTCGGTCAGAGTCTGTGATTGGCGACAAATCCCCTTAGCCGTGGATCCTACCAGTCTGATCGTCACCCTCCCCAACAGGCGGTCACTCCGGTCACGACGCTGATCACAAGGTGTTTCCTCTCACGTCATCCGACGACGTTTATCCCGGCGCCCAGGCGCCGGGATTTTTATTTGCGGGCTTGAAAATCCGGCGCTGCCGCTCAGCCGATCGCCTTGCGCATGGCGTCGATCTCCGCCCGGTAATCCTTGGCGTGGAAGATTGCCGAGCCGGCCACGAAAGTGTCGGCACCGGCCGCGGCGATGGCAGCAATGTTTTCCGCCGTGACGCCGCCATCAACCTCGAGTCGAATGGATCGGCCGCTGGCTTCGATCCGCTCGCGCACCTGGCGCACTTTGTCCAGCGTACCGGGGATGAACTTCTGGCCGCCAAAGCCGGGATTGACCGACATCAGCAGAATCATGTCGAGCTTGTCCATCACGTAATCCAGATGATCCAGCGGCGTGGCTGGGTTGAACACCAGCCCGGCTTGGCAACCAGATTCCTTGATCAGTCCCAGCGTACGGTCGACATGTTCGCTGGCCTCAGGGTGGAAGCTGATCAGGCTGGCGCCGGCCTTGGCGAAGTCCGGCACGATGCGATCAACCGGCTTCACCATCAAGTGCACGTCGATCGGCGCCGTAATGCCGTAGTCGCGCAATGACTTGAGCACCATCGGCCCGATCGTGAGATTGGGCACGTAGTGGTTGTCCATCACGTCGAAATGCACCCAGTCGGCGCCGGCGGCCAGCGCAGCGGCGGTATCGTCGCCGAGCCGGGCGAAATCGGCAGCGAGGATGGAGGGAGCGATGATCGGGGTTTGCTTGGGCATAGGACGGCCGGGAATAGGGAACCGGATCAATTATGAAGCCTGAGTCGATAAATGGCATTTCGGGTCGGCCTCTACCATTCCCGCCGCTCCATTCACGATTCACTTGAATCCGCGTGCTTCCTTGATCCTGTCGTAGGCCGCATTGATCTCGCTGGCGCGGGATTCGGCTTGCTTGCGCATGTCTTCGGGCAGGTCGCCCAGGCGATCGGGATGATGTTCGGAAATCAGCTTGCGATAGGCGCGCTTGATCGCGCGGTCGTCCGCGTCTCGACCGATACCAAGCACAGTGTACGGATCGGGGCCCTGCTGTGTGCGCTGTGGCGGCACATAGCCGCCACCGTTACCGCGTCCGCCGCCGTAACCCCGCTGACCACCTCCGGCGTTCCAGGCATAGCCTTTCATCGCCATCAACGCCATCAACTCCATGTCGCTGACACGCAGCGCAAAAGCCAATTGGCGCAGGATCGACATTTTCTCCGGGCCCGGATTGCCTTCAGCCAGGACGGTTTCGATCACCACGTCGAGCACGGGGAACGCATGGTCACGACGCATGCCGACCCAGTTGCGCAACTCGGCAATCGTGCGAGTGGCGTCGAACTCCGGCTGCTTGCCGACATTGAAGCTGGTGACGGCGCGCTTGCGCTCTTCAGCACCCAGATTCATGCGCGCCATCAAGCGCTCGGCCACGGCGATCTCCGCCTCCGAGACTCGGCCATCGGCCTTTGCCACGGCACCGAGCAGGGTGAACAGCGGCCCGACATAACCACCCGCTTCCGGTGTGGCACGCTTGCGCTGGCTATGGCGCAGATTGTCGAAGATGAAACCGATCACGCCACCCACCACCGCACCGGGGCCATGTCCGATCAACAAACCGAAGAATGCGAACCACATGGTGTAACTGAAACTCATGGCGCGACCTGCAGTTGTGGCGACTGCGCGCTGTACCAGCGGGCCAGCGCATCGAGCTCGGCATCGCTGACCGGGCCGATGGCCGAGCGCATCAGCGCCACATCGCGGCGACCGTCGCGATATTGCTTGAGCGCGCTGCGCAGGTAGTCGAGTTGCTGGCCGGCCAGATTCGGCACGCCTGGCATGGTGGCGTGGCCGGTTTCACCATGACAGGCGGCGCATAGACCGAGCCGGGCCGGCTTGTCCTGGGTCGCGGACTGACTGTGCGCTGTGTTTGAAATGGCAGCAGCCAGAAGCATGGCCGCGAGCAGAAAAATTCGCATCGACAGGAAATAGGGGCTAAAGGTCGCCAATTCTAGCAGTCCGGCCTGAATCCACCGCCCGGAGTTTCCGACAGTCCGACCGCACCCGCTAGAATAGGCATCCCCCCATTCCGCGGAATCATCGTCGTGCCCACCACTTTGCTGCAATCGAACCTGCCTGGCCTGGAGCTGATCCATCGCGGCAAGGTGCGCGACGTCTACGCACTGGATGACGAGCGCCTGCTGATGGTGGCCACTGACCGGCTCTCCGCTTTCGACGTGGTGCTGCCGAACCCGATCCCCGGCAAGGGCGAGATGCTGACCCAGATCTCCAACTTCTGGTTTGCACACACCGCGCATCTGGTGCCCAACCATCTGCTCGACGTGCCTCTGGCCGACGTCTTGCCACCCGGCGCCGACCTGGCGTTGTACGAAAAGCGAGCGGTGGTCGCACGGCGACTGAAACCGGTGCCGGTGGAGGCGATTGCGCGTGGGTACCTGATTGGCTCCGGCTGGAAGGATTACCAGGTCAGCGGCGCGCTCTGCGGCATCACGCTACCCACCGGATTGCAGCAGGCGCAGCAATTGCCCGAGCCTATCTTCACGCCTTCAACCAAAGCAGCGGTGGGCGATCACGACGAGAACGTGAGCTACGACAGTGTGGTCAACGCCGTCGGCGCCGAACTGGCCGGCAAGGTGCGCGATGCCACCCTGGCGATCTACAAGTGGGCGGCCAGCTATGCGGCCGAGCGCGGCATCATCATCGCCGACACCAAGTTCGAATTCGGCACCGATGCCAGTGGCAAGCTGTACGTAATGGACGAAATGCTGACACCAGACTCGTCCCGCTTCTGGCCGGCCGACGAGTATCGCGTCGGCATCAGCCCGCCCAGCTACGACAAACAGTTCGTGCGCGATTATCTGGAAACGCAGGACTGGAATAAAACCGCGCCTGGTCCGGTGATTCCGGATAAGGTGATTGCCGCAACCGCCGCCAAATACGCCGAGGCACTCGAGCGTCTGGGCGGTATTCGTCTCGACTGACATCCCAGGGGGGGATCACCAATGCGCAGCATGCAGGACTGGCTCGACAGCTACAGCAACGACCATCAGAACCCGACCAACCAGATATTCCACTGGCTTTGCGTCCCGCCAATCCTGTGGTCGGTGATCGCGCTTCTGTGGGCGATTCCAGTACCCGCCTCGATTGCCCACCCAGGTTCGTGGGCGGTGTTGGCGATGGTGCTCTCGTTCTACTGGTACTGGCGCCGCTCACATCGGCTGGCACTTGGTTTGTTCATCGTGTTCGTCGTGCTCGGCCTGCTCACCAACCTGCTGTATTACCGACTCGGTGCCGCCTCGTTGTGCTATCTGGCGATCGGCGTGTTCGTGGTCGCCTGGATCGGCCAGTTCATTGGCCACAAGTACGAAGGGCGCAAGCCGAGCTTCCTCACCGACCTGTCCTACCTGCTGATCGGACCGGCCTGGCTGATGTCCAAACTGCTGCGCAAGCTGGGCTTCAAACAGACGGTATGACGACTCTGCTTACCCTGATCAGCACCCTGCTTTGGTGGGTGCTGTACAGCAGTATCGGCGCGCTGGTGTTTGCCCTGATCGGCTGGTCGGTACTGCGCTGGACCGAGCGTTGCCCAGTCGTGTTCAACCGCATCTACCTGGCCTGCCTGCTATGGACGATGATCGGTCTGGCCCTGGTGGTCGGCGTGGCCGCGTACGAAGGCCGTCTGCAGCCGCCATATGCCGCGCTGCTCAGCTCCGGCCTACTGCGCTTTGCGCTGGTGCTGGACATGCTGATCGGCACGCTGCTGTTGTGGCGGCTGACGCCCCGCATCGATGCCCGCCGCATCCGACCCGGCAGCGCCTGCATGGCGGTGGCTGCGATCATGGCGATCAGCTTCGGCGTGGCGACCACGCTGGCCTGATCCGACCACAGCAGAGGCTTGTGCTGCCGGCACGCAGGCCGGCGACCGCAAATTCCGCCAAAGCGCACACCCACGCTGTGTCCCGACGCACAGCCTGACGCCATTTTCGGCGCAAATACATGAAAGTGCTTGATGTTTTGTCTCCAGACCGATGCAATAGCCAAGTCTGGCCTGCATGCACGCGTCATCATTTGGCGACATACTCGGGGTCATCACTTCTACACCCATCATCAAGCCGGGGCTGCTCATCACCATGTCTGTACGTATTACCTGTCTGCTGTCCGTGGCCCTGCTCGGGGCCGCCATTGCCACCCCCACCATCGCCAAGAAAACCCAGGCCCCCAAAGGTCCCACCCTCATCTGGCGCGGCGACGTGGCCACTGCCAACGGCGTGGTCAAGGAAGTCAGCGAAGCATGGGAAAAGGCCGGACATGGCAGTGTCGAGTTGCAGCCGTTCAACACCGCCTCCGGCCTTGATGCCGTTGCCAACGGTACCGCCGACCTCGCCGGTAGCGCGCGCGGCAGCGATGGCAGTGCACAGAACGGCAGCCTTACGTTCACCCCAGTAGCATGGGGCGCGGTGGTACTGATCACGCAAGCATCCAATCCGATCAGCAGCATCTCGCTGAAGCAGGTGCATGACATCTATTACGGCAAGATCCACAACTGGAGCGAAATCGGCGGACGCGATGCCCCGATTGACGTGTACGCCGTGGCCAGTCCCGGTGATGGCGTGGAATTCAGCCTGCGCCAGTTGCTGTTCGGACGTGGCAACCAGCCGGTCGCCGCACCGCGGCTATACGTCAACACGCGCAAGCTGGAGGAAGGCATCGCGCTGAATCCGAATGGCTTCGGCGCAGGCACCCTGGTCGGTGCGCGTGACAACTCCAAGCTCAAGGCCATTCCGATCGACGGCAAGGCGCCCACCCCGGCGAATATCGCCGACGGCAGCTATCCGCTGTTCATCCCCCTGTACATGGTGACCAACCCGACCAGCCCGAAGGCCGCGGATGCCCAGGCTTTCGTCGACTTCATGAAGACTGAGCCGGCCAAGGCTGCACTGCGCAACCGCGGGGTAATCCCGTACGAAGACGGCAGCGTGCTGGCCCAGATGGATGCCAATCGTCGTAGCGCGATTCTTGCCGCTGTCGGCGCCAAGGCCAGCCGACCAGTGTCGGCGCCGGGTGCAACCTATGCCTCACGTTCAGCCATTGCGCCGACTTCGCCCGACACGGTCGCCGCACGTAGCGCGATGGTTGCACGCACCGCCGCAACCGAGCAGGAAGCCGCAATCAAGCGGGTCGAGGGTAGCGTCAGCGGCACCACGGTGAGCAGCGTAGCTGCTGTCGATGGCGCCGCTACCACCGTCAGCACAGGCAAAGGTTCGGATTTCGGCCAGGTCACCGCTGATGCCAGCCAGACCAGCGCCAGCACCCAGACCTATACCGTCAGCAAGGGCGACACGCTGTCATCGATCGCCAGCAAGCATTCGGTACAAGTCTCCGAGCTGCGCACGTGGAACCATCTGAAGAGCGATCAGATCCAGCTCGGCCAGGTGCTGCGCGTCAGCAACCGCTGAGTCATGTCTGCGCCGATACTCGCGCTGACTCTGGATCTGGATGACACGCTGTGGCCGGTTCTGCCCGCGCTGGAACGCGCCGATCAGGCCGTCGACGCCTGGCTGCAACAGCATTATCCCGAGGTGGCGCGGGTATGGCCGATCGAGGCGATCCGCGCATTGCGTGCGCGGATCGCGGATGAACGGCCCGATCTGGCGCATGACTTCACCACCCAGCGCCAGCTTACCCTGCAACAGGTATTCAACACTTGCGGCATCGCCGCGGCGCCGGTGGATGCGCTGTGGGATATCTACTTCGCCGCACGCAACAGCGTGGAGCTGTATCCCGACAGCTTGCCGGCGCTGCAGCGGATCACGGCACGCTGGCCGCTTGCCAGTCTCACCAACGGTAACGCCGATCTGCAGTTGATCGGCATCCACAGCCACTTTCGCCATCACGTCTGCGCACGCGATCGTGGCGTCGCAAAGCCCGATGCGCGTATTTTCCTGGCCGCCGCCGAACAGCTCGGCGTACCAGCGGCGCAGATTCTGCACGTTGGCGACGATCCGGCCATGGATGTTGCCGGCGCACACGCGGCTGGCCTGCGCAGCGCATGGATCAACCGCCGCGGTCTCGACTGGCCAACCGAACACGGCGAGCCACCCGAGCTGGACTTGCCGGACATGACGGCACTGGCCGACTGGCTCGAGGCAGATCAAGCCGCCCATTGAGCTGCGGCCACATGGATTTTGAGCAGCGGATTTGATCTCATGCGTGCAGGCGCACATCATGGCGGCTTACGTCCCAAGGAGTCCGCATGTCTGCCCTGATCGAACGCCAATCCGGCAAGCGCCAAAGCATCGCCATTGAAACCATCGACGCGGCGCATCTTGCCGCCTGTCGCCGCCGACTCAGCGCAGCCCAGCGACGCTGGCTGGATGGCAATGATTTCAAGGCAGCACCGGGTTCAGTCGTGCTGCTGTCAGACCCGAGCGGCAAACTGGTGCGCGTGCTGGCCGGCGTCGACGCCAACGAGCCGCTGACAGCAATCGCCGCGCTGCCGTCGAGCTTGCCCGAAGGCCGTTACCACCTCGCCGAGGAGGGCGTATTCGCTGACCCGAGCATGGCCGCACTGGGCTGGGCATTCGGCGCTTATCAATTTGACCGTTACTGCAAGCCGAAGCGTGAACCCGCCCAACTCGTTGTCGACACCGAGCAAATGCACCAGCTCACGCCTCTGGTCGATGCCACCGTCAAGGTTCGCGATCTGGTCAATACCCCAGCCGAAGACATGGGCCCGGAGCAACTGGCCGATGTCGTCAAAAAACTTGGCCAACAGTACAAGGCCAAGTTGCGCGAATGGGTCGGCGACGAGCTGCTCAAAGCCAACTTCCCCACCATCCACGCCGTCGGCCGTGCCAGTCATCGCGCACCACGGCTGATCGAACTGCGCTGGGGCAAAGCTGCTGATCCCAAACTTGTCGTGGTCGGCAAAGGCGTCTGTTTCGACACCGGCGGCCTGAATCTCAAGGGCGGCGATGGCATGCGCAACATGAAAAAAGACATGGGTGGCGCCGCCCATGCGATCGCTCTCGCCTACCTGATCATGCAGGCGAAGCTGCCGGTGCAGCTGACCTTGCTGATCCCCACGGTGGAGAACTCTGTATCCGGCAACTCATTGCGTCCGGGCGACATTGTCACCACCCGCGCCGGACTCAGCGTGGAAATCGACAATACCGACGCCGAGGGCCGCCTGATCCTCTGCGACGCATTGGCTTACGCCGCCGAACAGCAACCGGAATTGATCGTCGACTTCGCCACCCTCACCGGTGCCGCCCGTGTGGCATTGGGCCCGGATCTGCCCGCATTGTTTGCCAACGATCAAGCCATCGCCGGCAAGGTACTCGCGGCTGGCCAGGCTGTCAGCGACCCACTTTGGCCACTGCCGCTGTGGCGTCCATATCGCCGCATGCTCGAATCCAGCGTCGCGGACTTTGCCAACGGCAGCAGCTCACGCCATGCCGGCGCGATCACCGCCGCGCTGTATCTCGAACGGTTCATCCCGGAACAGCAGCCTTGGCTGCATCTGGATACGTATGCATGGAATGACAGCGACCGACCCGGACGCCCGCGCGGCGGTGAGGCGATGGGTTTGCGCGCACTGTTTGCGTTCCTGCACGGGCGATTCACCCGCTGAACAACTCTCGTGCTGGCGCAGCAAATGCCAGCACCGCGCCACATGACTTCTGGCCGAATCGAACCGCATGCAAAACATTGCATGCTACCGGCATCCCTCGCTGGAATTACCCATGACCCCACGCACCTCCCTGCTTGCCCTCGCCGTCACCCTGGGCTTGGCAACCGCTCCTGCCTCAGCCACCGACAACGTATCGAACCAACCGGCACTCACGGCACAGACACTGAACTCCGGAGGCGTCATGCCGGCCGAGCAGACGCGCCTGCATTTCGATCACGCCGAGCTGCACTTCGTGGTGCATGCGGATACACAAAGCCTGGATGGCAATGCCACACTGACTTTCACTGCCAAGGCGCCTACGGATGTAGTGCTGCTTGATCTGGACAACCATCTGCCAATCAGCGCCATCGCACTCGACGGCAAATTCCTGGAAAGCAGCTCGTGGAGCAATCCGGACGGTCGCTTGCGAATCAGATTGCCAGCCACGCTCGATAGCGGCAAGCAGGTCCGCGTCAACGTGCGCTACAGCGGCAAACCACACGTCGCCAAACATGCACCATGGGATGGCGGCTTTGTCTGGAGTCACACCGATGACGGCCAGCCGTGGATCGCCAGTGCCGTAGAGGGCGAAGGCTGCGACCTGTTCTGGCCGTGCATTGATCAGCCGCAAGGTGAACCGGATTTGGTCGACACCTATGTCAGCGTGCCGAAAAACCTGGCCGCTCCCGGCAACGGTGTGCTGATCGGCATTGCCGACGAAGGTGATCATCGCACCTGGCACTGGCGCGTGAAGCATCCGGATACTTACGCGATTGCCATCAACGTCGGTCCGTTCGATGAACTCAGGGCCGATTATCACAGCCGCTACGGCAACACGATCCCGATGCAGTTCTGGTATCTGCGCGGGCACGAGGCCAAGGCGAAGGAACTCTTTGCCGGGTTTCCGCAGATGATCGATTTCTTCGAACAGGAGATCGGCCCGTACCCGTTTGGCGACGAAAAAATGGGCGCCGTGGAAACGCCGCATCTGGGCATGGAGCACCAGACTCTCAACGCCTACGGCAACAAGTATCGCCAGAATGGCTACGGCTTCGACCAGCTGCTGCAGCATGAATTTGCGCATGAGTGGTTTGGCAACCAGGTAACCAATACCGACTGGGATGGCATGTGGCTGCACGAGAGCTTCGGCACCTACATGCAGCCGCTGTACAGCCAGTACATCGGCGGCGACATGGATTACTACAGCTGGCTGCACCAGCTACGCCTGATGTTGCGCAATCGGCACCCGATCGTCTCCGGCAGCAGCAAGACCGAAGAGCAGGTTTACGACGAGAAAAACGGCCCGGGCCAGGATATCTACAACAAGGGTGCGCTGATGTTGCACAGCTTGCGCCAGCTGATCGGCGACCGGGATTTCTTCACCAGTATCCGCTGGCTGGTTTACGGTCGACCCGATCCGAAGCCGGGCAATTTCAGTCCACGCTATGCCACTTCCAACGACTACGTGAAGATCGTGGACAAGGTGACCGGGCGCAAGCTCGACTGGTTCTTCGACGTCTACCTGCACGACAGCGCCTTGCCAAAACTGGATACGCAACGTCGTGGCGACATGCTGGATTTCCGCTGGGTCACCGAAAGCGGCAAGCCATTCCCGATGCCGGTGGAGGTGCAGGTCGGCGAACAGGTACACGTGCTGCCAATGGGCGATGGCCACGGCGAGCTGAAGATACCTGCCGGCAGCCTCATGATCATCGATCCGCATTCAAAGCTGTTGCGTGAGCAGCCCTATGTGGGCCACTACCAGCAGTGGATGCTGCAGCAAATGAAGCAACGGCACGCGCCAGAAAAGTCCTGAGTCAAGCGTATTGCAGATACAAAAAAACCGGCACGAGGCCGGTTTTTTTGTATCTGCGGTTGCGCGCTATCAGTTCTGTGTCGCAGGCTCGCTAGCCGCCGGCACCGCAGGCGTCGTGTCGGCAGACGGCACGGCAGCCACCGTCGCGCTGAACTTGCCGCCGTACGGCAGCACTTCCTTGGCCAGTTTCGAATCCGCCTGGATCAGGCCAACCGCATCTGACACGATATGCGCGGTTTCCTCGAGCAGGACGTCCTTGGCCTTCTTGGCATCCTTTTCCTGCTTGAGCTCGCTTTTCAGGCTGCGCTCGTTGGCATTCAGGCCATCGTCCAATGCGCTGTCTTCATCGACCAGCGCGGCATCCTCACCGTCAATCGCCTTGTGCCGGGCACGGAACTCGGACTGAATCTCGTCCTGCTTCTTGCGCTCGGCCTCACGTGTGGCGAAGTTCAGCGAAGTCGCAGTTTTCGCGCGCATGGTCTTGTACTGGTTCAACTCGTCCAGCATCAGTTTCCATGCCGGTGAGGTTGCCACTCGTTCGGCATGCAGCTTCTGCAATTGCGGCAGGTAGGCATTGAGATCTGCGACCGGCGAGTAGTTGGCCGGCGGAATCTGTGTCCATTTCAGTGCGTTGTCATAAGTCGATTCGCCGAAGTCCTTGTCGTCGCCGCTCTTCGGGTACTCGATGTCCGGGGTCACGCCCTTGAGCTGGGTCGAGCCGCCGTTGATGCGGAAGAACTCCTGGATGGTCATCTTGAGCTCGCCGAACTGCGGCTTCTCGCTATCGCTGCTGGCGGTGAAACGATCCAGATCGACCAGGTTCTGCACAGTGCCCTTGCCGAAAGTCGGCTCACCGATGACCAGGCCACGGTGATAGTCCTGGATAGCCGCGGTAAAGATTTCCGACGCCGACGCCGAGCCACGGTTGACCAGCACCGCCAACGGACCGCTCCAAGCCATGCCTGAATGATCGTCACCCTGCGCTTCGACCTCGCCCTTGGAGTCACGTACCTGCACCACGGGACCCTGATCGATGAACAGACCGGTGAGCGAATTCGCTTCGGCCAGCGAACCACCACCATTGTTGCGCAGATCCACGACCACGCCCTGCACGCCAGCGAGCTTGAGTTCGCCGAGCAGCTTGGCCACGTCGCGGGTAGCGCTCTTGTATTCCTTGTCGCCCTCGCTACGTGCACCGAAGTCCGAGTAGAACGTAGGCAGATCGATCACGCCGATCTTGCGGGTCACGCCATTTTCGGTGACATCAATGATCTTCTTCTTGGCTGCCTGCTCCTCGATGCTCACCTTCTTGCGCACCAGGGTGACGATCTCGTGCTTGCCATCCAGACCGGCATCGCCAGGCAGGACTTCCAGCCGTACGGTGGTGTCCTTCTTGCCACGAATGCGATTGACAACGTCATCCAGCCGCCAGCCGATCACATCGGTGATCGGGCCATTCTCGCCTTGGCCAACACCAACAATACGATCACCCACCTCGATCTTGCCGGACTTGCTGGCCGGACCAGCCGGCACCAATTCACGAATCTGTGTGTAATCGTCACGTGCCTGCAGCACGGCGCCGATGCCTTCCAGCGACAGCTTCATCGAGATGTCGAAATTCTCTGCTGCACGCGGGCCGAGATAGTCCGTATGCGGATCGGTGGTTTCGGCATACGCACTCATGAAGCTCTGGAATGCGTCCTCACCGTCAAGCTGATGAATCCGCTCGCTATAGTTGGTGTAGCGCTTGTCCAGCGTCTTGCGGATATCGGCGTCGCTCTTGCCTGCCAGCTTCAGACGCATCCAGTCATTCTTGGTGCGCTTGCGCCACAGGTCATCCAGCGCCGCCTGATCTGCCGGCCATGCGGCCTCCTTGCGGTCGTAGGTATAGCTCTCGTCCCTGGAAAAATCGAAGCCCTGCTTCAACAGGCCCCGTGCAAAGTTCATGCGATCGACTGCACGCTGCACATAGAGATTGAAGACCGCGAACGGAGCGGATAGATCCTGGTTCCAGATCGCGTCATCCAGCTTGCTCTTCATCGGTGCAAATTTGGCCAGATCGGCCTGGGTGAAGAACACCTTTTCGCCGTCGAGCATCTTGATGTAAGCCTTGTAGATGCGCTCGGACATCGCGTCATCAAGTGGCTGTGCGTCGTAATGAAAGCGGGTCAGGAAGCGTGCCGAAAGCTGCGCTGCCTGTGCTTCGGTCGGGGTCGACTTGAGAGGCCATACGGCCGCCTTGCGGTCACTGGTGCCAGCGCCCATGTCGGCAGCCGACTGTGCCGCAGCACAAGTGACAGTGAAAGCGAGCAGAACTAGCAGGACGTGACGAAATTTCATGAAGTCTCTCAGGCTGACTCGGTGACACCGGCTGCATGCGCCTGCAGGTCGGCATGATAGGACGACCGCACCAGCGGGCCGGAAGCGACATGATGGAAGCCCATCGCCTCACCAGCTTCGCGCAATGCGTCGAACTCTTCTGGGGTCCAGTAACGCACCACCGGGTGATGATGCGGCGTGGGCTGCAGATACTGGCCAATCGTGATCATCTCGACGTCATGATTGCGTAAATCCTGCATCGTCTTGATCACCTGATCCCAGGTTTCACCCAGTCCCAGCATGATTCCGGACTTGGTTGGCACGTTCGCATGCTGCGCCTTGAAGCGCTTGAGCAGATCCAGCGACCACTGGTAATCGGCACCCGGACGCACTTCACGGTACAGGTGCGGCACGGTTTCCAGATTGTGGTTGAACACGTCCGGCGGAAATTCGTTGAGCACTTCCAGCGCACGGTCCATGCGGCCCTTGCCACGGAAATCCGGGGTCAGGATCTCGATCCGGATCTGTGGTGCCGCATGCCGGATGGCGCGAATGCACGAAGCAAAGTGGGCCGCGCCGCCATCACGCAAATCATCCCGATCGACCGAGGTGATCACCACGTATTTCAGCCGCATGTCGGCAATCGTCTGCGCCAGCCGCGCCGGCTCCAGTTCATCCGGCGGCTGCGGGCGGCCATGTGCCACATCACAGAACGAGCAGCGACGGGTGCAGACCTCGCCGAGAATCATGAAGGTGGCGGTGCCTTTGCTGAAGCATTCGTGGATGTTCGGGCAGGAGGCCTCTTCGCACACGGTGACCAGCGCGTTGTCGCGCAAGCGCGCCTTCAGCTGCTGCACGGCGTTGCCTTGCGGCAGCCGCACGCGAATCCAGCTGGGCTTGCGTAGCACCGGCACGGCGCTGTCGAAACCGGCACGGTTCAACGCGATCTTGTCGTTGCCCAGCTGCTTCTCTCCTGCCGGGGCGCCACTGACGACACTGATCGGGATGCTCTTGGAGGACGTGGTGGAAATTTCACTCATCAGAAATGCTCAGACCGCTACGCGAGCGGGGAGTTCGGGAATCAGGGCAGCGGCCGGCTCGGCATCGAAGCCGAACTGCCGGCAGAACTCACCGATCAGCACATCCTCGACATCCACCAGGCGCGACGGACCACCCAAGTCTAGCACCTGCGTCACCTGCAAACCCTTGTAGCCACAAGGGTTGATGCGGTGGTAAGGCTCCATGTCCATGTCGACATTGAAGGCCAGCCCATGGAAGCTGCAACCGCGGCGCACGCGCAAGCCGAGAGCGGCGATCTTGGCCTCGTCGACATACACACCCGGCGCACCTTCGCGCCGTACGGCGGTGATCTGCCAGTGGCTCAACGTGTCGATCAGAGACTGCTCGATCCGGTGCACCAGCTCACGCACTCCGACACCGATCCGGCGCAAGTCGATCAACGGGTAGCCAACGATCTGGCCGGGGCCGTGATAGGTCACCTGACCACCGCGATCAACCGGCACCACCGGAATATTCCCGGGCGCCAGCACGTGCTCCATCTTGCCGGCCTGGCCGAGGGTGAACACCGGATCATGCTCAAGCAGCCACAACTCGTCTGGCGTATCGGCGGTGCGGTTGTCGGTGAAGGCACTCATCGCCTTCCAGGTCGCTTCATACGGCTGGCGACCCAGGCGGCGGATTCTCAAAGGCCGGGATTCGGGATTCGGGATTCGGGATTCGCGGCTCACGTAACCATTACCTTGCGACGCCATCTGGAAAGATTGCCCTGCGGTGGCAGGCAGAGCAGACAAGCTTTTACGAATCTCAAATCCCTAATCCCGAATCCCGACGCCGTTCAAAGCGTGTGCCGAATATCCGGGCTGTCGCGCAGCACCTGATGTGCGGCTTCGTACTGCTCGCGGTTGTCACAGCGAAAGCTGACGGTGACCGAGACATAGTTGCCGCCAGAAGATTCGCGCTGACGCACGGTCTCGTGCAACACCTGCAAGCCGACACTCTGCAGCAGCTGCGGCACGAGTTCCGGCAGGTTGGCACTGGTGTTGCCCACCGCGGTGATCTCGAACTCGCCCGGAAACTGGAACCCCTTGCCTTCTTCCTTGGCCTTGGTGAAGTCGATCGGCTGCATCACTTGTCGCTCTTGGCCGCTGCGGCCTTGTCCTTGTCGCCGTTACCGTGGAACCACAGCAGGATGCTGTCCCACAGACGCGAGAAGAAGCCGCCTTGCGGTGCCTCGTTCAGCGCGATCAGCGGCACGCTCTGCACTGGCTGGCTGTCAAGGGTTACCCGCAAGGTACCGACCTGCTGGCCCTTCTTGAACGGCGCGATCAAGGTTGACGGAATATCCATCACCGCCTTGAGTTTGTCGTAGTCGCCGCGCTTGACCGTGACCAACACGTTCTCGCTGACGCCGATCGGCAACTGGTTGCTATCGCCCTTCCACAGGCGCGGTGTGGCGAGCGGCTTGCTGCTGTCGTACAGCTTGTGGGTTTCGTAGAAGCGGAAGCCGTAGTTGAGCAAGGCCATCGCCGAATCGGCACGCGCCTTCTCGCTGCTGGCGCCCATCACGATGGCGATCATGCGTGCTTCGCCCTGTTTTGCCGAGGCCGCCAGGCAATAACCCGCTGCCGCTGTGTGGCCGGTCTTGATGCCATCCACGCTGGGATCGCGCCACAGCAAGGTGTTGCGGTTGCCCTGCTTGATCCCATTCCACTCGAACTGCTTGACCGCGGAAATCGCGTAGTCCTCGGGGAAATCGTGAATCAGCGCACGCGACAGGATCGCGATGTCGTGCGCGGTGGTGAAGTGATTCTCGATCGGGTAACCCGATGCGTTTTCAAAGTGCGAGTTGACCATGCCGACCTGCTTGGCATAGGCATTCATCAAGCCGGCAAATGCCTGCTCCGAGCCGGCTGCGTGTTCGGCCAGCGCGATGGCCGCGTCATTGCCGGACTGGATGATCATGCCGTACAGCAGATCCTTCAGCGGCACCTGACTGTTCAGTTTCATGAAGCTGGTGGAACCATCGGTACCAGCGCCACCACCACGCCAGGCATGCTCGCTGATGGTGACCGGGTCGGTCATGTGAATCTTGCCGTTCGCCACTTCGGCCGAAATCACGTAGTCGGTCATGATCTTGGTGATCGAAGCCGGTTCCACGCGCAGGTCAGGCTCCTTGCTGGCGAGAATCTGGCCAGTGGCGTAATCCATCAGCACCCAGGATTTGCCGTCGACATCCGGCGGCGGCGGCACCGGCGCATCCGGCACTACCGGACGCGGCACCGGCGACGGGCGCGGCGGCGTCTGGGCAGCGGCAGCACCGATCAGCAAGGTGACGGCGGCAAACGGGATCAGGGTACGGCGCAGAAAATTCATCGTTGTGTTCAGTCCAGTTTTTTTGACGCCTGCACACGTTTGCGTGCAGCCTTGGGTAATCATGCAAACCCGCTCAGTCTACCGCGACCTGAGGCCGAGGCAGACCCATGTTCTCAATTCGGTCGCTGACTTGATCGGCGCGGTTCACATTCGCCAACGGCCCCACCCGTACCCGTTGCAGCGCGTGACCGTTGACCCGGATCTCGCTGACCTGCACTGCACCCAGGTTGGCATCACGCAGACGCTGCGCCAGCCGCGAAGCATTGCCGGCGTCGGAATACGCGCCAATCTGCAGATAGATGCCCGGGTGCCCGCTGTTGACCACGCTGGGCGGCGGCAGTTCCGAAACCGGTTGCCCTGGATCGATTCCGCGCACTTCGACCAAACCGGTGCCTTTGGGCCAGACGCCGATTTTGACCGCGGCGACATACGACAGATCAATCACCCGGTTCTTGTGAAACGGGCCGCGGTCATTGACCCGCACGACCACGCTTTTGCCATTCTCAAGATTGGTGACCTGCACGTAGCTCGGCAGCGGCAAGGTCGGACTGGCTGCGGTAAACGCATACATGTCGTAGGTTTCAAGATTGGATGTCTTGTAGCCGTGGAACTTGTTGCCATAGAAAGAGGCGATGCCGCGCTCGTCATAGCCTCGCGCGGTCGGCAGCACGCGGTAGGTGTTGCCAAGCACGGTGTATGGGGACTTGTTGCCGTACAACGAGCGAGGCTCGGCTTTCGGTACCGGCTCGACCAGGCCGCTGATATCCGGTGGTGCGCCGCCGGGAATGCTGTCGCTGCCGTCCTTGTAACGGCTGTCTTGCGATCTATTCAAATCGTCGTGGATACCGTTGTCTGTGCGCGATACGGCTTGCGACTGACTCGATGTGGATGGTGTCTGTCGGTGATTGACAGCGGCAGGCTTGCTGCGATGGCCGGCGCAACCTGCAAGCAATACCGTACCCACCAGCAATGCTCCCCACGCCGCCCTCATTCGGCAGCATCCGCCCGGGCCACACCAGCATCAATCGCCTGGGCCAGCTGATTGACCGACATCGCGTACAGCGGACTGCGGTTGTAGCGGGTGATCACGTAGAAATTCTGGAACGTGAACCAGTACTCCGGGCCATCAGGGCCTTCCAGTGTTTGCAAACTGCTCAACTGGCCAGGGTCCAGCGGCTGCATCGGCGCATAGCCCCAGGCTTCCAGTTGTTCAAGCGTCCATTTCGGCTTGCTGTCCTTGACCTCAAGCTTTTTGGCCAAGCCGTCGGGCTGCGCCCGCGCGGCCACCGGGCCACCCGTAACCCATCCATGCCTGGCGAAGTAATTGGCCACGCTGGCAAAAATATCCGGCAGCGAATCCTGCATGTTGATGTGCCCGTCGCCGTCGGAATCCACACCAAAGTCACGGATGCTGGTGGGCATGAACTGACCCCAGCCCTGCGCACCAGCGTAAGAACCGGTAAGTGTGTCGACCGGGCCAGCCAGATGATTGTCCGGCAACTCCAGCAACTCCTTCAGCTGCGCCCGGAAGAACTTTGCGCGCGGTGGGTAATAGAGACCCAGCGTGACCAGTGCGTCGAGAACCTTGTAACTGCCGGTGTTGCCACCGTAACTGGTCTCCACGCCGACGATCGCCACCAGGTATTCCGGTGCCACGCCGTATTGCTTGCCGATCTTTTCGAGCAAGGCTCGATGTTCACGATAGAACGCCACGCCATCATTGATGCGCTTGTCAGTCAGAAAGATCGGACGGTAATCCTTCCACGGCTTGCCTTCGGCAGGACGGCTGATTGCATCAAGAATGCTCTGCTTTTTTTGCGCCCCGCTCAGCAGCGCATTCAGCGCCGCCGGACTTTTGCCGGTGTCCTTGGCCACCTCCTGCACCAAGGCCACCTGGCCCGGATGGGTGGTTGCCAGTGCGGCGGACGGCAGACAACCGAACCACACGGCCAGCAAAACGAGGTTACGAGGAAAATGACGCGCGCGCATAACAGGCATGTACGGACTTCACAGGCAGGGAAACAGCTTGATCAAAAGCCTAACACGCACACACTGGCTGGCTTGGCCTGCGAATGGCACAACTCGCGGATTTTTTCGTCGCAGCATCAAATGTGCAGTTTGCGATTGGCGTGGATCGACATCAGCACGCCGAATCCTGCCAGCAGCGACACCGCCGACGTACCACCGTAACTGATCAACGGTAGTGGCACGCCCACCACCGGCAGCATGCCGGCGATCATGCCTCCGTTGACGAAAACGTAAACGAAGAAGCTCATGCCGATGGCTCCAGCCAGCAGACGCGAGTAGGTATCGCGCGCCTCCATCGCAATCCACAGGCAGCGGCCGATGATGAAGGCGTAAAGCACGATCAGCGCAATCACGCCGACCAGACCGAATTCTTCGGAAAACACTGCAAAGATGAAGTCGGTGGTGTGCTCGGGCAGAAAATCCAGCCGCGACTGGGTGCTGTTCAACCAGCCCTTGCCGAACATGCCGCCCGAACCCACCGCAATCTGCGACTGGATGATGTGCCAGCCATTGCCGAGCGGATCGGATTCGGGATTGAGCAGGGTCAGCACCCGATCACGCTGATATTGATGCAGGAAATGCCAGCCGACCGGAATCATCCCGCCAACCGCACCGACCAGCAGACCGATACGCCACCACGCCATGCCGGACAGAAACAGCGCAAACGCGCCGGCCGCCGTCACCAGCACCGCCGTGCCCAAGTCAGGTTGCTCGGCGATGAGGCCGGCCGGAATCGCGATGAGAATGCCGACCACCGCGATATCCTTCCAACCCGGCGGAAGCTGGCGCGGATGCAGGTACCAGGCGACCATCATCGGGGTCGTCAGCTTGAGCAGTTCGGACGGCTGAAAACGCATAACACCAAGATCCAGCCAACGCATCGAGCCACGACCCTCACCCAGAATCGCCACCACCACCAGCAGTGCCGTGCTGCCGGCGTACAGCCAAGGCGTCCAGCCACGCAGAATCGATGGCGGGATTCGCGAAATGATCAGCAACAAAACAGCACCGAGCAGAAAGCGCTCCGCCTGGCCAAACACAAGCGAAAGTCCGCCATCACCGGCGCTGTAAAGCGTGACCAAGCCGATCGACGCCAACAGGAACAGCCCCAGCGCGAGCGGCATATCGATGCGTGGCCGGGTCATGATTCGGCGCAAGAAGCGACGAATGCGCGCGTAGGTGGTCTCGATCATGGCGTCGCTCCAGCAGCGGTCCATGCCGGGTTGCGGCTCGTCACATCGGTGTCATCCGGATCCGTCGCGCCGGAATCGTCCGGCATCGGCGTGTCCTTATCCAGCAATCGCTTGCTGCCGGGAAGCTCACCATCATGCGTGGCCAGCCAGGTATCGAGAATCGTACGCACGATCGGTCCGGACGCCGACGCACCCCACGCACCCGACTCCAACAGCACAGCCACGGCGATCTGCGGATTGTCGGCCGGCGCGTAGGCAACGAACCAGGCGCGATGCCGTGTGGCGAGATAGGCAGTGCTGCGGTTGGTGTTGTAGGCATCACTGGTACGCGAATAGCGCTCTGCCGTGCCGCTCTTGCCAGCCATCAGATAAGGAAAACCGATACGGAGCGTACGGCCGGTTCCCTTGGCCCCGTAAATCACGCTTTGCATTCCCTCATTGACGGCTTCCCAGTCCGCAGGCTTCTTGATCAATGATGGGCCACTCGGCGGATTGGCCAGTGGTTCGAGCGTTTTGTCGGACCGGTCCTGGGTTGCCATGCCCAGACGCGGAGCGTAAGGAATGCCGTGACCGGCAAACGTGGCGATGGCGTGCGTCAACTGCAGTGGCGTGACCGCCCAGAATCCCTGGCCAATGCCTGCAATCACCGTTTCGCCTGGGTACCAGGGCTTGTTGAGGGTGGCTCGCTTCCATTCGCGTGATGGCAACACGCCGGCCGACTCACCTATCAGATCGACGCCAGTCGGCTTGCCGAAACCGAACTTGCCCATGTACTCGCTGAACCGATCAATACCCATGTCCAGCGCAAGCTTGTAGAAATAAGTGTTGACCGACTGCTCGATCGCGCCGACCAATGAAACGCGACCCACGCCGCCACGCTGATCATCGCGATAGCCACGCGATTGACCGGGAATGTAGAACACGCCGGTGGAATACACCGCATCCTGCGGCGTACGAAAACCTGTCTCCAATCCGGCCAGACCAACCAACGGTTTGACCGTCGAACCCGGCGGGTACACGCCACGCAGGGCACGGTTATACAGCGGTTTGTCGGGGTCGTTGAGCAGGCCGCTGTAATCCGTCTGGCTGATGCCGTTGACGAATAAATTGGGATCAAACGTCGGTACGCTGACCATCGCAAGCACCTGGCCATTGCGCGGATCAATTGCCACCGCCGCACCGGGACGACCATCAAAGGCCGCCTCGGCCGCCTTCTGGATGCGTACATCGATGCTCAAATACAGATTTTTGCCCGGCGTTGGCGCATGCGTTTCAAGCACGCGCTGAGTGCGTCCATCAGCATTCACTTCCAGCAACTCGTAACCGGGCGAACCGTGCAGCATGTCTTCGTATGAACGTTCCACGCCACTGCGTCCGACATGGCTGGTGCCCTTGTAGCGCACCGGATCGAGCTTCTCGAGGTCATCGGCATCGATACGACCGACATAACCTACGATATGCGCAAACAATCCGCTGAGTGGATAGCGTCGAGTCAGGTACGGCACCACATCAACGCCAGGAAAACGCCAACGATTGACGGCAAAGCGGCCGATCTCATCCTCGGTCAGGTGCATCTTCAACGGCACGCTTTCAAAGCGCCGACTCTGCTTGAGCTGTTTCTTGAACGAGCTCAGATCATCGTCATCGAGCGGCACGACCCGGCCCAGCTGATCCAGCATCGACTTCATGTCCTTGATCTGCTCGGGTACCACTTCGAGCCGAAATGCAGGAACGTTGTCGGCCAGCACCACGCCATTGCGGTCGTAGATCAGACCGCGTGCCGGCGGAATCGCCCGCGGCTTGACGCGATTGTTCTGCGAGCGGGTGACAAACTCATCGTGGTGGACCACCTGCAGGTAGGCAAAGCGGGCCACCAACAGACTCAGACCCAGCAAAATCAGTGCAAAACCGGCCCACGCGCGCCGGCGAAACAGCGTGCTCTCGCCGCGGTTGTCCTTGATCGATCGCCGTAATTTCATGTCACTGGATGCGCAGACGTGCGCGCAAGTCGTCGAGCAGCAGGAACAGGAACGGCCACAGGGCAGCACCCACGAATGGCGATATCCACCAGCTTGCCGTCGGCAACGAAGCACCGGCCAGTGTCCGGATGATCAACAACAGAATACGGTCATTGATCAACAAGGCAAACACCGCGAGCGTCTGCTGCCACATCGGGAAAAAACGCAGACGCGAGCGAAAGCGCAAGGCAATGAACACCAGCGCACACAGCCGCAGCGCCTGCTCGCCCAGCACCACGCCAGTGAGAATATCGGCGGCCAGGCCGACGATAAATGCCAGGCCAAGACCAACTCGATCTTCCGACTCAAGACACCAATACAGCAGCACCAACGCGGGCCAGTAAGGCTTGAACGGCTCCAGCACACCTGGCAGCGGCACCAGCATCGAGACCAGCGCAAATACCAGTGTGCCAACGAACCACCACAAACTGAGACGCTGACGATTCATTGGTGCGCTCCGTCAACCGGCGCAGCATCCACTGGCGCGGGCACGGATCCTGCCGATGTGGGCGCCAGATCACTCGGTGGACCGACAGCCGCCGCTGGCGACGGGGGGCCATCCGGCTCAGCCTGATCATGCAGAAGCAACACATCCACGCTGCGATCGAGATCCGCTGCCGGATCGGCGTGGGACACCAGAAACATGCCGGTATCGGCTGGCGCCACATCGTTGACATCACCCACCGGGAAGCCGGGCGGGAAACGTCCGCCGATGCCGGAGGTCAGCAGATGATCGCCGACACGCACATCGGCAGCCAGCGGAATATTCGGCAAGACCAGCTGATTGCCATCACGCGAGCCGTAAGCCACCGTGCGCAAGCCAGTACGTTCGATCACCACGGGGATTGCATGCGCTGGATCTGTCAACAGCATCACGATCGAGGTGGTTGGCAATACCTCTTTCACCTGCCCCATCACGCCGTGCGCGTCGATCACCGGCTGACCTTGCTTGACTCCATCACGCGCCCCCACGTTCAAGGTGATTTGATTCTGGTAGGCGCCAAGATCCACGCCGATCACCCGTGCCAGCTGAACATTCAGCTCAAGGCTGCGCTGGGTATCGAGCAATTGTTTGAGCCGCTGGTTTTGTTCGGCCACGGCTGACATCCGGTTCAGCTTGGCATTGGCCAGCAACAAATCCTGGCGCAGGCGCTGATTTTGATCGGTCAACAGCTGGCGGTCGGCAAAAGCCACGCTGACCGCGCGGATACCTTCCGACGGAAGACCAGCAATTCGGTAAATGGGCTCGACCACGACCGCCGCGGCATAACGCACGCGCCATAACCAGCCATTGCGCTGGTCGAGCACCATCAGCACGATCGCCAACGCGAGATACACAATCAGCCGCAACGTGCCCGCGGCATTGCCGGCAAACAACGGCGATGATTCATCGCGCGTACGCGCCATCGCCCGGCCTTATTCGGGCGCGAAGAAGTCGCTGCCGTGCTGATCGATCAGCTCCAGCGCCTTGCCACCACCACGCGCCACACAGGTGAGCGGATCATCTGCCACCTGCACATGCAGGCCGGTTTCCTCGGAGATCAATCGATCCAGATCGCGCAGCAAGGCACCACCGCCGGTCAGCACAATGCCTCGCTCGGCCACGTCGGAGCACAGCTCCGGTGGAGTCTGCTCCAGCGCCGACTTCACTGCCGCAACGATGCCGGCAAGCGGTTCGTGCAGGGCTTCGAGAATTTCGTTGGAGTTGATCGTGAACATGCGCGGCACGCCTTCGGCGAGATTGCGGCCGGAAATCTCGATCTCCTTCACTTCGCTCTGCGGGAAGGCACAACCGATCTGCAGCTTGATTTTTTCGGCGGTGGATTCGCCGATCAGGGTGCCGTGGTTGCGACGCACATAGTTGATGATCGCCTCGTCGAAACGATCGCCACCGACGCGCACCGACTGCGAATAAACGATGCCGTTGAGCGAGATCACCGCCACTTCGGAGGTGCCGCCGCCGATGTCCAGCACCATCGCGCCACGCGCTTCGTGCACCGGAATGCCAGCGCCGATCGCCGCTGCCATCGGCTCCTCGATCAAGAACACATCGCGCGCACCAGCGCCTTCGGCCGATTCCTTGATCGCACGGCGCTCAACCTGGGTCGAACCGCAGGGAACACAAACCAGCACGCGCGGGCTTGGCCGCAACAACCGCGACTTGTGCACCTGCTTGATGAAATGCTGCAGCATCGCTTCGGTCATGGTGAAGTCGGCGATGACGCCGTCCTTCATCGGACGTACCGTGGCGATATTGCCCGGGGTGCGACCAAGCATGCGCTTGGCGTCACCACCGACGGCAGCGATCGTACGCGGGCCACCAGGGCCGCGATCCTGCCGAATGGCTACCACCGACGGTTCGTTCAGCACAATGCCTTGTCCACGCACATAGATGAGCGTGTTGGCCGTACCGAGGTCGATGGAAATGTCGTTTGAAAAGATCCCGCGAAACTTCTTGAACATGAGTCCGCCGTAGTTCGGCTTGGCTAAAAAATAAGCTCTCCAGTCTAGTCAGCGTTGTCCGACTGCGCAAGGAAAATGACGTTAAGAAACCCTTTTGCATCACGCAGATATCGCTGTTTTCAGCAGGGGTGGCCGCAGCCGCGAGCGATCATGAAGTGTCGCCAATATGAGCAGATGGCGGTACGATTGACACCTTTGACCGAACCCTCCGGCCCTGACCGCACGTCAAGCCGATGCCGGCGACGGTTTTTCCACGCTCATTCAGGGGCTCACGCACTCATGTCTGCCGTCATCTGTGGCTCGCTGGCCTACGACACCATCATGGTGTTTCAGGACCAATTCAAGAATCATATTCTTCCCGACCAGATGCATATTCTGAATGTGTCGTTTTTGGTGCCCGCGATGCGCCGTGAGTTCGGTGGATGCGCCGGCAACATTGCCTACAACCTCAAGTTGCTTGGCGGTAACCCGCTTCCAGTGGCCGCCGTAGGCCAGGATTTCGCGCCCTATCGAGCCCATATGGAACAGTGCGGTATCCGGCTGGATGGCGTGCGCGTGTTCAACGATCAGTTCACACCGCAATGCTTCATCACCACCGATCTGGACAACAACCAGATCACCGCCTTTCATCCGGGGGCAATGTCCAGCGCGCAGGAAAACCATGTGCGTGACATTCCCGAGATCGATTTTGCGATCGTCGCACCGGATGGTCGCGAGGCCATGTTGCAGCACGTCGATGAATTCGCCGACCGCGGCGTGCCGTTCATCTTCGATCCCGGTCAGGCAATGCCGCTATTCAACGGCGACGAATTTCGCATGATGATCGAGAAGTCGACTTATGTGATCGTCAACGACTACGAGTCACAACTGCTGCAAACCCGTACCGGCTGGAGTGCTGAAGAAATCGCCTCTCGCGTCACTGCCTACATCGTGACCCAGGGCCCGCGTGGCTCGATCATTCACGAGGGTGAGCAGTTGCACCAGATTCCGCCTGCACGCGAGCGCAAGATCATCGACCCCACCGGCTGCGGTGATGCTTATCGTGCCGGCCTGATCTTCGGCATCATGCATGGCAAGGACTGGCCAACGGTAGGTCGCATGGCCTCACTCATGGGTGCGCTCAAGGTCGAGCATCCAGGCACGCAAAACCAGCGATTCAACTACGCAGAATTCGCCGCAGAATTCGAAGACCAGTTCGGCTACGCGCTCGACTGATCAATGCTGACCTGATGCGTGGATGCGAGCTCGCGGTGAATGCAGAGCGCATTCACGTCTTTTTCTTTGCCAACTCAGTCAACCCGAAATCCAATCGTCGCCTGCACCGCATTCTGCCAACCCGTGTACAAGCGTTCTCGAGTGCTTTCAACCATGCCGGGATTGAAGCGGCGCCCGACCTTCCAGAGCTCGCTGAGCTGCTCGCGACTCTCCCAGAATCCCACCGCCAGTCCGGCCAGATATGCAGCACCGAGCGCGGTGGTCTCGGTGATTTTGGGCCGCAGCACCGGTACGCCGAGCATGTCGCTCTGAAACTGCGCGATGAAGTCATTGTTGATGACACCGCCATCGGCACGCAGCTGCATGAGCGGAATGCCCGCGTCAGCCTGCATCGCGGCAAGCACATCACGCGACTGGTAAGCCATGGATTCCAGCGCAGCGCGCACCACATGTTCTTTTCTGGTGGATCGCGACAAACCAAACATCGCCCCACGCACATCGCTGCGCCAGTACGGCGCACCCAAGCCAACAAAGGCTGGCACCAGATATACGCCATCGTTGCATGTCAGGCTTTCGGCATAATCTTCTGACTCACTCGCTTGCTCAAGCATCTGCAAGCCATCACGCAACCACTGGACCACGGAGCCCGCGACGAAGATGCTGCCCTCAAGCGCGTACTCAACTTGATCGCCCAGTTTCCAGGCGACCGTCGTCAACAAACCATGACTTGATGACACTGCCCTCTTGCCGGTATTCATCAGCATGAAACAGCCGGTACCGTACGTGTTTTTGGCCATACCGGGCTCAAAACAGGCCTGACCGAACAACGCGGCTTGCTGATCACCGGCCACGCCACTAATCGGTACGCCCGCCGGCATCCCCCGTTGCTCAATCGTGTGACAGAGGATCTCGCTGTTCGAACATACTTCGGGCAGCATGCAACGGGGGATATTGAGCATATCCAGCAGTTGCTCGTCCCAACAACAGGCTTGAATATCGAACAATAGCGTTCGTGCCGCATTGCTGATATCGGTGACATGCAATGCACCACCACTCAGATGCCAGATCAGCCAGCTGTCGATCGTGCCGAATAGCAGCTCGCCACGCTCCGCACGCGCTTGCGCACCTTCAACATGGTCGAGAATCCAGCGAATCTTGCTACCCGAAAAATAGGCATCGATCAGAAGTCCGGTCTTCTCGGTTACCAAGGACGCATAACCATCGGCTTTCAGGCGCTCGCAGATCGGCAACGTCTGGCGTGATTGCCAGACGATCGCGTTGTATATCGGCGCGCCAGTATCTCGATCCCAGACGACAGTAGTTTCACGCTGATTGGCAATGCCGATACCCGCCAGCGCGCTTGTGCTTCCAGGAATCGAACCAAGCACCTCGGTCACGGTGGAAAACACGCTATCGAGTATATCCCGCGGGTCGTGCTCGACCCAGCCGGATTGCGGAAAAATCTGACGAAATTCGCGCTGAGCGGAAGCAGCAACGCAACCTTCTCGATTGAACAGGACCGCCTTGGAGCTGGTCGTCCCCTGATCGATCGCCAGAATGTAATTCTCTTCCAAGAATATCTGCCTGCTGAGCCGGTGAAGCTTGGGAAGATATGCCACCGCGCTCCGCAGTGCCAGCTACTCAGAATGGCGTGATGCTACTCACCTTAGGCGAACACACCGGCACAAAACCGATACATGTCCCACGCCATGCGGAACGACCGCGAGCAAAAGCGCCCCATCGGCCCTTCGGGCAGCTTGCCCCCGCGTGCGAGGGAAACGGGTTGCGGACTAGTCGATGGCGCCGCACCAAAAAGAAAAACCCCCACCGTTTCCGGTGAGGGTGTTTCAGGATAAAGCCCCTGGCGGTGACCTACTCTCGCATGGACAAGCCACACTACCATCGGCGCATGCGCGTTTCACTTCTGAGTT